>Ga0164243_10007960_pt1 | contig 15749 bp, 20 predicted proteins | sample OricompcompostOP_FD_108781 | JGI IMG/M metagenome (GOLD analysis project Ga0164243, IMG submission 108781) | Organic Plus compost microbial communities from Emeryville, California, USA - Original compost - Organic plus compost (OP) | ecosystem: Engineered > Solid waste > Mixed feedstock >...
GCAAGGCCGGGGATGGAGGGGCAAAGGCCCGGCGAAGCTTGCCCAAAGCGTGTGACAGCGACGCATTCGCGCCTGTCGGCGCGGAAATGAGTGGTCTAGGCCGCACTTGTGATCTACGGACCCGTGAGAGTGCGGCCTTTCTCAGCATTCCCGGCCATTCGGCCCCGGTTCAGCGCTTCATGACGGAGGAATAGTGATTCACATCGGCAAGCCCACCGCGGGCGGCGAGGTTCAGCTCACCTTCACCCTGCCGCCCGAGCAGGTCCCCGGCCCCACCTCGGTGGTGGGCGACTTCAACGCCTGGGACCCCTTCGCGCACCCGCTCACCCGCGGCGAGGACGGCTGGTGGCGGGCGTCCGCGACCGTACGGTGGGACCGGGAGGTGTGCTTCCGGTACCTGGCCGAGGGCGGCGTCTGGTTCGACGACCCCGACGCCGACCGGTACGACGAGCACGGCGGCCATGTGATCCCCGCCGTACGGCTGGCGCAGGCGGCGGAGGCGGCAGCGGCGGCCCATGACCCGATGCACGCCCCGATGCACGACGGCCTCGGGGGCGTCGACCTCGGTCCCAGCCTGGAGCACACGAGCTTCGGCCCCGTGGCGACGGCGGGCAACTGACCGCTCGCCGGAGCGCGGCGCCACCGCGTGGCCGGGCGCGCCCGTCGTGCCCGGCCGCCGGAGGACCGGCGGCCGATCGGTTCGCCGGACCGATCGTCGCACTCGACAACCCGTAGTACTACCCTCCGTGGTAGCGGGTTAGGCTTGTTGACGTGAAGGGCCTCGGCGAGCTTGAACGCAGCATCATGGACATCCTCTGGGCGCAGGGCACGGCCCTGACCGCCCGCGAGGTCGGCCGGGCGATCGCCGATCGCGATCTCGCGCCGACCACGGTGATGACCGTGTTGGACCGCCTTACCAGAAAGGGCTTCCTCACCCGCACCAGGGACGGCCGCGCCTGGCGTTACGAACCGGTAAGAAGCCGCGACGCGTACGTGGCCGAGCTTATGCTTGAGGCGCTGGACCTGACGGGCGACCGCTCGGCCGCCCTGACCCGATTCGCGCGGGCCGTCTCCGACGATGAGGCCGAGATCCTGCGTAAGGCGCTCTTGGAGCTGGAGGAAGAGTGATCGCGGCGGTCGCCCTGGCGTTGCTCGCTTCGGCGTGCGTCGTGGCGGCCTGGCGGCTCGCGTCCGCCCGCTGGACCTGGCGGGCGCCCCGCATCGCCATCCTGCTGTGGCAGTCCCTCGGCCTCACCTGGGGCCTGGCCAGCACCGGGGCGCTGTTCGCCTACGCGCTCGAGCCGTACGGGCAGGGGGTCGTCTACGGCCTGCACAGCTACCTCGCCTCGGCGGTCTCGCTGGGTCTGCTCGGCGACGTGCGCACCCCGTACGACCTGTCGCGCAGCGCCGCGTTCATCGCCGGGGTCACGCTGCTCGCCCTGCTGGTGACGGTGCTGCTCGCCGCGATCTGGCAGACGCTGATGGCCCGGCGGCGGCACCGCATGCTGCTGTCGCTGACCGCGCACGACGACCCGCACGTGCCCGGCGTGCGCATCCTCGACCACCCGGGGGCGACCGCGTACTGCGTGCCCGGGCTGCGCGCGCAGGTGGTGGTGAGCGCCGGGGCGCTGCGGCTGCTCTCCCCCGACGAGCTCGCCGCGGTGCTGGCGCACGAGACCGCGCACGTGCGCGAGCGGCACGACCTGGTGCTGCTGCCGTTCGCGGCGCTGCGCCGGGCGATCCCCTGGTCGCGGATCGTCCGCGACGCGCAGGCCTCGGTCGAGCTGCTGGTGGAGATGGCGGCCGACGACCGGGCGCGGCGGCACTGCTCGGCCCGCCGCCTGGCCACCGCGCTGCTGCGGTTCGGCACCGCCGGCGCCGTGCCCGCCCCGCAGGGGGCGCTCGGCGGCGCGGGCCACGTGATGGCGCGGGTGGACCGGCTGATCAAGCCCAGCGCGGAGCTGTCCCGCCGGTTCCGGTTCGGCGTGCTGACGTTGTCCGCCGCGCTCGCCGTGTCGGCGCCCTTCCTGTGGCTGATCCCACACTAGACTGCTAGCAACTGTTAGCCGATGCGTTTGCAGTTGCAAGCATCGGGAGGCATACTGGAGGTATGGAACTCCCGAAGGTCGGCTCGATCGGCGAATACATTCGCCAGCAGCGGCAGCAGGCGAAGATCTCGCTGCGCCAGCTCGCCGCGCAGGCCGGAGTCTCCAATCCGTATCTCAGCCAGGTGGAGCGAGGGCTCCGCAAGCCGAGCGCCGAGATCCTCAACCAGATAGCCAAGGGGCTGCGCATCTCCGCCGAGGCGCTGTACGTCCAGGCGGGGCTGATCGAGCAACGTGAGCCGGACAGCGGCGTGCTCGCCGCGCTGCGGGCCGACGACACGCTCACCGAGCGACAGCGTCAGGTGCTCATCGACATCTACGAATCGTTCCGCCGGGAGAACCGCCAGGAGGCCCCGGCCGAGTCCGCACAGACCTCCCAGAACGTGCGGACCGGGCCGGAGCCCCAGGGGAAGGCGGTTCCGCCCGCAGAGGAGCCCGATCGAGCCGAGCCGTCCGCGCCATCGGACGACTCGGCAACGGGTTCCCCGCGGGACGGTCAAGGCCCACCCGAACCGAAGGAAGGTTAACCCAATGCCCATCGCCGAAGAAGTCAAGAAGCTGACCGACTCCAAGCCGTTCTACGCCGTGGCCGGCGCGGGCGACTTCGCCGTGGAGAAGCTGCGCGAGCTGCCCGCGCAGCTCAAGGGGCTCTCGGCCCGCCAGGAGGAGCTCCGCAGCACCGCGCAGGAGCTGCCGGAGAAGGCACGCAAGTACGCCGCCGACTGGCAGAACAAGGCCGAGTCCTACGCCAAGGACCTGCCGGAGAAGGCGCGCGAGTACGCCGACGTCGTCGCGCACAAGGCCGCCGAGCTGTACGACGAGTTCGCCGCCCGCGGCCGCAAGGTCGTCAGCCGGGTGAGCGGCGAGGCCGCGCTGGAGCTGGAGGAGGTGTCGGAGGCCGCCGAGCCGCCGGCCGCCATCCCGGCCCCGGCGAAGTCCACCGCCCCCGCCCGCAAGGCGGCCCGCCGCACCACGCCGAAGGCCTGACCCGATCCGTTCGCGGCCCCCGGGGCGTACCGCCCGCGGGGGCCGCAGCGCGTCCGGGGCCGTGCCGGAGGAGTGGCCGGAGGAGTGGCCGGAGGCATGCTCGAAGGCCGTACCGGACACGGGGCGGCGAAAACCTGACGCACTATTTCCGGCCTAGTCCGCTCAACACGGTCGGGCACTAGGCTGGGGGGTGCTCATTGACGTGATCAGGTGGGAGTGGGCACATGTTGGGCGGTATCCACAGCGTTCTGGACCTCATCTTCTGGGTCCTCGCGATCGGGGCGTTCGTCCTGTGCGTCTGGGCTCTGGTGCACGCGCTCCGCACACCGGCGCGCAACTTCTCCATCGCCGGAAAGCTCACCAAGAACATCTGGCTGCTCATCCTCGGCTTCGCGACGCTGTTCACCTTCGCGGCCGCGACCCTGTACATAGCGGTGACCGGCATCTTCACGATCGCGGCGGTGATCGCCGCGGGCGTCTACCTCGCCGACGTCAAGCCGGCCGTGAGCGAGCAGGGCCGGGGCCGGGGCAACCAGGGCCCGTACGGCCCCTGGTGATCGCGAGCCCGCGCCGGACCCCGCCGCCGATCGCCCGCCGCCGGCGCCCCGGGGCCGGATAGGCTTCCGGCATGCGTACACATCGGCTGGAGCTGGACGACCAGAACCTGCGCGAGTGGGACGCCGTCGTGCTGGCGTCGAGCCCCGAGGGCATCGTGCTGGACCGGTCGGCGTTCTACCCGGGCGGCGGCGGGCAGCCGCCGGACGAGGGTGTGCTCATCTGGCAGGGCGTGCAGACCCGCATCGCGGGCGTGCGCAAGGGCGACGACCTGGAGCTGATCCCCGCCGAGGGCGACCCGATCCCGGTGCCCGGCACCACCGTGCGGGCCGCGCTCGCCGACGAGCGGCGCACCGCCCTGATGCGCACCCACTCGGCCCTGCACGTGCTGTGCGGCGTGGTCTTCCGCGACTACGGCGCGCTCGTCACCGGCGGCAACATGGAGCCGTACACCGCGCGCATGGACTTCAACCTGCCCGAGGTGCCGCCCGGCTTCAAGGAGGCCGTGGAGAACGCCTGCAACGCCGAGGTCGCCGCGGACCGGCGCATCGACGTCCGGGTGCTGCCGCGCGAGGAGGCGTTCCAGATCCCCGACATCATCCGCACCGCGACCAACCTGGTGCCGGAGTCGGTGCGGGAGGTCCGCATCGTCGACATCGTGGGGCTGGACTGCCAGGCCGACGGCGGCACCCACGTCGCGTCCACCAAGCAGATCGGGCGCATCCGGGTCGCGAAGATCGAGAACAAGGGCAAGGGCTTCCGCCGGGTCCGGCTGCAGGTCACCGACTGACCCGGAGGACATCCGGGCAGACAACCACAAATGGCGTAATTGCCCACGCACGCCCCGTATCGTCGGGGCCTGCCGCTAGGCTGACGCCCCATGGTGGGACTCGCTCGACGGCTCGCTCTGATGATCGTGCTCGCCTGCCTGCCGGTCGTCCCCGCGACGGCCGCGTCCGCGTCGGACGACGCCACCAGGGACATCACCAAGATCGAGGTAGCGCTGGAGCCGCGGCCCGGCGGCGTGCTGCACGTCACGGAGCGGCTCGCCTACTCCGGCGCGCCGCCGGTGCGCACGCTGATCACCCGCGTCCGGCACGACGACGCCAACGACCGGATCTTCCGCGTCGGCAACCTGCGCGGCGACGGCAGGCTCTCCGGCGAGGAGATCACCGTCACCGGCCAGGGCGGCAAGGCCACCCTGGAATACGACGTGACCGGCGCGTTCACCCCGATGGACGGCATCGAGGAGCTGCGCTGGTACGCGGTGAGCGGCTGGTCCACGCCCGTCGACGTGGCGACCGTGACCGTCACCGGCACCGCCGCGATCCAGAACCTGACGTGTTTCGCGGGCGACCTCACCTCGGCCGTCGGCTGCACGGTCGCGGAGATGGACCACATGGGCACCACCGCGACGTTCGAGCAGCAGGGCCTGCGCCCGGGGCAGGCGCTCACGGTCGTGATCGGCTACCCGCCGGGCGCCTCCGGCGGCGGCACGCCGATCCTGGAGCGGCGCTTCGACCTGGCCACCGCGTTCAGGCTCGACGCGGTGACCGGCGGCGCCCTCGCCGGGCTGCTCGTGCTGCTGCTCGGCGGCCTCGGCCTGCTGTACTGGACCCGGGGCCGCGACGCCCGGGTGATCGGCCACGAGGCCCAGGTCGTCTCCGGCGTGCACGACGGCCGCTTCTCCCCGCCCGACGGGGTCCGGCCCGGCCAGATCGGCACGCTCATCGACGAGCAGGCCGACGTGGTGGACGTCACCGCCACCATCGTCGACCTCGCCGTGCGCGGCTTCCTGCTCATCGAGGAGCAGCCCCGGCAGACCTACGACGCCCCCGACTGGCTGCTGGTGAAGCGGCCGAACGCGCCGGTCGACGGGCTGCTGCCGTACGAGCGCACGCTCTACGACGCGATCTTCGACGGCCGGGACGCGGTGCCGCTGTCGCAGCTGCGCGGCACGTTCGGCGCCGAGCTCGGCAAGGTCCGCGACGCGCTCTACCAGGACATGGTGCGGCAGGGCTGGTTCTCCCACCGCCCCGACACGGTGCGCAGCCGGTGGACGACGACCGGGGTGGTGCTCACCGTCGCCGGCGTGCTCGCCACGGCCGCGCTCGCCTGGTTCACCACGTACGGCCTGCTCGGCCTGGCCCTGATCGTCGCCGGGGCGGCGCTCGCGGTGGGCGGGCAGTACATGCCGGCGAAGACCGCCAAGGGCTCGGCGGCGCTCGCGCACACGCTGGGCTTCCGCCAGTTCCTGCTGCACGGGCAGGTGGGCGACGTGCCGGCGGCGCAGCGGGTGGAGCTGTTCTCCCGCTACCTCCCGTACGCGGTGATCTTCGACAGCGTGGAGCCGTGGGCCCGCCTCGTCGCGGACGTGGGCGGCGACGGCCGCCAGAACGACACCCTGTACTGGTACCACGGCCCGGCCGAGTGGGACCTGTCGAAGTTCGCCGACTCCATGCGCACGTTCACGACCACCACCTCGGGCGCGATCTCCGCCTCCCGCCGGCTGCGCTCGCTGTGACGCCCGCGGCTCAGGCCCGCACGCGGATCTCCCCGACCGGCTCGCCCCCGCCGAGCACCGGCATGGCGGTGTACGGGATGAGCTCGGGCGCGTCGAGGCCGAGCGCGCGCAGGGCCGCCACGACGACGGGCAGCCGGGCGCGGCCCGCCCCGTCCTCGATCTTGACGGCCCCGGCGCGGCCGTCCTCGTAGGCGAAGGCGAGGAACGCCTCGGCGCCGACCTTGACGAGCAGGCCCGGCAGCGCCCGCATCAGGATGTTCTCCGGCCGCACGGTGCCGGAGGTCCACTCGGGGTGGGCGCGCATCACGTCGGCGACCCGCCGTTCCGGGCTGCCGGGCGGGGCCTGGACCAGCGTCCGGTAGGCCCGGACCACGCCGACCATGGAGACGAAGAACAGCGGCGCGCCGCACCCGTCCACGCCGGTCGCGACGGCGCGCTCCCCGGTGAGCTCGTCGACGGTGCGGCGGATCGCCCGCTGCAGCGGATGCAGCGGGCTGCGGTAGTCGGCGCGGGGCCAGCCGTTCGCCACGCAGGTGGCGAGCATCGCGGCGTGCTTGCCCGAGCAGTCCGAGTAGACGCGGCGCGGCCCGTCCCCGGAGCGGATCGCCTCGTGCCTGGCCTCCTCGTTCTCCGGCAGCACGGCCGGGCATTGCAGGGCGTCCTCGCCGAGCCCCGCGTCGGCGAGGATCTTGCGCACGCCGTCCACGTGGAACGGCTCCCCGGCGTGGCTGGCGCAGGCGAGCGCGAGGGATCTGTCGTCCAGGTCGAGACCGGCGCGCAGCATGCCGACGGCCTGCAGCGGCTTCATCGCCGAACGCGGGGAGACCGCCACGGCCACCTCGCCGTTCGCCCGCACCGGCTCGCCGCCCGCGCCGACCGCGAGCAGCCGCGCCCGATGCACCGACTCCACGAAGCCCGACCGCACGACCTCCACGACCAGTGGCTCGACCGGCATGATCACCCCATTTCGACACGCTCTGCCCGGTATGCACGTTTCGATCAGTCTATGAGCCGGGATCATGCCCGCGGGTGAGGATCACTAACCGGGGATGGGAGAATGCCGCACATGCGAGCGGTGGTGCAGCGGGTCGCCTCGGCGTCGGTCGTCGTGGACGGCCGCACGGTGTCCGAGATCAACGAGATGGGACTGCTCGCCCTGGTGGGCGTCACCCACACCGACGGCCGGGAGCAGGCGGCGAGACTCGCCACCAAGATGTGGCATCTGCGCATCCTGCCCGGCGAGAAGTCCTGCTCCGACGTCGGCGCGCCGCTGCTCGTCGTCAGCCAGTTCACGCTGTACGGCGACACGCGCAAGGGCCGCCGCCCCACCTGGCAGGCCGCCGCGCCCGGCCCCGTCGCCGAGCCCCTGGTGACCGCCGTCGTCGAGGAGCTGCGGGCGCTCGGCGCCCGCGTCGGCACCGGCGTGTTCGGCGCCGACATGAAGGTCTCGCTCGTCAACGACGGCCCCATCACGCTCGTCATCGACGTCTGAGCCGGGGGCGGCGTCCGGAAGCGGCGTCCGGAAGCGGCGTCAGCGCAGGCGGCGGCGCAGGGCGGGGTCGATGGTGACGTTGCGTCCCGCGTCCGGCGGCACGATCACGGTCTGGGCCGCCGCGACGCCGCCCGCGAGCAGCGTGGCGTCCGTCGGCACGGTGCGCTTGACCAGCCCGAGGGCGATCGGTCCGAGCTCGTGGTGCCGGGCCGAGGAGCCGACGAAGCCGACCTCGTCCCCGTCGAGGTCCCCGGCGAGCTTGACGGGCGCGCCGTGCGGCGGCAGGGTGTCCACGCTGCCGTCCAAGTGCAGGAAGACCAGGCGGCGCGGCGGATGCCCGAGGTTGTGCACCCGGGCCACCGTCTCCTGGCCCCGGTAGCAGCCCTTGCTCAGGTGCACGGCCGCGCCGATCCAGCCCACCTCGTGCGGGATCGTCTTGTGGTCGGTCTCGAAGCCCAGCCGCGGCACGTGCGCCTCGATGCGCAGCGCCTCGTACGCCCACAGCCCGGCGAGCCGCGCGCCCAGGTGCCCGGCGAGCGCGTCCCGCGGCAGCAGCGCGTCGTCGCCGAGCACGACCGTGCCCGGCGGCAGGTCCGCCCGCGGCTCCGCCTGACCCGCCGGGCCGCCGCGCAGCCCGGACAGCACCGCGTACCGCGCGGTCACGTCGGCCACCTCGACGCGGAGCATGAACCGCATCTTCTCCAGGAAGGCGACCAGGGGCCCGGCCGCACCGGGCTCCACGTGACCCCACACCGCCTCGCCGTCGTCGACGAGCACGAGGTGGTGCTCGACCCGGCCCTGCGGGTCGAGGAAGAGCGTCTGGGCCGGCTCGCCCGGCGCGAGCGCGTCGAGCTTCTGCGACGACAGGTCGTTGAGCCATTTCAGCCGGTCCGGGCCTGATATCCGGACGACCTCGCGGTTGCTCCGGTCCACCACCGCCTCGCCTCGGGCGAGGGCGCGCTGCTCGGCGTAGGGATCTCCGTAGTGGGCGGCGACGGACTCGTCGGGGGCGTTCGCCGCGACCGCTCCGGGTGTGTCCAGCAAGGGGCTCCGCATGCCTTCCAGCGTACGGCTTCCCGCATCCGGACGGCCGCCCGGCGGCCCCGCGGCGCGATCAGCCGGCGGAGGCGCGTCCGGCCCGGCAGCCGCGGCACTCGCCGAACACGGTGAGGTGCCGGACGTCGGTGGAGAAGCCCAGCTCCTCGTCGAGCGCGGCGACGAGCCCGCCGACCAGCCGCGGCTCCACCTCGGTCACCTCGCCGCAGCCGCGGCAGACCAGGTGCACGTGGTCGGCCTCGGCGGCGAGATGGTAGGTCGGCGCGCCGTGGCTCAGATGCGTGTGGGTGACCATGCCGAGCTCTTCGAGCAGCTCCAGCGTGCGGTAGACGGTGGAGATGTTCACTCCGCGGGCGGTCTCCTGCACCCGCGCGCAGATCTCCTCGGGGGTCGCGTGCCCCAGCTCGCTGACCGCTTCGAGGACCAGCTGCCGCTGCGGCGTGACACGGTAGCCGCGCGCCCTCAGCTCCTCGTGCCAGTTGCTCGTCTTGGGGAGGGCTTGCGCGGTCGCGGCTCCCTTGCCCGGCTCGGCCATACGGTGAAGTCTAGAAGTTTCCGTGTCCTACCGGCACCCGCGATCGGCACTCCCCCGTACGGCCGCCGCGATATTCACTTGCCCGCCTCACACGGCGTCGCATAGCGTTCGAGGCACGCGGAAAGGAGGTGGTCCAAACAATGGTTGATCATAGTTGGGCTAGCGAGGTGGCTGTCCGCTAGGGCATCGCCGAATCCGGACCTCCGTTCGGATGTCGTGCCAACGGGCACCGGCGGCGTCCGGCGTAATCCCAGGCAGACACCGGAACCCCGGGCAGCCGGCGGGCGGGGACCACGTTCCCGTCCATGGTCCAGCCGGCCCGTCTCGATGAGACGGAGTACGCCCGGGGTTCTTCTTTTTCATCCCTTCCCGCCCGTTCCGGGCGGGGACGCCGCGAAGGTCAGTCCTCCGGGACGAAGTCCGCGACCTTCTTCAGCTCGGCCGACATGTGCGACTGCAGCGGCTGCCCGACGGCCGCCATGTCGAAGGCGTACATGAGATTGCCCTTGACCAGCCCGTACAGCCGGTGCCCCGCCGTGTACTCCTTGGCGCTCTCGGTGCGGGCCACCACGTCGGTGCGCAGCTCGATCTTGTGGAAGGCGACCTCGCCGATGTAGATCTCCGCGATGCCCGTGGGGTGGACCAGCAGCACCTCGAGCTGGCGTTCCGGCCGGGGCCGCCAGTAGCCCGTCTCGGTGGCGAGCGGGCGGACCTTGGCGCCGCTCTCGTCGAGCAGCCAGGTGCGGCTGCGATAGGTCAGGAAGGGCTTGCCGTTGTGGCCGAAGATGATCTCCTGGCCGAAGTTGGCGCTCTCCATCGTCGGGTAGCCGACCACGCCCGCGCCCTCCCAGTGCCCCAGCAGGAAGGCGATCGGCTCCAGGTCGGGATGCAGCTCAGGTGCGTCCATGGTGCCTCAGCCTAAGGCAGCCGCGACCCCCCGCATTCCCCGTCGCGCGATCCCCGCCGCGCGGGCGCTACATCGCATCTAGACCGAGGCGAGGGTGCGATCGAGATGTGGCGGACGCCAAGATATGCGGCGAAGGAGGCACCTGTGACCATATTCCGCATCATCCTGATCGTCGTCGGCCTCGGCCTGATCGCCTGGGCCGCGTACCTGACCCACCGCCGCCGCGTGATGGCCGCGACCCCGACCATCGGCGCGGGCGACGTCGCCGCCGTCGCCGACCGCGACCGCGAGGTGCGGGTGGAGGTCGAAGGCGCCGCCGACCCCGGCCCCGCCGGGCCGCTCACCGCCCCGCTCTCCGGCACGCCCTGCGTGTGGCACCGCACCGTGATCACGCGGTCGTACCGCAAGTGGGAGACCGACGACGAGGGCAAACGCCGCGAGGTGACCGGCACGAACGTGGTGCACGACCGGCACTCCACCGAGCCGTTCACCATCGTGGACGTGAGCGGCCAGGTCCCGGTGTACGCGGGGGACCTGCGGCCGGACGGCGCCGAGCGGGTGCTGAGCGAGCGGGAACACGGGCGCGGGCCGTTCGCCGGCCGGGCCAAGTCGATCGGCGCGAGCGGGCTGGGCTCCGGCCCCGGGACCACGGAGAGCCACCTGTTCGAGGAGTGGGTGATCAGGCCGGGCACGAACCTGTACGTCCTCGGCGCGGTGCGCGGCTCGGAGGGCGTCGCCATCCGCAAGCCGCGCAGCTCCCCCTTCATCATCTCGACCCGGGGCGAAGAGCATCTCAGCTCCTCGATGCGCACGCAGTCGATCGTCGGGTACGCGCTGGGGGCGATCGCCGTGATCGGGACGATCGTGTGGTGGGTGCTCGCGCCGGGGGCGTAGGCTGCGGAGTATGGCAAGATCACTGGTGATCAAGGTGACGGCGGGCGCGGACGCCCCGGAGCGCTGCAACCAGGCCTTCACCGTCGCCGCCGCCGCGGTGGCGAGCGGCGTCCCCGTCTCCCTCTGGCTGACCGGCGAGTCGTCCTGGTTCGCGCTGCCCGGCCGGGCGAAGGAGTTCAGCCTCCCGCACGCCGCGCCTCTCGCCGACCTGCTCGACGCGGTGCTCGCGGGCGGCCGGGTGACGGTGTGCACCCAGTGCGCCGCCCGCCGCGAGATCACCGTCGACGACGTGATCGAGGGCATCCGCATCGCCGGGGCGCCCACGTTCGTGGAGGAGATCCTCGCCGAGGACGTCCAGGCCCTCGTTTACTGAGCGATCCGCCGAACGGTCTTCAAGGCGGCCTCGTGACGGGCCGCGGGTCGGTTACACAGATCGGTTCATAGGCGATCCACCGGGCGTACGCCGGGTGGCGGGCGCGCGTCGGTGCACGCCCGGCCGGCATCGGACCGGCGCTGGACCGGCGTCAGCGGGAGGCCGCGGCCTCGCACAGATAGGGCTCCACGTCCAGCTCCACCCACACGATCTTCTCCCCCGGCCGCGGGCGGTGGTAGCCCCAGCGGCGGCACAGCGCGTCGACCAGGCACAGCCCCCGGCCCCGGACGTCGTAGTCGTCGGCGGCCACCTGCCGGGGCACGCCCGCGCCGTCGTCCCAGAACTCCAGCGTCAGGCGGCTGCCGGACAACGCGGCGCTCACCCGTACCCGTTTGCCCGCGGAGCGGCCCCCGGACGCGCACGCGACGCTGGCGGTGATCGCGTTCGTGACGAGCTCGCTGGTGATGAGCTGGGCGTCGTCGAGCAGCTCGCGGCTGCTCAGGCCGAACGACGCGAGGACCACGGCGACGTGCTCGCGAGCGCAGGAGACGCTGGACGGCTCCGCGGGAAGCTCCAGATAGTGCCGCCCCGCCGTACCTGTCATGAAATCGGCCATCGACTTCCCCATCCTGAAGATCGTCACGGCCCGAGGGCCTCTGCCGCTGATAGTGCTCTCCCCATCGACAGTGCCACGAGCGCAGTCGAATGATTACGGAAAGTAAGCCATTCCTAGTACAGGGGGACCTCGTGCGTGCGATGATTACCATCAGTTTGAAGTCGATGACCGAGTGTCCGCAACCGCTATCCCGCATTTGCATGAAATCCGCGTGCTGCGTTCTCCGGCCGGTCCGGCGGAAAGAGGGAGCATGTCGACCAATCGGTACAGCCCGACAATCCGGCGCAGACGGCTCGCCGCGGAGCTGCGCCGGGCGCGCGAGGAGCGCGGGCTCACCATCGAGCAGGTGGCCCAGGAGCTCGACTGGCATCCGACGAAGCTGAGCCGGGTGGAGACCGGCAAGCAGGCCGTGCAGCCGAGCGAGGTGCGCGTGCTGCTCGACCTGCTGCAGGCGGACCCCGCCCAGCGCGACGCGCTCGTCGCCCTCGCCCGGGAGGCGCGGCGGCGCGGCTGGTGGCGGGTCTTCGGCGAGGCGGTCCCCGACTGGTTCGCGGTCTACGTCGGGCTGGAGTCCGAGGCGACCTCGCTCCGCCTGTACGAGTCCGAGTTCGTCCCGGGGCTGCTGCAGACCGAGGACTACGCGCGCGCCGTGCACCAGGCCACGCGGGTGGGGGCGAGAGAGGAGGAGATCGACCGGCTGGTCGCGGTCCGGATGGCCCGGCAGGAGCTGCTGCGGGCCGAGGACGCGCCGCGGTTGTGGATGGTGCTCGACGAGGCGGTGATCCGGCGCGTGGTGGGCGGGCCGGACGTCATGCGCGGCCAGTTGAAGCGTCTGCTCGAGGCGGCCCGGCTGCCGAACCTGACCCTGCAGGTGCTCCCGTTCTCGGTGGGGGCGCACGCCGGCATGGACGGCGGCTTCCACATCCTCGCCTTCGAGCGGTACGCCGACGACGTCGTCTACATCGAGTACCGCACCGGCAGTTTCTACCTGGAGAAAAGATGGGAAATAGAACAATACACCCTGGTTTTCGACCACCTGCGCGCCGCCGCATTGCCAACGGAGGCGTCAACGGCTCTCATCGCACAAGTGGCCGACGAGTTACGGTGATCCCCGCGAGAGTAGGAAATGGTGGTGTACGTGCGCTCCTTTAGCCACTCGATCGACCTGGCCCGCGCCGAGTGGCGCAAGAGCACCTACAGCAACGGCAACGGCGGCGCGTGCGTCGAGGTGGCTCGCAACATCCCCGGGATCGTCGCGGTGCGCGACTCCAAGAACCCTTCCGGCCCTGCGCTGGTCGTCAGCCCCGGCGCGTGGAAGGCGTTCCTGACCCGCGTGCGCTCCGGCGACATCGCCATGCGGTAACCGCTTTCAGCGGTCGCCCGTCCAGAGGCGGCACGGCGAGGTGCCGCCGGCCATCGTGACCACACGGGCCCGGAGCCGTCCCCGCGAGGGGGCGGATCCGGGCCCGTACGTCGTCCTCGGGCTCCCCGGCCCCGACCGGGGCGACTCAGCGCGACAGGACGGTGCCGAGGCGCTCGTTGCGCAGGTGCTCGTACCAGGTGTCGTCCATCGGGGCGAGGTCGCCGACCACCCAGTGCAGCAGCAGGTCGGCGAGGGCCGGGTTGCGGGCGAGGGCCGGGCCGTGCAGGTACGTGCCGACGATGCGGCCCGCGTAGCAGCCCTCGGTGCCGTCGCCGTTGCCGGTGCCGACGAGCGTGCGGGACAGCGGCTTGACGCCCGGCCCGAGCTTGGTGACGCCCATGTGGTTCTCGAAGCCGGTGAGCGTGGGCAGGCCGAGCTCCGGGTCCACCTCGGCGGCGAGCTCGCCGACCGCGCGGTGCCGGCCGCGCCCGCTGGAGATGTCGAGCAGGCCGACCCCCGGCACCGGCTGGCCCTCCTCGCCGCCGAACACGGTGCCCATGAGCTGGTATCCGGCGCAGACCGCGAGCATCGCCGCGCCGCGGTCGATCGCCCGCTGCAGCCCGCCGTCGCGGCGCAGCCGCTCCGCGCCGAGGATCTGCGGCCGGTCCTCGCCGCCGCCGATCAGGTAGATGTCGCCGTTCTCCGGCACCGGGTCGGCCGAGCGCACGTGCAGGGTCTCCACCGGGATGCCCCGGGCGCGGGCCCGCTGCTCCAGCACCAGGACGTTGCCCTGGTCACCGTACGTGCTCAGCAGGTCCGGATAAATCCAGACAAGTCGCAAAGCGCTCTCAGACTGCACGGCCGAACTCCGCTCGTATCTGCTGGAAGGCGGTGTAGTTGGCGATCACGTCGATCTTCCCGGGCGCCTGCGCGTCCACGGCCTCGCGGAACGTCTCGCAGAGCTGGAAGTGCACCCCGGCGACGTGCAGGCGCAGCGCCAGATCGAGCCGCCGCTCCCCGGTCACGTACACCGGGCGCCCGCGCAGCACGCGGTAGTCGACGTCCCACAGCCAGGACGTGTCGCGCCCGTCCGGCCCCTGCGCGTTCACCGACAGGATGATCGGCAGCGCCGGGTCGGCGACGTCGAACGCCTCCAGCCAGCCCGCCGGGTTCTTCGCCAGCAGCAGCCGCAGCACCCGCCCGTCGCGCTCCACCGTCGTGTAGCGCCCGGCGACCGACTTCACCTCGCGCAGCCGGGGCAGCGCCCGCTCCACCGGCAGCCCGAACGCCTCGGCCGCGGCGAGGGCGATCGCCGCGTTCGCCTGGTTCGCCCGGCCGGGCAGCTGCAGGTCGAGCGGCCAGGTGCGGCCCCGCGGGTCGATGACCGCGTTGTCCGCGAGGAACCAGGTCGGCTCCGGCCGCCGGAAGGTGCACTCCCGGCACGCCCAGTCGTCGTCCTTGCGGTCCAGCGGCCCGCCGCACTCGGGGCAGCACCAGGAGTCCTCGCGCCAGCGCTGCTTGGCCGACACCCAGGTCACCTGGCGGGCGGTGGACGCGCCCCAGGTGACCAGCGGGTCGTCGCAGTTGGCGATCACGTGCGTGTCGCGCCCGTCGAGGGCGCGCCGCCATTTCTGGGCGAGCAGCCAGATCTCCGCGGCCCGGTCCATCTGGTCGCGGCTGAGGTTCATCAGGCAGACGACCGCGGCGCCGGTCGTGTCGAGGACCTCGGGGAGGTACTTCTCGTCCACCTCGAGCACCCCGTACGGCGCGTCCTTGGCCTGCGACAGCGCCGAGACGTGCCCGGCCGGCATGTTCGCCCCGAAGGCGTTGGTGGCCACCTCGCCCAGCTCCTGCAGCGCCGAGGTGATCAGCCGGGTCGTGGTCGTCTTGCCGTTGGTGGCGCTCACCAGCGCCAGCCGCCGGTCGGCCGCGAGCCGGCGCAGCAGGTCCGGCTCCAGGATCAGGCCGACACGCCCGCCGATCACCGACCCGTCGCCGCGGCCGGTCACCCGCGACAACGTGGCCGCGGTGCGGCCGAGGGCGGCGGCAAGCTGCGCCCGCAACGGAAGCTGTGTCATGCAGCGATCCTAACGGGGGCGAAGGCCCCCCATCACCGACACACGTGCTCAACTCGGCTGTTCGGCGAAGGTGAGTTCGGCGTCGTGTTCCATGCCGCCCTCGAACGGCAACACGAAGCGCTGCGGCCACGACAGCACCGTCTCCAGCCAGGCCGCGCCCATCGTCTGCGCCACGTGCCGCACCCGGTCGCGCGGGTCCACGCCGATCGCCACGGTGGCGATGTCCTGCTGCACGCTCTCGTGCTCGTCGTCGCCGAGGATCAC
>Ga0164243_10007961_pt1 | contig 15749 bp, 18 predicted proteins | sample OricompcompostOP_FD_108781 | JGI IMG/M metagenome (GOLD analysis project Ga0164243, IMG submission 108781) | Organic Plus compost microbial communities from Emeryville, California, USA - Original compost - Organic plus compost (OP) | ecosystem: Engineered > Solid waste > Mixed feedstock >...
AACGCGGCATCCCGGAGGAAGAGGCGATCGCGCTCATCGTCAACGGCTTCGTGAAGGACGTCATCCAGGAACTGCCGATGGAGTTCGCCGTCGAGGCGCAGAAGCTCATCGGTATTTCGCTTGAGGGCTCGGTCGGCTGAGCCGGCTCCAGAGAATTTGGGAATAAGAACATGCTTGAAATCAAGAACCTGCACGCCCGTATTGCCGAAGACGGCACAGAGATCCTTCGCGGAGTGAATCTCACTATGAAGCCGGGCGAGGTCGCCGCCATTATGGGTCCGAACGGCTCCGGCAAGTCGACGCTTTCCTATGTGATCGCCGGCCGCGAAGACTATGAGGTCACCGAAGGCGATATCCTTTTCAACGGCGAGTCCATCCTGGAAATGGATCCCGCCGAGCGTGCTGCCGCAGGCGTTTTCCTTGCCTTCCAGTATCCGATGGAGATACCGGGGGTCGCCACCATGGAGTTCCTCAAGGTCGCCATGAATTCGCAGCGCAAAGCGCGCGGCGACGAGGAACTGAAGATCCCGGAACTGATGAAGCGCGTGCGCAAGGCCGCCGAAGAGCTTAGCATGGACATGGGCATGCTGAAGCGTCCTCTCAACGTAGGCTTTTCCGGCGGCGAGAAGAAGCGCGCGGAGATCCTTCAGATGAAGCTCCTCGAGCCTGCTCTCTGTGTACTCGATGAGACCGACTCCGGCCTCGACATCGACGCGCTGAAGATCGTGGCCGATGGCGTCAATGCTCTGCGTTCGCCCGATCGTGCGATTGTGGTCATTACGCATTACCAGCGGCTGCTCGACTATATCGTGCCCGATTCCGTCCATGTGCTCTACAAGGGTCGCGTCGTGAAGTCCGGTGAGAAGGAGCTCGCACAAGAGCTTGAAAAGAATGGCTATGCCGGGCTCATCGGCGAGGCTGCCTGAAGGCGGGGAGCGATCATGAACATTCAGACGCAGATAAAGCGTACGCCGACCGAGGAGGCGCTTCTTGCCGCCTTCGCCGAACGCGCCGCGCACCTGCCCGGAGACGCTCGGGTGGCCGAAAAGCGCGAGGAGGCGGTTGAGCTCTTGAGGCGCGGCCTGCCGAGCCGCAAGATCGAAGCCTGGCACTACACGGACCTGCGCCGGCTTCTCTCCTCCGTGCCGGCGTTTGATTTTTCGGCCGGTGTAGAGCCAGTGCCTGCTCTTTTGCCGAACTCGTCGGTTCTCCCGGTCCTGAACGGGGTCGCTGCAAAGGCAGAGACGCCTCAGGGCGTGTCGGTCGCGGCGATGACGAACGCGCTCAGTGACGGCAGCTTCGTCAAGCTTCTGGGTGCGGTGGCTCCGGAAGACACTGTGGGCGCCATCAACTCGGCGTTCGCTGCTGACGGCTATGTCGTCGAGATACCTGCCGGCGCTGCGGTGGCGAAGCCGATCGAATTGCAGAACATTCACGCAGGCGGCCAGGTTCATACGCGCTTTGCCGTGCGTACCGGCGAGGGCAGCAAGGCTACGATCGTGGAACGGCAGACGGGCGAGGGCGGTGCTCTGGTCTCCTCCGTCAGTCATCTCGATGTGGGTGACGGCGCAGAGATCCTCTGGCTTATCGTGCAGGAGCAGCCGGAAGGCGCGACCCATCTCGGCCAGATCAACGTGAAGATCGGCAGGAATGCCAAGTTTACGCTGTTCCTGATGAATGCCGGCGGCAAGCTCGTGCGGCAGGAGCTGCGGATCGTGGCGGAAGGCGAGGGATCCAAATTCCGCCTTCGAGGCGTCAACCTGCTTTCAGGCGATACCCATTGCGACGTGACAATGGTGCTCGATCATGCTGCGCCCCACACCATATCGACCGAGACGATCCGCAATGTGGTGACGGGCAAGGCCGAAGGCGCGTTTCAGGGACAGATCCGCGTGGCGCGTCCCGCCCAGAAGACCGACGCCAAGATGGCCTGCAACACGCTTCTGCTGTCGGACGAAGGTGGGTTTTCTGCGAAGCCGGAGCTTGAGATTTTCGCCGATGACGTGGCCTGCGGCCACGGCGCGACGGTGACGGAGATCCAGCCGGATCACCTTTTCTATCTCATGGCGCGCGGCATCGACGAGAAGACGGCGCGCGGGCTCCTGGTGAAGGCGTTCCTGGCCGAGGTGATTGAGGAACTGGAAGACGAGCCGGCCATCGAAGTCCTGGAAGCAAAGCTCGACGCCTGGTTCGCCGCTCACGTGTGAGGACGACCACCCTCCGTCGGGGGTGGGCTCAAAGGCAGCAGATAGCCCCCGATAGCCGGGACCGGTACAGCGAGAATTGGGATGGACCAGAAGATCGAACAGACCACTTACGACGTCGAGGCGATCCGCCGCGACTTTCCCATCCTGGCGCGCGAGGTCTATGGAAAGCCGCTGGTCTATCTCGACAATGCCGCTTCGGCCCAGAAGCCTCAGGCTGTGATCGATGAAGTCACACATGCCTATTCGCAGGAATATGCGAATGTTCACCGTGGCCTGCACTTCCTTTCGAACGCAGCGACCGAAGCCTATGAGAAGGCGCGTGAGAAGGTCCGCCGCTTTCTTAACGCAGGCAGCGGCGAGGAGATCGTCTTCACAAAATCTGCGACCGAGGCGATCAACACCGTAGCCTATGGCTATGCGATGCCGCGGATCGGAGAGGGTGACGAGATCGTGCTCTCCGTGATGGAGCATCATTCCAACATTGTTCCCTGGCATTTCCTGCGCGAGCGACAGGGAGCGAAGCTCGTCTGGGTGCCGGTGGCCGATGACGGAAGCTTCCAGATCGAAGCCTTCGAAAGGAACCTGACCGCGCGCACAAAGCTCGTCGCCATCACGCATATGTCAAATGTGCTGGGCACGGTGACGCCCGTCAGAGAAATCGTTCGCATCGCGCATGAGAGGGGCATCCCGGTTCTGGTGGATGGCAGCCAGGGAGCGGTGCACCTGCCCGTCGATGTGGCCGCCATCGGATGTGATTTCTACGTCGCCACCGGGCACAAGCTTTACGGGCCGTCTGGAATCGGCGTCCTCTATGGCAAGCGCGAGAAGCTGCAGGAGATGCGGCCGTTCCAGGGCGGCGGTGAGATGATCGAGGACGTCACGCTGGACAACGTGACCTATAATGATCCGCCACATCGCTTCGAGGCCGGCACGCCGCCGATCGTCCAGGCAATCGGCCTCGGTGCCGCGCTCGATTACATCCAGAGTATTGGTCGCGAAAAGATAGCAGCTCACGAGGCGGAGCTTGCTGAATATGCTCATGAGCGGCTGCGGGAGATCAATTCCCTGCGCATTTTCGGCACCGCTCCGGGAAAGGGCGCGATCCTCTCCTTCGAGCTGGAGGGCATCCATGCCCATGACGTTGCGATGGTGATTGACCGCGCGGGCGTGGCGGTGCGGGCGGGAACGCACTGCGCGCAGCCGCTGCTCAAGCGCTTCGGGGTAACCTCGACATGCCGCGCCTCCTTCGCCATGTATAATACGAAAGCCGAGGTGGATGCGCTTGCCGAAGCGCTCCAGAAGGCGCGCAAATTTTTCGGGTAAGCCATGAGTGAAGCGAGCGAAAAGCCGGAAGTGGACGAAGCTGTGGAAGCGGAAGGCGGCGCACCGGTTTCCGCGATTCCGCCGGATGAGCTTGCGCGCCTGACCGATGACATCATCGGCGCGCTTAAAACCGTCTACGATCCCGAGATTCCGGCGGACATCTACGAACTCGGCCTTATATACAAGATCGATATCGAGGATGACCGCTCGGTCAGGATCGACATGACGTTGACAGCTCCCGGCTGCCCGGTTGCGGGCGAAATGCCAAGCTGGGTGCAGAATGCGGTAAGCGCGGTGGACGGCGTCGGCAATGTGGAAGTGAACATGGTGTTCGATCCCCCCTGGACGCCTGATCGCATGTCGGAAGAGGCGCAGGTGGCTCTTGGCTGGTATTGAGGCATGGGCTTGCGTCCAGCCGCCGCACCGACCATCTTAAGACGAGGACCTTTCCGCGAGTCTTGACCTCGCTGCGAATGGAGAAATTGATGGGCCGTTTTCAGATCATGACCATCACCGATGCCGCGGCCGCCCGCGTGCGCGAGATCGTCGAAACCCGGCAGGGCGCGCATGGCGTCCGCGTCGGCGTCAAAAAGGGCGGTTGCGCAGGCATGGAATATACGGTCGACCTGGTGACCGAGCTCAATCCGAAGGACGATCACATCGAGCACAACGGTGCTCATGTTTATGTGGCACCGGAGGCCGCGCTCTTCCTGCTGGGCACAGAGATGGACTTCGAGGTAACGCGGCTGCGCACCGGGTTCACCTTCAACAATCCCAACCAGAGCTCGGCTTGCGGCTGCGGCGAATCCGTCGAACTGAAGCCGGCTGACCTGAAGGCCCTGGCAGAAGCTCGCGCGCAAGGCGCAGCCTGAAGTCACAGCAGTCGCGAGTTCTCCGCTTCGTCACCCTCGGGGCTGACCTGACCCGAGGATTTTGCATGCCGCCTGGCGCCCAAAGCCCTTCCTAATCCACCCACATACCCATTCTTTTGTGCCACTGCGCGATGGACTCCTCCGGATAAAGATCGAAGGCGAGATCGCCGTCCCGGATGTCCGGCTCCACCCAGTTTGCTTTGTATTTCAGCATCAGATGCACGCGGTTCGGCGCGACCGGCAGATCCGTATCGATCGCCGAGGCAAAGGGGTGGACGAGTTCCGGCCAGGTCGGGTCGTATAGCCAAAGGGCCGAACCGCATTCACGGCAGAAGCGGCGTTCGCCGGTCGAGATCTCGCAATGCGGCCGCTCGTCATCCTGGATTTCTGCTCGATAGAGACCAAGATGCTCTTCGCCCTCGATAACGAGGGTGGAGGAATCGGCTCCAAGGTTGATCGCGTATCCACCGCCGCCCTGCTGTTTGCGGCAGATCGAGCAGTAACAGAGCTGGTAGGGCACTGGCGTATGGCTATCGACTTCGAACCTTATCGCGCCGCAGCGGCATGAACCTTTGAGGAGCATAGGCATTGCGGGCCTCCATGTAATCAGGGCCAGGAAAGGTATGAGCATCCGACCCGTCTGTCAGCAGGCTTCGCAACGCCTCCTGACAAGCTGAGCCGGAGCTGGCATCATCCGGCCATGACGGAAGACGACATACGCGACCTCTTCAACGGGCTCGGGCCAGTGACGATCCGGCGTATGTTCGGTGGCAAGGGCATCTATCACGAGGGCCTGATCGTCGCCGTTGAGTTGCGCGGCGAGCTGATGCTGAAGGGCGACGGGATAAGCGCTCCGGATCTGGAAGCCGCAGGGGCCCGGCAGTGGACATATGTCGGGAGCAGGCACGGGAAGACTGTCGCGATGCCGTACTGGACGGTGCCGGACGCGGCTTTTGATGATCCCGACGAGTTCGCGGTGTGGGCCCGGAAGGCCTTTGAGGCAGCACGGCGTTCGCAGAAATAGCCGACCGGCCCCGTTCTCCGCGTGACGCGAGACAGGGTCAGATCTTGCCGGGGATCTTCATGAAATCGGGAATGTCATCGCCGAAGCCAACGGGAGTCTCTGGCTCGCGTTCCGGCTTCTTCCGCTCACGGCCGCGCTGCTCGTTGCCGGCCTTGATGGCCTCCCTGCGCGAACGCTTGCCGTCGTCTCCGGCGGCAGGTCGTTCCGGAGAACCCTCCGCGCGATCCTCTGCCTTCTCTTTCGGCTTGTGCCGATCGCGGCTCTTCTCGCCGCGGTCCTGCCGATGCCCGCGCCTTGGCTTCTCGTCCGCTTCGTCCTCCGCCGACAGCGTCGAGAGGTCACCATCCAGCCATTCGATTTCCTGGCCGATCAGCTTTTCGATACCGTCCACATATTTCCGATCGTCGCGGGTGACGATGGTAAAGGCTTTGCCGGACCTGCCCGCGCGGCCGGTGCGTCCGATCCGGTGCACATAATCTTCCGCATGGGTCGGCACGTCGAAATTGAAGACATGGCTGACATCGGGAATGTCGAGGCCGCGCGCAGCCACGTCCGAAGCCACCAGGAGCTTCAGCTTGCCCTTGCGGAAGTTCTCCAGCATCATCATGCGCGCCCGCTGGTCCATATCGCCATGGAGCGCGCCGGCATCGAATTCGTGGCGCGCCAGCGAACGGAAAAGGGTAGCCACTTCCGTCTTGCGGTTGCAGAAGATGATGGCGTTCTTGAGCTCCTCGCCTTCAGCGCGGATGAGCTCGCGCAGGCGCTCGCGTTTCGCCCATGGCTTGGAGCCGGACTTCACCAGGCGCTGTGTGATGTTCGAAGCCGTGCTTGAAGGCCGCGAAACCTCGACACGCACCGGCCCCTGCAGGAACTGCTCGGTGAGCTTGGTGATCTCGGGCGGCATGGTGGCGGAGAAGAACAGCGTCTGCCGCGTGAAGGGGATGAGCTTGCAGATACGCTCGATGTCCGGAATGAAGCCCATATCGAGCATGCGGTCGGCCTCGTCGATGACGAGAATCTCGACCCCGGTGAGAAGGAGCTTGCCGCGTTCGAAATGGTCGAGCAGGCGCCCAGGCGTGGCGATCAGCACGTCCGCGCCGCGCTCCAGCTTGCGCTCCTGGTCGTCGAAGGAGACGCCGCCGATGAGTAGGGCGATGTTGAGCCGATGATTCTTGCCGTACTTGACGAAATTCTCTTCCACCTGAGCGGCGAGCTCGCGCGTCGGCTCCAGGATCAGCGTGCGCGGCATGCGCGCCCTGGCCCGGCCCCGCTCCAGCCGCGTGAGCATGGGCAGGACGAAGGAAGCGGTCTTGCCCGTTCCCGTCTGGGCGATGCCCAGCACGTCCTTGCCCTGGAGCGCATGCGGAATGGCGCCCGCCTGGATCGGCGTGGGCGTCGTGTAGCCGGCATCGTGAACAGCGGCCAGCACCTTGGCGGAAAGTCCAAGGTCGGCGAATGTCACGGCTTCTTGTGCGGTTTCCTGTAGATCAGACACTTAGTGATTGTCTTTGCTGCTCTTAGCGTAGCGGCACATCCAGTGCGTTTCCGGCCGTCAAGACCTGTGATCGGGGCCTAAGGTGTGGTGCGGCCAATGTCAACAGCAACTATCGCACCAGAGAAGCTCTTTCGCCGTGTTCCTCATGTCGCCGAAATTGACTAGTAGCGGAATTGTTCCGACAGAATGCGCTCGTCCCAGGAATGGCTGGCGTCGAACAGGATCGTCGCCGTCAGATCGCGGGATTCGCGCACGCTTACCGTCCGCACCGACTTGATCTCGGTATGATCGGCGACGGCGTTTACCGGCCGCTTCTCCGGCTCCAGTATTTCGAACTCCACCGTCGACCGGTTGGGCAGAAGCGCGCCCCGCCACCGCCTTGGACGGAAGGGACTGACCGGGGTAAGCGCCAGGAGTGGTGCGTCAAGCGGCAGGATCGGCCCGTGGGCGGAGAGATTGTATGCAGTGGAACCAGCGGGCGTCGCCACCATGACGCCGTCGCAAATGAGCTCCTCGAGCCGTACCTTGCCGTCTATGGCGATGCAGATCTTGGCCGCTTGGTAGGATTGCCGCAAAAGCGAAACCTCGTTTATGGCGAGCGCCTTCGATGTCTTCCCCAATTCGTCGACAGCGATCATCTCCAGCGGGCGAATGGTTTCCGGAATTGCTTCGGCGATGCGCTCACGCAGGCCTTCCTCGCGATATTCGTTCATGAGGAAGCCCACGGTTCCGCGGTTCATTCCATAGATTTTCTTGCCGGCGCCCATCGTCTCGCGCAGCGTCTGCAGCATGAAGCCATCACCGCCGAGCGCCACGATGACATCCGCATTCTCCGTTCGCTCCTGGCCATAGAGAGCGGAAAGGCGCGCTGCCGCCGCGGTTGCGTCTTCCGTCTCAGCCGCAACGAAGGAAAGAGCGAGCGATGAGGGCTTGTTCATGCGTGGCAAGTTTCCGTTCGTTCAGGCGGGGCCAACGCGTATCACGAGCTTCCGTCTATGCGCCTTTAGGGCTAAGCACTTGATGGGCTGGCAACTGGTGCCCCCGGCAGGACTCGAACCCGCGACCCCCTGATTACAAATCAGGTGCTCTACCAACTGAGCTACAAGGGCACAGGCCGGCGAATAGCACAAACGCGGTGGCTAAGTAAAATGACTTCTCGCCTCATCGCCGAGGTCATCGCAACCGCGTTTGCCTCGCGGCATAAGAGCGCTTATCTGAGGGCGGGATCCGCTTGCCCCATATCGCGATACCGGCCGACGGTGATTGAGAAATGAACGTATTCAAGGCCTCGACAAATATTTATGCGGTTCCGGTTTTCGCCGTTGCCCCGATGATGGACTGGACGGATCGTCACTGTCGGTTCCTTCATCGTCAGCTCACGCGGCGCGCGCTGCTCTATACCGAGATGGTCGTCGCCGACGCCATCATCCATGGTGATCGCGAGCGGCTGATCGGCTACGACGCATGCGAACATCCCGTTGCGCTGCAGCTTGGCGGCAGCGAGCCGGCCAAGCTTGCGCAGGCGGCGCGGATCGGGGAGGGGTTCGGCTATGACGAGATCAATCTCAATGTCGGCTGCCCCTCCGACCGCGTGCAATCGGGAACGTTCGGCGCCTGCCTCATGAAGACGCCAGACCTCGTCGGGGAATGCGTAGCGGGGATGAAGGCAGAGGTCACCATTCCCGTCACGGTCAAATGCCGGATCGGTGTCGACGACCAGGATCCGGAGGAAGCTCTGGATCGCTTGGCCGAAATCGTGTTCGCCGCGGGCGCCGACGCCCTTTGGGTGCATGCGCGAAAAGCCTGGCTTGAGGGGCTCAGCCCGAGGGAAAACCGGGAGATCCCACCGCTCGACTATGATCGCGTCTACAGACTGAAACAGAAGCATCCAAAAAAATTCATTGGCATAAACGGAGGCATTCAGAATCTGGATGAAGCGTCCGGCCACCTTGCGCGGCTTGACGGGGCAATGCTTGGCCGCGCCGCCTACCATACGCCGGCCATTCTGGCCGAGGTGGACAGCCGCATCTACGGCGAGACCCGAGACCCGGTGGACTTCGCGGCAGTAATCGAGGCGATGGCAGACTATGCTGGACAGCACATCGCCAATGGAGGCCGGCTTTCACACATCACCCGGCATATGACCGGCTTGTTCCACGGCTTTCCCGGCGCGCGGCGCTACCGCCAAATCCTCTCGACGGAGGCCACGAGCGCCGGTGCCGGTCCGGAGGTCCTTCAGCGCGCCTTCGCCGAAATTCAATTCCACGCCGAGGAAAAGGCAGCTTGATCAGTCGGTCAGAATAAGACGGTCACCGCGCATCTCGAAACCGGACAGGCTGCTCAGAAACTGCATGCCGAGCAGACTTTGCTCGAGCTGGCCGGGCTCCGTGACGAGAATCGGCACGCGCTCTCGCTCGATCGGGCCGATTTTCAACGCGTCGATCTGCCCCCGTGCAGCCATTGCCCTCCCGTTCGCCGTCAGCACGGGAATGCTGTAGGTGAGCGCCGCCGTGTCGATTCCCGCTCTTGCGGCATCTTCCGCCTTCAATACGGTCGTTGTCGCGCCAGTATCGACCAGGGCAAGAACCGCGGTGCCATTCACCTGCATGCGCACCTCGAAATGTCCGTTTGCAGACTTGTCGAGCATCACAGCCGCCCGCGAGGACCCGGAGAGCGTCATCGGACTGCCCGGGACAAGACCGGCGGTGAGACGGCTCGCCACGTCCTGCAATTCGTAGCGATACTGATAGCCGGTCATCAGCACGAGCAGGATGAGGAGCCAGTAGGCGAAGTCGCGGGCAATATCGCGAAAGCGGGTGCGCGCGCCAAGAAGGCCGATGATGAGCACCGCGCCCCACAGGCTGAGATAGAGCATCGAGGCGAAGGAATCGCTCGCCATCCCGAAGACGGTGCCGCTGTCCTGGGTAGCAACGAGCAACCCGACGCCGGCAGCGATGATGGCAATGATCGCCCAGAACAGCCACATCTTACGCTTTCTCCGCCCGCTCGCGCGCAAGTCTCGCTCGCCTTGTCTCGCGCCGGGGACGCCGCTCGACGGTGGCCAGCCGAGCGGGCAGCATTTCCATCACGGTGCGGCGTTCATCGGGCGTCATGGTGAGCCAGGCGGCGATTTCTCCACGCGTGCGCCCGCAGCCGAAACAATAGCCGGTCTTCTCATCGATCGAGCAGACGAGGATGCAAGGGGATTCAATCGCGCTCATATAAACCCTCCTTTGCAAGGACATGGGGCCCCTCAGGCGCGAACGCAAGAGTGCGGCATTGCCATGAGCACCTCTGCCCGTTATGCCCGCCCATGTGCCAGGAGACAATTCATGACGAGCGGCTTGCCTTTCGATGATATCCGCAACCTGATGCGCCAGCTTCCCCCTTTGAATTCAGGGATCGCCGATCAGGTGCGCCGTGATCTTGCGCAGACGGTCACGGGTTCGCTCGGCCGAATCGAGGACCTTGCCGCCTGGTTCGCGGGAGTGACGGGAAGAACGCCCGCGCGGGTGAACAAGGCCGTCGTGGCGCTGTTTGCCGCCACGCACGCGGTTTCGCGCCGGCTGGGCGTCGCCGATCCAGTCGGCAGCGCGCGTGCGCGGGTGGAGGAGATCGCGGCAGGAGCCGCCCCCGTCAGTCATCTCTGCGCGGCCGGAAATCTGGGGCTCAACGTATTCGACCTCGCTCTGGAACTGCCGGTGGAAGACATCACCAGGGCACCGGCGCTGGACGAGCGCGCGGCCGCCGCAACGATGGCATTCGGCATGGAGGCCGTTGCCACCGGCGCCGACCTCATCTGTCTCGGCACAGCCGATGGTGCCGCAGACTTCGCCGGCAAGGCCTTGCTCAGCGCGCTCGCCGGAACTCGTGGGACGGAATGGGCAGAAGCCGAAAACGCGGTGATCGCCGAAGCACTCAGGGTGCATCGCAACCATCTTGAAGATCCCCTCGAAGCAATGCGGCGGCTGGGCGGGCGGGAAATCGCCGCGCTCGCCGGAGCGATCCTGGCGGCGCGGATGCAGGGCGTCGCAGTCATCCTGGATGGTGTTGCCGCAACGTCGGCAGCCGCCGTCCTCCACGCGCTAAATCCCGATGCCATTGCCCACACTCTGCTTGCGGCAAGTCTTTCCGAAACGCACAACCATGCTGCGGCGCGAATCGGATTGAAGCCGCTCCTCGACCTCGATGCTTCGGAAGCCGGTGTAGCCGCAGCGATTGCGGCGCAGATGGTGAAGTCCGCCGGCGATATCTCCGCAGGAATGGCAGAAGTGAGGGCGCGCCGGCGTTGAAGGAGTGAAGACCCGGCGCTTCCGGAAGCGCGAGTATCAGCCCGCCTTCGCCTTCCTCGTAGGAATGGCCGGCAACTCCTCGAGCACGCGGGAACGCGGAAGGATGACGATCGCCTCCGCGCCCTCACGCAGCTTCGATTTCAATTCGAAGGTGCCGCCATGGAGATTCACCAGCCCCTGTACGATGGGCAGGCCTAATCCCGTTCCCTGTTCGGCGCTCTTGATGGCAATGGATCCTTGGCCAAAGGCGGCAAGCACAACGGGCAACTCGTCTTCGGGAATTCCCGGCCCGTTGTCCTTGACAGCGATATATTGCCCTCCGCCGACCGTCCAACCCACGCGCACGCGGATTTCTCCGCCCGAAGGCGTAAACTTCACCGCATTGGAAAGCAGGTTGAGAGTAATCTGCCGCAGAGCGCGCTCGTCTGCCTGGATGCGGGGAAGAGTCGGTTCGAACTGCTTGACGAGCCGGATATCCTTTGCCCGCATTTTCATTTCCATCATCCGGCAGGATTCATGCACCACGTCGGCGAGTTCAAGCGGCTCCTCGTTCAACACGTAACGTCCCGCCTCGATCCGGGAAAGGTCGAGAATTTCGTTGATCAGTTCCAGAAGGTGCTGTCCTGAATCGTGCACGTCCGCGGCATATTGGCGATAGGTCTCATTGGCGAGCGGCCCCAGGACCTCCTTCGCCATCACCTCCGAAAAGCCGAGAATCGCATTGAGCGGCGTGCGCAGCTCGTGGCTCATTGACGCGAGAAAGCGCGACTTCGCCAAATTGGCCTCCTCGGCACGGCGCCGTGCTTCCTCGGACATCGCCCTTGCCGTTTCCAGCTCCGCGATGAGCGCGTCGTTTTCGCTGCGGAAGGTGAGCAGGCTTACGGCTGCCTGATTCCGGTGATAGGCGACATAGGAAAAGAAGGGCAGCGAAAGAACCAGCAGCCCCGCCATGATCGGTTCCACGCCGAGCGGAAGCCGCATGTAGAACATCGCGTAGACGGCAACGGGCAGGGCGAACGTGACCATGGTGGCGCCACGAAGCGAGGACGCGATGAGTGCCGTGGCGCCGATCATGGTCAGAAGGACGATCGCCATCAGCACCGGGATGTGCTCGATACCGCAGTTCCCGCAATCGAGGGCGACGAGGTAAGCCCATCCCGTTCCGCTCAGGAAATGCAGGATCAGGAATTGGCCATGGAGATGGCGGGCATCCATCTGCTCGAACGGCAGTCGGTCGACCCGCAGGGAAAGGAGGTAGAGCGCGGCGTAGCTTCCGGCCGTCAACAATCCCCAGAAGACCATGTCACGCAAGGCACCGACAGCGAGCCCCGCGGCGCCTATGGCAAGCACGAGAAGAAGGATCGCCGGCGCGCTGTTGATGATTGCGCGCGCATGGATCTTCAGCATGTCGCGATTGAAGGCGGGATTGCCGGCGACTTGGGAAAGCCTGTCCCGCGTCCTGCGCACCGCGCGCGCGACGTCGGAGTTGCGGTGCCGCTTTGTGCGGTCCACAATGAACTTGTCAGCGATGTAGCTTTCGTTCAGCGCCATCGGCTGGCTCGCAAAACTCCCCATATCCCCACGAATTTATGCACCAATGATTAAGAGACCCTTCAGCCGATGAGTGTGTGGCGGCAGAATCGTTGGCGCAGGAGAAGACGGCCAAGCCGGCTGCGCCGGTTCGGCGATATGGGGCTGGCGCTCGCGATCTTGCTGCTCGTTGCGCTGAGCGCCGCGCGCTTTGATCAGATTGCGACGCGGCAGTTTGCAGGCGATGTGAGGGTCAACGACGGGGACAGCGTCACGCTTGCGGGCGAGCGCATCCGCCTCAGGGGCATCGATGCTCCCGAATTCGATCAGAAGTGCGTGATCGATGGCCGCAGTTACGATTGCGGAGCGCGCGCACGGCGCAAGCTCTCCGAACTTGTCAATTCCGGTCGTGTGACATGCCGGGGTTGGGAGCGCGATCGTTATGACCGATTGCTCGCGCGCTGCGAAGCGGGCGGCCGCGATCTCGGGCGTGCCATGGTGGAATCAGGCTAGGCCATCTCCTATGGAGACTATGCCGACGCGGAGGCGGAGGCGCGGCGAAACAAAAAGGGCCTTTGGGCCGGCAGCTTCGACGCGCCGAAAGACTGGCGCGCGCACCGCCAGACGCCTGATGAAGGTCCGCATAACTGGCTGTCGCAGATGGTGAATTTCCTTCGGCAGTTCCTGGGATTTCCAATGCTTCATGAGACGGAGGATCGAGGATGAAGCTTTATGACGGCGGCAGGGCGCCCAATCCGCGGCGGGTTCGCATTTTCCTGGCTGAAAAGGGCCTTGATGTGCCGAAGGTGCCCGTGGACATGGGAGCCCTGGAGCACCGCGGCGAGACGATTACGCGCCTTAATCCGCTGCAGCGTCTCCCGGTGCTGGAACTCGACGACGGCACTGTCATCACCGAGTCCGTCGCCATCTGCCGCTATTTTGAGGAGCTGTCGCCCGAACCGGCCCTGTTCGGCAGCGGCGCACTTGGCCGCGCAAAGGTGGAGATGTGGCAGAGGCGCGTTGAATTCGGGCTCTTCGGCACCGTTTCCGCAGCCTTTCGTCATCTGCATCCAGCCATGAAGGAATGGGAGGTGCCGCAAGTGCCCGAATGGGGCGAGGCCAACAAGCCCAAGGCGCAGAATTTCCTCCGCTTTCTGGCCGGCGAGCTTGCCGGCAGGCCCTACCTCGCCGGCGACGAATTCTCCATCGCCGACATAACCGGCTTCATCGCCATCCAGTTCATGAAACCCGCTCGCATTGACATGCCGGAGGGGCTCGCTCATGTGAAGCGCTGGTACAACGCCATCGCTGCCCGGCCCAGTGCTACGGCATAGCTTTCTTCCGCAAGGCCTGATGAACGATTCGCTCGAAGCGCTGTTGCGCGAAATCCGTGCCTGCAGGCTCTGCCGCGAAACGCCTCATGCCACGCCGCTGCCCCATGAACCGCGCCCGGTCGTGGTGGCCTCGCGCATGGCGCGCATACTGATAGCCGGACAGGCTCCGGGCGCGCGTGTCCACGCCTCCGGCCTGCCGTTCGACGATCGCTCGGGCGACCGGCTCCGGGACTGGCTGGGCGTCGACCCCTCTCAATTCTACGATCCGGCCAAATTCGCGATCGTGCCGATGGGCTTCTGCTTTCCGGGCTACGACGAGCACGGGAGCGATCTGCCGCCAAGAAGGGAATGCGCGCCGGCCTGGCGTTCCCGCCTGATGGCGCAGATGCCTCAGATCGAGCTGGTTTTGACCATCGGTCAATATGCGCAGGCCTGGCACCTCAAGAACGGGCGACGGAAAAGCGTATCCGAAACGGTGCGCGACTGGCGCGCGATCTTGGACGAGCCGGGCAGGCCGCGTGTGCTGCCTCTGCCACACCCTTCCTGGCGTAACAGCGGCTGGATCAAGAGAAATCCCTGGTTCGAAAGCGAACTTTTGCCGGCCTTGAAGGAAGAGGTCAGGGCGCTTCTTTGAGGTTTCGTGCGTAAAAAGCCCTATCCTTACACACTAGAAAATTTTTCTTGTAATCCGGGTGGTTTTGCGGCATTTCGGAAAAAATTTTTTCCATGGAGATGTCCAATGGACCGCCTCGATCGAAAAATCCTCCGCCTGCTGCAGGAAAACGCGACCCTGGCCGTGGCCGATATCGCCAAGAAGGTCGGCCTTTCCACCACCCCGTGCTGGCGGCGCATTCAGAAGCTGGAGGAAGAAGGAGTGATCCGCCGTCGCGTGGCACTCCTCGACCCTACAAAGGTCAATGCGCGCGTGACCGTCTTCGTATCCATCCGCACCAATGCGCATAGCCACGAATGGCTGCGCCGGTTCTCCGAGGTGATCAAGGAATTTCCGGAGGTGGTCGAGTTCTATCGCATGAGCGGCGACGTCGACTATCTGCTCCGCGTGGTGGTGCCGGATATCGCGGCCTATGACGCCTTCTACAAGAAACTGATCTCGAAAATCGAGATTCGCGACGTCTCTTCCGCCTTCGCGATGGAGCAGATCAAGTATACGACCGAGCTGCCACTCGATTACATCGTGCTTGACAAGGAGCCTGCCGTTAGCGCGGCCTAGGGCAATTCCAGGAAAAGTGGGAACCGCTTTTCCGTCCGGAATCGCGTCGGAACAAGGACTTAGACGAGAGCCTTCCGCTGCGCGGCTCGTGCGTGCAGCGGAGGGCATCAGCCAAAACGGCTACCGTTCCAGGCGCGCCAGCAGCGAAGACGTATCCCAGCGGCCGCCGCCCATCTGCTGCACTTCCTTATAGAACTGGTCGACAAGTGCGGTCACCGGCAGTTTGGCTCCGTTGCGGTCCGCCTCGCTGAGACAGATCTCGAGATCCTTGCGCATCCAATCGACAGCGAAGCCGAAGTCATATTGGCCGGCGTTCATCGTCTTGTGCCTGTTCTCCATCTGCCATGAGCCGGCCGCCCCCTTGGAGATGACGTCCACGACCTGCTCCACATCAAGCCCGGCCTTCTTTGCGAAATGGAGACCTTCGGCGAGCCCTTGCAC
>Ga0164243_10007963_pt1 | contig 15746 bp, 11 predicted proteins | sample OricompcompostOP_FD_108781 | JGI IMG/M metagenome (GOLD analysis project Ga0164243, IMG submission 108781) | Organic Plus compost microbial communities from Emeryville, California, USA - Original compost - Organic plus compost (OP) | ecosystem: Engineered > Solid waste > Mixed feedstock >...
GACTTGGCTCGCCCTTGCCGCCGGCTTCCTGCTCGCACCGATCGTCAAACCTGCAAAAGTGCTGGCGACCGCTCAGCCGAGCTCCGGCATCGGCGAGACGCCAATCAGCCATTGATGGCCGCCGAAGAGCAGCGCCGCATAAAGTCCGACGCCGATCACAACGACGAGCACGTCGTTGAAGGCGCCCGCCGGTTTGGCATTGCCGAGAGGCCCGGTCGCCCCGCGCTTCTTCACGGAAATGCGGTCGTACACCGCAAAGGCAAGGAACGAACCGAACATCAAGAGTGCAGCAAGATCGCCGTTCGCGAGAAGGTGCGCCAGTGCCCAGGTCTTGATCGCGATCAACATCGGGTGGCGCGTCGCCGTACGGATGCGCGATGGAATGAGTGAAGCAACGAGCAAGATCATCGCCGGCAGCATCAGAGCGACCGCGATATGACGCGTCCAGACCGGCGGCTCCCACAGAATGGGGTTCTTCCCGGGATGGAGCTGCAGCTTGTGAAACCCGAGAATGATGACGATCAAGCCGGCGAGCGACAGCAGCGAGAACAGGATTTTATAGGGCGTGTCGCCGATCCGTTCTTTCAGGCCGTCGCGAAGCTCGGGAGCCGTCGGGAGCAGATGAATGCCGAGAAACAAAATCAATCCGACGATCAGCACCATCATGGCGTTTGCCTCCCCTCTGAATGGCCCGCCCGCATAGCATCATAATCGGGCGACGGCCAGACGGGCTCAACGCTAGGGCAGATATCCTTTGTCGAGGTCGAGTGCCTGACGCGACAGCACCTTGCCAGCCGCGTTTTTGTGAACAGCGGTCCACGCGAGGTGCGTTCCGGCCTCTTCCGACGAACTTGAGCGAAGATCGACTGAGATGAGATCGCTGGGGCTGGCATCCGTCGGCTCGATGAGCGGAAAATAGAGCTGTTCCCAGTGGGTGCGCGGCGATAAGGGACCGGTCGAAAAGCCGATGCCCGGCACGAGTTCGACCTTCCACCACGTTGCGAAGCCATAGATCTTCGCCGGACGCGGCAACCGCCATTCGGCTTCACCGCGTCGCTTCGATTTAGTTTCCGACGTAAGGTCGATTTCGTCCCACACCATGGCGCTGCGGCAGCCGTCGAGGATTTCTGCGGGCTGCAATGCTCGAACGTAAGCGTTGTTCAGCGACATCGTCTGCGCGACGGAGAGATCGAGATCGTGACCGACACGCTCCCAGACGCGCAGCTCAGCATCGATGCGTGGCGTGACGACCGGAGCGACGTATTGAATGATGTGATCCGGGATGACCTTGCCGCCTGGCTTCAGGAAGCGCTGGCGGGCATCGGCAAGTGTCGCGATAATGTTTTCTTCAAGCGCGTAATTGCCAAGTGTTTCCGAGACGATGATGTCGGCGGCGAGCTTATCCCGGAACTCGGTCGAGTGGCAGGGAATGAGATGGCAGCGCTTCGCCTTGTTGGCTTTCAGAACGGCTGCAGCCACGCCAGCGACTTCCGCGGTTTCGAACAGAAAGACTTCTTTTGCGCCAAGCTTCGATGCCATCAGGCCGAGGAGGCCAGTGCCTGCGCCGATGTCGGCGACCACCGACTTTCCGGGTATGATCGCAGCTTTCAATGCAGCGAAAAAAGCTTCGTTGCGGACCTGATCGGCAATCAGCGTGCGGTGATATTCGATACGCATGATCAGAGCTTCAGATAGGGGCCGCGAACCTGATAAAGCACCAGCGCAGTGGCGATCGCGAGATTGAGGGAATCGAGCGCGCCCGCCATTGGGATCTTGACGAGGGACGAGCACACAGCCGCAGCGCCTCCGGAAAGGCCGGGACCTTCGCTGCCCATCACGATCAGTTCACGGCCTTTGTATCGCACATCGCGGAAATCTTCGCGCGCGTCGAGGTGGGTGCCGATCACCTCTCCGGGCCACGCCTTGGCGAGCGTGAAAAAGCTTTCGCGGTCGAGCTTCACGATCGGAACGGCGAAGATCGAGCCCATCGTCGCACGGATCGATTCCAGCGCATATGGGTCGCATGTCGTGCCGACCAGAATGATGCCGGCGAGCCCGACGGCATCGGCGGTCCGGATGATCGTTCCGAGGTTGCCTGGATCGCGGATCTCTTCGAGCGCGAGCCACGTTTCGGTGCCTTTCAATTTGGCGGGATCAGGTGCTGCGGCAAAGCGCTGGCGGAAGACGCCGAGCAGAGATTGCGGATTATCCTTCGACGCGAGCTTTGCGAGCACGGGTTCCGACACTTCGAGAACCTCGGAACCGGCTTCGAGCGCGTGCTTCACAAGTCCGCGCGCGACGCCGCCCGCTGCGGCGCCTGATTGATAAACGAGCGTCTCCGGCACGAAGCCATGATCGCGGGCGGTAACGAGCAGCGACGTGCCTTCTGCAACGAAAAGTCCCGTCTCCTTGCGCACCTTGCGCATCTCCAGTGCGCGGATCGCTTTGATCCGATCGTTCGTCAGGCTCGTTATGGTTTTGGGCGTGTTGGCGGTTGACTTCATGGCGACATATTTGCTGTCTGGGCCCAGCGTACGAAGAGTGATGTCGGCACAAGCGAACCGGCCCGAGAACGGATTGCCAATTCCCCGCTGTCGAATGTGCCGCCGCGCTTCGACAGCGCTTCGCGCATCAACTGATCGAACGCGAGCGATGAGGCGCGGATGGCGTAGATCGTCAGAGCCATTGCGGCGTTTTCGGGCGCGAGAAGTTTCGCAAGGTCGGCAAGTAATGACGGCAGGTTCTGAAAAAGGTCCCAGATCTCGCCTTCGGGTCCGCGGCCGAATTTCGGCGGATCGACGAGGATCATGTGATAGGTCTTGCCGCGGCGAACGTCGCGCGCGGCGAACTTGGCCGCGTCGTCGAGCAGCCAACGAATTTTTGCTGCGCCGAGCTTCGAGGCTTCCTGGTTCTCCTTGCCCCACTGGATCGCCTTCTTCGACGCATCGACGTGGGTCACCTCGGCACCGGCTTTGGCTGCGAGCAGCGTCGCGGCGCCAGTATAGCCGAAGAGATTGAGAACGCGCGGCGGCTCGCCCTTCACTTTGGCGAGATGCTCGAGCATCCAGCGCCAGTGCGGTTCCTGCTCGGGGAAGAGACCAAGGTGCCAAAGCCCCGAGAGCTTGCAGAGCATGGTGACACTTGGCGATCCCATTTCCCCTGCTCCTCCACCGGGGGATGAATGTTTCAGCGCAAGTCTCACCGGCCAGGCATCAGGCACGGGCTTGTCGACGCGCCATTTGCCTTTTTCGTCGTCCTCGCCGGATGCCGAGAAGACAGCATTCGCCTTTTCCCATTCGGACTTTCCGAGCTTCGGCCGCCAGAGAGCCTGGGGCTCCGGACGATCGACGACGATTTTGCCGAAGCGCTCGAGCTTACGCCCCGCGCCGCAGTCGAGGAGCGCGTAATCCGGGAAACCTTCGGACGTGATGAGGTGTAGGTGATCTCGGGCAGACATCAGGAACAGACGCTTCGAAGAACTTCCGTCCGCGCTTTAACACGACTGTCGCTTATGTCGAGGAATCAAACGTCCGGCAGGCATTGGCGAAGGCTGTAGCCCGCCTCCGCCAATGGCAAGTTAGGCGGCGAGGCTCGCAAAGCCGCTTTGGGCGGCCGCTATGGACGGGGCGTGCTGATCCCAACCTGGATTCGGCGACCGGGCGGTGGAAAACCGGCACATGGTCGAGACGGCTCGGGCCAAATTCGACGCCCAGGCGAGCGGAACATCGAAGATCGGCTCGGCAGCGGCGCATTGAAGCGCCGACTGCCCCCTATCTGGCGAAACGCATGAAAGACGCCGGAGCCTTGTACGGCTAAGCCTGCGCGTACCTGTGGACGCAAGCGGTGATCAATCTGAATCGGCGTTCGGAAGAGTGTCGTCACACGCTGGCTGAGCACGGATGTCGCTGTTCAGATACCTGCATAACTCCGATTTTTTCCCGGCTTGTAGCCGAACGGCCGCGTCGGAAACGCGAAAGCCTGATGCCCGGGCCACTGCGGCCAAGACGCCGTCGCGGCAGTAGGGCGTCGAAATCCTCTGACCGCCGACGACTTGATAGTCGCCCTGACAAGTGATCGCCAACGCCGGTGACGACAGGAGAGCGGTGAAAACCGCTGGTAGGATAAGACGTGACATTCTAAAAATCTCCAGAAGTTTGCAGTTGCGAAGCGCTTCGTGGAGATTTTCGAGAAGAACGTTTCGTTCGTTACCGCGACGCCGGACACCTGTTCCCTAGGGAACACTCCGATCCGGCAGCGCGTCTTGCAGGGATGCGTGAGTGCAACACTCGCCGGAAAAGTGTGTTGCCGCCTAGATCCTTCCGCAAAATGCGACTAGCCGACAATAGGATGGTGCGCGTTATCAGACGTTACCGGAGGGTTCTGATGCAGTTTCATCGTGCCATAGTAGCGACCGTATTTTTTTCGGCGCTCTTGGTATCGACTGCCGCCGACGCTTTTGAAACAACGTCCATCGGCGGCACCAATGCGGATGGATCGGCGAAATATAAAGATCCTGACGAGATGAGCGCGGCGGCGACGCCAGCGTCTTCGTCTCCGTTCGGCAATTTCAATTTTTCGGTGGGAAGCGGTGCGAACGCTAATTCGGATAATGCAACCACGAACTGGCTGAATGGTCCGGGCTCGCCGGGTTTCGGCTTCACGGGTTCGGAGAGCACGTCCGCAGCGCCTGCCTCGCCGTTCAACACGCCGATCCTGCGCGAGCGCAACTGACCTTTCGGCCACGACGATGCAAAGCCGCTATTCCAGGTCTTCGACGGTGACCGGTTCACCGCCGCCCTTGATCCGCTGAGAGAGCGCAGCTTCGATAAAGGGATCGATGTCACCGTCCAGCACTGCGTCCGGATTGGTCGACTGCGCGCCTGTGCGCAGATCCTTCACGAGCTGATAGGGCTGAAGGACGTACGAGCGGATCTGATGGCCCCAACCGATGTCGGTCTTTGCGGCCTGCTCGGCGCTGGCCTTCGCCTCGCGCTTCTTGAGCTCCATGTCGTAAAGGCGTGCTTTCAACCGCTTGAACGCAAGATCCTTGTTCTGATGCTGGGAGCGCTGCTCCTGGGCAAAGATAACGATGCCCGACGGCTTGTGGACGAGGCGGACGGCGGATTCCGTGCGGTTCACGTGCTGGCCGCCGGCGCCCGATGAGCGCGCAAACGAAATATCGACATCGGCCGGGTTGATCTCGACGTCAATCGTATCGTCGATGACCGGATATACGGTGACGGACGCGAAGCTCGTATGGCGGCGCGCATTGGAATCGAACGGCGAGATGCGCACAAGGCGATGGACGCCGGCTTCCGTCTTCAGCCAACCATACGCGTTTTCCCCTTCGATCTCGAAGGTCGCGGATTTGATGCCGGCTTCTTCACCGGGGCTCTCGTCGACCAGCTTCACCTTGTAGCCGCGACGTTCGGCCCAGCGCACATACATGCGCGCGAGCATCGACGCCCAATCCTGGCTCTCCGTGCCGCCTGCGCCCGCGTGAACTTCGATATAGGTGTTCATGGCGTCGGCTTCACCCGACAGCATGGCGTCAATCGACCGGCGCTGCGCTTCGTGGTCGATGCGCTCAAGCGCCGTCTCCCCTTCGCGCACGCTCGCTTCATCGTTCTCGGCCTCGCCGAGTTCGATCAAGGTCAATGCATCTTCGTAGTCGCGCTGCAGGCGTTTGAATTCAGAAACGGAGCGATCGAGCGAATTGCGCTGGCGCATGACCTTCTGCGCGTTCTTGGCGTCACTCCAGAGGCTCGGGTCTTCGGCTTTCGCGTTTAGCGATGCGAGACGGTCTTCGGCCGTCTCCCAGTCAAAGAGACCTCCTCAGGAGAGCGAATGCCTCCTCGATCTCGTCCGAAAGCTTTTGCGCTTCTGCGCGCATGGGTACCTCCGAAGCCGGCGTCCGCCAGCGATGTTGGTCAATTAGAAAATCAGGAGCGGACGTATAGTGAGGTCGGCCCGCCGTGTAAACGCGCGCGTCGGCGCGCGCGGCAATCAGCGCGCGCTCCACTACCACAGTCCATTGGGCGTGAGAGACCCGCTGTCGGGGCGGCTGCTAGGCGGCGCGGGGCGCGCGACGCGCTCGCTGACGGGCGGTGGCGGCGGCGTGGACGCGTCGGCCGTCATGCCGTTAACGCCGATCATGGCGTAGGCGTCGTCGGGCTCTTCGTCCGGCTTGAACGCTTCCATGATCGTGTTCGGATCGTCGGCAGAGGCACGAAGGCCGGTCTTCAGATCGACACGCACGAACTTTATTCCAGGCGGCACACGGAATGGCGCAGGCGGCGTATTGCCGATGGCGTCCTGAACGAACTCTCCGAAGATCGGTGCGGCAACGGCTCCGCCCGTATTGCCTTTGCCAAGAGGCTTCGGCGTGTCGTAACCGACATAAACACCGACCACCATCGTCGGCGTATAGCCGATGAACCAGACGTCCTTTTCCTCGTTGGTCGTGCCCGTCTTGCCCGCAATCGGGCGATTGAGCGACTTCAGTACACTCGCCGTGCCGCGCTGAACGACGCCTTCGAGAATATGCGTGATCTGATACGCCGTCAGCGGATCGAGAATCTGGCGACGGCTATCGACAAGCTGAGGCTCAGGCTGGTTCGCCCAATGATCGGCCATGCAGCCCATGCACTGGCGCTCGTCGTGACGCCAGATCGTATGGCCGTAGCGATCCTGAATGCGATCGATCAGAGTCGATGTCACTTCCTTACCGCCGTTGGCGAGCATGCAATAGGCGGTCGCCATGCGCATCAGCGTCGTCTCGCCGGCGCCGAGAGACATCGAAAGAACGGGCAGCAGATCATCGTAGATGCCGAAGCGCTTCGCGTATTCGGTAATGATAGGCATTCCGAGATCCTGCGCCAGGCGTGCTGTCATCTGGTTGCGCGAATGCTCGATGCCGAAGCGCAGCGTTTCCGGTCCCGCGGTGTCGTCCGTCTCATAATTCTTCGGGCGCCAGACGTCCTGCCCCGGACCCTGGTCGATCTCGATCGGCGCGTCGAGAATGATCGATGTCGGCTTGTAGCCGTTGTCGATCGCGGCAGCATAGACGAAGGGCTTGAACGACGAGCCGGGCTGACGTTTTGCCTGGACGACGCGATCGAACTGACTGAGGTCGTAGGAAAAGCCGCCTGCAATGGCGAGAACACGGCCCGTATAAGGATCCATCGCCACGAGGCCGCCGCCGATCTGCGGGATCTGCATCAGCGACCAGGCGCCCTGGATATTGTTTGGATCTTTCGGCGATACATAGACGACATCGCCAGGTTTCAAGATGTCGGCTGTGGACTTCGCGTCAATCCGTTTGCCGCCGGCTTTCTTGGCCGCCCATTTCATATCGTCCAGCGAGACCTCGACGGCCTCGCGATCTTTCTCGAGCGTCGAATCCTGCTGACGATGAGGCTTGAAGCCGATGATCGCCTTCGTCTTCTTCGTGTCGAGAACGACACCGAGACGCCACGGCTGAATGTCCGACGGGTTCGCGATCTTGCCGAGCGCCACGCCCCAATCGCCGGAAATATCGATATGCGCGACGGGCCCGCGCCAACCTTGCCTGCGATCGAACTTCACAAGGCCGTCCGTAAGGGCTTTTCGCGCGAGTTGCTGAAGCTGCGGGTCGAGCGTCGTTCGAACTGAAAGACCGCCGCCATACAGCTTGTCCTCGCCATACTTCGCGAGCAACGTGCGGCGCACTTCCTCGGCGAAGAATTCTGACGTCTCGATGTGGACCGTGTTGGGACGCAGGTTGACGACCAGAGGCTTCTTCTTGGCAGCTTCTGCCTGTTCCTCGGTGATGTAGCCGTTTTCGGCCATTTGACCGATGATCCAATTGCGCCGCTCCGTTGCCCTCTCTTTTTGGCGGAATGGATGATAGTTGTTCGGTCCCTTCGGGAGAGCGGCGAGATAGGCCGCTTCCTCGATCGTCAGATCCTTCAACTCCTTGTTGAAGTAGGTAAGCGCCGCGGCGCCCACACCGTAGGAGTTCATGCCGAGAAAGATCTCGTTAAGGTAGAGTTCGAGAATGCGATCCTTGGAGTAGGCGCCCTCGATGCGAATCGCGAGGATGGCTTCCTTGATCTTGCGCTCGAGAGAGCGCTCGTTCGTCAACAAGAAGTTCTTTGCGACCTGCTGAGTGATGGTCGAGGCGCCCTGCGTGCGGCGGTTCGAGCCATGCAGCTTGGCCTCGGCGGCCGCAAAGACGGCGCGGAGAATGCCCTGAATATCGACGCCGCCGTGCTCATAGAAGCGGCGATCCTCGGCCGATAGAAAGGCGCCGATGACGAGTTTCGGAACATTGTTGATGGGCACGAAAATCCGCCGTTCCCGGGCGAATTCCGAAATCAGCGAGCCGTCGTGCGCATGGATGCGCGTCATGACTGGTGGCTCGTACTTCGACAAGCTTTCATAATCCGGCAGATCGCGCGAGGCCTGCCAGATCATGAACCCGGCCACTGCCGAACCGGCGATGAACAGCAATACGAACGTGCCGAAGGCGAACCCAAGAAAATTGAGCAGCACGCTTCTGCGCCGCTTTTTCCTTCTTCTAGGCGCCCTGGGTGGCGGCAGCGTTGGCGCGCGCATCAAATTCGGGATTCCGTCAGTCTATCGCTGGCTTAACTTTCAATCGAGGCGGCTTACGTCTATTGCCGCGCCGCAGCAATGACAATCCCCTCGGAACGTTCGCACATTAGCACGGAATGTGGCAGCACGTCGTCCGCCGGCCCGCTCGTCCCTCATGGCCGGGCTGCCGTTCTCTTATTGAAGTAGATTTGCACCGCTCCGGCGATTGCCGACGCCACTTTCGACTGCCATTCGGGAGTCAGCATCTGCTCCTCGTCAGCACGATTGCTGATATAGCCCAACTCCACGAGAACCGAGGGGGCGTCGGTCTGCTTCAGGACCTTGAAGGCTGCCGACCGACGCGGCACACGCGACATGGCGATACTTTTGCTGAGCCTTTTCGTCAGAACCTGCGAAAAGTCGGCGGAGAAGTTCGACGTCTCGCGCTTCATCAGGTCTATGAGGATGCTCTTGACCTGATCATCGCTCCGCTCGTCGATATTTTCGATGCCGGCCAGCAGGTCGGACGCATTCTCCTTCTCGGCCATGATCTGAGCTTGTCTGTCGGAGGCCTTGCTCGATAATGTATAAATGGTCGCGCCACGGACATTGCCGGCGACCTTCTCTTCAATGGAGTCGGCATGAAGAGAGATAAAAAGATCGGCGCCGTTCTTCCTTGAAAACTTGAGACGATTGTCGAGCGAGACGAAAACATCCTGGGAGCGGGTCATTTTCACCTCGTAAAGCCCGGTTTTCTCCAGCACGTCCCGGAGTTGTAGAGCAATTGCGAGAACGATTGTCTTCTCGTTCACGCTGTTGGCCCCAATCGCTCCGGGATCGATGCCCCCATGACCAGGGTCTATCACGATGACAGGCCGGGCATGCGTCTTATGCTCAGCTTCTATATTGTCCGCCGGTTCATTTTCGGCATCCGGTTCAAACGCTGCTTCGCGCGTGCCCGCCCCTGTCCCGGCGCCGAAGGCGGCTGAATCCGTCGGCATGAGCTGAATCGCGAGCTTAACGGCGGAACTCCCCTTGAGCCTCAGCATGTTCGCAGAATGGATTTTTACAGGCCCGGTTGTGTCGATCACGATTCGAGATTTGTGAGCCGCGAAAAGGCCATAGCGAAACGCCGAAATGAGACCGGCTCCCTTTTGGCCGGCTGCCGGATCGAGGCGGAACGTCAGATCCGGAAGGTCGACCACCACACGATAAGGATTTGCGAGTGTAAAGACCTGGGCGGTAACGCCCTCGCTCATCGTCAGTTCGAAGATCGTGGAGCGCCCGGTGACGGTCAGATGCGTCTCGAGTGCTTCGGCAGCGCAAGCCGGTCTCGCCAGCAACACGCATAGCGTCGCTACCACTGCCGCAAAAATGTTCAGTAAAGGTTCTCTGCGCCGGCGCACCACCGAACCGTCCCCCTCCGTCACTTTCGACGCCCGATCGCCCCCAGTTTATTAAGCCTTTGTTTTCAAACACTATATAAAATCGACATTGTTGCCTCTCGAAGTCGAGCCACCGCGGACTTTATAGCACTTGCCAGCGGGGGATCGACCTCGTACAGTTTCAAATGTATTCGGTGGCACTCAAGACACACGCCCTGGTGGTGTTCGTCGTGTGGTGCCGAAAATGGACCTGATCGGCCTGCTGCGGGGGCGAAGCTCTGCTTTCACAGGTAATCGGGTCAGCACGGATGGCACCTGCTCGAGGCAAGCGTACGGGGAGTATCACGTCGCTCAGCAGGTTTCGCAGCTTCGGCTTCCGGGCCCCCGGCGGTCCTTTGTCGAGGCTTTGAGGACTTCGTACCGGTCGCCCCGGTTTGTCAGTCGGGTGAAGCGCGAATTGCTGGGCGGCCCAAATTTTGATTCACCGTGGCGCCAGACAGGGCGTCGAATTTCTTTCCCCGCCGACGTCCCAGTTCCGGACATGAGGCTGGGTACTAAACGACAGGCCATGACGACAGCTTGTACCATCCCATTCGGCGCATCGTGGACCTCGGCCTGCCCTGCGCTTCCACCTGTTTCCGTGCGCCGATCGCGCCCGGTCGGAATCGGGATGACGCAGAACGCGACGCGGCCTTCAATGCCATCAGCTCAATCAACCAAAAGAACGCGCCACCGCGCGAAGCTCGCAATCCGTTCCGTCACTTCCGGATCGAGATGCGGGCCGCCGCACCGGCGTGCCAAGGAAAATAAGCAATGTCCAATACGAAAATGCTCATCGATGCCACGCATCCCGAGGAGACTCGGGTCGTGGTCCAACGCAATGGCCGGGTAGAGGAATTCGATTTCGAAAGCGCGGCCCGGAAACTCCTCCGGGGCAATATCTACCTCGCAAAAGTCACGCGCGTAGAACCATCGCTGCAGGCTGCGTTCGTCGATTATGGCGGCAATCGACACGGATTTCTCGCCTTCAACGAGATCCATCCTGATTACTATCAGATTCCGGTCGCCGATCGGCAGGCGCTCCTCGATGAGGAAGCCGCTGCGGAAGCCGAATTGGAGGCCGCTGCCGATCGCCGCGCCGAAGCACTCGCGCGCCGCAAGGCATCTCAGGGCGGCGTCTCTGATGCACCGATGGAGGAAGGCGAACCTGCAGACGACGATTTCGGCGATGGGGATCACGCACCAGAAGATGCCGGCGCCGAGACGGCGCACATCGTCGACGTCGAAGAAGAAGATGAACAGATCGAGGAAATCGGCGGCGAAGAGAATGGTCCTTCGGCCAAAGTGGTCGCCGCCTCTGCCCACAACATTCCTGATGACGATGTCCGCTCCGAAGCCGTCAACGATGATGCGGAGACATCCGGCCTCGGGAAAATGCGCGCGGAAAATGAAAACGTGGCGGCTGACGAGGCGCAGGCCAGCAAACCCGAGCATGGGGATGCGCAGCCTGAACGCGATCACCATGCCGATTCTGACTCAGAAGATGTTTCTCACGCTGAGCACGACGAACACGATCACGAACACGATACAGAGCATTCGCACGATGGGCACGTCGTCGAACTCGAAGAGGGCTCAAGCCGCGAGTTTCGGGAAGAATCGGGCCAGCGTCCACGGCGGCGTCCCCGCAGCTACAAGATCCAGGAAGTCATCAAGCGCCGCCAGATCATTCTGGTGCAGGTCGTCAAGGAAGAACGCGGCAACAAGGGTGCGGCGCTTACGACGTATCTGTCGCTCGCAGGCCGTTACACCGTCCTGATGCCGAACACCGCCCGCGGCGGCGGCATTTCCCGTAAAATCACCAATCCTCAGGATCGCCGACGCCTCAAGGCGATCGCGCAGGAGCTGGAAGTTCCGGAGGGCATGGGCCTCATCATTCGGACCGCGGGCGCGTCGCGGACGAAGCAGGAAATCAAGCGCGACTTCGAATATCTACTGCGGCTGTGGGAGAGCGTGCGCGATCTGACACTGCAGTCGACGGCGCCAAGCCTCGTCTACGAGGAAGGCGATCTGATCAAGCGTTCGATCCGCGATCTTTATAACAAGGACGTGGAAGAGATCGTGGTCGCGGGAGAGGCGGGCCACCAAGAAGCCGCCGACTTCATGAAAATGCTGATGCCGAGCCACGCAAAAAACGTGGTGCCGTATCGCGATCCGACACCGCTGTTCACGCGCTATGGCGTCGAGCGTCAGCTCAACGCGATGTTCCAGCCGCAGGTCACGCTGCGTTCGGGCGGCTACATCGTCATCAACCAGACCGAAGCGCTGGTCGCCATCGACGTCAACTCAGGAAAGTCGACGCGCGAGTTCTCGATCGAAGAGACGGCGCTCGCCACGAACCTCGAAGCTGCCGACGAAATCGCGCGGCAACTGAAGCTTCGCGACCTTGCGGGCCTCATCGTGATCGATTTCATCGACATGGAGGAGAAGCGGAACAATCGCGCTGTCGAGCGGCGTCTCAAGGACGCGCTTCGGTTTGATCGTGCACGCATCCAGCTTGGCCGCATATCCCATTTTGGCTTGATGGAGATGTCGCGCCAGCGACTGAGAACCGGTGTGCTCGAGGGCTCGACCTCGCAGTGCCCGCATTGCCAAGGCACGGGCATCATTCGCTCGACCGAGAGCATTGCGCTCGCTGTGCTCCGCGGTCTCGAAGACGCGATAACAGCTGGCGCGGCAGGCCCGCTCATTGCGACGACGACACCGCCGGTGGCGCTCTACATTCTCAATAGCAAGCGCGCCTACATCACCGATATGGAGCATCGGCACGGATACTCGGTCACGGTGCTCGGCAGTGACCGCGCGCAGGGCGCGAACTTCATGATCGAACGCGGCGGCATGGTTGCACCAGTGCGACGTGTCGAGCGCGCTGCGGTCAATATGGATTGGGGCTTCGATGGCGAAGAAGAAGCTCCGGCATTTGAAGGCGGCGAGATCGAGATGGCGCCTCACGCCGACGACGCTGAAGAGGGCGCGATCAGCCGCGAAAACGGTCGTGGCGAGGGTGAGGAAAATGGCGGACGGAGAGGCCGCCGTCGTCGCCGACGCGGGCGTGGCGGACGGGACCGTGGAGAGGGCCGTGAGCGGTTCGGGTTCGACGCACGGGGCGACGATGACTCGTCGGCATCAGCTGTGCCTCATTCTGAGGGTGATGAAAACGGGGAATCCGGCCCGGCGGATGAGGAGGATCTCGAAACGCGTGCGGCTGGCAATGAAGCTGAAGACGGCGAGCAAGCGAGCAGCGATCACGACGGCGACAAGCCGGCACGGCGGAGGCGGCGTGGTCGCCGCGGTGGACGGCGAGGCCGCGATCGCACGCGCGAAGGCGATACCCTTCAGGCCGAGGGCGGCGACAGCGAAACGTACGGCGAATCCCAGTCTGAATCCGATGCTGCCGAAGGCGAAGCGGAGTTTGGCGACGCAGAAGCCGGGAAGACAAAGAACGGCAGCCGCGCAAAGGACATGCAGACTGCCGATGATGCTGAGCGCGCAGCCGAGGCGACGGGCGGCAAAGTCGTGCGCCAACGCATTTGGGATGTCGCGCCGGAATCACCGGATGATGGCGCGACTGCGCCGCCGGAACCTTCGCAATCGCATGAAGCCGTGCATGCTGCTCCAGCTGCGATTGAGGTTACGATAACTGAGGAAACCAGTGTTTCCGCCCCCGCTCCTTCGCCGCGGCGGCGACATGAGGTCGGCTCGAGCGAACCACGTATCGAACGTGTCGTTGTCAGACCGGGCGAAGAAACCGTCGCTCCCGCTGCCGAAGCACATGCCACGCAACGCAAAGGCTGGTGGCAACGCAAATTCGGCGGCGAATGAATGATCCACGAAGGCCGGAGCTTTAATCGGCTTCGGCCTTTGCGGATGGTGTGCTCGCGGGGAATGAGTTCTGCTCAATCTGCCGCCATGCTGACGCCCCAAATTGGTGAATGCTCCTAAACATCGTTGCGACGCATTTGACCCGAGTGGTGTTGGCGCATACTTTGACCGTGCGTAGCGTCTCGAAACGCATATCGAGATCAGGGCACAACGAATGCCGATAATTCGGAAGTTTTATCCGGCGCCTCGGACGGTAAGCGACTTGGGCCTTTGGGCTGCTGCGCTGATGGCTTTGTTGCTCGTCTCCGCGAGCGGCGCGCGCGCGCAGGGATTGCCGCTTATTCGCGATGCCGAAATCGAAGCGTTGCTGCAGGATTATTCGACGCCCATCTTCCAAGCCGCGGGTTTCGGCGGTGGCAGAGTAACGGTCCGCATCATCAACAATGACACATTCAATGCGTTCGTTCTGGATGGAGCCAACGTTTTCATCAACACCGGAACGCTGATGCAGGCACAAACACCGAACGAGGTGATCGGCGTCATCGCGCATGAAAGCGGACATATCGCCGGCGGCCATATGGCTGCGTTGCGCGCCCGTATCGCGAAAGATCAAACGCGAGCGCTGTTGACGCAGGTTCTGGGCATCGGCGCGATGGTGGCTGGCGGCGTCTCCGGCGGAGATGCGGGGCGCGAAACCGCCCAGGGCGGAGCGGCCATCCTGCAGGGTGGCGGCAGCGTCATCATGAAGGGTCTGCTTGCGGAGCGGCGCTCACAGGAATCGGCCGCAGACCAAGCGGGCATGAAATTCCTCACCGCGACGAAGCAATCCGGAAAGGGCATGCTCGACACATTCGAGCGGTTCAAGGAACAAGAATACCTTTCGGACCAGTATCAGGATCCGTTCGTTCGATCGCACCCTCTTTCGGTCGAACGCCTGGCGCGGCTCGGCCAGCTTGCGAAGACAAGCCCTTATTTCAACACCAAGGATCCGCCGTCGCTGCAGCTTCGCCACGATCTGATGCGGGCCAAACTGTCCGGTTATCTCGAAACTCCCGCGGCCGTGTTCAACCGCTATCCGGAATCGAACAAGACGCTGCCTGCCCGCTATGCGCGCGCGATTGCGACGTTCTTCCGGGGCGGCGGAGGCGCACTGGAATCTGCGATACAGCAAACCGACGGAATGATCCGCGAAAATCCGAATTATCCGTATTTCTACGAGCTCAGGGCGGACTTCCTGATGCGATCGGGTAAACTCGTGGCCGCAGCACCGAGCCTGCGTCAGGCACTGAAACTTGCGCCGAATAGTCCATTGATCCAGGTCGAACTCGCCACGGCGGTCCAGGCCAGTACTACAGCGGACGCTCAAACGGAGGCCCGCGACCTGTTACGCAAATCCCTCGTCGAAGATCCGGAAAATGGACATGCTTACAGGCTGCTCGCAAACATCTATTACAAGCAGGGGCGGGCACCGGAGGCTGACGCGATGACGGCACAGGCGTATTTTTATGAAGGCAACATAAAGCAGGCGCAGATCTTCGCCAAAAGGGCGCAGCTAAAACTTCGTGCGGGCTCTCCGGAGGCGCTCAAGAACGACGATATCATCAACTACAAGCCGCAAACGTGAGCGGCGCACATTCCATACAAAGTGAGATCACATCCATGACCCTTAAGTCCACTGACCGTCATCGCATTCGCATGGCTCCGGCCGGAAAGGCGCTTTCGATTTTCTTAGCGCTCGGGCTCGGAGTGCTCGCCTTGATCGGGTTCGCGTCGGGGCACTTCGGCAGCGGATTGGCGGAGGCAGACACCATAGCTCCGACGGCCGGTGGGAACACCTTTACGCCCGAGCAAAAAAAGGCGCTCGGCGACATCATCAAAGATTACCTGATCAAAAATCCGGAAATC
>Ga0164243_10007964_pt1 | contig 15745 bp, 16 predicted proteins | sample OricompcompostOP_FD_108781 | JGI IMG/M metagenome (GOLD analysis project Ga0164243, IMG submission 108781) | Organic Plus compost microbial communities from Emeryville, California, USA - Original compost - Organic plus compost (OP) | ecosystem: Engineered > Solid waste > Mixed feedstock >...
GAGCTTCCAGTAGGCGCCGATCGCGTCGGCGTTGCCGACGATCGCGGCCGCGCGCCAGCCGGTCATGTTGTAGCCCTTGGAGAGCGAGAAGACCTCGACGCCGACCTCCTTGGCGCCGGGCGTCGCGAGGAACGACGGCGCGACGTAGCCGTCATAGGTCGTCTCGCTGTAGGCGTTGTCGTGCACGACGAGGATGTCGTGCTGCTTGGCGAAGGCGACGACCCGCTCGAAGAAGCCCTCCGGCACGATCGCGCCGGTCGGGTTGTTCGGGTAGTTGATGAACAGCAGCTTCGCGCGCTCGGCGTCGGCGTCGGAGATCGCGTCGAGGTCGGGCGCGAAGCCGAGCTCCGGCTCGAGCGGCATCAGCACCGCTCTTGCGCCGGCCAGCAGCGGGCCGCCGGTGTAGACCGGGTAGCCGGGGTCGGAGGCGAGCGCGACGTCCTCGGGGTCGAGGAAGGTCAGCGACAGGTTGAAGATGCACTCCTTCGCGCCGATCGCCGGCATGACCTCGCTGTCGGCGTCGAGCGTCACGCCGAAGCGGCGCTGGTAGAAGGCGGCGACCGCCTCGCGGAACTCCTGACGACCGCGGTTGGACGGGTACTGGTGCGTGCCCGGGTCCGCGACCGCGCGCTGCATCGCGGAGACGATCGGCGCGTAGGTCGGCGTGTCGGGGTCGCCGATGCCGAGCGAGATGACGTCGATCCCGGCCGCCTTCTTGTCGGCGATCTTCTTCTCCAGCTGGGCGAAGAGGTACGGCGGGATCAGGTCGAGTCGCTTACTCGGTCTCATGCAGCTCCTTCAGGAAGTTCTCGGAGAGCTCGCCCCTGAAGACGGGGACGGCCCAGCCGGTCAGGTTCACGTGCAGGTCCTCCGCGACCTCGACCTCCAGCTCGCCGCCGTCGAGCACGACGGTGACGGTCGAGAGGTCGGGGTCGTCGCCCCCGCCGCCGCGCAGCACGTGCGCGACCGCGGCGCCGGTCGCGCCGGTGCCCGAGGAGAGCGTCTCGCCGACGCCGCGCTCGAAGATCCGCGCGCGGATGCGGTCGGGCGCCAGCTCGGCGTACCAGGAGACGTTCGTGCGGTTGGGGAACAGCTCGTGGTGCTCGATCGCGCCGCCGATCGCCGGCAGGTCGAGCGCCTCCAGCTGCTCCAGCGAGGCGACCTTGATCGAGCACTGCGGGTTGCCGATCGAGACGTGCTGGAACGACCAGGTCGCGCCGTCGGCCGTCAGCTCGCCTCTGCCGTCGTCGGCGCCCGACGGGTAGTCCTTGGAGGTCAGCCTCGCGCGGCCCATGTCGACCTTGCAGGTGGTCGGGCCGGTGATCGTCGGGCGGATCTCGCCGGCCGCGGTCATGATCGAGAACTCGTCGCGGTCGACCCAGCCGCGCTGGCGCAGGTACATGATCGCCTCGCGCGCGCCGTTGCCCGACAGCTCGGCCTCCGAGCCGTCCGGATTGAAGATCTTCAGGTCGGCGACGAAGCCGGGCTGGTCGCTTCTGGACAGCAGCAGGATGCCGTCGGCGAAGACGCCGAAGTGCCCGGCGCAGAAGGCGCGGATGCGGGCCGGCGTCAGCTCGAACGGGAGCGCGTCGGCCTCGACGATCGCGTAGTCGTTGCCGAGCGCCTGCCACTTCTCGAACTTCACGCTGCCTCCGGTGTCTGGGACGGGTCTGGGACGGGCGGTTGCCGGCGGCGGAGGTTATCGATCCGTTCCGCGACGGCGTCGGCATCGAGGCCGGTCACGTCGATCGTCTCGACGCCCGCGAGCTTGCGCATCCAGGTCAGCTGGCGCTTGGCGTAGCGGCGGGTGCGCGTCTTCATCGCCTCGACGTCGCCGGCGAGCAGCTCGTCGAAGCCGAGCGCTCTGCGGGCGGTCGCGCTCGCGCCGGCGGCGACCGCCCGCTCGACCTCCTCGCTCGCCCCGGCGGCGACCATCGCCTCGACGCGCGCGTCGATCCGCGCGTACAGCTCGGCGCGCTCGAGCGTCAGGCCCGCGAGCAGCGTCGGGCGCCGCATCGCGTCGGTCCACAGCTGGGAGGGCGCGCCGTCCGCCGGCGGCTCGGCGAGCGCGCCGGCGTCGAGCAGCTCGAGCGCGCGCACGATCCGCTGGCGGTCGGTCGGCTCGATGCGCTCCGCCGCCCACGGCGCCCGCTCGGCGAGGCGGGCGTGCAGCGCCGGCGCGCCGACCCGCTCCAGCTCGGCCGTCCAGCGCTCCCGCGCCCCGGGGGTGGGCGGCGGCTTGAGGTCGAGCTCGGTCAGCGCCGCGCGCAGGTAGAGGCCGGTGCCGCCGACGACGATCGGCGTGCGCCCGGCGGCGAGCGCGGCGTCGATCTCGCGGTGGGCGAGCTGGGCGTAGGCGCCGGCGCTGAAGGTCTCGGTCAGCGGCAGGAACGACAGCAGCCGGTGCTCCAGCTCGGCCTGCTCGGTCGCGTCGGCGGCGCCGGTCAGCGTCTCCAGCCCCGCGTACACCTGCAGCGCGTCGGCCGAGATCGCCAGCGGCTCCTCCCCGGCCGCGCGCAGCCGGCGCGCGAGCGCCAGCGCGACGGCCGTCTTGCCGATCCCGGTCGGCCCGAAGATGGCGATCACGGTCGGCGACATCGTCGCGGGTCAGTATGGCGCCGGGAACCGTCGAGCGGCATCCCAGCCCGCAGTATGGTGGAGCGATGGGGGCACGGATCGGAACTGGAGTCTCGACCCACGGCGACGCTCGCGTCGGGGCGATCGAGGCCGCGCACGCGGCCGGGCGCGCGCTCGCGGGGGCGAAGGCCGACCTCGCGGTCGTGTTCGCCTCGGGGGCGCACCTGGCGGCGCCGGAGGCGACGCTCGAGGGCGTCCACGAGGCGCTGCGCCCGCCGGCGCTGATCGGCTGCGGGGCGGGCGGCGTGCTCGGCGGCGGCGCCGAGCACGAGGGCGGCACGGCGGTCGCGGTGTGGGCGGCGGCGCTCGGCGGCGGGGAGGCGACGACCTTCCACGCGACCGCGCAGCAGCTCGACGACACGATCGCGATCACCGGCATGGAGGACCTCGCCGGCGCGCGCGGCGCGATCCTGCTGCCCGATCCCTTCAGCTTCCCGACCGACGCGCTGCTGACCGACCTGGCCGTGCGCGCGCCCGGCGTGCCGATCGTCGGCGGGCTCGCGAGCGCCCGCACGGCCGAGGGCGCGACCGCGCTCTTCCACGGCGACCGCGTCGTCGACTCCGGCACCGTCGGCGTCCGCTTCGACGGCGTCGACCTGCTGCCGTGCGTCTCCCAGGGCGCGACGCCGGTCGGGCCGGAGATGACGGTGACGGAGGCCGAGGGCAACGTCATCACCGAGCTTGCCGGGCGGCCCGCGCTCGACCACATACGCGAGACGATCGAGCAGCTCGACGCGCGCGAGCGCACGCTCGTCGCCGGCGGCCTGCTCGTCGGCGTCGTCGTCGACGGCGGGCAGCCGGAGTACGGCCACGGCGACTTCCTCGTCCGCGGCCTGCTCGGCGCCGACCCGGTCGCCGGCACGATCGCGATCGCCGCGCGCGTCGAGCCCGGCGCCGTCCTGCGCCTGCACGCGCGCGACCCCGCCTCGGCCGACAGGGACCTGCACGACCAGCTGAAGCTGCGCGTCGAGGCGCTCGGCGGCGCGCCGGCCGGCGCGCTCGCCTTCGCCTGCCACTCGCGCGGCCGCGAGATGTTCGGCGTCGCCGACCACGACGCCGGCCTGCTCGCGACCGAGCTGGCCGGCGCACCCTCGGCCGGCTTCTTCGCCGCCGGCGAGATCGGCCCCGTCGGCGGCGCGAGCTTCATGCACTCGTTCACCGCGACGGTGGCGCTGTTCGGGTAGGGCGGGCGGCTACCAGACGAGCGGCACGCCGTAGGCGGCGAGCCGCTCGTCGCGGCTGACGATCGCCGCCTCCTCAGCCTGCGCCTGCGCGACCAGCAGCCGGTCGAACGGGTCGCGGTGATGCCACGGGAGCCGCTCGACCGCCTCCGCGTGCGCGATCGTGACCGGGAGCGGCAGCGCGCCGGCGCCATGCAGCACAGAGGCGAAGCCGGCCGGCGCCCGCAGCTTGCCGAGCGACCGCTTGATCGCGACCTCCCAGACGACGGCGGCGCTCAGCAGCACCTCGTTGGCGGGATCGACCAGCGCGCGGCCGGCCTCGGCGCCGACCCGTTCGCCGCCGTCCAGCCACCACAGCGCCGGGTGGGTGTCGAGCAGCAGCCTCACACGCCGAACGCCTCGGCGATGTCGGGCGGCAGCTCGTCGAAGTCGTCGGCGATCTCGACCTGGCCGCGCCAGCGGCCGCGCAGCTCGGCGAAGCCGTTGCGCGCCTCGACCGGGACCAGCCGCGCGACCGGCGTTCCGTTGCGGGCGATGACGATCTCCTCGCCTGCCTGCGCGCGCTCGACCAGCCTCGAGAGCGTCGTCTTCGCCTCGTGCATCCCGATCTGCGCCATGACGCGCAGGCTACCACCGTCTAGCTAAGCAGCCTAGCTAGAAGCCCATGGCGATCTGCCAGCGCGGTCTGTGACACGCTTCCGCTCATGACGCAGATCCAGGGCTCCACGATCCTGCTCACCGGCGCCAGCGGCGGGATCGGGCAGGCGATCGCGCGGGCGCTGGCGGCGCGCGGCGGGCGGCTGATCCTGACCGGGCGCCGGGCCGAGGTGCTGGAGCCGCTGGCGAGCGAGCTGGGCGGGAGGGCGCTGTCGGCCGATCTCGCCGACCGCGACGCGCCGGCGCGGCTGGCCGAGCAGGCGGGGCCGGTCGACATCCTCGTCGCCAACGCCGCGCTGCCGGCGAGCGGCACGCTCGACGACTACACGCAGGAGCAGATCGACCGCGCGCTCGACGTCAACCTGCGCGCGCCGATCGCGCTCGCGAAGCTGCTGTCGGCGCCGATGGCCGAGCGCGGGCGCGGCCACCTCGTCTTCATCTCGTCGCTGTCGGGCAAGTCGGCGCAGCCGGGCGGGTCGCTCTACTCGGCGACCAAGTTCGGGCTGCGCGGCTTCGCGCTCGCGCTGCGCGAGGACCTGCGCGCCCGCGGCGTCGGCGTCTCGACCGTCTTCCCCGGCTTCATCCGCGACGCGGGCATGTTCGCCGAGGCCGGCGTCGAGCTGCCGAGAGGGGTCGCGACGCGCTCGCCCGAGGACGTCGCGGCCGGCGTCGTGAAGGCGATCGAGGGCAACAAGGCCGAGGTCGACGTCGCGCCGCTGAGCCTGCGCGCCGGCGCCGCGATATCGGGTCTGGCGCCGCAGCTGTCGGCGAACGTCAGCCGCCTGCTCGGCAACGAGAGAGTCACCCGCGACCTCGCCGCGGGGCAGCGCCACAAGCGCTAGGGCGCGAGCTGGCGCGCGCGCCGCGCGAGCCGCCGCCGTGCCGCGGGCTACGGTGTGCGCCATGAGCGTCACCGTGCCACTCGCCTACCCGGCCGCGATCCCGGTCGGCCACCGCGTCGAGCTGACCTGGATGCTGCAGCGCGGCGGGCTGCGCGGCAACAAGCTGAGCGCGAAGCCGTTCGAGCCGTTCCTGCGCGACCTCGACAGCGGCGTCGCGTACGGCTGCGAGTGGCACGTCGGCAGCTTCGACGCCTTCCGCTCCGACCGCGTCCACCCCTACGCGAGCGAGCCGCTGCCGGAGCTGGAGGTCGAGCGCACGCTGCGCGGCCGCGTCGCCGCCTGCACGGTCGTCACCGTCGCGGTCGCCGACCCCTACCAGCACACGATCCTCGTGCTCGACGAGGAGGTCTGAGCGGAGGTCAGGGCGGCGGTTCAGGGTGGGCCCCGATGGACGGCGGGGCTCGATCGGGAAAGCTGACCGTCATGGCCGCCTTCCGACTCCCCTCCACCCTGCTCGCGACGGCCGCGCTCGCCGCCGTCGCCGCCGCCCCCGCCGCAGCCGCGCCAGCGGTCAGCGGCGAGTTCGACCTGCCGGGCGCGCCCGGCCATCTCGCGCTCGGCCCTGACGGCAACGTCTGGGCCGTCCTCTCCGGCGGCGGCGCCGACATCGCCAAGATCGCGCCCGACGGCACGGTCACGCCGTACAGAGACGCGAGACTCGCCAACGCGGTCGGCATCGTCGCCGGCCCGACGGGAACCTCTGGATCACGCGCAACGGCGAGGTCGTCAGATTCTCGCCGGCCGATCCGGCCGGCACCGACACCGCCTTCGCGGTCGCCGGCATCACCGACCCGCGGCGGATCGCCAGCGACGGCAGAGCGCTGTGGACCGCCAGCAACGACCAGCTCTTCCGCATCGACCCGGCCAGCGGCACCGCCACCAGAACGACCGTCAACGGGATGGGCGCGCGCGGGACGGCGGTCGCCGGCGACGGCACGATCCTGATCGCCGACTTCGCCGGCGCGCGGATCGTCTCGCTCGTCCCGACCGCGCTCGACAGACCGGTCTTCACCGACGTCGGCGGCAACCCGCAGGAGGTCGCCGGCGGCAGCGGCGCCGCCTTCGCCTACACCAACGCGCAGGCGACGCCCCAGGAGGTCGGCGTCGCGACGCCGCCAGGCGCTGCGCTGAGAGTTCCGACGCCGGGGACCGACCCGTTCGGGATCGCGCTGGGCGACGACGGCGCCTGGTGGATCGCGAACTTCGCCAGCCACGACCTGACACGCCTCACGAGCGCCGGCACCGCGACGAAGCTCGGCGGCTTCAGCGCGGCGTCCGGCCCGCGCTGGATCGCACGCGGCCTCGGCGGGACGCTGTGGGTCTCGCTCGAGAAGACGAGAAGAGTCGCGCGCGTGAGCGGGGTCGAGGCGCCGCCGCCTCCGCCGAGAGAGGGCGGTGGCGGCACGCCTCCGCCGAGAGACGGCGGCGGGACGACGCCGCCGCCGGCTGACAGAGCCAGACCCCACCTCACGCTCGCCCGCGTCGGCCGAGCGGTCGCCGGAGTGCGCTCGATCGTCGTGACGGCCAAGGTCGACGAGGCGGCGACGATCTCGGCGACGCTGCGGCAGCGGATCCTCGGGAAGAAGCGCCGCGGCGCGTGCGTGCGGCCGACGCGCAGACTGCGCAGAGCGCGGTCCTGCGTGCGCCGCGTCGTGCTCGGTCGCGCGAGCGGCAGCCTCAACGGCCCCGGCAGCGTGCGTCTGACGCTCAGACGGCGCGGCGGCGGCGCGCTCGCCGCCGGCCGCTACAGCGTCACGGTCGTCGCCCGCGACCGCGCCGGCAACCGCAGCGAGCAGACGCTCGCGATCACGCTGCGCAGAGGCCGCTGAGGCGGCACCGGCGCGCCTGAACGGGCCGCTTCGGGGTGCAGGTTCAGGGTCCCGCCCCGAAGCCGCCCGCGCCGCGTCGGCGGAGGATCGTCACCATGTCCACGATCCTCATCTCCAAGCGCGCCGGCCTCGCCGCGTCCGCGCTCGCGCTCGGACTCGGTGTCGGGGCGCTGCCGCTGAGCGGCGCCGCCGACGCGAAGAGAAAGCCGCGCAGACAGGACCACCGCCTCCACGTCCAGGCGACCGCCGATCCGCTCGTGCCGGTCGGCAAGACGGCGAAGGTGATCTTCAGAGCGACCGGCGTGATCAAGGGCCGTCGCTATCGCCTGCTCGTCTCGCAGAGAAGCGGCCAGAGACCGTTCGTCAGAGACCAGAGCGGCCACATCGTCCAGCAGTGCGGCGGAATCGGTTCGCTGACGCTGCGTCGCGCGCCGAGAAGCGGCGTGCTGGAGTGGCCGGCGACGCCGCTTCGGCTGCAGGGCTCCGAGCCCGACCAGCACGGCTACGACACGATAGGTGCGCAGCCCTGCCACGGCACCTACAAGGGCGAGCTCGAGGAGCTGGCCGGCAGCAGATCGACGGGGACGGTCTTCTTCACGATCCAGGTGCCGAGTCTGAACCTCAGGGAGACGTGGAACGACTCCTGATCCGGCGCGCGGTCGCGTACCGTGTCGAGCGCACGTGACCGCGCTCGACGACCAGCTCGCCACCGTCCCGCTCGCGTACGACCGGATCGGCAGCGGCCCTCCCCTCCTGCTGCTGCACGGCCTCGGCGGCGAGCGGCACGTGTGGGAGCCGCTGCTGCTCCGGCTCGGCGCGCGGCGGACGCTGATCGTCCCCGACCTGCCCGGCTTCGGCGCCTCGCCGCCGCTGCCGGACGGGACGGTGCCGACGGCGGCGGCGCTCGCCGCCTCGGTCGCGCGGCTGCTCGACGAGCTGGCGCTCGGCGCGCCCGACGTCGCCGGCAACTCGCTCGGCGGCTGGGTCGCGCTGGAGCTGGCGCTCGCCGGCCGCGCTCGCACCGTCGCCGCGCTCTGCCCGGCCGGCTTCTGGACGCGGCCGCTGGGGCCGCGCAGGGACGGCGCCCGCAGGCTGGCGCGCGCGGCGCGGCCGCTGCTGCCGCTGCTGACGCGGATCGGGCCGGTGCGGCGGGCGGCGCTGGCCGGAACAGTCGCCCACCCGGAGCGGGTGCCGCCGCGGTCGGCGGCGCGGATGATCGCCTCCTACGGCGCGGCGCCGGGCTTCCTCGCGGTCGACGCGGCGATGCGCGCCGGCCGCTTCGCGCGGATCGCCGAGGTCGCGGTGCCGGTGACGCTCGCGTGGGGCGAGCGCGACCGGCTGCTGTCGCCGCCGCGCACGCTGCCCGACGGCGTCAGGTCGCTGTCACTGCCCGGCTGCGGCCACCTGCCGATGTGGGACGACCCGGCGCTGGTGGCGCGGGTCGTGCTCGAGGCGGCCGGCGACGAGGCCGCGCCTCAGGCGGCGTAGTCGATGCGGCCGGCGACGACGCCGCGCCTCAGGCGGCGTAGTCGATGCGGCCGGCGACGACGCTGCGCCGTCAGGCGGCGTAGCGCTGCTGGGCGCGGGCGCGCGCCTTCGCCGCCTCGATCTCGCGGTCCTTCGGCGGCGCGTTCGTCTCCAGCGAGGCGAGCAGCTCGCGCGAGATCTCGGCGACAGCCGCCACCGCGCGGGCGAACGCCTCCTCGTTGGCTCTCGACGGTCTCGTGAAACCGCTGATCTTGCGGACGTACTGGAGCGCGGCGGCCTCGACCTCGTCGTCGGTCGCCGGCGGCTCGAAGTTGTAGAGCGTTCTGATGTTCCGGCACATGGGGTCCATCCTAGGAATGTCGCGTGTGGGCTTCCAGTTACTCTGACGGCCGATGGACCCGTTCCTCATCGCTGGCGCGCCATGGTGACCGCGGCGCCGGCCGATTCGCGCGCCGCGGCCTGGGAGCGGCGGTTGACGCCCGTCGTGCTCGGCGCGGCGGTCGCGGTGCTGCCGCTGCTGGCGCTTTCGCTGGCGAGACCGCACGGCGCCCTGCACGACGTCGAGGTCGTCGGGCACTGGGCCGTCTGGCTGCTGTTCTTCGCCGAGGCGGCGATCATGCTGACCGTCAGCGGCGATCGGCTCGCGTGGGCCTCCGGGCACCGCTTCGAGCTGCTGATCGTCGTCGTCAGCTCGCCGTTCGTGCCGCTCGCGCTGGCCGCCGCGCCGGCGCTGCGGCTGCTCGTCGTCGCGAAGGCGTTCAAGGCGCTCAAGCTCGCGAAGGTGGTCAAGCTCGGCAAGCTCGGGAAGGCCGTCAAGCTGCTGCGCAGAAGACTCCAGCTGAGCCCGCGCGGCGAGCTGCTGCTCGCCGCGGTCGGGCTCACGCTGGCGCTCGGCACGGTGCTCTACATCGTCACCGACGACGCGCCGCTCGACGACCTCGGCAACAGCGCCGCGCTGATCGTCGCCGGGCTGCTGCTCACGAGCTGCGTCGCGCACCTGCACCGGCGAGCGCGCCGGCGCTGAGGGGCGCCTCCTCCTCGGCGGCGAGCAGCCCGAGCCGCCGCAGCGCGGGGATCACGCCCTCGCCGACGCGGTAGGCCTCCTCCAGATGGGGATAGCCCGAGAGGATGAACTCGTCGAGCCCCAGCTCGTGGTACTCGGCGATCCGCTCGGCCACCTGCTCGTGCGAGCCGACCAGCGCGGTGCCGGCGCCGCCGCGCACCAGCCCGACCCCGGCCCACAGGTTCGGGTAGACCTCCAGCCCGTCCTTGGTGCCGTTGTTGAGCGCCAGCATCCGCTTCTGCCCCTCCGACTGGGAGGCCCTGAGCGTCGCCTGCGCCCGCGCGATCGCCGCCTCGTCGATCCCGGCCAGCAGCTTGTCGGCCTCCGCCCACGCCTCCTCGGCGGTGTCGCGCGCGATCGCGTGCAGGCGGATGCCGAAGCGCAGCTCGCGCCCGGCCCGCTCGGCCGCCTCGCGCACGCGCGCGAGCTTCTCCGCCACCTGCGCCGGCGGCTCGCCCCAGGTCAGGTAGACGTCGGCGTATCTCGCCGCCACGTCGAGCGCCGGCGCCGAGGAGCCGCCGAGGTAGATCCCCGGCGCGACCTCCGGCGGGTTGGGGACGTGGGCGCCGTCGACGGTCACGAAGCGGCCGTCGAAGGAGACCGGCTCCCCCTCCCACGCCCGCCGCACGACCTCCAGGTACTCGCCGGCGCGGGCGTAGCGGTCGTCCTTGCCGAGGTAGTCGCCGAAGCGGCGCTGCTCGACGTCGTCGCCGCCGGTGACGACGTTGAGCAGCAGCCGGTTGCCGGAGACGCGCTGGAAGGTCGCCGCCATCTGCGCCGCCAGCGTCGGCGAGACGAGGCCCGGCCGGAAGGCGACGAGGAATCTCAGCCGCTCGGTCACCTGCGACAGCGCCGCCGTCATCACCCACGCGTCCTCGCACCAGCTGCTCGTCGGCGTCAGCGCGGCGTCGAAGCCGAGCTGCTCGGCCGAGCGGGCGATCTGGCCGATGTAGTCGACCGTCGGCGGGCGCTCGGAGGCGCCGCTGAAGTCGAGGTGCTTCTTCGCGCCGACGGCGTTGCCCTTCGACAGGTCGGTGCGCGAGTCGCCGGTCGTCGGCAGGAACCAGTGGAGCGAGACCGCCATCAGTTCGCGGCTCTGTCGCCGTAGACCGAGTCGTCGACGATGTCGGTGAAGGTCACCCTTCTCGTCAGCTCGCCCTCCTCGAGGAAGAGGTCGGCCAGTCTCTGCTGCGCGTCGACGATCGTCGCGTCGAGCGGGACGATGTCGGAGGCCTTTCTGCGCGCCGCGACTCTCGTCGCCTCCAGCGGCAGCCCCGAGTCCTCGCTCCAGGCGGCGGCCCACTCGTCCGGGTGCTCGCCGGCCCACTCCCACGCGGCGCCGAGCCGTCTCAGGTAGTCCTGGATCGCGGCGACCTTCGCCGGATCTCTCAGCTGCGCGGTCGAGGCGATCTCGAAGCCGAGGCCGTGCTCGTACGGCTCGCCGGCGACGATCTCCCTCGCGTCGAGCGTCTCGAGCGCCTGCGTCGCGAACGGATCCCACACCGACAGCGCGTCGACCGAGCCGCTCTGGAAGGCGGCGAGCGCGTCCGGCGGCGCGAGGAAGGCGAACTCGACGTCCTTGGTCGACAGCCCCTCGGACTTCAGCGCGTTGAGGATGAAGGCGTGGCCGGAGGTCCCTCTCGGCACCGCGATCTTCTTGCCCTTCAGGTCGGCGATCGAGGCGATCTCGGAGTCCTTGGGCACGAGCAGCCGGTTCTCCTGGGCGTCGCGCTCCTTGACGGCCGCGATCACGTTGAAGCTCGCGCCGGCGGCGGCGCCGAAGATCGGCGGCGCGCAGCCGACCCAGGCGACGTCGATTCTGTCGGCGCCGGCGGCCTCGACCAGCGGCGGGCCGGCGACGAAGGTCGACCACTCGATCTCGTACGGCAGGTCGTCCAGCTGGCCGGACTTCTGCAGCACCGCTCTGATGCCGTCCTTCTGCGTGCCGACGCGCAGCACGACCTTCTTGCCGGCGGCGGCCGCGGTCGAGCCGTCGCCACCGCCGTCGTCGTCGGAGGAGCCGCAGCCGACGGCGACGGCGGCGAGCAGCGCGAGCAGGGACAGCAGCACGGCGCGTACGGTCGTACGTGTCATCGGGTGAGGACCTCCTCCTCGAAGTGTGCGTTTGTGGTGCTTCCGGTGCTACTCGGCGTCGTCGACGCCGAGCCGCCGGAGCAGGTCGCTGCGACGGGCGACCAGCTCCGGGTCGTCGCGGCGACGGGGCCGCGGCAGGTCGAAGCGCTCGTCGTGGACGATCGCGCCCTGCTCGATCAGCAGCGTGCGATCGGCCAGCAGCAGCGCCTCCTCGACGTCGTGGGTGACGAACAGGACCGCCGGGCGGTGGCGCTCCCACAGCTCGCGCACGAGCCGCTGCGCGGAGACGCGCGTGAGCGCGTCGAGCGCCGAGAACGGCTCGTCCAGCAGCAGCAGGTCGGGCTCGCGCACGAGCGCCCGCGCGAGCGCGACGCGCTGGCGCTGGCCGCCCGACAGCTGGCGCGGCCAGGCGCACTCCCGGCCGGCGAGGCCGACCTCGGCCAGCGCCGCGGTCGCGCGCGCCGCGGGATCGCCGTCGCGCAGGCCGAGCGCGACGTTCTGCAGCGCGGTGCGCCACGGCAGCAGCCGCGGGTCCTGGAAGACGACCGCCGGCTCGCGGCCGGTCCGCATCTCCCCCGTCATGCCGCGGTCGAGGCCGGCGAGCAGCCGCAGCAGCGTCGTCTTGCCGCAGCCGGAGCGGCCGAGCACGGCGACGAACTCGCCGGGCGCGATCTCGAGGTCGATCCCCCTCAGGACGACGTTGTCGCCGAAGGCGCGGCCGGCGTCGCGCAGGACCACGGTCGGCTCGGGCGCGCTGGCGGCGACCGTGGTCACCGCGCCACCTGCAAGTCCGAGCCTCTGGGCGAGGCCTTGCCAGCCGATCGCGAGCCGCCAGGCGAGGGATCGGCCCGCCAGCGCAGCGCGCGCTTCTCCAGCACGCGCACGATCGAGTCCGTCAGCAGGCCGAGCGCGGCGTAGCAGAGCAGGCCGACGACGATGATGTCGGTCCGCAGCACGTCGCGGGCGTTGTTGACCATGAAGCCGAGGCCGGCGCCGGCGTTGACCTGCTCGGCGACGATCAGCGCCAGCCAGGCGATCCCGAGCGACTGGCGGAAGCCGACGAGCGTCCCCGGCAGCGCGCCCGGCACGATCACGTGCCGCGCCCGCTCCCAGCGCGTCAGCCGCAGCGTTCTGGCGACCTCGATCAGCTCGGGGTCGATCGAGCGCAGCGCGGCGACGAGGTTGAGGTAGAGCGGGATCACGACGCCGAGCGCGATCAGCAGCACCTTCGGCGTCTCGCCGATCCCGAACCAGAGGATGAAGAGCGGCACGAGGCCGAACAGCGGCAGCGTGCGGACCATCTGCATCGGCGGGTCGACGACCGCGTCGCCGAGCCTCGAGAGGCCGGCGATCGTGCCGAGCACGAGGCCGGCGGCGGTGCCGATCGCGAGGCCGACGAGCGCCCGCCGCAGCGAGACGCCGATCGCCTCCTGCAGCTGGCCGCTGTCGATCAGGTCGCCGGCCGTTCTCGCCAGCTCCAGCGGCGAGGCGAGCGTTCTCTCGGCGAGCAGGCCGGTGCTGCTGGCGAGCTGCCACAGCAGCAGGATCGCGAGCGGGCTGAGCCAGCGCACGACGGTCGTGCGGCGCGGGCGGCGTACTCGCCGCACGGCGCGGGGCTGAGGGGTTGCGAGCGCGGTCATGGGAGTGGCGCGCGAAGCCGTCGACCGGCGTGGCCGAGAGCTGGCGCGGGGGCAATGTATCAATCCCGACCGGAATAAGCGAGTTAGTCAAGTTGCGGCGCGCCGGCGCGCCATGAACGTGACCGTTCGACGGCAATCGTTGCGACCAGCAACGACCACTGCCGATCACCCGGCCCAGAGGTACGCCGCCATCGATGTGCAGAAAGAGAAGGTCGCCGTGAAGTTGAACGTCCAGACGAAGCTGCTCGCCGGATTCCTCGCCGTCGTCGCGATGGTGGTGATCGTCGGCGGCGTCGCGATCGTCAAGCTCGGCAAGATCCACTCGGTCACCGAGGAGTACTCGACCGACACCGTCCCGAGCGCGCTCAACCTCGGTGATCTGCGCACCACGATCGGCGAGGTCCGCAAGGACCAGGGCCAGTACATCCTCAAGGCCTCGCTCGGCGTCAACGCCAGATCGCTGGCGGAGACCGCCGACGAGATCGACGGCGAGTACGCCGACGTCGACAAGGCGCTCGCCGCCGCCTCCCGGCTGGCCGCCGGCGACGCGACCGACGTCGCCGCGCTGAGAACGCTGCAGTCGGCGTGGGAGACCTACAGAGCCGAGTCGCAGGCGCTGCGCGGGCTCGTCGGCGCCGCCGACTACAGAGCCGCGCTGACGCTCGTCGCCGACGGCGGCGCCGCCGACCAGGCCTACGACCAGATCAAGGAGGGCCTCGCGGCGCTGCAGGAGTCGAACGCCAGCAGCGCCGCCGAGCAGGACGACAGCGCCGACGGCACCGTCTCCTCCACCCGCACGCTCGTGATCGTGCTCGCGATCCTCGCCGCGATCATCGGCGTCGCCCTCGCGCTCGTCTCCGCCCGCTGGATCTCCGGCGCGCTCTCCCAGCTCCTGCGCGCCGCGCGCGGGATCGCCGCCGGCGACGTCGAGCAGGAGGTGCGGGTGAAGTCGCGCGACGAGCTCGGCGAGACCGCCGAGGCCTTCCGCGAGATGATCGCCTACCTCGAGCAGATGGCCGAGGCCGCGCGCCGCATCGCCGCCGGCGACCTCGCCGTCGAGGTCCGCGCCAAGTCCGACCGCGACGCGCTCGGCACCGCCTTCGCCGCGATGAGCAGCGAGCTGCGCGACGCGCTCGGCGACGAGTCGTCGCTGGAGGCGCTCGTCGACCGCATGGAGTCGCTGCGCAGAAGCGACCTCGCCGACCTCGAGGCGGCGCTCGCCGCCGTCGCCGCCGGCGACCTGACCGTCAAGGTGACGCCGGTCACGCCGACGATCGCCGCCAGAGACGGCAAGGACCTCGGCCGCCTCGCGACGATCTTCAACGAGATGCACGCCACGACCGCCGGCTCGGTCGAGGGCTACAACGCGATGCGCGCGAGAGTCGCCGGCATGCTGCGCCAGATCGCGCAGGAGTCGCAGGCGGTCGCCGCCGCCTCCCAGCAGATGGCGACGACCTCGGAGGAGTCCGGCCGCGCCGTCGGCGAGATCGCCTCCGCCGTCGGCGAGGTCGCCTCCGGCGCCGAGCGCCAGGTGCGCACCGTCGGCGAGGCCCGTCAGCTCGCCGAGGAGGTCGTCACCACGACGCTCGCCTCCAACGACAACGCCGAGCAGACCGCCCGCTCCGCCGAGCAGGCGCGCGCCGTCGCCGAGGAGGGCGCCGACGCGATCGCCCGCGCCAGCGAGGGGATGGCGAAGCTGGCCGAGGTCTCCGCCGGCGTCAACGGCGCGATGCGCGACCTCGGCGCCAAGTCCGAGCAGATCGGCGGCATCGTCGCGACGATCACCGGCATCGCCGAGCAGACCAACCTGCTCGCGCTCAACGCCGCGATCGAGGCCGCCCGCGCCGGCGAGCAGGGCCGCGGCTTCGCCGTCGTCGCCGAGGAGGTCCGCAAGCTCGCCGAGGAGTCCCAGACCGCCGCCCGCTCGATCTCCGAGCTGATCGAGGAGATCCAGCGCGACACCGCCAACGCGATCACCAGCGTCGAGGCCGGCGGCGAGCACATGCAGACCGGCGTCGAGACCGTCGAGGAGGCGCGCCAGTCGTTCCTCCGCATCGGCGCCAGCGTCGAGGACGTCTCCGGCCGTGTCGAGCAGATCGCCGCCGCGATCGGCGAGATCTCGCACAGCGCCGGCCGCATGCAGGAGAACATGGCCGACGTCGTCTCCGTCGCCGAGCAGTCGTCGGCCTCGACCGAGCAGGTCTCCGCCTCCACGCAGCAGACCTCGGCCTCCACCCAAGAGATCGCCGCCTCC
>Ga0164243_10007967_pt1 | contig 15737 bp, 15 predicted proteins | sample OricompcompostOP_FD_108781 | JGI IMG/M metagenome (GOLD analysis project Ga0164243, IMG submission 108781) | Organic Plus compost microbial communities from Emeryville, California, USA - Original compost - Organic plus compost (OP) | ecosystem: Engineered > Solid waste > Mixed feedstock >...
AAAAGCTCACATTGTGGCCGAACTGCTTGCCTTTACCGGTAATCTCACATTTATTCATAAAATATCCTTTAGATTCAGTGTTTAAGTATACTTTATCACCCCTGAACTGTCAATAATGCTATACTTTATATAATACTTATGCAGTTTACATTCGACCCCTTTACGCTCATTATTGCTTTCGTGACAATTGTCATTGCAATTAGCATACACGAGATGATGCACGCCTATACAGCCTTTAAGCTAGGGGATACAACAGCGCATGAAGCAGGTAGGATTAGCCTAAATCCCTTAAGCCATGTTGATCCTATCATGACTATCGCATTACCGATTATTACACTGCTTTTGTTCCAGGCACCCATTTTAGCAGCAAAACCGGTGCCTTTTAACCCTGATAGGGTGAAATACGACGAATTTGGAGCGGCATTAATTGCAGCAGCTGGCCCCTTCACTAACTTGGCGCTAGCTGCTATTGGCGCGGTTATTGCACATGCTTTCTCAGGGAATGTAGATGTTTATAATGCTTTGACAATTTTCGTTAGTATAAACGTCGGTATTTTCATATTCAACATGGTGCCAATCCCCCCACTTGATGGTTCGCGTATTTTATATGCATTTGCACCAGATAGTATTCGTAATTTCATGGCGCAATTAGAGCAATTCGGTATCTTTATTGTATTTGCGCTTGTATTAGCCGTGCCAGCATTTGGCCAGATCATTTTTGACCTAAACAGGTCTATTTCTTTATTCCTTCTCGGGCTATAATGTAAGGTACGGTCCTGAAGGGTAATTGGTCGCTTAATGATAATCTGAATACTTATCATTAGGGAGTTCAAGATTTAGCCAAACCGTGGTTTGGCTGTGCGGACACCCACCTGGATTTATCGCCAGGTTGTCATCGCGACCAAACTTACCCGGAAGGACCTATAATTATGTAAAGAAAATCTCGGGGTGTGGCGCAGTTGGTAGCGCGTACGGCTGGGGGCCGTGAGGTCGCAGGTTCAAGTCCTGTCACCCCGACCAATATGTCAACACCCCTGTTTATCAGGGGTTATTTTCATTTCATATAGGGTAGGTTTATCCGGCACAATATAAAGTTTTTTGTGAGTTGGTTTAGGTTATGAACTATTTTACAATTACAAATATGTCAATTTACAAGGATAAAACTTTTGCAGAATACTGGAACGAACGTGCAGGTGAGGTCGGTGAAGTATATAAGAGGTTTGTACTTGATCCGCTTCTCTTTAACGAGCTCGGTAGCTTTAAGGGCAAGACGGTACTGGAGCTTGGTTGCGGCAACGGTTACCTTGCTAAAAAGTTCTTAATCGATGGTGTTGAAAAACTCATCCTTGCAGACATTTCAGAACATAACCTTGAATATGCTTCTCAAAAGGTTGATAGCCCCAAGGTACAGTTTCTTTTACAGGACGCTACAAAAACTTGGCAAATGGACGAACAAAGCGTTGACGTCATCTATTCAAATATGATGTTGAATGAAGTGGAAGATATACAAAGCGTTTGCACCGAAGCATTTAAGGCGCTTAAGCCAGGCGGAGTATTTGCTTTTTCAACTACCCACCCCGCTTGGGATCTATTCATATATGCTCAACAGCGAGCAGGCGTTGAGCCACGAAAGGTAAAAGGCTTAGGCGGTTACTTTAGACGTGGGTACTCCAAGTTCATAATGGGTACAGATGACCCTTCAAGTGAACACACTAAAAAGAGAGACGAAAAGTTTGAAGTTGAACATTACCAGCGACCTATTAGTGACTACTTTGCTGCCGTGAAAGGTGCTGGCTTTAACATCGAAAAGTTTATTGAGCCACCACTCACTAAAGAAATCCTTGAAGCTGCTCCTCGTTTCCAAGACTATTCTGATAGACCAATCTCAATGGTACTCATCTGCTCTAAGCCCTAGGAGGCCGGCTTCTCTAAACACTTCCCTACAGTACGACTAAGGGATCGTAATCAACTAAGTACTACTACCTAAATTATTTGTTTGCTATCATTACTAAATGACAGATAAAAACAAAAACATGTGGCAAGAAACAGAAAAGGGATTATACAAACAATTTAAGTTCAAGGATTTTCAAGAAGCCTTTTCTTTTATGCAGTCAGTGGCTGCAAAAGCCGAACATATGAATCATCACCCGCTGTGGGAGAATGAATGGAATAGGGTTTCAATATGGCTTTCAACGCATAGCGCTAATGCAATTACTGAAAAAGACCGTGAGCTTGCTGTGGCAATTGACCAAATTTTTGCCAAAGAGAAAAAGGAAGAAATTGAAGATAAAATAACAACAAAAATAACAGAGGTAAAACTGTACGGCGATGGTGGTTCGCGTGGTAATCCCGGGCCGTCAGCATGTGGTTATGTGTTGTTTGATATGGAGGGGAATGAGTTGGTAAAAAACGGCGTATACCTCGGGATTACAACTAATAACCAGGCTGAATACCTTTCGTTGAAGCTTGGGTTGGAGCATGCGCTCAAATACGGCGCGCGTATTGTACATGTCCACATGGATAGCTTGCTGGTTATTAACCAGATGCTTGGAAAATTCAAAGTAAAGAACCGTGACTTATGGCCAATTCATACTGCTGTAAAGGAGATGTTGCCCAAATTTAAGAAGGTGACGTTCGTGCATGTGCCACGTGCGCTTAATAAAGAAGCTGATGCTGCCGTGAATGACGCACTTGACCTTGAGCTCAAGAAAAACGAAGAAGGCCCGGCGGTGGTATAATAAGAGGGCTAGGCTGATGGCTGATCGCCTGTGTTTCGCAGGAGGAAAGTCCGGGCAGCATAGGGAATGGTAGTTGTTAACGGCAACCGGGAGTGATCCTAGGGAAAGTGCCACAGAAACGAAACCGCCACATATGTGGTAAGGGTGAAACGAGTGGGGTAAGAGCCCGCAGCTTCTTGTGGTGACACGAGAAGGAGGTAAACCCTGCCTGCTGCAAGGAGATGTATCCTTAAGCGACTTTATGAAGTCGTGGTTCCCGCCAGGGTACGTCACAAGACCCGCTTGACTCTATTGGCAACAGTAGGGCTAGATAGATGATCAGCAGAGCGTAAAACCTCTACAGAACCCGGCTTACAGACAGCTCTGGCAGATATGAAAAACCTCTCCGATTAGGAGAGGTTTTTCTTCTGTGGTGTAGCTAGCCTATTTATTAGCGTCTTTTACAACTGCCGTGAAGGCTTTTGGCTCATTTACAGCAAGCTCTGCTAAGATTTTGCGATCAAGTGTGATGTTAGCCTTCTTTAAGCCAGCGATAAGACGGCTATAAGTCGTACCGTTTTCACGTGCGGCAGCATTAATACGTGCGTTCCATAATTGGCGGAAAGTACGTTTGCGGTTGCGGCGATCGCGATAGGCGTATTGCAGCGCCTTGGTTACAGCTTGTTTACCACGTTTAATACTTGAACGGTTGCCACGGGTCATGCCCTTAGTGGCTTTCCGGATTTTCTGATGTTTCTTGTGGGTTGTTACCCCTCGTTTAACTCGCATTTTTCTTAGGCTCCTAGATTCAACTTAATATTCTTGGCAGTCTTGCCTCCAAGGTTTTTGAGGCCCGCGAAGGTACGCTTACGGGCACCGCTTTTCTTCTGTAAGAAGTGGCTGCTATGTGAATGGCGAACGCGCGCTTTGCCGTTCTTGGTTAATTTGACGCGGTCTTTCGTACCGCTATGCGTCTTTAGTTTTGGCATGATTATTGCTCCTTAGTACAAAACTTAGTTGTTTTCCTGCTAACTGTGGTGCTTGTTCGACAATGGCCGCATCGCCGAAGTCTGTAATGATTCTTTCGGCAAGTTTAAAACCGAGGTCTTTATGGGCCATTTCACGCCCGCGGTAAAAGACGGCGATTTTTACCTTGTGTCCATCCTCTAGAAAACCAGCAACTTTCCGCATCTTAACACCTAAGTCATGATCGCTAATTTTGAGTCCAAGCCTCATTTGCTTGAGTTCGGCAGCTTTTGTATTCCGCTTGTTCTTTTGTTGTTGCTTGGTGCGTTGGTAATTAAATTTACCCCAATCAACAATTTTTGCAACAGGCGGTTTAGCGTTTGGCGAAATTTCTACAAGGTCAAGCTCTTGCTCTTCGGCCATGCGTAAAGCTTCTTGCTTGCTGAAAATACCCAGTTGCGCGCCGTTTTCGTCGATGACTCGTAGCTGCGGAGCCTGAATTTGGTGGTTCAGGCGTGTTCTATTACTGATATTAAGCACTCCTTTTTCTAAAGTTAGACTATACAAGCATTTTAACAGATTAGATAACAGAGGTCAAACATTATATGGTTTTACGTGTCGGCAGTATAGTTGTGGCTTCGGTATTGCAAGGCTTCACTGATGTATCTGGCCTGTATGAATGTCTCATGAGCTAAGTCAGTAATAGTGTGTACAACTTTTATTGTTCGCATGTAACTTCTGGCTGATATATCGAGTTTTTGTGGGGCGCTATTCAGAAGCTTTGCAGCATCATCGGTAAGATTTGCAGGCTGTTTCATATCTTTATTGTTCATACCGGCATTAAGTTTCTTGTTTTTGTACCGGAGTTTTTGGATATTTCGAGCGTCATTGATCCGTTTTTTGGCCTCTTCGGTTGTTTCAGGTTTTGTGCGTGAGGAAAGAAGCTGTTCATGTTTTGCTTCATCAACATGAACGTGTAGGTCTATATGATCAAGGATGGGACCGGATAGCTTACGGCGATAGTGCTGATTTCATGCGGCATGCAGCGACAGGTTTAGGGGTGTTGAAGTAGCCGCAAGGACACGGATTTGAAGTAGCAATCAATAGAAAGTCTGCCGGATACTCTACTCTTTGTTTGCCGCGGGCAATACTAAACACCCTTCGGTCACTTAAGTTAATTTCTCCAGGACGTAAGTTGTGTCCGCCCCTACGATTGCCACATGGCTTGCGCTATGATGTGGCACCCGAAGTGGCCGGATAGTGATGATCTTCCCATAATCAGGCGCGGCAAGACTTTGTAGGTGCGTGACTTCGATTATCTCTCCATGTGACAAGGGGGCATAATTGAAAGAAGGGCTTTTGCTAACATGCTTTTGCCAGTTCCCGGAGGACTATTTGGAAGGATGTTGTGGTTACCAGCTGCAGCTATTTCTAGTGTCCGCTTAGCGTGTTCTTGGCCGGATATGTCGCTGATGAGGGCCTGGATGTTATCCTTCGTTACCCCTTGCTAGTTGTGTAAGCCAAGGAAGAATTTTCTTTGTTCAGGAAGGTGTAGAGCGCTTGTAGTGTGTCGATAGGAGTAAATTGAATATTCGAGATCATACGTGCCTGCTCGTAATAACCAACTGGAATGACAAAATGCGAGAGACCTGCTTGTTTTCCCGCTAAAAGCACGCCAACAACACCTCTAACTAGCCGGATAATACCATATGGGCCTACTTCACCTATGAGAGCGGTCTTATTACTGATTGACTGGGATATTTGTTGGGACGCGGCTAGGATTGCTACGGCTATGGGTAATCAAAGCAGGTGCTTTCTTTAGGGGTATTGGCGGACGCTAGGTTGATCACGATCCGTTTGCGGGGCAGGTTAATTTTGCTGCTGGAGAAGGCGCTACGGAGACGTTTCTTGGCTTCATCGACAGCCTTACTGGTGTAGCCAATAATAGTAATTCCAGGAAGCCCGTTTGATAAATGACATTCAATGTCTATAACCATTCCGGCGCATTATGGTCCCATGGACTGCGTATAATCGGCATAAAATGCATTATAAAAGCTTTGAAAAAAACTTTGATTAGCTAACGTTTAATTAGCAAGGTAAAAAATGCAATATGCCCCAAAAAGAAAACAACGGCCTGCGAGAAGCCGTTGTTTCGAATCGTTTTTGTTTTTGAGCACTTTTTTTATTCAAGTGCTATCCATATCTTATAAATTACCAATTTCCATGTCAATACTAATTATGCTTAATATAAAAAATACCTGTGTATAAATACGTACGAGACGTATAAGAAACCATAAGGATTTTGCGTAGAAAAGCATAAACGTATTGACAAAATAAAGCTTCCGTGCTAGTATGGAGGATAGTAAGCACAAAAACAAAAACTTACTTTAACAATCCAAAACCAAAAGTTTTGCTAACGCTCTTTGTAACCGCAAGGTTGCAAGAGCGGTCAGTCAAGCCATTAGACAGCAAGCGCTACTATAGTTTATTTTTTGTGAGCGGATTTGCTGTCTTTGGCGTTTATGAGTACATCAATATTTAGCCGCCAATGTGGCGGTTTTTGTATTTTTATAAAACATACGTACAATCAAATATATGGCACGTAAAATGATCATTTTGTGGCTTGTGGCAGCATCTGGCTTAGGCGCTCTGCTATTAATGACTAATCCGGAGCATCTGTCGCCAGCTATATTTATAGGTTTTTTTATGCTTCTCTATGGGCTTTGCTACAGTTCTTTGGCGCTTGCAGGCATAGTGTTCAATAAGCTAGGTGTAATACAGTGGAGCATAAAGCGTATAAGTCGTACCGCTCTCGCTGTGGCTTGCTTGCCGGTCTTTCTTCTAGTATTACAGTCTATTGGGCAACTGACGCTTAAAGATGTATTATTGACATCCGGACTGTTTGTATTACTTTATCTATATTTTGGACGAGTTTTTGCTCGGACCACGCATTAGTTACAATGTAAGGTAATAATTGTGCGTTCTCTTGTGGAGGACTATACTATATAGATATGAATGCTAATCAACAGTACCAGCATGGCAGTTTGCCGCAACCTATAGCCGATAACGCCTCGGACCTTGTTCAGGCTACGCCAGTTCCACCGACTTCTCAAAGTGAGGTACCGCGGCAACAAGTTGCCTTACAGGCGCAAGAACCGTCCCAGCAACCTGTGCCTGTTGCGCAAGACTCTGAGGTTATTGACCCGGCTTGGATTGCGCAAGTTAACGCTACGATTAAAAGCTCCGTAGCTGATCCGCGGATACTAAGCCAAAAGTTCGCAAAATTAAAGGCGCAATATATTTCCAGCAGATATGGCCATGACATAAAACAATCGAGTGAAAAAGGTTAAGCAGTGATTGTTCTTACAGTACTCATTTTATTACTAGTGGGCGGCATAATCGGTGCCGTGTTGTATGTTCGTAACGGCCAGCAAGCCCAAGCAGCGAAGAACGTGGAGCGTGGACTAAAGATGGTGCCACTTATGATCTATTTGCCCCCTTCGAGTGATGACTTGGAGGTGGGCGGACGTGATGTGCGTGATGTTGTGGACGAAAATATCTCAAAAGCCCAGATTGTCTACAATATTATTTCTAGTACTGTCGAAAAAAGCAGTAAATCAAAAAAATATGGGCAGCGGCATTTCGCATTTGAGATTATCGGTTCGCACGGAGCCGTCAATTTCTTTGCCGCGGTTCCCCTGCCACTCATTGAAATGGTAAAACAGGCAGTGGTGAGTGCCTATCCTTCGGCTCGGTTAGAGGAGGTGCCTGAGCATAATATATTTAGCGAGGTAGGCAAATTAAGCGGGGTTGCCGGCGGTGAATTAGACCTAAAGGAATCCTTTGCGTATCCTATCGCAACATACCAAGACATTAAACGTGATACGATCCAAGCTCTTTTGAACGCCCTCGGTGGTTTGGAGCAGCATGATGGCGCTGCAATCCAGATACTTATACGGCCAGCAGACTCAAGTTGGCGTAAAAAAGCAAATGAGCTTGCTGATAAGAAAAAGAAAGGCACCGATAAAAAGAATTCGTTTTTAGAAAATTCCGGTTCACTTGCTAAAGAAATGTTCACGGCACTTGCCAAGCCGCCAGAGGGCAAGGACGGCGATAAGGGAGGAAAGGAACTCTCAAGTCTTGACCAATCAATAGTTGATGCGATCCACGACAAGACGCGTTCTCCTGGTTATGAAGTCTTGATAAGGGTGGTGGTCTCGTCTAATGTGAACCAACGTGCCCAGGCGCTTCTTAGTAATATAGTCGCCAGTTTTTCATTGTTTGACGCACCGGGGAAGAACGGGTTTAAGTTTACCGCCACCACCGATCCTGCTAGTCTTGTGTCGGATTATATATTGCGGCTTTTCCCAAGGAATAAAAATAAAAATATTCTCAATGCCGTTGAATTGGCAACTTTATTCCACTTTCCAGACCAGCAAAGCACGCCGACTTCACAGCTCGAGCGCCAAGACTCGAAACAAGTTGACGGCCCCCGCAATATGCCGACAGAGGGATTGTTGCTGGGATATAACGTATTTCGCGGCGTGAAGAAACCAGTCTACCTATCATTAAGTGATCGGCAACGGCACATGTATGCGGTAGGACAGACTGGTACAGGTAAATCAACATTCCTAGAAAACCTTGCCTTACAGGATATGTTGAGCGGTAACGGATTTGCATTTGTTGACCCGCACGGGGATACTGCCGAAACACTGCTTTCTATGGTGCCAAAAGAGCGTACCGAGGACGTTATTTATTTCTGTCCCTCAGATACTGACTATCCTATGGGTTTGAACTTGTTTGAATTTGATACTCCTGACCAAAAAGACTTTTTAGTCCAAGAAGCTTTAAATATGCTGTATAAGCTATATGACCCGCAACACCAGGGTATTATGGGGCCACGATACGAGCATTTATTCAGGAATGCGGCACTTGCTATTATGGCCGATCCCGCAGGAGGCACATTTATAGACATACCGAAGCTTTTTCGTGATCCGCAATACGTAAAGCAGAAACTACAGCACGTAACCGATCTAAATGTACGGGAATTCTGGGAAAAGGAAATGCCAGCCAGCCAGCGCTCTAATGAATTTGGTGAAGTAACCAGTTGGTTCGTGAGCAAATTCGGTGCCTTTTTATCTAACGAGATGATGCGCAATATCATTGGCCAGACTAAGAGCTCCTTTAACCTGCGCGAAATTATGGATGAGGGCAAGATATTGCTAGTCAACCTTAGTAAAGGCCGAACCGGTGAGCTAAATTCCAAGCTGCTTGGTATGGTGTTTGTTATGAAATTCCAGGCGGCGGCTATGAGCCGGGCGAATATTCCGGAAAGCGAACGCAGGGACTTCGCGCTATATGTAGACGAGTTCCAAAACTTCTCGACCGACTCATTTGCAACGATCATGTCCGAAGCTCGAAAATACCATCTCAATCTTATTGTGGCAAACCAATTTACAACACAGCTTACCGAAGAAATCCGTGATGCGGTATTCGGTAATATGGGTACCGTTGTCTCATTTCGTATTGGCCAAAACGATGTCGATGCTTTGTCCCGTTATTTTCAGCCGCAATTTGATGGCGATGATCTTCTAAGGGTACCGAACCATAATACCGTGGTGCGCACACTTATTAATGGTGTGCCTACCCAGCCATTCAGTATGGCAACATTACCTCCGTTAGGCTCTTCAAACCCTAAGTTAGCTGACGCTTTGAAGCAGCTATCGGCAGCTAAGTATGGCCAACCAAAGACCAAGGTGGAAAAGGCAATATTTGAACGGTTAAAAACACAAACTCCGCCAGCTCCAGCGTTTTCATCGTCCTCCTCACGGCCGCAATTTGGTCGAGCAGGGAATGCACCGTTTGGGGCTACTACATCACCTAGTGCTGTCACTCCACCAGCTCGGCCGACAACAGCGCCAAAACCTACGGGTACTGGTTCATTTTTGGACGAATGGATGTCTAAGCGGCAAAAAGCTGGCGCATATAAACCGGCTTCGGCAGGGGCATTCGGCTCACGCTCGCCGTTCCAGCAAAATCCAACTTCGGTCAATAGAGATGGTGCGTTTCAACCAGAGACCGCTAGCAAATCGCGTGCAATGCCGCCAAAACCTACGAGTGGTGAGTTAAGCTTGCGAGATAAAAAACCTCAGACTTCTCAATCCGCTGCGGCCGCACAACAAGAGCAAGACACTATATATATCGACCGTGAGGGCAACCTAAAACCTGCGGATACCGAAACCCCTCAAAATCAGCGCTAAAGTTGCTTGAAACACTGTAACAAGGTATAATTACTTAGTAAGTAGTGGGTTGTATAACTAAATACAAAAGCGAGGGTTATTTTTAACGTGGCAAACCAAAAACAAGATTACAAAGCTGAGCAGATTCAGGTTCTTGAAGGTCTCGAACCAGTACGTAAACGCCCGGGTATGTACATTGGAGGCACCGGCGTAGAAGGTCTCCATCATCTCGTATGGGAGATTGTCGATAATGGTATCGATGAGGCACTGGCTGGACATGCGACAGAGGTGCATGTTGAGATGCTTCCTGAAAACGGTATCCGTGTAACTGATAATGGCCGTGGTATCCCAGTCGATATCCATCCCAAGACAGGTAAGAGCACTGTTGAGACAGTACTTACGGTGCTGCACGCCGGCGGTAAGTTCGGCGGCGGCGGATATAAGGTGTCTGGGGGTCTGCACGGCGTAGGCTCCAGTGTAGTGAATGCGCTTTCTAGTAAATTGTCTGTGCGCGTGTATCTTAATGGCAAAATTCATGAACAGCACTATGAGACTGGCGTTCCACAAGGCGATCTGAAAGTTGTAGGCAAGACAGACCGCACAGGTACCGAGATTACTTTCTACCCTGACAGTACAATTTTTGAAACTACAACATTTAATTATGAGACGATTCTAGACCGCTTGCGCCATGCGGCATATCTCACAAAAGGCATAAGAACTTCATTAAAAGATGAAGTAAGCGGAAAAAGATACGGCTTTTATTTCGAAGGCGGTATTAAATCATATGTTAAGCATCTTAATATCGGCAAGGATGTCGTTGATGATGATGTATTTTACGTTGATAAGCAAGTTGAAGATGTCCAGGTAGAAATTGCCGCACAATATACCGATGGGTTTAATGAAACCATCAAAGCATTCGCAAACAATGTCTTGAACCCTGATGGCGGTACGCATTTAACAGGTTTTCGCTCGGCCTTGACACGTGTTATTAATGACTATGCTCGCAAGAATGGTTTAATTAAAGAAAAGGAAGAGAATCTCACGGGTGAAGACTGCCGGGAAGGCTTAACAGCTGTTATTTTAGTAAAGTTGCCAGATCCACAGTTCGAGGGCCAGACCAAGAACAAGCTTGGCAACCCAGAAATCCGTGGCTATGTAGAGCAGGTTACGAATGAATACCTCTCATACTACCTGGAGGAGCATCCAGCCGTTGCGAAAAAAATTGTTGGTAAAGCACTTTTAGCTGCCCGAGCCCGTAAGGCTGCCCGAGCCGCTCGTGAGAATATTATACGTAAAGGTGTATTAGAGGGCTCAGGTCTACCGGGTAAGCTTTCTGACTGTTCTAGTCGCAATCCAGCAGACTCAGAGCTTTATATTGTAGAGGGTGACTCAGCTGGCGGCTCAGCGAAATCTGGCCGTGATAGCAAGACTCAGGCAATTTTACCGCTACGCGGTAAAGTATTGAACGTAGAGCGCGCACGTCTTGACAAGATGCTTGCCAATAATGAGATAGTGACACTTATTAAGGCGCTTGGTGTAGGTATTGAAGAGCAGTTCAGTATGGACGGACTTCGGTACCACCGTATCGTTATTATGACCGATGCCGACGTCGACGGAAGCCATATTGCAACATTGCTTATGACCTTCTTCTTCCGTCATATGAAGCCTGTCATTGACGCTGGCCATTTATATCTTGCGAAACCGCCGTTGTATCTATTGCGTGCCGGAACAAAAAAATACTATGCGTACAGTGATGAGGAACGTGATGCAATTATCGATAAGCTTATAGAAGAGCGTAAGGCGCGAGGCACGGCTGTAAACCCACAAGATGACCGTAACAAGCAGGCTGGTCTCAGTATGCTCCAGCGCTATAAGGGTCTGGGAGAAATGGATGCTGAGCAGCTTTGGGAAACGACTATGAATCCTGAAAATCGTGTGCTAGTACAGGTTCGGCTAGAAGATGCGGAAAAAGCTGACGCAATCTTCAATAAGCTAATGGGTACAGAAGTAGAACTGCGCAAGAACTTTATTCAGACCCACGCAAAATTTGTTAAAGATTTGGATATTTAAGGTAAAACTATGGATGATAATACACCACAAGACAACGCACAAGACGAGTCTCGTATCGAGAATCAACCAGCGTTAGAGATACTCGGTAGTGCGGACCACTCGAAAACAGTTGAACTACGTACAGTAGAAGACGTGATGGAAGATAGTTATCTTCGCTATTCTATGAGCGTTATTGTATCCCGTGCACTTCCTGACGTGCGTGACGGCCTCAAGCCAGTACATCGCCGTATTTTGTATACAATGGACAAAAATAACTATAAGCCAGGCTCTAAGTTCGTAAAGAGTGCTCGTATTACAGGTGAAGTTATGGGTAAATACCACCCACACGGGGATGCTTCTATTTACGACTCTATGGTGCGGTTAGCGCAGGATTGGTCAACACGGTATCTATTAGTAGACGGCCAAGGTAACTTTGGTTCACTTGATGGTGATCCTCCTGCTGCTCAGCGTTATACCGAGGCCCGCATGGCAAAAGCCGGCCAGGTAATGCTTGAAGATATCGATAAAGAGACGGTTCCCTTCCGTGATAACTACGATGGTTCTGAGCAAGAGCCAGAAGTATTGCCAGCCAAGTTGCCCAACCTCCTCTTAAACGGTCAAATGGGTATTGCAGTGGGTATGGCGACGAATATTCCACCACATAACGTTACTGAGATCATTGATGCAACGGTATGTCTTATTGACAAACCAGAATCAACACTCGACGACTTAATGGAATATGTAAAAGGTCCGGATTTCCCAACTGGAGGTATTGTTTTTGGCCGCGATTCTATTCGTACGGCGCTCGCTACTGGTAAAGGTGGTGTAGTTGTCCGTGGGGTTGCAAGTACGGAGGAGACAAAAAAGGGCAAATCACAAATTATAATATCCGAGATCCCCTACGCCCTTAATAAAGAGAGCTTGGTGTTAAAGATCGCCGACCTTGTAAAAGATAAAAAGATAGTCGGTATTAGTGATATTCGTGATGAAAGTTCACGTGGCAGTGTACGCATTGTTATTGATCTTAAAAAAGATGCATATCCAAAGAAGATATTGAACCAGCTTTATAAGCTTACGCCGCTTCAAATGACTTTCCATTACAACATGTTAGCTTTGGTTGACGGTATCCAACCTCGTATTTTGGGCCTGGTAGATGTATTGCAGGAATACATTAAGCACCGCCAGGTTGTAATCCGCCGCCGTACCGAATTTGAGCTCAGGAAGGCCAAGGAGCGCGCGCATATCTTAGAAGGCCTAAAGATAGCCCTGGATCATATTGACGAGGTTATTGCGACCATACGTGCCTCACAGACCACAGAAGAAGCCCAGACTAACCTTATTGAGAAGTTTAACCTAAGTGAAATCCAAGCCAAGGCAATCTTGGCAATGCAGCTTCGAACACTTGCGGGCTTGGAGCGTCAGAAAATAGAAGATGAACTTGCCGAATTACTTGCGCTGATATCCAAACTTGAAGGTATCTTAGCTGACGAAAAAGAGATTCTGAAGATTGTGAAGAAAGAATTGCTTGAGATGAAGAAGCAATTCGGGGATGAGCGTCGTACACAAATCGTGCCACAGGAACTCGGCCGTATGAGTGACGAAGACCTTATACCAGACGAACAGGTTGTTGTAACGCTAACTGCAAATAACTACATCAAGCGTAGCCCGATTGCGGATTACAAACGCCAGAACCGAGGAGGCAAAGGTCGCCGTGGTATGGCAACCCGTGAAGAGGATGCTATAGATCACGTTGTAAACGCTTCAACACACGACTATCTCCTCTTCTTTACTAATAAAGGTAGAGTGTTCCGGCTGAAGACCTATGAAGTGCCTGCGGCCAACCTAAGCGCCAAAGGTATAGCGTTGGTTAATTTACTACAACTTCAGCCAGAAGAAACGGTAAGTTCTGTTATTAACGTGAGCAAACAGGCCGACGGCGGCAACTTGTTTATGTGTACGAAGCGCGGTGTTGTGAAGAAGACGCCATTTGAACAATATAAAAATGTCCGCAGCAATGGCTTGATTACCATTAACTTGGATGAGGGTGATGAACTCAAATGGATTCAGATAACTGACGGCAATAACGAGGTGGTGATTTCCACACTCCATGGCCAAGCAATCCGTTTCCATGAAAAAGATGTCCGTCCAATGGGTCGTGCTTCACGCGGCGTGCGCGGAATTCGTCTACGTACTGATGACTGCGTCATTGGTATGGATGTTGTTCAAGAAGGTTCAAGCATCTTTGTAATCAGCCAGTATGGCTATGGTAAGCGAACAAAAGTTTCACAATTTACGCCACATGCTCGAGGAGGTGTTGGTATTCGTTCAGCGGTAGTGAACACAAAAACAGGTCGCTTGGTTAGCGTCAAGAGTTTGGCCGAAAACGAAGAGCAAGAAGTAATCATTATTTCCAGCCAAGGCCAGACCATTCGCTTAGGGTTAAAGGATATTCCGGAGCTTGGACGTGCTACCCAGGGCGTACGGATTATGCGTCTCAATGATGGCGATGAAGTGGTTTCGCTTGCACTTGTAGACAAAGCTCAGGAGAGTGAAGAGGAGGAAGCAGAATCTTAGATTCTGCTTCCTAAGACGTGTTACAAAAAATACAGCACTAATAGTCATTTTTATTCTTGACACTAGTGTTGAAATGGCGTAACATTGGATGAGTACTTTCAGAGGTCTTGTTTAGGTGTCTCTGAAATGCGCCTTAAAAATCTAATAGTGCAAATCAACGTCAATTCATATTTTTGAATTGTTTTATATAGTAATTAGTCAGTTTCTGACTGATGCTCAAGAACAAATTCTTTTTTGGAGAGTTTGATCCTGGCTCAGGATGAACGCTGGCGGCGTGCCTAATACATGCAAGTCGAGCGGAAAGGCCTCTTCGGAGGTACTCGAGCGGCGGACGGCTGAGTAACACGTAGGAACGTACCCCAAACTGAGGGATAACTGCTCGAAAGAGTAGCTAATACCGCATGTGCTCCAAGGAGTAAAGCTTCGGCGGTTTGGGAACGGCCTGCGCATGATTAGCTTGTTGGTGAGGTAATGGCTCACCAAGGCGACGATCATTAGCTGGTCTGAGAGGATGATCAGCCAGACTGGGACTGAGACACGGCCCAGACTCCTACGGGAGGCAGCAGTAGGGAATTTTCCACAATGGGCGAAAGCCTGATGGAGCAACGCCGCGTGCAGGATGAATGCCTTCGGGTTGTAAACTGCTTTTATATGTGACGATTATGACGGTAGCATATGAATAAGGATCGGCTAACTCCGTGCCAGCAGCCGCGGTCATACGGAGGATCCAAGCGTTATCCGGAATTACTGGGCGTAAAGAGTTGCGTAGGTGGCATAGTAAGTTGGTAGTGAAATGACGTGGCTCAACCATGTGTCCATTACCAAAACTGCTAAGCTAGAGGACGAGAGAGGTTACTGGAATTCCCAGTGTAGGAGTGAAATCCGTAGATATTGGGAGGAACACCGATGGCGTAGGCAGGTAACTGGCTCGTTCCTGACACTAAGGCACGAAAGCGTGGGGAGCAAACGGGATTAGATACCCCGGTAGTCCACGCCGTAAACTATGGATGCTAGCTGTTAGAAGTATCGACCCTTCTAGTAGCGAAGCTAACGCGTTAAGCATCCCGCCTGTGGAGTACGAGCGCAAGCTTAAAACATAAAGGAATTGACGGGGACCCGCACAAGCGGTGGAGCGTGTTGTTTAATTCGATGATAAGCGAAGAACCTTACCCAGGCTTGACATCCTTGGAAG
>Ga0164243_10007968_pt1 | contig 15736 bp, 18 predicted proteins | sample OricompcompostOP_FD_108781 | JGI IMG/M metagenome (GOLD analysis project Ga0164243, IMG submission 108781) | Organic Plus compost microbial communities from Emeryville, California, USA - Original compost - Organic plus compost (OP) | ecosystem: Engineered > Solid waste > Mixed feedstock >...
CCGGAGTTGCCGCCGATGATGTCGTTGGAGCTGGAGATGTCGAACACGGTGTCGAGGTTCAGCCGGCCCTTGGCGTCGATCCAGCGCTGCGGCAGGTCGAAGGGCGGCTGGCCGGTCGCGCGCTCGTAGAGGCCCGCAAGACGGGTGAACGGCTCCACCGTGCGCTCCTGGTAGGTCCACCCCTCGACCGCGCCGTAGCTCAGCCGCAGCGAGAAGGTGGCGTCCGGATAGAGGCTCGTGCCGTAGATGGCGAAGCGGGCCTTGGCGATCCCCTCCTGGGCCCGGTCGGTGGGGCCGGAGACCCGGCTCTCCCAGGCCTGACGGATGTCCCGGACGGTCTGGTCGGTGCGCAGGACGTATTGGATCAGCGGATCGTCGGAGGCCTGCACCGCAGCCAGGCCGCCGTCCCACAAGGCCTTGCGGACGGCCGGGTCGGCCAGCTTGGACTTCGACAGCCGCGCGGCCAGGGTCGCCGGCGAATCCGGGCCGAGCAGGACCTTGGTCTCGGGGGCGTCGGCGGTCAGGTATTCCCGCACCTTGGTCAGCCAGAAGGCGATCTCCAGTTCCTCGATGCCCGGATAGACCGGCTCGGGATCGAGCAGCCGCTTCTCCATCAGCGGCAACCGGCTGTCGGTGTACTCGGGCAGGCGCTCGCCGTTGGGCTTGGCGCGCTCCTGGGCCGCGCGGACCAGGCCGCGGGCATAGCCCACCAGGGTCGAGCCCCAGCCGGCCCGGGCCTCCAGCAGGGTGTAGGCGTCGTAGAGCGCGGCGCGCGGCTCCTGGGCCTTCTCGATCTCGGCCCAGGGGTCGCCCACCTGCTGCTTGAGGGCGGGATCGGCGTCCACGCGGGCCTTCAGGGCGGCGTCGGCCCGGCGCTTCTCGGCGATCAGGTCGCCGTCGGCCAGCGACTGGAATTGCCCCCGCAACGCCTTGTAGCTGTTCTCCGTGCCGAACAGGTCGGCGTTCACGGTCCGGGCGTTCTCGGCTCCCTCCTGGGCGTAGCGGGTGTAGAGCCCGCGCAGCTCGGAAAGCTGGAACAGGGTCGACGGCAGGGCGTACTGGCGTAGCGATTCGAGCTGGGTCGCGGTGAGCAGCCGGCTGGTGGAGCCGGGGTTGCCGGCCACGAACACCGGCTCGCCCGCCTTGGGCGCGTTCGGGTTCCAGGTCAGGTGCGTCGGCGTGGCCGCGGGCTGGCCGTTCTCGTAGAGCCGGACGAACGAGAAATCGAGGTCGTAGCGGGGGAAGTTGAAGTTGTCCGGATCCCCGCCGAAGAAAGCCATCTGGAACTCCGGCGCGAACACCAGCCGCACGTCGGAGTACTTGCGGAAGGTGTAGAGCTTGTACTGCCCGCCCTGGTACAGGGTCAGCACCTGGCAGCGGTGCGTGGCCTCGCGCCCGGCGCAGCCTTCCTTCTCGATGGCGGCGACCTCGGCGTCGCGCGCGCGAACGTAGTCGCGGCCGGTCTTGCCGACGAAGGCGTTGGAGACCCGGTCGGTGACGTCGGCGATCGCGACCAGGATCTCGGCCTGCATCCCCGGGCACAGCTTCTCGTCCCGCCGAGCCGGGGCCGAAAAGCCGGTCTTGATGTAGTCGGTCCCGGCGGTGGAGAGCGACTGGGCGCAGTCGGAGATGCAGTGGTGGTTGGTGAGGACCAGCCCCTCCCCCGTCACCAGCGAGGCCGAGCAGCCCGTCGACAGCCGCACGGCGGATTGCCGCACCCGGTCGAGCCAGGCCTGGTCGATCGTCACCCCGTACTTCGTCTTCACCGCCGCGGAGGGGAAGTTGTCGAAGGTCCACATGCCCTCTTCGGCGCGGGCGCTCTGGGTCCCCAGGCCGGCAGAGATAAGGATGGCGGCGGCGAACAGGCGGGCGCGGAACATGGGCGGTCCTTGGGAGCAGTCCTCGTCGGCGATCGTCCTCGGTAGCCCAGGCCCGCTGGAGCCTCAAGCGCGGGAGCCCCAGTCAGGTCTGGACGAGCGGGATAGTTGACCAGGAAATTAGCTCGATTTAGTTTCCATGGAAACAAATATGAGTCCATGTCCCGCCGCCCGCCGATATCCGAACTGACCGACCACCTGGGCTTCTGGCTTCGGGCCGTGTCGAACCATGTATCCCACGCCTTCGCCGCCAGGCTGGCCGCGCGCGATGTCAGCGTGGCGGAATGGGTCGCGATGCGCACGCTCTATGGCCGCGGCCCGACGCCGCCCAGCCGGCTCGCCGAAGAGATGGGGATGACCCGCGGGGCGATCACCAAGCTGGCCGACCGTCTCGCCGCCCGCTCGCTGCTCGTCCGCCAAGCCAGTCCCGAGGACGGCCGGGCGCAGACGTTGGCCCTGACGCCCGAGGGCGAAGCGCTGACGCCCCAGCTGGCCGCGCTGGCCGACCAGAACGACGCAGCCTTCTTCGGCGCCCTGTCGGAGGCGGAGCGGGCGACGCTGGAGCGACTGCTCAGGCGAGTGGCCGAACACGGGCGGATGACCACGCCGCCGATCGAATGACGCCCATCCCCGGCCAAGCTGGAAAGGACACCGCCATGGACGCCCGCAAGACCGCCGTCGCCAGAGCCTGCCTCGAAAGCGCGGAAGACAACACCATGACCTTCCCCCAGATCGCCGGAACCCTGATCGAGGAGGGCTTCGAGGGCTACATGGTCGACTTCCGCCGCGCGGCGGCCACCTACTACGGCGCGGATGGCGACAGCGTCGAACTGCCGATGCGCCGGGTGGACATTCCGGTCGCTCCCGCGCTCGACGCCGCTGCCCTCCAGTCCGCGATCCGGGAGGCTCAGCAGCTGGCGTCCAGCTACACCTACGAAGGTTTCTGCCGGAAGGCGGCCTCGTCAGGCGTCGCGGGCTACCTCGTCTCGTTCTCCGGCCGGCGGGCGCTCTATTTCAGCCGCGCCGCCGAGATCCACGTCGAGCGTTTCCCCGACTAGCCGCGCCGGCCAGGCGCGCTCCGCAACCCTTCCGTAAAACGTCCTGACCCCCTATATTGGACCTGTCGGGCCTCGGTCCGACTATGGAGATAAACGCGCGCGGAATAAGCGGACTGGACCCGGGTGCGATTCCCGGCGGCTCCACCAATCCTCCTCCCGTTATCGGGGACGAGCATGGGGCCGATCAGCATCGACAGACGTGTAAAGGCGTTTGCTTTCTCTCGGCCTGACCCACCGTTTCGGGTCATTAAACTAACTGCGAACGATAACTTCGCTGAAGAAGTCCGCCTCGCTGCGTAATGCAGCGCGGTTGATTTCGACCTAAAGCCCTAAGGGTTCAGATCCTTAGGCGGGGCTCGGAGGGCGCCTGGCAACAGAAGCCCTCCACCTAATTCTCCCTGCATCGATGTCGAACGGCCTTCGGCCCTTAAAGGTCGGCTCGCCGACTTTGTCCGTCCCCTCGGGCTTGTCCCGACAGGTCCGCCTTCTCTCCGCCTCTGGAGGACGATGGACGGGGAGATCCTCGGGACGAGCCCGAGGACGACGGCGGATAGAGCACCTCCGCCTCCTTCGCCGCGCCCACGCGTTCACCCCCTGTGCGCGCGCGGCCAGCCATGTATGTTGGCCCGAACGGCCGAGCTTGAAAAAACGGCCGGGAAATCACGCCGCCCGGGGCGGAGCGTCGCGACAGCGGCGGGCCGTCTGGTGTAAAATCATCTGCCTGTCACCGAGGTTCGCATGGCGCAGGAACGTAACGATCAGGACCTGATGCACTACGAGGCTCTGGCGCAGGAGGCCCTGCGCGGGGTCGTCCGGGCCGCGCTGAAGCGCGCCGCCTCTCCCGGCGGCCTGCCGGGCGAGCACCACTTCTACATCACCTTCAAGACGCGGGCGCCGGGCGTGTCCGCGCCGCCGGAGCTGGCCGAACGCTATCCGGACGAAATGACCATCGTCCTGCAGCACCAGTACTGGGACCTGGCGCCCGGCGAGACCTTCTTCTCCGTGACGCTGAAGTTCGGCGGCCAGCCGAAGAAACTGTCGGTGCCCTACGCCGCCGTGACCCGCTTCTACGATCCCAGCGTGCAGTTCCTGCTGCAGTTCGAGCCGCCGGTGGTCGAGGGCGCGGCGCCCGCGCCCCAGCCCCTGCCCGCCCGTCCGCGCAAGTCGGCCGAGACCGTCGAGGTCGAAGGCGGCGAGGCGGCGGAGGAGACCGGCGAGGGCCTGCGTCCCGACGAACCCAAGATCGTCTCCCTGGACCAGTTCCGGAAGAAATGAGGCTGGCGGCGGTCGCAGCCGCAGCGGCGGCCTGGCTCATTTTCCTGGCGGCGCCGGGCCTGGCGCTGGCCGAGGACGGGCCGTTCGCCGACTGGGCCGCCATCTTCGTCGCCGGCGATTGGCGAGGCCACAACGGAGGCCCGAGCGAGGCCTTCGACAACGCCCGGCGCGACCTCGCCAAGGCCTTCGTCGACGCCGGCTTCAAGAGCCAGAACATCCGCCAGTTCTCGGTGCGTCCGGAGGCGGACGCGACCACCGCTCCCTTTCCGTCCGATCTCGATGTCATTCGCGCGGCGCTGAACCGGCTGACGCTGGAGGCCCGGGGCGGATGCCTGGTCTATTTCACCTCCCACGGCTCGCCCGAGGGGGCCGTCGTCGGGCAAGCCTTGATGCCGCCCCGCTATGCGCGCCAGATGCTGGACGAAGCGTGCGGCGACCGGCCGACGGTGGCGGTGATCTCCGCCTGCTTCTCCGGCGTGTTCGTGCCCGAGCTGGCCGGGCCCAACCGCATGGTGGTCACCGCCGCCCGCCGCGACCGCAGCTCGTTCGGCTGCGGCGAGAGCGACCGCTACCCCTATTTCGACGCCTGCGTGCTGGAATCCCTGCCCCAGTCGCCGGACTTCACCGCCCTCGCCCGCGAGGCCCAAGGCTGCGTGGCCAGGCGCGAGAAGGAGGAAGGCCTGTCCCCCGCCTCCGAGCCGCAGGTGGCCATCGGCGGAGAGCTGCGGCCGGTGCTGCCGCTGCTGGCGTTGAGGCGAGCGGGCGGGCCGCAGCAGGCGTCGGCCGTCCCTTGATGCTCACCTCCCCCTGGTGGGAGAGGAAGATCAGGACGCTAACCCCGCTTCTCCACCCGCATGGTGATCCGTTCGCGTTCGCCCGGCGCGCGCTCGACCACCAGCCGCCAGACCTGGGCGTCGTCGTGGAAGGCGTAGCCCTTGACCGCGTCGAGCAGCGCCTTGGCCAGGTTGTCCAGGTCCAGCCAGGGCGGGTCGCCCTGGTACTCCATTAGGATCTCGACCGAGAATTCGCCCCAGGCGGGGCGCGAGCCGCGCCATTCCTTGCGGAAGAACTCGTAGATCAGCGGCTTGTAGTACTTCGCCTGGGTGGTCAGGCCGTCGACGGCGATCTCGAGCACGCCGTCCCCTTCCCTAGCCCGCACCCGTCCGGAGCCGATCCAATCCATCGACCCGCCATAGCAGGCCCAAGGACGAGGGTCAGCCGTCGTTGGCGCGCTCGCCGAACGCCCGGCCGAGCAGGCGCAGGCCGGCCGGCACCATCAGCGCCACGCCGGCGAGCCCCACGCCGAGGTTCAGCAGCGTCGCCTGCCCGAGCAGCATGGCCGCAAGGCCGCCGGCGAACATCAGAAGGCCCAGGACGCCGGCCAGGAGCACGAGGCGCGCGCGCCGCTCGGCCGCCTCGCGGGCCTTGCGGCGAGTCCGATCCGACGCTCCGCCTCGGCGTGGGGAGGCCCCCGTGATGGCGCCCGCGCTCAGGGGTCTGTGAGGCGGCGGCTCCGGCTCGAAAACCCGCGGCGGCGGTGGCGCGGCCTCGGCGACCGAAGGCGACAGCGGGGACGGCGGAGGCGGCGGCTCGGGCTCGGCCTCGACGGGAGGCGGAGGAGGTGCAGGTTCCTCCGCGACCGCAGCGGACTCGGGCTCCACAGGTTCGGGCTGTGGAGGGGGCGGCGGCGGTTCGGAATCGGGGAACAGGACGCGCAGACGCTCGGCCAGCTTGCCGGCCGCATCCTCCACGGCCGCCGCCGGCGTCTCGGCCCAGACCTTCTCCTCCCGGCTCTCGACCCGAGCGACCGCCTCCTCGCTGTCGAGGGGCACGCGCACGTCCGCGGCGCCGGCGAGTCCGCGGGCCTGGGCCTCCAGTTCGGTAGCGGCCAGGTCGTAGGCGGGCCGCACCACCGGGGTCGGAACCGGATGGAAGCCTTCGCCCGGGGTGAGGAACAGCGCCTTCTCGGCGGCTCGGCGGCGCACCAGGCCGTCCACGACCAGGCTGGCCCCTTCGAAATCGGCGCGGCGCCACAGCTCCAGGGCGGCGGCCGCCTGCAGCAGCGCCCCCTCGTTCACGTGCTTCAGCACCGCCGAGGCGCGGAAATTCTCGATCCCGACGTTGAAGGCGAAGGCGACCAGGGCGTTGAACTGATTGCGGGTAAGCGGCGTGAAGATCAGCGGCTCGATGGCGTGCGCCACCTTGTCCAGGTCGTAGAGCAGCAGGGCCTCGGCCTCGCCGGGCGTCACGCTCGCGCCTTCCCGCGCCGAAGCGGTGTGGCCGTAGCCGATCGTCCAGCCGCCGCCCTGCAACCGCGCGGCCTTGCTGCGCAGGCCCTCGAAGCCTTTGACCAGTTCCAATCCGGCCCGGGAGAGCCTGGGATGCGGCGTCATCTGTCCCATCGTGACACGACGAAGGAGTGCTCGCCCGCAGGCAGCAAGCCTCAGGCCGTGTAGGGCCTCAAGGTCCGGGATCGCAAGATGGGCCCGGCGCCTGGGCGCCCAAATCAGGCGCCTGCGCCCCGCAGGGCATGGTCCGGATCAGATGGTGCGGCCGAGAAGACTCGAACTTCCACGGGAGTTACCCCACAGGCACCTCAAGCCTGCGCGTCTACCAATTCCGCCACGGCCGCCCGTGGTGAGGCGGCGATGTAGCAACCCCGCGCGCAGAATGGAAGAGGATCAGGCGCCGGCCATATAATCATATACGTCGGCGATGCGGGTCACGCTGATGGCGATCTTGTCCTCGTTGATGTGGATCTCGCCGCGGGCGACCGGGTAGTTGTTCGCCAGGATCCACACTTCGTCGTTCTCGCGGCAGTCGAGGGGAATCACCGCGCCCCTGCCCATGCGCAGGAGCTGCTGCATCGGCAGGGTGCTCCGGCCGAGCACCACGGAGATCTCGACGTTGACCGCATGGACCTGACTCACGAAGAGAACGCCCCTCGACTTCCCTGGCCGCTTGCGAACGGCCGCCCCGACGCCAAATTGCGGTCATCATGCTTGCTTCGGAGTTAAGCTCAGCCGTATCGCCGCCGTTCGGGCGACAGGACGACCAGCCCGCCGGCTGGGCCGTCTCCCGGGGCTATGTCCCCTACCCCGAGGCCCTGGCGGCCATGGAGGCGCGCGCCGACGCCATCGCCGCGGGCGAGGCGGGCGAACTGGTCTGGCTCCTCGAGCATCCGCCGCTCTACACCGCAGGCGTGTCGGCCCAGGCCGGCGACCTGCTGCAGCCCGACCGCTTCCCCGTCTACCAGGCCGGCCGGGGCGGCCAGTACACCTACCACGGGCCGGGCCAGCGGGTGGCCTACGTCATGCTCGACCTGAGGGCGCGCCAGCGCGACGTGCGGCGATTCGTCGAGAGCCTTGAAGCCTGGGTCATCGGCGCGCTCGACCGGTTCAACGTGAAGGGCGAGGTCCGTCCCGGCCGCGTCGGCGTATGGGTCGAGCGCAAGGCGCCCGGCTTCCCGCCCCGCGAGGACAAGATCGCCGCCATCGGCGTACGCCTGCGCCGCTGGGTCTCGTTCCACGGGATCAGCCTGAACGTGGAGCCGGACCTGTCGCACTTCAGCGGCATCGTGCCGTGCGGGATCACCGCCCACGGGGTGACCAGCCTGGTCGACCTCGGCCTGCCGGTCACGCTGGACGAAACGGACGAGGCGCTGAGGCGAAGCTTCGTGGAAGTGTTCGGCCCGGTCGCCGAAAGCGATCCGCCGCTCTAGAGGCCTTCCCGGTCACGATGGGCTCGGCGGCGGGCCGAAGCGGTTCGGCCGCGGCTCGCCCGGCATGGCGGCGAGCTCGACCGCCGCCCACACCAGGACCGAAGCGAACAGCCAGTCCATCACGCCGCGGGGGGCGGGCCAGACTACGGCGAAGGCCAGCAGGATGGGCGCGCTCCACCAGCCCGACCGGCCGCGGTCGTGCAGGCGCTTGGAGAGCACCGAAGCCGCCGCGGCCAGCAGGACGAGGTGGACCAGCCAGCCGGTGGCGGCATGGGCCCAGCCCACCACCGCCGCCTCGTAGGCGGCGAACACGGCGAAGACCGCGGCGACCGCGAACAGGAACACGCCCCGTCCCATGCGGCCCGTCGAGGCGAAGAACAGCTGCACCAAATCGAGCCGTTTCGCCTCCATGCCGCCTCTGGCCCTCCGTCCTGTCGAATCGGCGCGACCCTAGAGTATTTCGGGCGCCAAGGCTCGGCTTGACGCCGGCCGCGCCTGGGCGTGGATTGCCGCCAGCTTGTGGAACAGGAGAGGCCGGTATGGACGGGCGAGGCTTCACGGCCGCGGACTGGCCGCTCGCAGCTACCTTCAAGGGCCGTTGCGCGACGCCGCATGACGTGGATTCCGGCGCTGCGGTGTTCGCCCTGGGCGACACCCTGAACGGGCGGCCCATGGTCCGCGACCTGCCCCAGCCGGTGATCTGGTACGAGGACGACGAGGAATTCGCCGCACTGGTGGTCCAGGCCGAGATCCACGAGACCGAGGATGGCGACGAGCTCGCAGTCCTGGGCCTCCTGCTGCCCCAGGGCCGCACGGCCGTGGGTTTCGCCGAGGACGTGGAGGAGGTCGATCCCGCCGACCCGGTGTGGCTGTCTCTGATCGAGGCGGAGCACGAGGACATCGAGGCGGACGAAGACGACACGCTCGACGAAGGGGAATGGGCGGTGGACCTCGGCGGCGAAGAGGAACGCGACTGAGACCCCAGCGTCCCTCGCTCCCCCGCTTCGCAGGGGAGGAGCTGGCATCCTACCGCTTCAAATAGACGATCCGCCGCTTCGCGGGCTTGCCGCCGGCCTTCCGTTCGGCGGCCAGCTTCTTCAGGTGTTCGCGAAAGTCCGCGTCGGTCTCCGCCTCATCGCGCGAGCCGTCGTAGTAGATGGTCTCGTCCATGTGCTTGAGCAGGGCGTCGGCCGCCCAGGTGTGGCCGGTGAAGAAGATGTCGATCAGGGCCGGAGCGAAGGGGATCGGGACGTTGATCAGGGAATCGGCGGCCAGGTAGGCGGCCATCCTGGCCACCACCGCCGGCGAGGCCCGCGCCCGTACGCCGTGAAGCAGAAGCAGCCCGCCCGCGCCCAGGCTGTAGGCGAGCCCGGCCCAGGGGACGGCCGCCAACACCCCGTCCATCCCGACCTTGAGCGGCCCGAGCTTCACGACCGCATCCGACAGTCGGCGGATGATCGTGACGGATTGGCGGAGCCGATGCAGGTCCTTGTGGTCGCGCGCGAACATCCAGCCGCTCCGAAGCGGCCTGCGGAACGGTCAGCCCCTGGCTTTCGGCGGAGTGCGGCGCTTGGAAGCCGTGGCCGCCCCGGCAGCCTTGGGGCTGCGCGCCGGCTTGGCGACCGGCGTCGCGGCGGAGGCGAGGGCCCGAGCCTTGCTGGGCGCCTTCGCCGGGGCCTCGGGAGCGACGGCCTCTATGACGGTGTGCGGACGCGGCGGCTCGATATCGACGGCCGGCTTCTTGCGCGCGGCGGCGCGGCTGGGCGACTTCGGCTTCGGCGGCTTTGACGGTTGGACCGGAGCCGCATCGGAAGGCGGAGGAGCGGATACGAAGGGCGCTTCCACCGGTGCGGCGCCCTTTTCAGCCTCCTCGGCGTTCTCAGGCGGGACCGGCTCGGCCGGCGCCTGGACCGCCAGGCTCTCGTCGAGTTGGTTCGCCACCGGCTCGGCCACGACGGCGGCCGTCCGCTCGGCCGGCTCCGGAGCGACAGGCTCCGGCAGATCCGCAGGCGGCGTCGCCTCGGTGGCGGCGGGCGGCGCGGTCTCAGGTTCGGGCCCGGCCTGCGGGAAACCGGCGGGAGCGGTCCTGCGGCCCCATTGGGTCCAAGCCCAGAAGGCGACGCCGGCGCTCGCGGCGGCGACGAAGGCGGACCAGAGTGGAGAGAAGACGCCTACGCCGAAATTGAGCCCGCGACGCGGGTCCTGGAACCACTTCTCGTCAGCCGCCATGCCGCCCTCCTGTCGGTCGCCGGACGCGCCATTGTGCGGCGCAGCATAACATGGGGCGAGGCGCTTCGCACCCGCAAAAGGCCACGCTTTTTCAAGCTAACGGCTGGAGCGGCCGAGGGTTGCGAGCCGCCGTCCAGTCTATTCCAGCGGCTCGATGCGCGCCTTCCCCCCCGTCTCGCCCAGGCGGGAGACGATCCATTCGGCCATGGCCTGGGCGGGGCCGCGCATCGCCTCCAGCATCCGCCCGTCGCCGAGCAGCACCAGGGCGCAACCGTTCATCCGCAGCGGATTGTCGAGCGGCTTCAGCCGGGCCTCGACCACCAGGCCCGTCTCGGCGCCAGCCTCCAGCAGAGCGCCGAGGAAGGCGTCGAACGTCTCGAGATCCTTCAGCGGCGTCCACACGGCGAAGACGTCGCCCGGCCGGCCGTCGGCGGCGCCCACCGTCGCGGCGGTGCGCGCATAGTCGTCGCCCCGCTCGAAGGGCGGATCGACCAGCACCAAGCGGCGCGGCCCCTTGCGCGCGACCTCGGCCAGCACCTCGTAGCCGTCGCGGCGCAGGGCTTCGGCGTTGCGCAGGCCCTTCAGCGTCGCCTGGAGGGCCGCGAAGTCGTCCGCGCGCAACTCGCATCCGGTATAGCGGTCCTGCGGCCGAAGCGCTTCCGCCGCCAGAGCGGGCGAGCCGGGGTAGAGGCGGACCGGGCCTTTGGGATTGCGAGCGGCGACGGCCGCCTTGAGTGGGGCGAAGGCGTCCGGCGCGGCCGGGTCCGCCATCAGGCGCACGATCCCTGCTTCGGCCTCGCCCGAACGCTGCGCCGCCTCGCCCTGCAGGTCGTACAGGCCCGCGCCCGCGTGGGTGTCGAGCACCGAGAACGGCGAGGCCTCAGCCGCCATCCAGCGCACGAGGTGCAGGAACAGACCGTGCTTCAGCAGGTCGGCGAAGTTGCCGGCGTGGAAATGATGACGGTAGTTCAGCGCACGTCTCCGGAACCGCGCCCCGGCCCGGCCGTTGGCGGCGGACAGTCTGCGGTCGAGCAAGCCCTATGGCGCTAGACGGCGCCCCGAACAACTCCTCGCCCTCCCCCGCCCCGCCCGAGGCTGCGGACGCCGCCGGGCTGACCTATGTCGCCGACGAGGACCCGGGCATCCGCCGCCTGAAGTCCGGCAAGGGGTTCCGCTACGTCGGTCCGGACGGCAAGCCCGTGCGCGACGAGGCCACCCTCGAGCGGATCCGCAAGCTCGCCATTCCGCCGGCCTACACCGACGTCTGGATCTGCCCCGACCCGCACGGCCACATCCAGGCGACCGGCCGCGACGCCCGCGGGCGCAAGCAGTACCGTTATCACCCGCGCTGGCGCAGCGTGCGCGACGAGACCAAGTACGCCCGCATGGCCGCGTTCGGCCGCGCGTTGCCGACCATCCGTACACGGATCGACGCCGACCTGCGCCGGCCGGGCCTGCCCAAGGAGAAGGTGCTGGCCGCCGTGGTCCGCCTGCTGGAGCTGACCCTAATTCGCGTGGGCAACAGCGAATACGCCAAGTCGAACAAGCACTTCGGCCTGACCACCCTGCGCGACCGGCACGCCCGCTTCCATGGCGCGGAGGTGGAGTTCGCCTTCAAGGGCAAGAGCGGCGTGGAGCAGCGGACCGGGGTTCGCGACCGGCGGCTGGCCCGCATCGTCAAGTCCTGCCAGGACATCCCGGGCCAGCGGCTGTTCCAGTACTACGACGAGGCCGGCGAACGCCACGCGATCGAATCCGCCGACGTGAACGCCTATCTGCGCGAGATCTCCGGCGAAGACTTCACCGCCAAGGACTTCCGCACCTGGGCCGGCACCATCGCCGCGGCCAAGGCCCTGGCCATGCAGCCCCCGCCGGCCAGCGAGCGGGAGGCGAAGCAGGCCATCGCCACCTGCGTGAAGGCCACTGCGGGCCTTCTGGGCAACACGCCGGCGGTCTGCCGGGCGGCCTACATCCACCCCGAGGTGCTCAGAGCCTTCGCCGACGGCCGGCTGCCGGGAGAATTCGCCGAGGCCGAGGGCGAGGCCTACGAAGCCGCGGTGCTGGCCTTCCTCGACGCCATCGCCGAAGAGGTGGAGCGCGACACCGGGCTCACACCCGAGGAGCAAGTGGACGTCTCCCAGGCCTGAAGCCTCCGAAACGCGCGGAACTCCGCACGTAATGGCGCTCGGGACCAGTGTCGTCCGGCCGCCCGAAGACAGAACAAATTCCAGGACCGAGCCCCGGAAACGACGCATGATCGTCGGCGGTACAAGAGTTTACATTTCGGGGCGTTCCGCCAATTGTACCCGGAGACCCGGCTTTCTATCCTCCGACCTTGCTCGGGGGAAAGTCATGATCAAGAAGCTCGTGGCTGAATTCATCGGCACGGCCTGGCTGGTGCTCGGCGGCTGCGGCTCGGCGGTGCTGGCGGCGGCCTATCCGGAGCTCGGGATCGGCTTCGTCGGCGTGTCGCTCGCGTTCGGGCTCACCGTGCTGACCATGGCCTACGCCATCGGCCACATTTCAGGTTGCCACCTCAACCCGGCGGTCTCCGTGGGGCTGTGGGCCGGCGGGCGGTTCAAGACCTCGGACCTGGCGGGCTACATCGTGGCGCAGGTCCTGGGCGCCATCGCCGGCGCTGCGGTGCTCTACCTGATCGCCAGCGGCCGCACCGATTTCAGCGCGACGGGCGGTTTCGCCACCAACGGCTTCGGCGAGCATTCGCCGGGCGGCTATTCGTTGGCGGCGGCGTTCGCCTGCGAGGTGGTGCTGACCTTCGGCTTCCTGTTCGTGATCATGGGGGCCACGCACGGCGGCGCGCCCAAGGGCTTCGCGCCGATCGCCATCGGCCTGGCGCTGACCCTGATCCACCTGATCAGCATCCCGGTGACGAACACTTCCGTGAATCCCGCCCGCTCCACCGGCCCCGCCTTGTTCGCCGGCGGCCTGGCGCTGCAGCAGTTGTGGATGTTCTGGCTCGCCCCGCTGATCGGGGGCGCGCTCGGCGGCTGGGCCTATCGCTGGCTCAGCCCCGACGAGCCGGCCCGCGTCGACGTGGCTGGAGCCGGGTAATGGGACAGGCATGCGCCCCGGCGCGGCAGCCGGGGCCGACGGAAAACGGGCCTGCGCACGTCCGCAGGCCCGATTGGACGCGTTGGCGCAACGACGGGCTGACGGCCTTGATCGTGCTTTCCATATGGCTCGCCGCATTTGCGGCCGACCTGCTGATGAGCCTGAGCAGCACCCACCAGGTCCCCATGGGCGTCATCTTCGGGCTCTGCGGCGGACTGCTGGCTTTCGGCGCCGGATACGGTCTCCGACCCAAGCGGGAACGTCCGGCGCGGCATTGAACTCAACCTCGCCGGCGGGAAGCCCAGCGCGACCGCAGCGAGGCGACGGCCGATCAGTGCAGCCCGGAGCCGGGCACGTCGTCGAGCGCCTTGCGGATCTCTTTCAACAGTCGCCGCGTGGCGCCGTCGGCCGCGCCCAGGATGCCGGCCTCGCACCACAGTTCGGCCTCGTCGCCGAAGCGGCGGCGCAGCTCCGCCGCATCGTGCCGCACCGCCTCGGCATGGGCCTTGTCGCGCCCGAACAGGTCGAGGATGCCCATGAACGTCCTCCTTCGAGACAGGGCTCCAATTCGCGCAGGGACGTCGCAAGGGACGGGCCGACCGGATGAAGGACAACCGCAACATCCCGCCACACGCCTGACATGAAGGGCGGAGACGCTGGCCCGATTCGTCGGCGGGCAAGCCAGCGCGGGACGGATCGCGCATGTCCCCCCCAGCTCAGGGCCCACCCGCTTGCTGTCAGCTCCGCGCCGCCGCTTCGCCTGGTTCGCGACCCGGCCCGACCCGAAGATGGCCAGCGTACGGGTGCGGATGATGGAGCCGCTGGCGGCGCTGCGCGCGCGGGGGCTGCAGGTCGAGGCGTACGACCCGGCGGTCGGGGTTGCGGGCTACGACGCCGTGATCTTCTGCAAGGCGTTCTGCGACGAGGCGCAGCGGCTGGCGCGGGAGGCGCGCACTGCGGGCCGGGCCGTCGTCTTCGACATCTGCGACAACGTGTTCGAGGGGAAATCGGCCCGCGGCGGCCGCGGCGACAAGCCCAGGCGGGTCCGCGCCATGCTGGCGGCCGCCACCCATGTGACCACCTCCACGCCGGTCCTCGCCGCCCAGATCCGGGCCTTCACGCCGACGACGGTGGACATCCGCATCATCCCCGACGCGCTCGATTCCGCCGCGGCGGCGCTGGACGGGCCGCTGTCCGACAAGGAGCGCGGCCGTCTGCGTGCGCTGGAGCGTTTCCTGTCCGGCCACAAGGACGCCCTGCGCTGCGTCTGGTTCGGCAAGAGCCAGGGCGCGCTGGCGGGCCTCGCGCACCTGCGTCCGGCGGTCGAGGCGCTGGCGCGGTTCTCGGCCACCCATCCCGTGACGCTGACGGTCATCAGCAACGCCCGATGGCGGTACTGGAAGGCCGCCTTGGGCTGGCCGCCGGCGCCCAGCTTCTACATGCCCTGGTCGCTCGCCACCTCGGGGCGGGCGCTTTCGCTGCACGACGTGGCGATCCTGCCGGTGGAGGAGAACGGCTACACCGCCGGCAAGTCGATCAACCGCGCCGCTACGGCGATCATAGCCGGCCTGGGCGTGGTCGCCGATCCGGTGGCCTCTTACGAGGAACTGCGCCCCTTCATCCCGCTTGGGGACTGGCAGGGCGGGCTCGCCCGCTACCTGCATGCCCGGCCGGCGACGGACCCGCGGCTGGAGGCGGCGCGCCACCACCTCGAAGGCCGCTACGGCGCCTCGGCCGTGGCGGGCGAATGGGCGCGGTTCCTCAACGAGGCGGTGAACGGCCCGAGGGAAGCCGCGCCGCTGCCTTTGGCGGGCTGAGTCCGCCCCCTTTCAGTGGAAGTCCCTCGACTTCGGCAGGATGCGCACGTTGCGGGGGTGGCCGTGGCGGGGGGCCGCCTGCACCCGCTTCGGCGCCTCTTCGGCCGGGGAGGTCTCCAGCGGCAACTCCGGCTCGGCCAGGCGGCGCAGCTCGGCCGTGCGGTCGACCAGCCGATGGACCAGGACATGGACCACGCCGTCGCTTTTCTGGATGCGGCCGACGGCGGCCACCAGGCGGGCGGCCATGATCACCTTGCGGTACTTCTCGAACACCTTGGGCAGGATGACGAGGTTGGCCACGCCGGTCTCGTCCTCGATGGTCACGAAGCAGACCACGCCCTTGCCCGGCCGCTGGCGGATCAGCACCACCCCGGCGCAGGTCACGGGGGCGGCGTCGGGCAGGCCGGTCGCGCGGGCGCAGGTCGAGACGCCCTCCGCCGCGAAGCCGGCGCGCAGGAACTGCATGGGGTGGCCCTTCAGCGACAGGCGCACGGTCTGGTAGTCGGCGACAACGTGCTCGGACGCGGCCATGGCCGGCAGCGGCAGTTCGGGATCGACGATGGCGCCTTCGCCGATCAGGGGCGCTGGGAGCGCCTTGGCCACGGCCTGCGCCTCCCACAACGCCTTGCGCCGGTCCAGGCCCAGGCTGCGGAAGGCGTCGGCCTGGGCCAGCTTCTGCAGTTGGGC
>Ga0164243_10007969_pt1 | contig 15736 bp, 13 predicted proteins | sample OricompcompostOP_FD_108781 | JGI IMG/M metagenome (GOLD analysis project Ga0164243, IMG submission 108781) | Organic Plus compost microbial communities from Emeryville, California, USA - Original compost - Organic plus compost (OP) | ecosystem: Engineered > Solid waste > Mixed feedstock >...
CGTCGGTGCAGTGACCGGCGGTCAGGAAGTACTCGGCGCCGCTGCTGCTGCGGACGTTGAAGCCGAGGGAGCAGCGCCAGCTGCTCGCGTAGATGGCGTCACCGCCCTGGATGAGCTTGGTGAACTTGCCCGGGGTGCGCTTGACGGTGATCGCCTCGGCGTTCTCCCCGGCCTGCTGCTTGATCTTGTTGATCTCGGCCTGGGAGACGGTGCTGTCGACGGTCACGACGACCCGGTTGGTCTTGCTGTCGACGGCCCAGGCGGTGCCGGGGACGTCGGCCTTCAGCACCGAGTTGCTCGCGCTCTTGAGCGCGGAGGCGCTGAAGGCTGTGGGGGTGTCGGCCGCGTTCGCGCTGGGGATCGCGATCGCGGCGGCGGCCACGAGGCCGGTGGTGACGGCGATCAGCCGAGTCCGTCTCGAGATGCCGCTCTGGGGGGTGGTGCGCTTGATCCTCACGTTTCGTTCCTCCACAAAGGAAGTTGGGGGCCCTCGTGGGGTTGTGGGCCCGGTGAGGCGCAGTCAGCGGACGGCGGACCGGATTCCGGACCCGTCGTGCCCCTGACAAGCGCTGCGGCGAGTATTCGGCCGACCGACCGTTCGGCGCAAGGGTGCCTTTTGGCCTGGGGATTAGGGACGACTAGTCGACTTACTCCCCTCCCGACCCGGCGTTACCGGTCGTCACACCGGGGTGCCGACCGGTCGAACGGTGATCGGGATGGCTGAATCCCGACCCCTGAGGATCTACGGATGGAACCGCGGGCGCGCTTTTCACGTCCGAGGCCGCCTCAGCAGTCGCAGCCGCAGTCGCACCCGCTGCAACAGCAGTCCTCCCCGCAACAGTTGCAGCAGTCGCAGCACTCGCAGCAGTCGCAGTCGCAGTTGCTGAGGCAGCCGTCCTTGCGCTCACGCGTCCACGGGTCCTCGTAGGTCCCGCAGCAGAGCTGACAGGTACAGGCGAGTCCCAGCCATACGGCGCATCCCGCCAGCAGCCCGCGTCGGTCCCGGCGCGGCGGCTCGGGCGGTGTGGGACCGCCCGGCGCACCGGGAGCACCCGGAGGGGCGTACGGATGCGAACCGTGGGCACAGGAGGGCGTACCGAAGGCGCGCCGTACGGAGTTGGGGAGCTCATGCACGAGAAGCCGGTGGGCGAGACCGCCGTCCGTGAACTCGGCCTCGCGCAGCGCCAGCCGGATGCCGTGCACCGCGTCGTCGGCGAGCCGGCGGGCCTCCTCGAGCGAGGTGCCCGTGGCGGTGAGCGGGTTCCAGGCGCCGGAGGCGGCGTCCGCCTCCCGGTCCTCCACCGCGTCCAGCAGATGCGCGAGCCGCCCGAAGAGGCGCCCGGCCTCGGCGAGCGGTGCGGCGTTGTGCGGCTGTCCGGCGAGCACGGCGGTGTGCGCGAAGGCCGCCGCGGTCGCCGTCTCGGTCGGCTCGGTGACCGTCAGGATCGGGGTGCCGGGTCCGGCCAGCGACTCGATGCCGGTCTGCCGGTCCACCGCGTCGACCAGGACCGCCGTGTCGAAGCCGACGTCGGAGCCGGTCCGGGCGCCCGCCCGGTCCCAGCTCGCCGCCACCCGGCGCGCGGCGAGCGCCACCGGACGGCGGGCCAGCAGCCCGTCCCCGTCGGCGACATGGTCCCGCACCTTCGCGGAGGCGAGGACGAGCGAGACGGCCGCGGCCAGCCGCGCGCCCTCACCCTGAGCGACGGACGCGGTGCGCATCCCGCGCAGCGGGCAGGGTCCCGCGGTCCGGCGCCCCGAGCCGCTGCCCGGGTCCGCCTGAGCCTCCGTCAGGACGGAGATGAGCAGCCCGTCGTAGTTGGTGACGATGCGTGCGAGCTGCCCGTGGTCACCGCGCAGGGCCAGGCAGAGCCCGCAGAGATGGGCCGTCCACTGGGCGGTGAGCTTCTCACCCAGCCGGTGACGGCACGGCCTGACGATTCCGAACACGACATCCCCCCGTGCATGTGTACGACGTCCGGCTGCGGCATCGTACCGGCCGCGGCGTTCACCCGGATGCGCCCCTCATCACCCGTACGCCGCGTAGAATCATATTTCACTCACAGTCAGCAGCCGTTTGTGTCACGCCCCTTGGGAAACCAGGACTCTCGACGGATTCGCTGTGCACCAGTACCGTCACAAACCCCCCGCGCGGCGTCTATCCACTTGGCGCAGCCTCCGCATCATGGACGACCATAGGGATGCGGAACGCACGAAAGACCGCTGTGAGAGGAGGCGTCCATGGGATCGGTACGCAAGGCGAGTGCCTGGCTTGGCCTCGTCGACGACAACGAAGACGAGCGTTACTACGACGACGACTACTCCGACGGGACCGAGCCCGGCGAGGCCTGGGTCACCGACCCGCGGGTCAAGGTGGCCGCGGACGCCGCCGAGGAGCGGGGCCGCCGGATCGGCACGGTCACCCCGGACAGCTTCCGGGACGCCCGCGCCATCGGTGAGCTGTTCCGCGAGGGCGTGCCGGTCATCATGAACCTCACAGCCATGGACGCGGCCGACGCCAAGCGCGTCGTCGACTTCGCGGCCGGACTGATCTTCGGCCTGCGCGGCTCCATCGAGCGGGTGTCCAACCGCGTGTTCCTGCTCAGCCCCGCCGACACCGAGGTGGTCAGCGGCGAGCCGGCCGCGCACCGCGCCGACGGTTTCTTCAACCAGAGCTGAGGCGGGGCCGCCGAGCCGGCCCCGCCCCCGCGGTCCGGCCTACCGGAACGCGTCGATTCCGGTGAGCGCCTTGCCCAGCACCAGCTGGTGCATCTCCACGGTGCCCTCGTAGGTGAGCACCGACTCCAGGTTCGTCGCGTGCCGCATCACCGGGTACTCCAGCGAGATCCCGTTCGCCCCGAGGATCGTCCGGGCCGTGCGGCAGATCTCGATCGCCTCGCGCACGTTGTTGAGTTTGCCGAAGCTGACCTGCTCGGGACGCAGGCGGCCGGCGTCCATCCGCCGCCCCAGATGGTGGGCGAGCAGAATCCCCTTGTGCAGTTCCACCGCCATGTCGGCGAGTTTCGCCTGGGTGAGCTGGAAGCCGCCGATGGGCCGCCCGAACTGCTCCCGTGACTTCGCGTAGTCGACCGCCGCCTCGAAACAGCTCCGCGCGGCGCCCATCGCGCCCCACACGATCCCGTACCGCGCGTGCGACAGACAGCTCAGCGGGCCCTTCAGCCCGGTCACCTCCGGCAGCACCGCGTCGGCGGGCAGCCGCACGTCGTCCATGACCAGCTCACTGGTGACCGAGGCGCGCAGGGACCACTTGTGCTTGATCTCCGGCGCCGAGAAGCCGGGCGCGTCGGTGGGCACGGCGAAGCCGCGGATGCCGTCGTCGGTCTGCGCCCAGACGACCGCGACCCCGGCGACGGACCCGTTGGTGATCCACATCTTGCGGCCGTTGAGCACCCAGTCGGAACCGTCGCGCTTGGCGTAGGTACGCATCGAGCCGGGGTCGGAGCCGTGGTCGGGCTCGGTCAGGCCGAAGCAGCCGATGACCTCGCCGGCCGCCATCCGGGGCAGCCACTCCTGCTTCTGCTCCTCGCTGCCGAAACGGTGGATCGCGTACATGGCGAGGGAGCCCTGCACGGACACCAGGGAGCGGATGCCGGAGTCGGCCGCCTCCAGCTCCAGGCAGGCCAGCCCGTACTGCACCGCGCTCGCGCCCGCGCAGCCGTACCCGTCGAGGGACATGCCGAGCGCCCCGATCCCGCCGAGCTCCCGGGCCAGCTCCCGGATGCCGGGCAGCTCGCCCTTCTCGTACCAGTCCGCCACGTACGGCAGCACACGGTCCGCCGCCCAGCCGCGCACCGTGTCCCGGATCGCCAGGTCCTCCGGCTCCAGCAGGTCGTCGAGGCCGAGGGGGTCGGCGGGGTCGAACGCGGGCGGCTTCGCGGACGCGGCCATGGGTGCACCCTCCGGGGGCTGGTCATCCGATATCTCGACTAGCACTGCTAGTCAGGCTCGGCCCGACGTTACGACGAGCTCCCCCCGCCGTCCACCCCGGCACGGTTCCCGCTGCGCGGGCGGGCGCGCGGGGCGTGCGGCGGCGAACGCCGTTCCCGGGGCGCTCCGGGACGGGCATGCCGGCCTCCGCCGCCCGGACTGCCTCGCACGGCGCACCGTCCCGGGCTCCCGGCTGACTCAGGTGCCGCACCGTCGTCGGCCTCCCGGCCCGTCCGCCGGCCCGCCGGCGCGGAAAGCCCTCGGGACTGCCGAGCACAGGGTGAGCGGGAAGGCCGCCGAGCCGCGCCGAGGGCCGCTCGGGCCCCCCTCGAGACCTCGTCGGCCTGGGGGATCAGACCTTCACGCCCGAGCCACGCGACCCCCGCTGCGCGGGCATCCGCGTGGGGGTGCCGCCGAGGCCCGGGCCGGGAGACGCCTCGGCGGTGGTCCCGGAAGCGGGGGCGGAGGGGGCCTTTCCCGGAGATGTCGCGGACTCGGGCCCGGAGGGGGCTGCGGAGCCGGCCTGGGCCGCAGACGCACCGGACGCGGGTCCGGAGAAGGTCTCCTCCGGGTCGCAGTGCATCAGGCGCGGCAGGCGCAGGGCCATCGCCGCGCCGGCGAGGAGCAGGCCCGCGCTGACCAGGAGCGTCACATGCAGACCGTGGACGAAGGAGTGGCGGGCGGCCAGCCGCAGCGCCTCACCCGCGGGACCGCCCAGGCGGGCCGCGACCTCGTACGCCTCGCCCAGCGAGTGCGCCGCCGCGGCGGACGCCGAGGCCGGCACCCCGGGGACCTCGGAGAGGCCGGGCGCGTAGGCCGCGTTCATCACGCTGCCGAGCAGCGCGATGCCGATGCCGGCGCCGAGCTGGTAGGACGTCTCGCCGATGGCCGCCGCCCCGCCGGCCTGGTCCTGCGGGGCCTCGCTGAGCATCGACTCGTACGCGCCGAACAGGGTGGTCTCCAGGCCGAAGCCGAGCAGCACGAAACCGCCGAGCAGCAGTGGCGCGTTGTCCTCGCCGCCCATGGCGGTCAGCAGCACCACCGCCCCGGCCGTGAGGCAGAAGCCGAGGGAGACCATGCGGCGCGGTCCGAACCGGCGCAGCATCCGGGCGCCCGCCAGGCCCGCGGCCATCGCCGCGAAGGTGAGCGGCACCAGCCGCAGCCCGGTCTCCAGCGGGGACAGTCCCAGCACGAGCTGGAGGTACTGCGCGGCGATCAGCTCGAGGCCCACCAGGGCGAGCATGGCCAGCACGATGCAGCCGACCGAGGTGCTGAACGCGGGCCGGGAGAACATCCGCAGGTCGAGCAGCGGGTGCTCGCGCCGCCGCTGCCGGCGGACGAACAGCACCAGCAGGACGATGCCCGCGGCCAGCGGCACCAGCGTGGCCGCGCCCAGTTCGCCCGCGCCGAGCCGCTTCACGCCGAGGACCACCGCGAACAGCCCGGCGGCGGCCGTGAGCGCGCCGGCCACGTCCCAGGGGCCCTTCCCGTCGCCCTTCGACTCGGGCAGCAGGATCCGCCCGACGGGCAGGCTGACCAGCATCAGCGGGATGTTGACCAGGAAGACCGAGCCCCACCAGAAGTGCTCCAGCAGGAAGCCGCCGAGCAGCGGTCCGACCGCGGCGCCCACGGCGGCGACGGCGCTCCAGACGCCGATGGCGAGCGCCCGCTCGCGGCGGTCGGGGAAGACCTGGCGCAGGATCGACAGCGTGGCCGGCATGATCATCGCGCCGCCGACGCCGAGCAGCGCCCGCGCCACGATCAGCAGGTGCGCGTCGTGCGCGAAGGCCGCCATGGCCGAGGCCACGCCGAACAGGGTGTAGCCGAGGAGGAGGACGCGTCTGCGGCCGATCCGGTCGCCCAGGGTGCCGAACAGGATCAGCAGCGAGGCGCAGACCAGCGGATAGGCGTCGACGATCCAGAGCAGTTCCACCGCGCCGGGCTTGAGGTCCTCGGTGACGGCGGGGACGGCCACGTGCAGCACGGTGGCGTCGACGGCGACCAGCAGCAGGCTGACGCAGAGGACGACGAGCACCACCCACCGGTTGGCACCGGCCCCGGCCGCCCGACGGCGCAGCGCGGCGGCGGCCGTGGTCGTCCCGGACATGTACGTACCTCCCAGAAGTTCCCTCGCGGGTGCCGCGGGCTCACGGGGTGGGGGACTCCCCCGTGCCTCGGCCGGAGAGGAGCGGTCGTCCCCGGCCCGCGCGGCGAACGGCGAGTGACACGTCAGAGTACGCGAGGGAACGCTGAGGTCGAGTGGCGGGCCTCTCAACCCCGGGGCCGATCGGTGTGGCGTGCACCACGTCCTCCATGGGGGCCGAAGGCCGTCGCGGGCGGGCCGGTTCCGGGCCGGGTCGATAATCGGCGCGTGAACGATCTCGAGACGCGTGCCGCCGCGGCCCGCCCCGGAGCTCTTCGCCGGGCCGCCCCGGCGCTCCTCGGGTACGCCGCCGTGCGTGCCCTGGGCCTGGTCGTCCTGGCCCTGTGGAGCGAGGCGCGCGGCAAGAGCGCGTACACCTTGCTGACCGCCCGCTGGGACTCCCTCTGGTACACGAGGGTCGCGGAGCTGGGGTACGGCTACGAGGTGCGGCTGCCGGGCGGCGACGTGCACTCCAACCTGGCGTTCTTCCCGCTGCTGCCGTGGCTCGAGCGGCTGGCGGCGGCGGTGTCCCCGCTGTCGTACGCCGACGGGGGGTTCGTGGTGAGCCTGCTCGCCTCGCTCGCCGCGGCCTGGGGGATCTTCGCGGTGGCCGACCGTCTGTACGGGCGGCGGGCCGGGGTCTGCGCGGTGCTGCTGTGGGCGGTGCTGCCCGTCGGGATCGTGCAGTCGATGGCGTACAGCGAGTCGCTGTTCACGGCGCTGGCGGCCTGGGCGCTGTACGCCGTGCTCACGGGGCGCTGGGTGACGGCGGGCCTGCTGGCGGGACTGGCGGGGCTGACCCGGCCGGTGGGGCTCGCGGTGGTCGCGGCGGTGTGGGCGGCCGGGGCGGCCGCCTTCCTGCGGGAGCGCTCCGGCTCCTCCTTCGTGGGGGACGGCAGTACGGCGTCGGCGGGCGGCGCGCGCGGTGACGGCCACGCCGGTCCCCTGCCCGGCGCCCCGCGTACGGGCGCGCCCGACGGCGCTCCGTCATCGCCGCACGCCCCCGGAGTGCGCCTGCGCCGGGCGGCCGGAATGCTGCTCGCGCCCCTGGGGGCGGCCGGGTACGTCCTGTGGGTCGGCGAGCGGACCGGGGGCGGTCCGCTGGGCTATCTGAACGTGCAGGCCGGCTGGCGCAACGGCTTCGACGGCGGCTATGCCTTCGCCCTGTTCGTCGCCGGACGGTTCACGTCCTTCCCGTCGGCCCTCGCCGGGGCCGCGCTGGTGGCGGGCGTGGCCCTGGTGGTGTGGCTCTACGTCCTGTGCGTACGCCGGCGGCAGCCGCTCCCGCTGCTGGTCTACGCCGGCACGGTCACCGCGCTCGCCCTGTGCGCGTCGAGCTACTTCGGGTCGAAGCCGCGGCTGCTGGTGCCGGCCTTCCCGCTGCTCCTGCCGCTCGCCGTGGCCCTGGCCCGGGCGCGGACGCGCCTGCTCGCGGCGGGTCTGGGGACGGCCGCGGCGGCCTCCGCGGCGTACGGGGCCTTCTGGCTGAACGGGTCGGGGCCGCCCTGACCGGGCCGCCCGGCCGGCCGGTGAGCGGCACGGGAATTCCGCACGAGCCCTGGGTGAACCAATTCGGACGGCCGATAAACCGGGCGTACGACATGCCCAAAACAATTGCGCTCCGGGGTTCGGATTCGTCGCAAATAAAGGGCCCGTCTGAGAGGAATGCCACATCACATCGTCATCACAAAGCCGCTGAATCGTCGGGTCGGCACACTCACTCGCTGTAACGTCGATTGGGTGCGTACCGAACGGAGTCACACCCGTCTGGACCGGGTGTTCGCGAGGCTGGACCGTGAGCCGGAGCGTCCGGCGCACGTCGGCATGCCGCGAATGAGCCGGCACCGGATCGTGCTCCTCGGCGCGACCCTGGCCTTCTACGGGGCCATCGTGTGGGCCGTGGTGGCCACCTCCTGGCTGGTCCGTCTGGACTGGCAGGTCATGTTCTTCCGCCCCTACCAGCAGTGGCCGGAGCTGCACGCCTTCGTCGACTACTACGTGGTCCTGGGCCAGCGCGGCCCCACCGCCGTGATGGTCGCCGCCTGGCTGGGCTGGCGCTCCTGGCGGCAGCACACGCTGCGCCCGCTGCTCGCCCTCGGCGTCTCCCTGCTGCTGCTCAACATCACGGTGGGCGCCGCCAAGTACGGCATGGGGCGGCTCGGGCCGCACTACGCGACCGAGATCGGCTCGAACGAGATGTGGCTCGGCGGGGATATATTTCCGAGCGGTCACACCGCGAACGCCGTGGTGACCTGGGGAATCCTGGCCTATCTGGCCTCCACCCCGCGGGCCCGCCGCTGGCTTTCCGCACTGTCGGCCGTGACGTCCCTGGGCGTCGGGCTGTCCACCGTCTACATCGGCACCCACTGGCTGAGCGACGTCCTGCTGGGCTGGGCCGCGGGCCTGCTGATCCTGCTCGCGCTGCCGTGGTTCGAGCCGCTGATCGCGCGGGCCGAGGCGCGGATCCTGGCCGTACGGGACCGGCTGCGCGACCGCCGCAGGACCAAGGCGCGGGTGCCCGCCCCCGCCGGCCGCCCGGTCGTGGTCCGTCCGCTCTCCGAGCACGCCGCCGCCGCGGTGCACGAGCCGGTTCCCGCCGGACGCGCGGCCCGCTCGCCCGCCTACCTCGCACCCGGCCCGCACACCAGCCGCGCGGAGCGCTCCCCGGTGACGCCCGCGGGCAGCAGACGCCCGCAGCACACCGACCGCCACCCCCGCGGGACGACACCGGCGCCGCGCCCCTGAGGCGCCTCCGGACACGCGGGCGGCCCCGGTCCTCCTGCTCGAGGACCGGGGCCGCCCGCGTGTCTCAGCCCTTCCAGGCCCGCGCCACCCGGCCGTCCCTCACCTCGAAGTTCAGCCGGCCCACGCGGTACTCCATGGTGACGATCGTCCCCGGCGCCAGGGCCCGTACCGAGGACCAGCCGCGCTCGCGCGCGAGGTGCTCGGCCCGGTCGGCGGCGAGGCCGACATAGGCGTCCGGATGGTCGCTGGGTTCCGTGGGGGGTGTCGGAATGGGTGCCATGCGGCCACGCTATGCCCTGGCCCGGAAACGGGGAAGTCCGCGCCGGAAGACGCGTCCCGGGACCGACGCGGTCACACTTGTGTCACAGGATCACGACGGGGGCGTACGGGCGGCCGTCACCCGAAAGAGCGGTTCCGTACTCCGTTCGCCGTCATTCGACTGGAATTCCCGGGCACCTTGCCGTCGCGCCGACAAACCCCGAAAGAATTGTGTCCCGTGAGGTATTCGGGAACGCCTCCGCGGCACATTCCCGGGCGGGCGCGATCAGCCCGTGAAAGGGATGTGCACAAGAAATGCGCATTTTCGTCACACGGCCCGCCGTGCCACGGCCGGCGGACGGGCGAGGGCCCCTCCGCCGCCGGAGGGACCCTGGTGCCCGGACGAGGGGGGCGCCTCAGATGTCGAGCCGCTGCCCGGGCACGATCAGGTCGGGATCGTCGCCGATGACGTCCCGGTTGGCCGCGTAGAGCCGCCGCCAGTCCGTCCCGTGCCGGGCGGCGATCCCGCTCAGGGTGTCGCCGGGACGGACGGTGCAGTCGCCGCGGGAGGCGCTCCTGCCGGGGCGGGCGGAGGTGCGCCCGGGGGACGTCTGCGCCGTGGCCGGCTTCCGCTCTGCCGTCTTCCCGGGCGCGGGGTCCGCGGCGGGGGCGGGTCCCGACGCCCCGGCACGGGCGCCGCACACGGGCCAGGCGTTCCAGCCCTGGGCGTGCTGGACCTTGGCGGCGATCTCGATCTGCCGGCCCTTGCTCGCGCGGTCGGCCGTCGGGGCGTACGCGGTGCCGCCGAAGGCGCGCCAGGTGGAGGCGGAGAACTGGAGCCCGCCGTAGTAGCCGTTGCCGGTGTTGATGTGCCAGTCGCCGCCGCTCTCGCACTGGGCGATGCGGTCCCACACCCCGCCGTCCGCGGCCGCGGCGCCGCCTGCGGCGGCGAGCAGTCCGAGCGGTGCGAGCAGCGCCGCGCCGGCCAGGACGGCCGCCGGACGGGCCCTGCGGGCGTGACGACGAGCGTTGTCGGCACATGCGGACATGGAGGTCCTTCCCCGAGGACCCGGGCTTCCCCCGGCGGTGCGCCGCCCGGCGCGTCGTGGGACACGCGGGCCGCGGCCGCCCCGTCCGCCGGCGGGGTCGTACGAAGGGTGGTGCGTCGGTGGTGCGGTCGGCGGACGTGCCCGGGCGGTGCTCGTTGCACACGGCGGAGGAATGTAAGGAGCCGCCGGTGCGGAGATCAACCAACGGCCCGTCATGCCTGGCCAGTGGGGACTTACCCGGGGTATCGGCGAATTTCGGCCACCCATTTCATTGCGCGATTTCCGGATTTGTCGACCACGGCACGGAGTGAGCTGTGAGGGACCTCACCCCGTCAAGCCCCTTGTGCGTGCGGCAAGTTGACATTGAGTGCCGGATTCCGCACCTGCCGTGACCCTGTGCGCTGGATGGTTCGATTCCGTTCGCCGTAAGGCGTGACTCCCGCCACAGATCGCCCGTTGTCTTCTTCATGAGCCGGGGATCCACCCGGACCACGGGCCGGGAGCCACCCGGCCTCGCCACGCACCGCATCCCGAGGGAGCCACCCGTGCCGCGCATGCTCGACGTCAGCGACGAGGTACGCGCCGAGATCGGCGACGAAGAAGCAGCCCGCCTGCTCGCCGGAGAGTCCGCCCCGGGCAGTTACGACTGCACCTCCTGTCGCACCCCGGGCGACTCGGAGCAGGAGCGCACCAGCACCGTCCTGTTCATCGGGGACGAGACCGCCGTACTGGCCTTCGCCCACGCCACCTGCCTGCCCTCGCAGGTCGTCCAGGTCACCGAGGAACAGCTCCAGGGCGCCGTGCGGTCGATCGGCGCCGTGGGCGGGGAGGCGCAGCATCAGGTTCCGCAGGCGCAGCACACCCAGCAGGCGCCCCAGCAGCATCACCTCCAGCAGCCGCACCGGCCGACGCAGGCCCAGCAGCCTCCGAACCTGGTGCCCGAGCAGGCCGTGCTGGGGGTGACCAGCGGGCTGGTGCTGATCCAGAACGAGCTGCACCCGGCGCTGGTGGTCGAGCCGACCGCCCCCATCGCCCGGCCCGGCACGCTGGGCTCCGGCGACGACTTCCTGCCACTGCTGATCGAGCAGGGCTTCATGCCGATGACCGAGATGTCCGCCGTGCCGCCGGTGCTGCACGGGTGGTCGGTGCTGCTCGCGGCGGGGCAGCTGCACGCCGTGCTCCAGCCGAACCCGAGCGGCGGCCGTCCGGTGGCCTGGTGGCAGGCGCATCAGCCGTTGCAGGTCACCGACGGGTGGCGGGCGGCGGCGAACAAGCACCAGCAGGTGCTGATGTTCGCCGCGCCGGTGGGGTCCATCGGGCGTCAGCCCCGGGAGGATCTGATGCGGGACGCGCTGGACAAGGCCGCGGCCAACGGGAAGCTGGTGGCTGCGGCGTTGCCGCTCGCGGGGATCTGAGGCCGGGGGCGAGTCCCGTGGTGCGTCGGCCGGCCGTGCGTGGGGGTTGAGCGCACGGTTCCCCGCGCCCCTGAAGGGGCGCTCGGGCCCCGGCGCGCTCCCAAGGATCCGGGGTGCGGCCTGCGAAAACTTGCGGTGGGCCGCATCCCTTGTGGCACGGGGTCGTTTGGAGATACGTGCACGCATATGACGCTCCCCGCCGCCAGTCCCTCGCCTCCGTCCCCGCACCCGTGCGCCCGGCGCAGGACTACCGGAGCGGCCACTCGGCCACGCCGATCTACGACGCTCTCTACGCCGAGTACGTCAAGTCCTTCCGTACGCTGCCGGGCGACCGCAGCGGCGAGGAGGACTGGGGCTTCACCGCCTTCGGGAACATCCCGCACAGTACGGGCGCGTACCGTGACCACAGTCCCGGATCGTTCGGCGCGTCCCTCCTGCGGCCCGCCGTCGAACCGCCCCAGTGGCAGCGCGTGGCCACGGTCCACCGCGGGACGAACGAGATGCACCATGTGCCGGCCGGGCTGCCCCCGGCCCCCCGCAGCGGCGTCTGACGGACATGGCGAAGGGGCGGTCCCGTGATCGGGACCGCCCCTTCGCCATGGACGGCTACTTCTTGCGTCCGCGCTTCTCGCGCACCCGCACCGAGATGTGGATCGGCGTGCCCTCGAAGCCGAACTCCTCACGCAGCCGGCGCTCGATGAAGCGGCGGTAGCCCGCCTCGATGAAGCCGGAGGCGAACAGCACGAACCGCGGCGGCCTGGTGCCGGCCTGGGTGCCGAACAGGATGCGCGGCTGCTTGCCGCCCCGCACCGGGTGCGGGTGGGCGGCGACCAGCTCGCCGAGGAAGGCGTTCAGGCGGCCCGTCGGGACCCGGGTCTCCCAGCCGGCGAGAGCCGTCTCGATCGCCGGGACCAGCTTCTCCATGTGCCGGCCGGTGCGCGCCGAGACGTTGACCCGGGGCGCCCAGGCGACCTGGCCGAGCTCCGTCTCGATCTCGCGCTCCAGGTAGTAGCGGCGCTCCTCGTCGAGGGTGTCCCACTTGTTGAAGGCGAGGACGAGCGCGCGGCCCGCCTCGACGGCCATGGTGACGATGCGCTGGTCCTGCACGGAGATGGACTCGGCGGCGTCGATGAGGACGACGGCCACCTCCGCCTTCTCGACGGCCGCGGCGGTGCGCAGCGAGGCGTAGTAGTCGGCGCCCTGCTGGAGGTGGACCCGTTTGCGGATGCCCGCCGTGTCGACGAACTTCCAGGTCTTGCCGCCCAGTTCGATCATCTCGTCGACCGGGTCGCGGGTGGTGCCGGCGAGTTCGTTGACGACGACCCGCTCCTCCCCCGCCACCTTGTTCAGCAGCGAGGACTTGCCGACGTTGGGCCTGCCGATGAGGGCGACGCGGCGGGGGCCGCCGACGGCCGTGCCGAAGGTCTGCGCGGGCGCCTCGGGCAGCACCTCGAGGACCTGGTCCAGCATGTCGCCGGTGCCGCGGCCGTGCAGCGCGGAGACCGGGTACGGCTCACCCAGGCCCAGGGACCACAGGTAGGCCGCGTCGGCCTCGCCGCTCGGGCCGTCCACCTTGTTGGCGCACAGCACGACCGGCTTGCCCGCCTTGCGCAGCAGGCGCACGACGGCCTCGTCGGTGTCGGTGGCGCCGACCTTGGCGTCCACCACGAAGACGACCGCGTCGGCGGCGTCGATGGCGTACTCGGCCTGGGCGGCGACGGAGGCGTCGATGCCGAGGACGTCCTGCTCCCAGCCGCCGGTGTCGACGACCTTGAAGCGGCGGCCCGCCCACTCGGCCTCGTAGGTGACCCGGTCGCGGGTGACGCCCGGCTTGTCCTCGACGACCGCCTCGCGGCGGCCGATGATCCGGTTCACCAGGGTCGACTTGCCGACATTGGGGCGGCCGACGACGGCGAGCACCGGGAGCGGGCCGTGGCCCGCCGCCTCGATGGCGCCCTCGACGTCCTCGAGGTCGAAGCCCTCCTCCGCGGCGAGCTCCATGAACTCCGCGAACTCGGCATCGCCCAGCGCCCCGTGATCGTGCTCGTGCGCAGCGTCGTGCGCGTCCGAGCCGCCGGGCTCGATGTGGTCGTTCATGAAGTCCGTACCTCGTCGTTCATCGTGGTGATCGGTGGAGCCCCGCCGGGCGGAGATCCACTACTCAAAGTGTCGCTCGGCGGCCGGTGAGACGCCTGGCGTTTTCCAGGTGGGCCGTGAGCTGCTTCTGGATGCGTGCCGTGGCCTCGTCGAGCGCCTTGCGCGTACGTCTCCCGCTGCCGTCGCCCGCGTCGAACGGGTCGCCGAAGACGACATCGACGCGGGAGCGCAGCGGGGGCAGTGCCTTTATCAACCGGCCGGGCCGGTCGGAACTTCCCAGGACGGCCACCGGGACGATCGGCGCCCCGCTGCGGACCGCGAAGTACGCGAGCCCGGCGCGGATCGAGGCGAAGTCGCCCTCGCCGCGGGTGCCCTCGGGGAAGATGCCGAGGACGCCGCCCTGCTCCAGCACGCCCAGCGCCCGCGCGATGGCCGTGCGGTCGGTGGAGTGCCGGTCGACCTTGACCTGGCCGATGCCGGTCAGGAACGGGTCGAGGGGGCCGACGAACGCCTCCTTCTTGATCAGGAAGTGCGTCGGCCGGGGCGCCACGCCCATGACCATCGGGCCGTCTATGTTGTGCGAGTGGTTCACCGCGAGGATCGCCGGGCCGGCCGCGGGGACCCGCCAGGAGCCCAGCACCCGCGGCTTCCACAGCCCGTACATCAGGCCGACGCCGATGCGCCGCCCGACCTCGGCGCCCCGCTCGGTGGGAACGTCGGTCACTTCCCCGCCCGCTTCTCCTCGACGAGGGTGACGACGCACTCGACGACCTGCTGCAGGGTCAGGTCGGTGGTGTCCACCTCGACCGCGTCGTCGGCCTTGGCCAGGGGGGAGGTCTTGCGGCTGGAGTCGGCCGCGTCCCGCTTGACCAGGGCCTCGCGGGTGGTGTGCAGGTCGGCGCCCTTGAGCTCGCCGCTGCGGCGGGCGGCGCGCGCCTCCGGGGAGGCCGTGAGGAAGATCTTCAGGTCGGCGTCGGGGAGCACCGTGGTGCCGATGTCGCGGCCCTCGACGACGATGCCGGTGACGGCGGACGCGGCGATGGTCCGCTGCAGCTCCGTGATCCGGGCACGCACCTCGGGGACCGCGCTGACGGCGCTGACCTTGGAGGTGACGTCCTGCTCGCGGATCGGTCCGGCCACGTCCACGCCGTCGACGGTGATCGTCGGGTTCGCCGGGTCGGTGCCGGAGAGGATCTCGGGCTTGGCGGCCGCGGCGGCGACCGCGGACGGGTCCGCTATGTCGATGCCGTTGTTCACCATCCACCAGGTGATCGCCCGGTACTGGGCGCCGGTGTCCAGGTAGCTCAGGCCTAGCTGCGCCGCCACGGCCTTCGACGTGCTCGACTTGCCCGTGCCGGAGGGACCGTCGATGGCGACGATCACGGGCTTGGCGGCGCCGTTTTCCACGGAGGAACACCTTCCTGGTGCGGTGGGGTGGGGTGTGCGGGGCGTGGACACGCCCCGCACCAGATTACTGGCTCCCGGGAACCCCTCCGACATGCGGACGCCCTCCCCCGCCCGCGGGGACGGGCGGGGAGACGGGGATCACTGCCGGATCGCCCAGCCCCGCTCCCGCAGCGCGGCCGTGAGGACGGGGGCGGCCTTGGGCTCGACCATGAGCTGGATGAGGCCGGCCTGCTGTCCGGTGGCGTGCTCGATGCGGACGTCCTCGATGTTGACCCCGGCGCGCTCGGCGTCGGCGAAGATGCGGGCGAGCTGGCCCGGCTGGTCGTCGATGAGCACGGCGACGGTCTCGTAGACGCGCGGGGCGGAGCCGTGCTTGCCGGGGACGCGGACCTGGCCGGCGTTGCCGCGGCGCAGCATGTCCTCGATGCCGGTGGCGCCCTCGCGGCGCTTGTGCTCGTCGGAGGACTCCAGGGCCCGCAGGGCGCGGACGGTCTCCTCCAGGTCGGCGGCGACATCGGTGAGCAGGTCGGCGACCGGTCCGGGGTTGGCGGAGAGGATGTCGATCCACATCCGCGGGTCGGAGGCGGCGATCCGGGTCACGTCGCGGATGCCCTGCCCGCACAGCCGTACGGCGGCCTCGTCCGCGTTCTCCAGGCGGGCGGCGACCATGCTGGACA
>Ga0164243_10007970_pt1 | contig 15735 bp, 13 predicted proteins | sample OricompcompostOP_FD_108781 | JGI IMG/M metagenome (GOLD analysis project Ga0164243, IMG submission 108781) | Organic Plus compost microbial communities from Emeryville, California, USA - Original compost - Organic plus compost (OP) | ecosystem: Engineered > Solid waste > Mixed feedstock >...
CTCGAGCCCGCGGAGCGGCTCCATCATGTGCGGAAAGAGCCGATGCGCCTGCTCGAGCTGCTTCTTCGCCTCCGCGCGATTCAGCGTTCGCTCTTCGAGGTAGCGCGCCGCGAGCATCAGGTGGATGTGGACCCGGTCGTCCTTCCTCCGCGTGCTCAGGACTGCGAGATCGAGCTCGTCGATCTCGCGCTTGTAGTCGCCATGCTCGCGCGAGACGGCGGCCTGCAGCAGGTGGACGAGGGCATGCGTCGGATCGAGCACCCGCACGCGCAAGGCCCATTGGCGCGCGAGGTCGGGATCGGGCACGTCGCGCGTGAGCCATCGGACCATCGCCTCGCTGTATGCGAGCCCGCGCTTCGGATCGCGCTCCGCACCGGCGAGCGCGCGCGTCACCTCGAGGACCTCCCTCCAGCGGTCCTCCGTCCGCACGAGGGGCTCGAGATGATCGAGGATCTCGTCGTTCGTCGGATCGCTCCGCCACGCTTCGAGCAGCGCGTCGATCGCCTGAGCGCGGTCGGCGAGGCCATCGCGAAGCGTGACGGCGATCTCCACGAGCAAGCGTGCGCGCGCCGAGGGGTCGGCCGTGCGCTCCAGCTTCGCGAGGAGCGCCTCCGCCCGCGCTGCTGCATCCCCGTAGCCGGCGATGTCGGCCAGCGAATCGGCGGGCCGCCGCTTCTGGACGACGAGGCGGATGGCGGCTTCGGAGATCCTGTCCTCGTCGTGGCTCGTCACGCAGCCCGCGATCCTTACCGTTGCCGGCTCCCGGACACCGGAATGAGCGGAGGGCCCCCGCTCCCCGCGATGCCGACCTCGGTCGCCTCAAGGTACATGGCGTTCGACACCTTCGCCACAGCGGGGCATCGTCGCGCCTTCCCGCCGGAATTTACGCCCCGACTCGACGCGGACCGCGCTTGTAGAGCCTGGCGCGGTCGGTGCAATCGACCGGAGCTGGAGGCAATCGAGAACATGCGACCCGGCAGAGCCATCCTTTTCGGCGTCCTCGGCGCCGCGGCGATCAGCTTGCTCACAGCCGTGCTTCGAGCGTTGGGGCTCCCGCTCAGCATCGAGATCATCCTCGGTACGCTTCCGGGCCTCGCGCCGGGAGGCGCCGCGTTCGGGCTCGGGCTCGCGATCCACCTCACGATGGGCGCGCTCTTCGGGCTCCTGTATGGCTACCTGTTCGAGTACGTCTGGGACCACGGCGGCGCGACGACCGGAATGCTCACCTCCGTCGTCCACGCATCGCTCATCGGGATCGCCATCGGCCTCACCCCGCAGTTCCACCCGCTCATCCCGGAGCGCATGCCGGACCCTGGGCCGTTCTTCGCCAATCTCGGCGTGATCGGCGTGCTCGTCTTCTTCGGGTCGCACGTGCTGTATGGCGCGATCGTCGGCGCCGGCTACGGCCACGTCGCCGCCGAGCACCAGTGGGCGCCGACCGGGCGTCTATGAGAAGACGCGGCGGCGCTCGTGCCGGTCATGCGTTCGGCGCGGCTGAGCGCGTGTTCCGGCCGACAGGTTGCATGAAGGCACAGGCCGATCATCCGCCGCCTCCGCAAGCGCTTCGGGGAACCACTTGGAAACGAGCTCCGACGCAACTCGACCCGCCTCGCAGAGGGCCTCGCGCCTCGTCGAGAGGTACGAGCACGCGGTCGTGTTCGTCTTGATGGCGCTCCTCGTCGTCGTGGTCTCCGTGAGCACCCTCGAGCTCGTCTGGCTGTTGTACACGGATGTCTCGACCGGGACCGGGCTCCTGTTGAACGTCGAGGAGATGTTCGAGCTGTTCGGGTTCTTTCTCCTGGTGCTCATTGGAATGGAGCTTCTTGCGACCTTGCGGTCGTACATCTACGAACGCGTCGTTCACGTCGAGGTCGTGCTCGAGGTGGCGCTCATCGCCATCGCGCAGAAGGTGATCATCCTCAACACGTCGAGGGAAGGAGGGCTCACGCTGTTTGGCTTGGCCGGCTTGCTGCTCGCACTCGCGGCGGCGATCTGGGCCGTGCGCACGGTCCGACGCTCTACGGCGATCGCCGCAGGCTGATGGTCAGTGGAGCTGCGGCGCGGTCGGAAAGCCGATCTCCCTGCCTGCTCGCTTCGCTTCGATGAGGTAAGCGGTGTTGATGAGACCGACGTGCGAGAACGCCTGCGGGAAGTTGCCGAGCTGCCGGTGCAGCTCCGGGTGATATTCCTCGGCCAGGAGCCCCAGGTCGCTCGAGAGTGAGACGAGGCGTTCGACCAGGGCCTCGGCTTCGTCGAGACGACCGACCATCGCGTAGTTGTCTGCGAGCCAGAAGCTGCAGATGAGGAACGTCGCTTCGTGGCCCGGCAGGCCGTCCACGCCCGTCTCCGTGCAATACCGGAGGACGAGGCCGTCCCAAGTGAGGTCCCTCTCGATGGCTGCAACGGTGGACAGCATCCGCGGGTCGTCGGCAGGCAAGAAGCCCATGTGCGGAATCAACAGGACGCTCGCGTCGAGGGCGCCCGAGCCGTAGGCCTGGGTGAAAGCGCCGATCCGGGTGTCGTAGCCGCGCTGAAGCACGTTGCCTCGAATTTGCTCGCGGAGCGCACGCCATCGGTGCAGCCGCGTCTCGAGTCGGTGTCGCCCTCCGACGCCGAACTCCTCGATCATGCGCACCGCCCGATCGACGGCCACCCAGGCCATCAGCTTCGAGTGAGTGAAGTGGCGGCGCCGCTCGCCGCGAACCTCCCAGATGCCTTCGTCCTTGCGTTGCCAGGCCTGCTCGACGAAGTCGACGATCGCCAGGATGGTGCCCCACGTGTCCGGCGAATCTGGAACGCCATGAACGTGTGCATCATACAGCGCATTGAGCACCTCACCGTAGACGTCGAGCTGGAACTGGTCGTGAGCGCCGTTACCGATGCGCACGGGGCGAGACTCCTCGTAACCCGGCAGCCACGGGAGCTCGACCTCGTGGAGCCGATGTTCGCCGGCGACGCCGTACATGATCTGGAGCTGGGCGGGCGCGCCGGCGACGGCACGCATCAGCCAATCGCGCCACGCGGTGGCTTCTTCGATGTAACCGCCGCGCATGAGCGCCTCGAGCGTGAGCGTCGCGTCGCGGAGCCAGCAGTACCGGTAATCCCAGTTCCGAACGCCTCCGAGCTCCTCGGGGAGCGAGGTCGTCGGCGCAGCGACGATCCCGCCCGTCGGCTCGTGGGTGAGCGCCTTCAGCGTGAGGAGCGAACGGACCACGGCGTCACGAAACGGCCCTTGGTAGGCACACCGGCTCGCCCAGTCTCGCCAGTGCCGCTCGGTGCGTTCGAGCTCCTTGGCAGCGTCGATGGCCTCTGCCGGAGGGCGCCGATGCGACAGGTAATACGTGAGCGCGAACGGGAGGTGCTCGCCCGCGTGGACCGTGAAGTTCGCCTCCACTCGCGCCGCCTCCCAGTCCGGCTCGATGGGAACGGGGCTGCTGAACAGGAGGGCGCTCGGTCCAGACGTCAACGTCGCGGAGGTCGCGTTCGCCCTCATCCACGGGATGTGAGCGCCGTACCCGAAGCGCGCCCTGAGATCCGCGTGCATCGGAACCTCCCCCTCGATGCCCTCCACGATGCGGATGATGTCGTGCTCGGTCTCCCCCGGCGGCATGAAGTCGATGACGCGCACTCGGCCCTTGTCGGTCGCGATCTCGGTCTCGAGGACGAGGGAGTCCCGTCGGTAGCGCCGCTCGATCTTGCACACCGCCGCGGCAGGTCGCATCGTCCAGTACCCGTTCTGATCCGTGCCGAGCAGCTTCGCGAAGCACGCATCGGAGTCGAACCGCGGCAGACAAAGCCAGTCGATGGATCCATGGCGCGAGATCAGAGCCGCCGTGGTCGCGTCGCCGATGAGCCCGTAGTCTTCGATGGGGGCAGGCATGCCGGGATCATGAGTATGCAGTGGTGATACGCAACCCGCGGCTCGCATCCCATCTCGGCTTCAGATGGTCGACGCGAGGCGTGGGCGGATGCTCCGAGTCTCAGGAGCAACGATGGACGAGAAGGTCACGACGCTCTTCTGACGAGTGACCGCGGACGCGCTCGGCCGAATGCGTCACTTTTCCCCCACCGCCCGGGGATGTCCAGCAACTGGAGCTCGCCGAGCTCGCTCGGGATCGCCGGGTCGACGAAGAGGCTGTTGCCCATCGGGTTCAGTCCGAGCAGCGCGCGCAGGAACAGGAGGGGCGCTCCGGTGGCCCAGGCCTGCGGACTGCATGCCGTCGGGTACTCGACCGGAAAGCTCGTGAGCTCTCGCGGATACCCCGCGAATGCCTCGGGGAGCCTGTAATCAAAGAACGGAGCTGCCGCCAAGTTGCTCATGGCGACGTGCCCAGCTTCCACTCGGAAGCCGTAGCGCTGGAGTCCAAGCGCGATGAGCGAATTGTCGTGCGGCCAGACCGTGCCCACGTGATATCCAATCGGATTGTAGCCGCCTTCGTCGTCGGCCATCGTACGCACACCCCAGCCGGTGAACAGACGTGGTCCGAGGAGGTGCTCGACGATCCGCTCGGCCTTCGATTCGTCGACGATCCCGCTCCACAGCAGGTGGCCGATGTTGGACGTCAAGGAATCGACCTTGCGCTTGCTGCCGTCGAGGGCGAGCGCGAAAAAGCCCCGATCGTCGATCCAGAAGTCCTGATTGAAGCGTCGTTTCAGCTCGGCCGCCTCTCGCTCGAGGCGCATCGCGAGCTCCGGGTCGCGCCAGAACGCGCGCGCGAGACGCGCGCAGCGCATTTTTGCGTCATACACGTACCCCTGGATCTCGCAGCATGCGAGCGGTCGTGGCGCGAGCGAGCCGTCATGAAAGAGGATCGCATTCCAAGAGTCCTTCCAACACTGGTTCTCCAAGCCAGTCTCCGGATTGCGCGTATCGTATTCGACGTATCCGTCGCCGTCTCGATCGCCCCATTCGTCGATCCAGCGAAGCGCGCCGCGCGCGGAATGCTCCATCATCTGGACGAGGTCCGTGTCACCGGTCCAGCGCTCGTATTCGTCCAGCAGGATGAGGAACAGAGGCGTCGAGTCGGCAGCGCCGAAATAGGGCGAATGCGGGCGCTCCTCGAACGCAGTCATCTCGCCCCATCGGACCTCGTGAAGGATCTTGCCCGGCTCCTCGTCGCGGAAGTCGTCCCGGCGGGTGCCCTGACGACGGGCGAGATAGCGGAGCGTGGCGCGCGCGAGCTCCGGAACGAATGGCAGCGCCTGCAGGCTGGTGATCACGCTGTCGCGCCCGAACGCCGCCATGAACCACGGCAGGCCGGCGGCGGGTATGGCCGCGTCCGGCATGAGCTTCGAGAAGAACCGCAGCGCTGCGAGGTCGATGATGCTGCGCTCGTAGGTTCGTGCGAGCGCGTCGTTCGAGGTGACCAACTTCGGAGCGCTGTCGATCCAGCTCTCGAGACTGGTCCCGATGTTCGGACGCGCGTGGCTCTCCCCATGCCCGTATTTCACGCGGCTGTGCCGTTCCTCGAGACCGTCGATGGCCACCAGGACCTCCAGGCACGTGCTCCAGCTGCCATTGGCCGGGATCTTCACCTGAAAGGTCAGACTGTTTCGGTCGATCTCGGCAGGCTGGGTCGCGGAGATCCACGTCTCCCGCACGAAATTCTCACGTCGATAACCGAGAACGAGTCGTTGATCTTCGATACGGTGATAATGCTCCCCCTTCTTCTGGAGCATGTCTTTGACCTCGAACAGGTCGGCGAAGTCCGCCGCGACCTGCATCCGGACCTCGAGATCGACGGGCTCCTTGCCGTGGTTCATCAGCAAGAGGTCTTCGTGGAAGCCGTCGCCCACGAAGCGACTGCGGACGATCGAGAGCGTGGACTCGACGTACATCGCGGCCGGCTTCGGCACCAAGAAGAACTGGGCCTGGAAGTACTGCACGTCATCGGTGGACAGTGCGGCGGGGACGACGCCGTCGATCGTCAGGATCCATTCGGAGAGAAAGCGCGTATCGAGGTGGAATAGCCCCAGCGGTCGGTTTACGGAATGTTCGATGTTGCCTCGCTGGTCGCTGACGACGAACGTGCCGCCGTCCAGGATGCTCACTTGCCGTTCCATGTGCGCTCCGACGTCATCGTTCAGCGTGTTGGTTGAGGAGCTCGCTGGTCTCCTGGAGAGAAGACGCTCTGGAACATCTGCGCGACGGCGAGATCGCCGCGGACGCCGACGCGACCGCGCATGATCGCCGTGATCAGGTTCTGTTCCCCGCGGAAGATCCGCAAGAAGTCGTCGAGCGAGCACGACAGCTCGCAGTCCTCGGTCGTGTCCGCGGGCGCCACGCCGAAGTATCCGTCGTTGACTTCGACGACCACGCGTTCGTGGTCACCGAGCCTCACTGCACAGGTCTTGCGCATCCCGCGGAGCCGCGCGTCATAGCGGCCCGCCACGAGTGCCTCGATGAGCGTCTTCGCTTGCTCCATGAGAACGGCTCCGTCTGCTCGCCCACTCTGCGTCTCGAGGTCGGGGGGCGAAGCAAGGGCCACACCACTCATTCACACGAGGTCGTGTCGGCATGCAGGATGCTTCGCATCCCGCGCCTATCGTCGAGGAGAGCTCGATGCGAGCGCTGGCGGTATTTCCAGGACGACGCGAGCTGCGAATGATCGACGTCCCCGAGCCCGTGCGCCGAGGCGAGCGCGAGGTGACGGTCCGGGTCCGGGAAGTCGGGATATGTGGCACGGACCGGGAGATCGGAGCGTTCCACTACGGGACGCCGCCGCCGGGAAGCGAACGGCTCGTGCTCGGCCATGAGGCGCTCGGCGAGGTCGTGGAGGTGGGCTCTGGCGTCCGCACGCTCGTCCCCGGCGATCTCGTCGCGCTCACCGTGCGCCGGCCTTGCGACTCCGTCGCCTGCGTCGCCTGCCGAGCAGGACGTCAGGACTTCTGCATCTCCGGGCGTTTCGTCGAACGCGGGATCCACGGCGCGGATGGGTACATGACCGAGGCCGTCGTGGAGGACGAGCGATACCTCGTCCGAGTCCCGCGCGGCCTTGCAGAGGTGGGTGTCCTGATCGAGCCGCTCACGATCGCGGCCAAGGCGGCGCTCGACCTCGACGCGATCCTGCGACGCTATCCGTGGGAACCGGTCGGCCTCCGAGCACTCGTGCTGGGCGCCGGTCCCATCGGCCTGCTCGGCGCAATGATGCTCGTGGCGCGAAACGTCACGACGTTCGTCTACTCGCGCGAAGCGGCGGACAGCGATCGCGGAGAGCTGACGCGCTCGTTCGGTGCGGAGTACGTCTCGGCGGTGGATACGCCGCTGTCGGAGCTCCCCGGCCGGATCGGAAACGCCGACGTCGTCTTCGAGGCGGTGGGTACGGCCAAGGTCGCCTTCGGTGCGCTTCCGGCGCTCGCGCCGAACGGGGTCTTCATCCTCAGCGGTGTTCCCGGAGCCCACGCCCCGATCGAGATCGATCTCGACGGCATCATGCGCGACATCGTCTTGAAGAACCAGGTGCTGTTCGGAACCGTCAACGCCTCCCGCGCGGCATTCGAGGCAGCCGTGCGTCAGCTCGAACAGTTCAAGGGCCTGTTTCCCGACGCCCTCCGGATGCTCATCACCCAGCGAGCGAAGCTCGAGGACGCGGCGGAGCTGCTCCGCCGCCCGGCCGGCATCAAGCAAGTCGTGGCGCTCGCAGCGTGAGCGGTGCGGTGCTCGCGATCGCTCGCCCGCCCTCGCGGAAGATCCACCTCGGTCACGGGCTCGGGTGATCCTTTGGACGGGCGACGCGACGAGGGTGCTGCGCCAGCGCCGCCGACCACGAACCTAAGTCTCCGAGGAGCCGACGAGCGCCGTTCGGGTTGCTCCCCCCCGAGGTCCGCGCCGGGAGCGGGCGCCTGGATGTCCTCTCGCGCGATTTCGCGCACACGCGCTCGCCGCGCGCGCACGACGTCGATGCCCCGCGCGAGCGACGCCCTCGACCGACCGCAGCGCTGCACGCCGAACGCCGCGATCGTCCTCGCTGGAACGCCGCGCGTCCCTTCCGGGTCCGCGACGGTCCCGAACGACCCGCCCAGCGCCCCCAGACGAGCTCGTGGCGGCCGAGCTCCTGCGCGACATCGAACGGAGCGAGCACGAGCCCGCGGCGCGGAGGCCACGCACGACGTCGGGGAGATGCGGGCCGAGGAGCTGGAGGCCATCGCGGCGGAGCCGCCCTCCGCCTTGGCGGCCTGCCTGTTGCGACGCCGAGGTCGATACGGCTCGCGAGACCACTCCCGCGCTCGCTCGACGCGACGACCGCCGCCCCAGAGAGCACTTCACTTCGGACGTCATGCCTGTGTTGTCGATGGGTGCGTCCGATGCATGTGGCACTGGACGTTGCCGTGAATCCCTTGACGTTGCACGAGGCCGAGGAGCCGTGGATCGACGTGACGGTGCCGATCCGGCATGGGATGGTCCACTGGCCGGGCAATCCTGAGATCGTCGTCACTCAGACGGAGCATCTCCAGCGTGGCGACGAGGCGACGGTCTCGTGTGTCTCGCTCGGGGTGCACACCGGAACGCACGTCGATGCTCCGGTCCACTTCATCGTCGACGGCGCCGGCGTCGACACCATTCGCCTCGACCGTTTGATCGGGCTCGCCCGCGTCCTCGACCTCGGCGACGTCGACCGAATCCGGCGGAGCGACATCGAAACGCGAGGCATTCGCGCTGGCGACCGAGTCCTCTTCAAGACGCGCAATTCGCGGTACTGGGGAGAGAAGGACTTCCGCCGGGACTACACCTGCTTGGCTCCGGAGGCGGCCGTATGGCTGGCCGGCCAAGGCGTGCGCACGATCGGGATCGATTACCTGTCGGTCGGCGCCATGGAGTCCGGCGCCGATACGCACCGGCCTCTGCTCGCCGCCGGAGTCTGCATCATCGAGGGACTCGACCTCTCACGCGTCGGTCCCGGTCTGTACGATCTCATCTGCTTGCCGCTCCGACTCGAAGGCCTCGACGGCGCTCCGGCACGGGCGATCCTTCGCAAGTCGCACCTCACCGACCCGTCACGAAAGGCGGAGGGGAAAAGCACATGACGAAGAGCGCTGGGGAGCTCCGAAGTCAAAAGCTCCGGAAGGTCAATTTCCAGGGCGATGCGCTCCGCATGGGGATGAACTGGACCGAGGAGGACCTCGGCAAGGCGCAAATCCTCGTCGACAGCGCCTACGGCATGGGCCATCCCGGAACCTTTCATTTCCGGCCGCTCATCGAAGAGATCTCCCACGGCGTCTTCGAAGCCGGAGGTAAACCGGGCGTCTTCACCGTGAGCGACATTTGCGACGGCGTCGTGCAGGCGACGAGCGGGATGAGCTACTCGCTCGTGTCCCGTGACGTGATGGCGGCGATGGTCGAGATCCACGCGCTCGGGCATCCGCATGACGGCGTGGTCCTCCTGTCGGGAAACGACAAGTCCGTCCCCGCGCACCTCATCGCGATCGCGCGCTGCGATCTGCCCGCCATCCACGTGCCCGGCGGCACGCAGCTCAACGCACCCGACTACTTCACATCGAACAAACTCTGGCCGCTCGGCATGCACGTCTCGCGGGGCGAGAAGACCCACGACGAGCTGTTCGAGCGACAGAAGAACGCCTGCCCCACCTGCGGCGCGTGTCAATTCATGGGCTCGGCCTCGACGGGTCAGGTCCTCGCCGAGGCGCTCGGCCTCGCGCTCCCGGGCTCGGCGCTGATCCCGATGCCGCTGACGATGCTCCTCCGGTACGCGCGTGCCGCTGGCAAGCAGATCATGAAGCTCGTGGAGACGGACCTGCGCCCGCGCGACATCCTCACTCGCGACGCGTTCGAGAACGCCATCGTCATCCATGCTGCCGTCGGCGGCTCGACGAACGCCCTGCTCCACCTCCCCGCCGTGGCGCGCGAAGTCGGGATCGACGTCACCGTCGACGACTTCGATCGGATCCACCGGCGCGTTCCCGTCCTCGCAAACGTGAAGACCACGGGGAAGTACCCGGTCGAATACTTCTACTACGCAGGCGGCGTCCCGAGAGTGATGCTCGCCCTCAAGGACCTGCTCCATCTCGACTGCATCACCGTGACCGGCAAGACGCTCGGAGAGAACCTCGACGAGATCGAGCGTTCGACGTTCTTCGAGGAGCGCCTCGGCTACCTGAACAACCACCGTATCCCGGCGTCGGAGATCATCCGCCCGCGCGCGGACCCGTTCTGGCGCGAAGGCGGCCTCTCGATCCTACGGGGCAACATCGCGCCCGAGGGAGCCATGATCAAATCTTTCACGGTACCCGAGGACATGCATGTCCACGTGGGACGGGCCCGCGTGTTCGACCGCGAGATCGACTGCCTCGACGCGCTGAAGCACCACACGATCGTGCCAGGCGACGTGATCGTGATCCGGTACGAGGGCCCGCGCGCGAACGGGATGCCCGAGATGTACTTCGCGTCGGCGGTGCTCGACGCCGACCCGGTGCTCGGTCAGACGACGGCGCTCGTGACCGATGGTCGCTACTCCGGCGCGATGAAAGGGCCGTGCATCGGTCACGTGTCGCCCGAAGCGGCCCTTGGCGGTCCGATCGCGCTGGTGGAGGATGGCGACCTCGTCGAGATCGACATCCCCGACCGCAGGCTGGCGCTCGTCGGTCTTCATGGACGTCGGGCGACGGAGGCGGAGATCGCGCAGGCGCTGACGGACCGGCGCGCGCGCTGGCGCCCTCCACCTCCGCGTCACGACGATGGGATCCTGGCGCTGTACGCACGCGTCGCGACCACGGCCTCGTCGGGTGCGGCACTCACCCCCTCGGGGGCCGACGGCGAGGAGCCTGCAGGGCCCCCGCGTCGCCCGCGCGAGCGCGCGCCCGCTCCTCCGAGCCCCGGGGTTGCGAGGGCGGCGTCCGCGTCGGCACAGGCTCCGGTCGATGAGCAGTCGTCGGTCGTGCCGGATCCGACGCCGCCGGAGGTCCTGCGCGCAGGCCACATCAAGGTGGTCGTCCTCGACTACGACTTCGGTGACGTCGAGATCGAGCGATCGATCATCGAACGCGCCGGATTCGAGCTCGCCGCAGCCCAGTGCAAGAGCGAAGACGAGGTCATCGCAGCGGCGCACGATGCGTACGGGGTGCTCTGTCAGTATGCCCCCGTGGGCGCACGCGCGATCGCGTCGTTCGAGCATTGCCGTGTGATCGCCCGGTACGGGACGGGGGTCGATATCGTCGACGTCGACACGGCGACCAAACACGGGATTCAGGTCACGAACGCCCCCAACGACTGGTGCTCCGACGAGGTGGCCGATCACGCGGTCACGCTGTGGCTCACGGCAGCACGCAAGATCGTGAAGTACGACGCAGCGACGCGCCGCGGTGAGTGGCAGTGGCAGACCGGCAAGCCGATCAAGCGGATCCGCGGAAGCGTGCTCGGGCTGCTCTCCTTCGGCGCGATCTCACGCGCGATCGCCGAACGAGCACGGCCCTTCGGGGTCGAGCTCTGGGCACATGATCCGTTCGTCGACGCCGACGAAATGCGCGCGATCGGTGTCCGGCCGGTCTCGTTCGTCGAGCTGGTGGAGGGCTCGGACCATCTCGTGATCCAGGCTCCGCTGACCGACGAGACGCGCGGGCTCTTCGACGAAGACGTGCTTCGTCGCATGAAGCGGAGCGCCATCCTCGTCAATACCGGGCGCGGGCCGATCGTCAGCGATCGTGCGCTCTACCGCGCGCTCACCGAGGGCTGGATCGCCGGCGCGGCGCTGGACGACCTGGAAGAGGAGCCCGCGAAACGGCGCGACTGGCGACCCGAGAACCCGCTCCTCGGGCTCGACAACGTCATCGTGACGCCGCACGCAGCGTATTACTCCGAAGAGTCGATCCGCATGGTGCGCACGATCGCTGCGGACGAGGTCGTGCGCGTGCTGACCGGGCAACGCCCACGCTCACCCGTGAACGTCGTCGAAGAACCGGAGAGGGAGAGCGCATGATGTCCCGCTCACGGATGGACTCGCTACAGACGATCGAACGAGAGCGCGTGCTCGCGGTGGTTCGCCTCGAAGACGCGGCGCCGCTCGTCCCCGTCATCGAGGCGCTCGCCGCCGGTGGCGTCCGTATCGTCGAGGTCACGGTCACGATCCCAGGCGCTCTCGAGGCCATGGCGGCGCTCGGCGCGAAGCTCGAACGGCGGGTGTTGATGGGCGCCGGGAGCGTGCTCGACGCCGAGACGGCTCGACTCGCGATCCTCGCAGGTGCCCGATTCGTGGTCGGTCCGACCTTCCGGCCCGCCGTCGTCGAGCTCTGCCACCGGTACGACGTCCTGGCGATCCCCGGCGCATACACGCCGACGGAGATCCTGAGCGCGTCGGAGGCCGGCGCCGATCTCGTCAAGTTGTTTCCCGCGGTCGCCCTCGGCCCTGGCTACCTGAAGAACGTGCTCGGGCCGCTGCCAGATGTCAGGCTGGTCCCGACGGGCGGGGTCACCGCCGAGAATGCTGCGGAGCTCCTGGACGCCGGAGCGGTCGCGGTCGGGGTCGGTGGCTCCTTGATCGACGGCGCAGCCGTGGCGCGTGGCGACTACGCGCGCGTCACGGAAGCGGCCCGTCGCCTGACGAGCGCCATCAGCGCGGCACGCGGGAGGTTCCGATGACACGGCCCAAGACGGTCACGTTCGGAGAGCTCGTTCTGCGCCTCACGCCGCCCGGATACGAGCGGTTCGGGCAATCCACGACGCTGAACGCGCACGTCGGCGGCGCGGAGGCGAACGTCGCCGTCAGCCTGGCTCATTTCGGAATGAACAGCCATTTCGTCAGCCGAGTGCCCCAGAATCCCATCGGCGATGCGGCCTTGAGGGCGCTCCGGGCAGAGGGCGTCGACGTCCGATCCGTCCAGCGCGGCGGCGAGCGTGTGGGCATCTACTTCACCGAAACGGGAGCGAGCCAGCGTCCGTCGCTCGTCGTCTACGATCGCGCGCATTCGGGGTTCAGCGAGCTCGAGCCGGAGCTCATTCCATGGTCCGAGGTCCTCCGCGGGGCTCGCTGGTTTCATACGACGGGGATCGCTCCGGCTCTCGGGAAGGGCGTGGCCGAGTGCACGCGGGAGGCGCTCGTCGCCGCCCGCACGAACGGGGCCAAGGTGAGCTTCGACGTCAACTATCGACGCAAGCTGTGGTCCGACGAGGAGGCACGACGGGTCCTGCGGCCGCTCCTCCGGCACGTTCACCTCTTGATCTCGAACGAGGGACACCTGAGGCACCTGCTCGACATTCCGCCGACGCCCGAGGAAGAGACGACGACGCAAGGGCGGCTGGAGATGCTGCAGAAGGCCGCGGAGCGAGCCGTCTCCGAGCACGGCATCGAGCAAGTCGCGATCACCATCCGCGAGAGCCGGATGGCGAACACGAACGCTTGGAGCGCGCTGCTCTACGACAGCGCGACCAAGACACTTCATCGAGGCCCCCGATACGTCGTCCCCATCGTCGAACGGATCGGCGGTGGAGACGCCTTTGCGGCAGGCCTCATCTTCGGTCTGCTCGATGGCAGGCCGCCCGACGCCGCGCTGCGCTTCGCGATCGCCGCAGGGGCGCTCAAGCTGACCGTCGTCGGGGACTTCAACCGCGTCTCCGTCGAAGAGGTGGAACGCCTGGTCGCGGGCGACGAGGGGCATCGGATGCATCGGTGAGGGAACGTCGAAGACGACCGCCGGAGAGGAGGCCCGAGATGGACATGGAGACGACCAAGATTCCGGATGTCATGATTCCAGCGAGCCGGGTCGGCCTCGGCACGTGGGCGATGGGCGGATTTCAATGGGGCGGCACCGACGACGACGAGTCCGTCCGGACGATCCATGCCGCGCTCGACCTCGGGATCAACTTGATCGACACGGCGCCCGCATACGGGTTCGGGCACTCCGAGGAGGTCATCGGTCGTGCAATTGTCGAGCGAGGCCGGCGCGATCGCGTGATCCTCGCGACCAAGGTCGGTCTCGAGCGCCGCGGTGACGCGCTGTTCAGGAATGGAACACGAAGGCAGATCTTCGAAGAAGTCGAGCTCTCGCTCACCCGACTTCGCACCGACTACATCGATCTCTATCAGGTCCACTGGCCAGACCCGGACACGCCTTACGAGGAGACCGCAGAGGCGCTCCGTGACCTCAAGCAGGCCGGGAAGATCCGCGCGATCGGCGTCTCGAACTACTCCATCGCGCAGATGGAACGTTTCAGCCGCGTCACGCCGATCGCGTCGGCACAGCCGCCGCTCAATCTCTTCGAGCGAGAGGCCGAGGCAGACATCATCCCGTGGTGCCGTGCACACGGCCTCGCCACGTTGACGTACGGCGCGCTGTGTCGCGGCCTGTTGAGCGGGGCCATCGGAAAGGAGACCGAGTTCTCCGGAGACGACCTGAGGAAGGTCGATCCGAAGTTCTTGCCGCCGCGCTTCGAGCAGTACCTGAAGGCCGTCGAGCTGCTCGACCGCTACGCGCGCGAGCGATACGAGACCGGCGTCCTCGCGCTGGCGGTACGCTGGGTGCTCGATACCCCGGGAGTGTCCGTCGCGCTCTGGGGAGCGCGGCACCCGGGAGAGCTCGCCCCGCTCGACGAGATCATGCGGTTCCGGCTCGACGACGAGGCGCGCGCCTACGTCGAAGCCACCATCGCCGAGACCGTCCACGATCCCGTCGGCCCCGAGTTCATGGCTCCGCCGGAGCGTCCTGCCGAAGCACCGGCGCACGCCGGCTCCGCCGTCTGACGCACGACTGCGACGTCTTCGTTCGCGTTCAGTGATCGCGCGCTGTGGTCGTGAAGGCTCCCTGGTCACGACCTGCTGAACGATCGCTGCTCGAGCGCAGGAGCGCAAAGCACCGAGGCGTCGTCCGGTGCGAGCCGGCAGCGCCCGACGGCCGGTACCGGAACGAGCGATCCGGTACCGAGCCGTCCCGGCAGCGGCTACGTCGCCCTCACTTGGCCGGCGTCCAGGCCGCGCTGCCGACCTTCGTCTCTTCGCCGTCGATCTGCGCGTAGAGCTCGACTTCGACTTCCTGTCCTGCGACGGACGCGTCGAGGTGGTTCTCCGCCGGCTCCGTGCACTCGAGCGTCTCGTCCTCGTCGAGGGCCTCGTTCCCGTTCGCGTCCGCGGGTGTGCACACCACCGTGAGCGGATCCTTCCCGTCGACGATCGCCTTCACGACGAGGCCTTCGAGCGGATAGCCGTCCTCGCGCCCCTCGACGAGACGGACCGTGAAGAGCTTGTCGTTGCCCTCGGCCGTGAGGGGCGTCGTGGCGGCATCGACCGCGATCTCGCCGTCGCCGCCGGAGCAGCCCGCGAGCACGAACACCGAGACGAGAGCGGCAGCGAAGAAGAACCCAGCAAGCTTCATGTGCATCTCCATTCGTGGATCGAAGAAGCGGCGTCCTCGCCGCCCGACAGCACGATGGCGCGCCGCCTCCGCCCGCGCGACGGAATCGAAATGACACGAGCTGACGCGCCGGCATGAGGCCGAGGCGTCGAGAGCGCGACGTCATCGCCGCTCCGCCCAGCATCGTGCACGGCGTCCGCGTCGCGATGGCCGGCCTGCCAAAGCAAAGGCCCGGCAAGCGATCTTGCCGGGCCCGTCGATGCCGAGAGCGAGCGCCGCTGCTATTCCTCGGCGACAGCCACCGGCGCGTGCTCGTAGGGTGCCGGCGATGGCGGCGTGCCCGCCTCCGGATCCTTCTTGCCCGTGATGCGGCGGAAGAAGCGGCTGATGTCGTCGAAGTACGAGTACGCCACCGGCGTCGCGAGGAGCGTGAGGAGGAGC
>Ga0164243_10007971_pt1 | contig 15735 bp, 14 predicted proteins | sample OricompcompostOP_FD_108781 | JGI IMG/M metagenome (GOLD analysis project Ga0164243, IMG submission 108781) | Organic Plus compost microbial communities from Emeryville, California, USA - Original compost - Organic plus compost (OP) | ecosystem: Engineered > Solid waste > Mixed feedstock >...
CGAGCACCGGCGCGCCGAGATCGCCCGGATCGTGCGGCGGATGCCCGCGCAGGCGCGCAGCGGGATGGTCGAGGCGCTGACCGCGTTCGCCCGCGCGGGCGGGGAACCGCCGGTCAGCAGCTCACCCTACGACGCCGCGGACGCCTGACTCAGCGGTCCACGCGGACCAGCGGCAGGTGAGCGGTGAGGTCGGCGCGAGCGCCGGAGGCGGTGGCCGTGCCCGCGTCGACGGCGGCCGAGAAGTCCAGGCGGCCGGTGGCCAGCAGCAGCCAGGTGCGCGGCTGCGCCTCGACCACGTTCGGCGGGGTGCCGCGGGTGTGCTCCGGGCCGGCGATGCACTGCACCGCGGCGAACGGCGGCACCCGGACCTCGACGCTGCGGCCCGGCGCCACCTCGGCCAGCGTGCGCAGGCTCAGCCGCACCGCCGCGGCGATCTCGGCGCGCGGCGGGCGCTGCTGCTCGTCGTCCAGCCACGCGGCCACGGCCTCGACGGCCGCGCGCATCTCCTGCGGGTCCACCCGTTGACGCGAAGGCATGCGCCGAGCCTAGGACCCGCCGCGGCGGGCGCGGTCACAGCCAGCCGAGCTTGACCGCCTGCATCCCGGCCTGGAACCGGGTCTCCACCCCGAGCCGCGCGATCAGTTCGCGGACCCGGCGGTGCGCGGTGCGGGCGCTGAAGCCCATCAACCGGCCGATGGTGTCGTCGGTCGCGCCCGAGGCCAGCAGCGACAGGATCCAGCGCTCCTCCTCGGACGGCTGCTCGTCGCCGGTGATCACCCGCTGGTCCGAGGTGAACGGGGCGGCGAACCGCCACAGGTCCTCGAAGATCCGCATCACCGCGACCAGCATCGCCGAGCTGCGGATCACCACCGCGCTCTCCACGGTCTGCTCGGTGGTGGTCAGCGGCAGCAGCGCCACCTCGTTGTCCACCAGGATCATCTTGGTGGGCGCGACGTGGATGACCCGCGCCTGCTCGCCGAGCGCCACCAGCCGCGAGGTCAGCTCCAGCTGCGGCGGCCGGGCGAGCGCGGAGCGGTCGTAGAGGACCTGGTACTCCACGCCCTCGGCGAGCTTGCGGGACTCCAGCGAGTCCAGCGAGCCGGTCGCGGCGTACGGCGGTTTCGCCACGCCCTGCACGATCTCGGTGGCGCTGCGCTGCAGCTCGTAGGCGGCCCAGCCGACCCGGCGGGCCCCGTGCACCACCTGCAGCACCCCGCCGGCACCGGCCTGCGCCTTGGCGGCCCGGGTGACCGAGGCGACCGCTTCGCGCGCCTCCACCTGGGCCTGCACGGCGCGTTCGGTGGCCGGTGGCCCGGAACGGACCTGGGTGCTCGGTTGCGGGCGCTCCGGCGCCTCGGTGTATCCGGATAACACGGCACACCCCTCCCACTCGCGCCGACCGAATTCCCGGTCTGGACCATGAATTCGGCCGAGCACTGCTCGGCCCCCTCGGACAGGAACGAAATCATCCCGGAACCCCGAGAGGGAACCCACTTTCGCCGGATGCCTGCGATCGACCTTTGTCGCTGCCCGATCAGCCGTCTCCCGAGGTCCCCCGGATGCAGCAACCCGGGTGTCCGCGGAATCCCCGGTCAGGCGCGCCGGGCGGGGTTCCCGCAGCGGCACCGGCACCGGGTGCGAGCCGCGACCAATTCCGGGAAAAACGCGGAAATCCCGCCACGCCCGAGCGGTTCGCCCGCCGCACCGTAAAGCCTGGTCGGCGTTGCCGGTGCGGCCGGGGAGAACGCGCGCCGCGGAACCGGTGCCGGGCGCCGGACCTCGCGCGGTGCGCACTTCCGCAGCGACCCGCGCGGGTGGAATCCGGACGCGTGCGGGCACGGAACCACGCGGCCGAGTCCGATTGGTCCCGTTGGCGAGTTGTCGCCAACCGATCGACCGCACATTTTGCGATGTTCACCGCCCATTTCCAGGAAATCCGAACACCGCGGGAGCGCGCAAAAACGCGGGAACAACGGCAATGCTTTGCCATATTTTCCAAATCTGCGACCGGTACCGCCGAGCGCGGTCACCGGCACCCCCGGAACAGCGGAGCGGCCGCCCGGGAACGCTCCCGGGCGGCCGCACCACCGGCCCGGCGGCTCAGGTCGCCGCGACCCACCGCCGCAGCTTGAGCCGCACCGCCTCCACGTACTCGTCCGGCACGTCCGCGGCCTCCCGCTCGGCGGCGGTCTCCCGCGGCCCGTCCGGCTGCACCCCGTACTCCAGGCCGTAGTACAGGTACAGCGCCCGCTCCTGCTCGCGCAGCAGATCACCGCCGTGGTCCACGGTGATCCGCGGCGACTGCCGCACCGTCTCCTTGAGCACCGACACCGTCAGCGTGTCCCCGTCGAACGCCGCGCCGTCCAGCGGCACGAAGCTCTCGTTGGTGCCGAACAGTCCGGTTTGGACGGTGATCCAGGCGGGCTGCTCGGTGTCCTCGTCCAGGAAGAACCGCCCGACGATGCCGACGCGCTGGCCCGCCGGGTCGAACACCTCGCAGCCGTACAGCCGCAACGCCTCACGTTGACCGATCATCCCGATCGCCTCCCCGAACTCCGTCCGCGCAGCGCACCCCGTGCACCAAGTCTGCCCCGCCGCGAGCGGCGCGGGCACCTCGGAAAGACTGATCCCTCACCGACCCGACATCGGCGCGAAACCCGCGCAGCACCGGCGGTTCCGCCACCGCCGCGGTGAGCAGGACCGGCCGGTGCGGCCCCGGCGGGCGTCCGGTACACCTTGCAGGGCCGTCGCAGCAGACCGGCTCCCCCAGCAGTCTCCGCAACCGAGTGAGGACGCCAGCATGACCGAGCAGCCCGCGCAGCCCGCCCCGCCGCCGATCACCGACGAGATGCGGGAGCAGGCGCGCCAGACTCCCAACAGCTGGCTCTACATCGTCGACCCCGGCTACCAGGACTCCGGCGACGACGTCCCGCCGGAGGGCGTGATCGGCGCCTACCGCATCGACGAGCACGGCGAGATCGACGAGGACTTCCAGTTCAACGACGAGTACGAGCCGTCGGAACTGACCTTCGCGCTGCCCGACCCGGTCAACGACCTCGAGCGGGTGCTGCAGCGCATCGCCGGCGGGGAGGGCCACGAGGACGAGCTGCCGCCCGCGGTGCTGGCCGCCGACGTGCTGCTGTACGACCCGGAGAACGGCGAGGGCGAACCCGCGGTCTACGCCGCCGAGCTGGACGACGGCACCCAGCTGGTGCCGGCCTGCACCTCGCCGGAGCGGGTGCCGGAGGCCTGGCCGGGCACCCGCCGCGTGCCCGGTGCCGCGCTGCCGGAGCTGCTGGCCGGGCTGGACCTGGGGCTGAACCTGGACGACCCGGTGCGCGCGATCATCCCGCACAGCCTGCTCGCCGGGACCGCCGCGGAGTGAGCCCGGCCGCCGAAGGCCGCACCGCGCCGCCCGCGGATCGGACGTCGACGACGGTGGTCCGCAGCGGCGCGGATCCCTAGCCTCGGCGGGGTGAGCGACGATCAGCACGCCCGCGGGCCGAGCCGCATCCGGGACTACGCCCTGCTGTCCGACCTGCGGACCGCGGCGCTGGTCGGCACGGACGGCTCGATGGACTGGCTGTGCCTGCCGCGGTTCGACTCCCCGTCCTGCTTCAGCCGGCTGCTCGGCGACTCCCGCGACGGGCACTGGCAGATCGCGCCGGACGCGCCGGTGCGCCGGGTCGAGCGCCGGTACCGGGACAACTCGCTGGTGCTGGAGACGGACTTCCACACCGACACCGGGGTCGTGCGGCTGGTCGACAGCATGCCGCCGCACGAGAAGAACCAGCACGACCAGCCGTGCCTGGTGCGGATGCTGGAGTGCCTGTCCGGCGAGGTCGACGTGCGGATGCGCTGGGTCGTGCGGTTCGCCTACGGCGACTCGGTGCCGTGGGTGCGGCGCGTCCAGCAGTCGGTGCCGGAGCACGACGAGTACATCCTGGCGCTGGCCGGGCCGCACACGGCGGTGCTGCGCGGGGATCTGCTGCCGCACCGGGTGCCGGACGAGCGCGCGCACGAGCTGCGGTTCCGGCTCTCCGAGGGGCAGCGCCGGTCCTGGGTGCTGCACTGGTCGTCCACTCCGGACGCGATCCCGCCGCCGATGGACCCGGCGCAGGAGACCGCCGACAGCGAGGACTTCTGGCGCGAGTGGACGGGCAAGATCTCCTACGAGGGGCCGCACGCGCAGGCGGTGTACCGCTCGCTGGCCACGCTGAAGGCGCTGACCTACGCACCGACCGGCGGCACCGTGGCCGCGCCGACGACCTCGCTGCCGGAGGCGCCAGGTGGCAACCGCAACTGGGACTACCGCTACTGCTGGCTGCGGGACGCGACGCTGGTGCTGCTGGCGCTGGACAACTTCGGCTGCACCGCCGAGGCCGCGGACTGGCGCCGCTGGCTGGTGCGCGCCGTCGCCGGCGACCCGGCCGACCTGCAGATCATGTACGGGGTGGACGGTGCGCGGCACCTGCTGGAGTGGGAGGTCGACTGGCTGGCCGGGCACGGCGGCGCGAAGCCGGTGCGGGTCGGCAACGGCGCCTACCGGCAGCTGCAGCTGGACGTCTACGGCGAGGTGATGGACGCGCTGCACCTCGCCCGCGAGCGCGGGGTGCGGGAGAACGCCGACACCTGGGCGCTGCAGCGCGGCCTGCTCAAGCACCTGGAGAAGATCTGGCAGCAGCCGGACAAGGGCCTGTGGGAGGTCCGCGGGCCGGACCGGCACTTCACGCACTCCCGCGTGATGGTGTGGGTCGCCTTCGACCGCGCGGTGCGCGCCGTCGAGGAGGACGGGCTGCCCGGCCCGGTGGAGCGCTGGCGCGAGCTGCGGGACGCGGTGCACGCCGAGGTGCTGGAGCACGGCTTCAACCCCGAGCTCGGGGCGTTCACCCAGTACTACGGCGGCACCACGCTGGACGCCGCGACGCTGCTGATCCCCGCGGTCGGCTTCCTGCCCGGCGACGACGAGCGGGTGCGCGGCACGATCCGCGCCGTGGAGCGCGAGCTGCGCAGCGGGGTGCTGGTGGACCGCTACACCACCGAGGGCGGGTTGAACGAGATCGACGGGCTCACCGGCCGCGAGGGCTCGTTCCTGGCCTGCTCGTTCTGGCTGGTCGACGCGCTGGCGCTGAGCGGCCGCCGGGACGAGGCGGTGGCGATGTTCGACGAGCTGGTCGGCCTGGCCAACGACGTCGGCCTCTACGCCGAGGAGTACGACCGCACCACCGGGGAGTTCACCGGCAACTTCCCGCAGGCGTTCAGCCACCTGGCCCTGGTCAATTCGGCCGCCGTGCTGCACGGCGGGCACACTCGGGGCGAATCGAGCCGGCGCAACGGAAGGAGCCCGCGGTGAGGGCGGCGACGGTGGTTCCCGGCAAGCCCGAGCAGGCGGGGGTCTCGGACCTCCCCGAACCGGATCCGCGCCCGGGCGAGCTGCTGGTGGAAGGACTCCTGGTCGGGGTGTGCGCCACCGACCACGACGTCACCAGCGAGTCGCACGGCGCGCTGCCGCCGGGCCGGGACCGGATGGTGCTGTTCCACGAGTCGCTGGGCCGGGTGCTGCACGCGCCCGCGATCAGCGGGTTCAAGGCCGGTGATCACGTGGTGGGCGTGGTGCGCAGGCCCGATCCGCAGCCGTGCGAGGCGTGCGCGGCCGGGCAGTGGGACTTCTGCCTCAACGGCGAGTTCACCGAGTGCGGCATCAAGGAGCTGGACGGTTTCGGCGCGCAGCGCTGGACCATCGAGCCGCGGTTCGCCATCCGGGTCGGCGACGGGCTCGGCGAGCTCGGGGTGCTGACCGAGCCCGCGTCGGTGGTGGCCAAGGCGTGGGAGCAGGCCGAGCTGATCGGCCGCCGCGCCTACTACCGCCCGCGGCACGCGCTGATCACCGGCGCGGGCGCGATCGGGCTGCTCGGCGCGCTGCTGGGGGTGCAGCGCGGGCTGGACGTGCACGTGCTGGACCAGGTCTCGGAGGGGCCGAAGCCGGAGCTGGTGCGCGAGCTCGGCGCGACCTACCACACCTCGCTGGACGACCTGGGCTGCGAGCCGGACGTGGTGATCGAGGCGACCGGTGCCGGCGAGGTGGTGTTCGACGTGCTGCGCCGCACCGCGCGCAACGCGATCACCGTGCTGACCGGCATCGCCGGGCACGACCGCACGCTGCCGGTGCCGGCCGGGGCGATCAACGACGAGCTGGTGCTGGACAACGACGTCGTGGTGGGCAGCGTGAACGCGAACCTGCGGCACTACCAGCAGGCGGTGCAGGCGCTGGCCGAGGCCGACCGCGGGTGGCTGCGCAAGCTGCTCAGCCGCCGGGTGCCGCTGGAGACCTGGACCGACGCGTTCACCAGGCAGGACGACGACGTGAAGGTGGTCGTGGACCTGCAGGCCGGGGCCGCCGGCTAGGAGACGTGGTCGGCGATGAAGGCGCGGATGCGCTCGGCCGAGCAGGGGCGGGCGAAGAAGTAGCCCTGCCCGGTCTCGCAGCCGATGTCGCCCATGCGCCGCGCCTGCGCGTGCGTCTCCACGCCCTCGGCGGTGACGGTCAGCCCGAGCGTGTGCGCCAGGTCGACCAGCGTGCCCACGATCCGCGCGTCGACCGGGTCGGCCTTCTCCGGATCGCGCAGGCCGGACATGAACGACCCGGCGATCTTGAGCTCGTGCACCGGCAGGTGCCGCAGGTAGGCCAGGTTCGAGTAGCCGGTGCCGAAGTCGTCGATCGCGATCCGCACGCCCATCTTGGTCAGCGCCCACAGGGCCTCGATGGGCTCGTCGGCGGTGCCCATGACCGCGCTCTCGGTCAGCTCCAGCTGCAGCCGGGACGGCTCCAGCCCGGTCTCGCGCAGGATGCTCTCCACGTCGGAGACCAGGTTCGGGTCGCGGGACTGGCGCACCGCGAGGTTGACGCTGACGAACGGGGCGAGGTCGCCGAACTCCTCGTGCCACTGCTTGGCCTGGCGGCAGGCCTGCCGCAGCACCCAGCGGCCCAGCGGCACGATCAGCCCGGTCTCCTCGGCCAGGCCGATGAACCGGTCCGGGCCGAGCCGGCCCAGGTCCGGATGCCACCAGCGGGCCAGCGCCTCCACGCCGACCACGCCGAACTCGCGCAGCCCCACCAGCGGCTGGTACTCGACGAAGAACTCCTCGCGTTCCAGCGCGGCGGGCATGGTCGCCGACAGCCGGTACTGGGCGACCTCGGTGGCGTTGCGCTCCGGGTCGAACAGCGCCCACTGGCCCTTGCCCTCGGCCTTGGCCCAGTACAGCGTCACGTCCGCGTCGCGGATGAGCTCGGCGGCGCTCTGGTCGGCGATGGGGCGTTCGACGATGCCGATGCTGGCCGACACCGACAGCTCGTGGCCGCCGATGCGGATCGGCTCGACCAGGGTGTCCAGGATCTCGTCGGCGATCTCGATGGCCTGCTCGGTGCCCGGGGAGTCCTCGATGAGGATCACGAACTCGTCCCCGCCCATGCGCGCCACCAGCCGGTCCGCGCCGCGCACCGACCGGCCCAGCCGCTCGGCCACGGCCACCAGCAGGTCGTCGCCGACGTGGTGGCCGAGGCTGTCGTTGATGACCTTGAACCCGTCCAGGTCCATGTAGCACAGCGCCACCCGGTCGCCGGGCTTGCGCTCGCGCATCGCGGCGGTGAGCCGCTCCAGGAACAGCGCCCGGTTCGGCAGGCCGGTCAGCGGGTCGTGCATCGCCTGGTGCCGCAGCCGGTCCTGCAGCATCTTGCGGTCGGTGACGTCCTCGATCATCGCGACCTGGTAGAGCGGGAGGCCGTCCTCGCCGCGCACCAGCGACATGATCAGCTCGGTCCAGGCGTGCGTGCCGTCGGGGCGGGTGAACTGCTTCTCGATGCGGTACTGGTCGCGCTCGCCGCGCACCAGCTCCTCGTAGAGCCGCCACACGCCCTCGGACTCGGCGGGGTGCAGCCAGTCGTGCGTGGTCATCCGGCGCAGCTCCTCGGTGGAGCGGCCGAGGATGCGCCGCAGCGAGGCGTTGGCCTCCAGGATGCGGCCGGACATGTCGGCGATGCTGATGCCGATCGCGGCCTCGGCGAAGATCGCGCGGAACCGGGCTTCGCTGGTGCGCAGCGCCTGCTCGACGGCGTCCCGGGCGTCCAGCACCGCCTGCCGGATGGCCTCCTGCTCGTCGAGCGTGCGCTTGCGGGCGGCCTGCACGAACCCGGTGCACACCGCGCCCTGCACGGCCGCGATGCGGTGCCGCCGGTCGGCGTCCTCGTCCAGCCCGACCGCGGGCAGCAGTTCGCCGCCGATCAGCTCGACCGTGCGCGCCAGCGAGTCCGCGCTGGTGAAGTGCACCGACACCAGGTCGTCGCCGACCTCGCCGGCCGCGGACGGGTCGAACGGCTCGGAGCGCAGCGCGGCGACGAGCTTGTCGGTGTAGCCCAGCAGCCGGCCCTCGACCTCGGCGCTGGTCATCGGCACGTAGCTGGTGCCCATCAGCTCCTGCGCCCAGCGCGCGGCGAACCGGCGGCGGTCCGCCTTCCCGGCTCCGCGTTCCGCGTCATCGCTCGCGCGGGGCGCCGGTGGTGTCCGACCGGTCATGCCCGGGGCGCCCTTCCAGTCGTCATCGGATGGTGATCCCGCCCGGACCTCGTCGGTCATGGGGCGGCTCCTCCCGTCGGGCCGGGTCGTTCGGAGCATACGACCGGCTCCGTCGAGCGGTCGAACCTTCGCCGCATGCCCACCCAGGGTAGTCGTCCACATCGAACGAGCAGGGCGATTGCACCTTACGACCGGCTCGGGGCGCGCGGGCGCGCACCCCGTCCACTTCGGTCCCGCGGCGGGATCACGAGATGCGCTCCGCGCGGGAACGGGTTTGGATTCCGCTGATCGCTGTCCGAAATGCGCCATTGTTGCCAGAACTTCACCCCACTGCTGTTAGAACCGTAAATGCTTCGCCGCACCATCGGTCCCGGTCCCGCTCATCCGACGACAACAGCCACTTCCACCCCGACGAGAGGCCGTTCGATGACGCATCCGAGTGGACGCCGCAGCCGCGGGCTGGTCTCCTTCCTCGCCGTCGCGTGGGCGGGCACGCTGCTGCTGGCCGCCCCTGCCCAAGCCGGAACTCCGCCGACCCCGGCCGGGCAGCCCGGCCCGGCCGAGGACCACGAGATGGGCTCGCAGATCCGCAAGCACGAAGGGCAGCAGCGCGGGCTGCCGCTCCTCGACCCGCAGGCCACCGTCGAAGGCATCGACGTCAGCTCGCACCAGGGCGAGGTCGACTGGGGCAGCTACGCCGCCCAGGGCAAGAAGTTCGCCTACGCCAAGGCCACCGAGGGCACCGGCTACACCAACCCGCACTTCGCCCAGCAGTACGACGGCTCGTACGCGGCCGGGATGGTGCGCGGCGCCTACCACTTCGCGCTGCCGAACGCCTCCAGCGGCGCGGACCAGGCGAACTACTTCGTCGACCACGGCGGCGGCTGGAGCGGCGACGGCCGGACGCTGCCCGGGGCGCTGGACGTGGAGTACAACCCCTACGGCGACACCTGCTACGGGATGTCGCAGGACGCGATGGCGGCCTGGATCGAGGACTTCAGCACCACCTACCAGGCGCGCACCGGCCGCTACCCGGTGATCTACACCAGCGCGCAGTGGTGGAACCAGTGCGCCGGCGGCAGCTTCGCGGACACCAACCCGCTGTGGGTGGCGCGCTACGCGGACTCGGTCGGCGAGCTGCCCAGCGGCTGGCTGACGCACACCATCTGGCAGTACAGCTCGGACCCGATCGACCAGAACGCGTTCAACGGCTCCGAGAGCGACCTGCAGGAGCTGGCGACCGGCTGATCGGTTCCCACCCCCGCGCGGAGCTGCGAAGATCACCGGCATGGGGGATCGCCGCGTTCCGCGCACGCTGCCCGCCCGGGCCGGCCTGGCCGCCACGATCGTCCTGGCGGTGCTGGTCCTGGGCGGGGTGAGCACCGCGCTGCTCGCGTTCGACCCGCGGGTGACCAGCGCCGACGCGCTGCGCACCGGCGGGCTCGCGGCCGGCTCGGTCGTCGCGCTCTACGCGCTGTGGCTCAACGACCGGCGCCGCCGCGTCGAGGAGGACCGGCAGGGCACCGAGCGCGAGCGGCAGGCGCTGGAGCACGACCGGGTCGCCGACGAGCGGTTCGCCCGCGCCGTCGAACTGCTCGGGCACGAGACCGACCAGGTCCGGGTGGGGGCGCTGCACGCGCTGGCCGGGCTGGCACGCAGCAACCCGGACCACGCCCAGACCGTGCTCGACGTGCTGTGCTCCTACCTGCGCCGGCCGTTCGACCACCCGCGGGACGTCGGCGGCGAGTGGACGCAGGAGCAGGTCGACGAGGCCCAGCGGATGCTGCAGGTGCGGCTCACCGCGCAGCGGCTGATCGCCGACCTGCTGCCGCGCGCCGGCGAGGCGGACGCGCCGGTGCTCGACCTGGACCTGACCGGGGCGACGCTGGAGTACTTCGACCTGTCGCAGCGGCTGGTCGGCTCGGTCGTGCTCCGGCACGCGCGGCTGTTCAGCAGCAACAACTTCAGCCGCAGCACCTTCCGCGGCCCGGTCTGGTTCACCGGCTCCCGCGTCGGTTCCGAGCAGCGCGGCGGGCGGTTCCGGTGCGACGGGAGCGTGTTCCACGACAAGGCGTGGTTCCCGCGGGTGCGGTTCTCCGGCCTGGCGAGCTTCGAGGGCACCAGCTTCCGCGGGCCCGCGAAGTTCACCGACAGCACCTTCGCCGAGCCGCCGGTGCTGGGCGGGGCGGAATTCCTCGACCACGTGGAAGGGGCCCCGACCGAACCGGTCGAGGCCCCCTGAGCACGTGCCTCAGATCAGCCGAACAGCGCCGGCAGCGTGCCCTCCCACGCCTCGCGGAGCTCCGCCAGCGGGATCTCGGCGACGTCCTGGATGTCCACACTGGACGAACCCGCGTCGGCGACGCCGACCTTCGCGCAGGGCAGCCCGCGCGCCGCGCACATCTCGGTGAACCGCAGCTCCTCGCTGCGCGGCACCGCCACCAGCGCGCGCCCGGCGGACTCGGAGAACAGCCAGACGAACGGGTCCGCGCCCTCCGGCAGCACCACGCGCGCCCCGCACTCGCCGATCAACGCGGTCTCCACCAGCGCCTGCGCCAGCCCGCCCTCGGACAGGTCGTGCGCGGCCGAGACCATGCCGTCCCGGGAGCCGGCCAGCAGCACCTCGGCCAGCAGCTTCTCCGCGGCCAGGTCCACCTGCGGCGGGGTGCCGCCCAGGTGGTCGTGGGCCACCCGGGCCCACTCCGAGCCGCCGAACTCCTCGCGCGTCTCGCCGAGCAGCAGCAGCGTCTCGCCCTCCTCGCCGCCGATGCCGGTGGGGATGCGGCGGGTGACGTCGTCGATCGTGCCGAGCACGCCGACGACCGGGGTGGGCAGGATCGGCTGCTCGCCGGTCTGGTTGTAGAAGCTCACGTTCCCGCCGGTGACCGGGATACCCAGCTCGGCGCAGCCGTCCGCGAGCCCGCGCACCGCCTGCTGGAACTGCCACATCACGCCCGGGTCCTCCGGCGAGCCGAAGTTCAGGCAGTTCGTCACCGCCGCCGGGGTGGCCCCGGTGACCGCGACGTTGCGGTAGGCCTCGGCCAGCGCCAGCTGCGCGCCCGCGTACGGGTCGAGGCGGGTGTAGCGGGCGTTGCAGTCGGTGGCGACCGCGATGCCGCGCCCGGTCTCCTCGTCGATGCGCAGCACACCGCCGTCGGAGGGCTGGGCCAGCACGGTGTTGCCGCGCACGTAGCGGTCGTACTGGGCGGTGACCCACTCCCGCGAGCAGAGGTTCGGCGAGGCGGCCATCCGCAGCACCTCCGCCCGCAGTTCGTCCGGAGTGGACGGACGGGACAGGGTGTTCGGGTTGTCCGCGCTGATCAGGTCCTGCTCGGCGGGGCGCTGCACCGGCCGCTCGTAGACCGGGCCCTGGTGCGCGACGGTGCGCGGCGGCACGTCGACCACCAGCTCGTCGCGCCAGTAGATCTCCAGGTTCTCGCCGTCGGTGACCTCGCCGATCACGGTGGCGGTGACGTCCCAGCGCTCGCACACCGCCATGAAGTCGTCCACATCGGACGGACGCACCACGGCGCACATCCGCTCCTGCGACTCGCTGGAGAGGATCTCGGCCGGGGTCATGCCGGTCGCGCGCAGCGGCACCCGGTCCAGGTCCACCCGCATCCCGCCGTCCCCGGCCGAGGCCAGCTCGGAGGTCGCGCAGGACAGGCCCGCCCCGCCGAGGTCCTGGATGCCCACGACCAGCCCGGAGTGGTACAGCTCCAGGCAGCACTCGATGAGCACCTTCTCGGTGAACGGGTCGCCGACCTGCACGCTCGGCAGCTTCTTGCGGCCGGTGCCGGACTCCGCGGAGTCGTCGAAGGTCTCCGAGGCCAGCACCGACACCCCGCCGATGCCGTCCAGCCCGGTCCGCGCCCCGAACAGGACGATCTTGTTGCCGGTGCCGCTGGCGTGCGCCAGGTGCAGGTCCTCGGACTTGAGCACCCCCACGCACATCGCGTTGACCAGCGGGTTGCCCGCGTAGGACTCGTCGAAGACCACCTCGCCGCCGATGTTCGGCAGCCCCAGGCAGTTGCCGTAGCCGCCGACACCGGCGACCACGCCCGGCAGCACCCGCTTGGTGTCGGGCGCGTCGGCCGGGCCGAACCGCAGCGGGTCGGCCACCGCGACCGGGCGCGCGCCCATCGCCATGATGTCGCGGACGATGCCGCCGACACCGGTGGCCGCGCCCTGGTACGGCTCCACGTAGGACGGGTGGTTGTGCGACTCCAGCTTGAAGGTGACCGCCCAGCCGTCGCCGATGTCGATCACACCGGCGTTCTCGCCGATGCCGGCGAGCATCTTGGCGCGCATCTCGTCGGTGGTGGTCTCGCCGAAGTACTTCAGGTGGACCTTGGAGGACTTGTAGGAGCAGTGCTCGCTCCACATCACCGAGTACATCGCCAGCTCGGCGTCGGTGGGCCGGCGGCCCAGGATCTCCTTGATCCGGGCGTACTCGTCGTCCTTGAGGCCCAGCTCGCGGTACGGCTGCTCGTCGTCCGGGGAGGACGACGCGCGCAGCACGGTGTCCAGCGCGGCGCGCTCCTCGGCGGGCAGCTGCGCACCGGTGCCGGTCTCGACGGTCGGGCCGTCGGTCACCGCCTGCACGCCGGAGCCGCTCGCGGTCACGTCTGCGGAGTTGTCGGTCACGCTGCCACCAGTGCGTCGAGGGCGGACAGGAACATGCCGAGCCCGTCGTCGGTCGGGCCGGTGAGCGGGTCGATCGCGTGCTCGGGGTGCGGCATCAGGCCGGCCACCCGGCCGCGGGCGTCGGTGATCCCGGCGATGTCGCGCAGCGAGCCGTTGGGGTTGTCCTCGACGTAGCGGAACAGCACCCGGCCCTCGCCCTCGAGCTCGTCGAGCACCTCCGGGGAGGCCATGTAGGCGCCCTCGCCGGACTTCAGCGGCACCAGCAGCTCCGCGCCCGCGTCGTAGCGGGTGGTCCAGGCGGAGGTGGTGTTGTCCACCTTCAGCCACTGGTCGCGGCACACGAAGTGCAGCCCGCTGTTGCGGGTCAGCGCGCCCGGCAGCAGCCCGGCCTCGCACAGGATCTGGAAGCCGTTGCAGATGCCCAGCACCGGCATCCCCTTGCCCGCGGCCTGGACCACCTCGGTCATCACCGGGGCGAAGCTGGCGATCGCGCCGCAGCGCAGGTAGTCGCCGTAGGAGAACCCGCCGGGCACCACCACCGCGTCCACGCCCTTCAGGTCGTGGTCGGCGTGCCAGAGGGAGACGGCCTCGGCCCCGGCGCGGCGCACCGCGCGGGCCGCGTCGACGTCGTCGAGGGTGCCGGGGAAGGTGATGACGCCGATCTTCGCGCTCATGACTCCACCCGCCGCACGGTCCAGTCCTCGATCACGGGGTTGGCCAGCAGGGTCTCGGCGATCTTGGCGAGCTGGGCGTCGTCGACGTCGTCGGCGACCTCCAGCTCGAAGCGCTTCCCCTGGCGGACTTCGGAGATCCCCTCGAACCCGAGCCGGGGCAGCGCGGTGGCCACCGCCTGACCCTGCGGGTCGAGGATCTCCTGCTTGGGCATGACGTCGACGACGACTCGGGCCACGGGCGATGCTCCCGGTTTCGCGCAGATCCACCTCGTTGCGCAATGCGGAGGTGGATGACCAGCAGTACTTGCAAAGGGTAACTGAGCTGGGAGTTCGCCCGGTCCGAGAGGGTCCGCGGGTGCGTCGTGCCACACATCCCGGCCCGCCGCGGACCGTGCCAAGGTGGGCGGGACGGGGCCGAACACCACGGGGAGGGACCGGCGTTGCAGATCACCCACTACGGACACGCCTGCGTGCTGCTGGAGACCGGGCGCGCCCGCCTGCTGTTCGACCCGGGCGCGTTCTCGTCCGGGTTCGAGCAGCTACGCGAGCTGGACGCGGTGCTGATCACCCACCAGCACTTCGACCACGTCGACCAGGAGCGGCTGCCCGCGCTGCTGGCGGCCAACCCGGGCGCGCGGCTGATCACCGACCCGGCGACCGCGGAACTGCTCGCCGGGCAGGACCGCGCGCCCGAGCCCGCGCGGGTCGGCGAATCCTTCGACGTCGGCGGCACGCGGGTGGACGTGGTCGGCGGGCGGCACGCGGTGATCCACCCGGACATCCCGGTGATCGACAACGCGGGGCTGGTCGTCGACGGCGGGGCGTTCTACCACCCGGGCGACTCGTTCCACGTGCCCGAGCAGCGGATCGACGTGCTGGGGCTGCCCAGCAGCGGGCCGTGGCTGAAGCTCGCCGAGGCGGTGGACTTCCTGCGGGCGGTGGCGCCGCGGGCGGCGGTGCCGATCCACGAGAAGGTGCTGTCCGTGCCGGACGTGCACTACCGGCTGTTCGAGCAGCTCGGGCCGGAAGGTACCGAGCTGCGCGTGCTCGACGAGCGGACCCCGGCCGAGGTCTGAGCGGGCGGGATCGCCTCCGGCGCCCCGCTCAGCGCGGGAGGCCCGGGAGGTGCGGCTGAGCCCGCGCTCGCGCGGCGCGGGCTCAGCCTCCGTGCCGGTCGGTCGTCGTGCCGGTCAGTCGTCGTGGTGGTCGTCGTCCGGGTCGTCGTCGAGCGGGGCCGGGGGCTGGGCGTGCGGTGCCGGGGCCTGCGCCGGGGCCCGGTCGTCGAACGCGTCGTCGCGGCGGTCGTCGAACCGGTCGTCCCCGTCGGCGTCGTCGTCCCGGCGCTCGTCGGCGAGGTCGTCCCGCTCGTCGGCCAGGTCAGCACGGGCGTCGAGGTGGTCGTCCCGGTCGTCCCGGTCACCCCGGTCGTCGTGATCGTCGATGCCGTCGTCGTCGCGGTCGAGGACCCCGGGCAGCGCGCCGGGCTCCCACCCGAGCTCCCGCGGTGCCGGCGCGGGCTCGGCCGGGGAGGAGGCCAGCGCGGCTCCCGCCCCGCCGGCCCCGAGCACGCCGACGACCGCCGCCGCGACCAGCGCGGCCTTCCTGCCTGTGGTGCGCATGTGGTTCTCCGTCCTGTCGGGTTCCGGACGAGGACCACTCTCGGCGGCGGGCATGAGCCGGCCCTGAGACGCGGGTGAAGGGATGTTCACCAGCGGGACCCGGGGGACCAGGTGGGCCCGGCGATCAGGTGGACCCGGCGATCAGCTGGACAGCGGATCCGGGTTCGGCGTCCGCGGCTCCCGCCGGGGCTTGGGGATGCGCGGGCCCGCGGCGGCGAAGGCCGC
>Ga0164243_10007972_pt1 | contig 15734 bp, 10 predicted proteins | sample OricompcompostOP_FD_108781 | JGI IMG/M metagenome (GOLD analysis project Ga0164243, IMG submission 108781) | Organic Plus compost microbial communities from Emeryville, California, USA - Original compost - Organic plus compost (OP) | ecosystem: Engineered > Solid waste > Mixed feedstock >...
CGACAGCATCTACCGCCTGTTCTACGACACCGTGAAGGGCGGCGACTTCCGCGCCCGCGAGGCCAACGTCTATCGCCTCGCCGAGGTGTCGGTGAACATCATCGACCAGTGCGTCGCGCAGGGCGTCCCGTTCGCGCGCGAGTACGGCGGCACGCTCGCCAACCGCAGCTTCGGCGGCGCGCAGGTGTCGCGCACGTTCTACGCGCGCGGCCAGACCGGCCAGCAGCTGTTGCTCGGCGTCTACCAGGCGATGGAGCGGCAGATCGGCGCGGGCAAGATCACGATGTTCCCGCGCACCGAGATGCTCGACGTCGTCGTCGAGAACGGTCGCGCGGTCGGCATCGTCGCGCGCGACCTCGTCACCGGCACGATCACCTCGTACTCGGCGCACGCGGTCATCCTCGCGACCGGCGGCTACGGCAACGTCTTCTACCTGTCGACGAACGCCAAGGGCTCCAACGTCACCGCGACCTACCGCGCGTACAAGCGGGGCGCCGCGTTCGGCAACCCCTGCTTCACGCAGATCCACCCGACCTGCATCCCGGTCTCCGGCGACTACCAGTCGAAGCTGACCCTGATGTCCGAGTCGCTCCGCAACGACGGCCGGGTCTGGGTCCCCAAGAAGAAGGAAGACGTCGGCAAGCACCCGGACCAGATCCCGGAGGCGGACCGCGACTACTACCTCGAGCGCAAGTACCCAAGCTTCGGCAACCTGTCGCCGCGCGACATCGCGAGCCGCGCCGCGAAGGAGCAGTGCGATGACGAGCGCGGCGTCGGTCCCGGCGGCCGCGGCGTGTACCTGGACTTCCGCGACGCGATCAAGCGCGACGGCGAGAACCGGATCCGCGAGAAGTACGGGAACCTGTTCGACATGTACGAGCGCATCACGGGCGAGAACCCGTACAAGGTCCCGATGCGCATCTACCCCGCCGTCCACTACACGATGGGCGGGCTGTGGGTCGACTACCACCTCCAGACGACGGTCCCTGGCCTGTTCTGCCTCGGCGAGGCGAACTTCTCCGATCACGGCGCGAACCGCCTCGGCGCCTCGGCGCTGATGCAGGGCCTCGCCGATGGCTACTTCATCATCTCGCACACGCTCGGCAACTACCTCGCCGGCGTGCCCGCGAAGGAGCTCGCCGATCCGACGAGCGCGGTGTTCCGCAGCTCCGAGGCCGAGGTCAAGGCGAAGATCGATCGCCTGATGAACGTCAAGGGCAAGCGCTCGGTCGACTCGTTCCACCGCGAGCTCGGCCAGATCATGTGGGAGGACTGCGGCATGGCGCGGTCGAAGGAGTCGCTCACCCGCGCGCTCCAGAAGATCCCCGAGCTGCGCGAGCAGTTCTGGCGCGATGTCACCGTCCTCGGCGAGCGCGACACGTTCAACCAGTCGCTCGAGAAGGCCGGCCGCGTCGCCGACTTCCTCGAGTTCGCCGAGCTCATGTGCGAGGACGCGCTCGTCCGCGAGGAGAGCTGCGGCGGTCACTTCCGCGTCGAGCACCAGGTCGAGGGCGAGGCCAAGCGCGACGACGAGAACTTCGCGCACGTCGCGGTGTGGGAATACAAGGGCGAGGGGCAGAAGCCGGCGCGCCACACCGAACCGCTGGTGTTCGAGAACGTCAAGCTCGCGACCCGGAGCTACAAGTAATGTCCACCCTCGATCTCACGCTCCATATCTGGCGTCAGAAGGACAGCAAGACGCCGGGCAAGTTCGTCACGTACCCGCTCAAGGGGGTCTCCACCCACGCCTCGTTCCTCGAGATGCTCGACATCCTGAACGAGCAGCTGATCGAGCGGGGTGAAGAGCCGGTCGCCTTCGATCACGACTGCCGCGAGGGCATCTGCGGCATGTGCTCGCTCATGATCAACGGCCGTGCGCACGGCGGTCAGCGCGCCACCACGACGTGCCAGCTGCACATGCGCATGTTCAAGAACGGCGACGAGATCTGGATCGAGCCGTGGCGCGCCCAGGCGTTCCCGGTGATCAAGGATCTCTGCGTGGACCGCAGCGCGTTCGACAAGCTGATCCAGGCCGGCGGCTACATCACCACGAACGTCGGCTCGGCCCCCGATGGCAACGACATCCTCGTCCCGAAGGAGGACGCGGATCGCGCGTTCGAGGCCGCGGCCTGCATCGGCTGTGGTGCCTGCGTCGCCGCCTGCCCCAACGGCTCGGCGATGCTCTACGTCGGCGCGAAGCTCACGCACCTGCACAGCCTCCCGCAGGGCCAGCCCGAGAAGGCGCACCGCACGAAGTCCATGATCAACGCGATGGACGCCGCCGGGTTCGGCAACTGCTCGAACCACTACGAGTGCGAGGCGGCGTGCCCGAAAGAGATCTCGCGCGACGTCATGGCGAAGATGTACCGCGACTACGCGAAGTCCGCCCTGGCCTCGCGCGAGCGCACGTCCGGCGGCGGCGAGGGCTGAGCGACCGGAAGGAGAGCTCGTCCGTCTCGCAAGGACGGGCGCTCTCCGGCAGCGGATCGCATCCGCATGTCCCCCCGCCGTTCACGCGCGGGGGGCGCGAATCACTCCGGCTCCGAGTTGCACTCGGGATCGTTGAACAGCGCCGTGCACTCGGCGGGCGGCGTACCGCTGAACGCCAGGCACGGATCCGCCGCGAGCGCCTCGGTGCAATCGAGGTACTCGTCGACCGTCACGTCACAACCGGCCGGGAACGGCGCGTCGCCGGCCGTCGAGCAGTCGGGGGGCGTGATCTCGACCTCGAAGCCATCGCACGTCACCGTGCGCGGCTCGCCGAGCAGATCGGCCGAGTCCTCGCAGAGGTCGACGAGCTCGCTCGCGCTGAGGTCCGACAGGCTCTTGTCGCCGTTACCGCCGCCACACGCGGCCATGAGCGCGAACACACCCGACATCATCCAGAATTTCGTCATCGTGTCTCCCTTCCGGTCGCGATTCCAACACGAGGGGGGCGCTACCGCCAGCGGCATGTCCCGGCAAAAACGCCTGGAGACCGCGTGGCGTGCGGCTGCGCGGGATCGGATCGTCGCGCGAGGCCCGTCGAGCCGGGCGAGCTCAGCGAGGCAAGAAGACCAGCTCGAGATCCCCGACCGCGACGCCCACGCCCTCGGACACGCCGGGCCAGCCCTCGCGCGACGCGGCCGCGCCGAGCGGTGCTTCGATCGCGAGCTCGTTCGTGTGGAGCTCGATGTCCGGTAGCTCGAAGGAGACGGCGGTCCAGCCGGAGAGCTCGCGCTCCGCGACGACGCGGCCGTTCCAGCGGACGATCACGCGGTCGGAGCCGCCGGGCGCCAGCCACAGCGTGAGCCGCTGCCCGTACGGCATCAGGTTGGGTACGAGCACCGTCGCGACGGGTGCCACCGTCCAGCGGAACGGCCGGTCCGCGCGCATCGAGCGCGAGAACCCAGAGACCAGATACGGCTCGTTGCCCGGGTGACCGATGCGCAACGTGCCGCGGTACTTCGGCAGCTGGTGGTCCTCCAGCGCGTTCCACGGCGGCACGAACGGGTAGTTGCCGACCACGTGATCCCAGCGCCGGAGGTCGACGTCGTGGGACAGCGCGAAGATCGCGTTCGCGGGGAACTGGAACGGGTTGCCGACGTGCTCGTAGAACCAGCGCGCGGTGCCGCGCAGCGGCTTCGGCACGCGCTCGCAGCAGGACGGAATCAGCTGCGACGGCGCCGCCTTGCCACCGCGCAGCGCGCCGACCTGGTGGAGGTTCCACGCGACGAACGGCAGCGCCACGGCGACGAACACGGCGTGCCACACCCCACGCGGGCAGCGCCGTACCCGAGCGACGAGCCTGCCGGTGCGCCAGATCAGGGCGGCGAGGCCGACGACGAGCGCCACCGTCACGTTGCACATCCGGCGCTGCCCGAACGACGCGCCGCCCCACCAGTCGAGGATCGTGCTGTTCAGGTAGACCTGGATCGCGACCGCGGCGAGCAAGCCGAGCCCCACGAGCCTCGCACCTCGGGGCACGAGCAGGAGCCCGATCACGCCGACGTAGGCGAGCGGCGTCGTCGAGAACCAGCCGTTGCGCGCGGAGAACAGCAGCTCGCCGATCATCGGCGCCTCCAGCCGCGTGTACCGCGAGCCCTGGGGCAGCTCGGTGATCGATCCGAACACCAGGTGCCACTCGAGGAGCTGCGGCGTGAACATCACCAGCGCCACGGCGAGCGTGACGGCGCCGCCCCCGACCCAGCGCAGCGCCTCGCGATGCTCGCGCCCGCGGAGGCACCTCGCCGCCGCGGCCACGGCCTCGATCGCGACGACGATCCCCATCGCCAGCTCCTGGACGCGGATCAGCATCGCCACCCCGAGCAGCACGCCGAGCACGATCCAGCGGCGGAGGTCGCGGCGGCCGATCGAGAGTGCCCAGTAGCCCAGGAACGCCGCACACGCGAACGCGTCCATCGCGTGCGAGTAGCTCGGCATGTGCGTCGCGTAGTAGGTCAGCGACGTCCCGAGGAGCACGCACGCGGCCGCGTAGCTCGGGGCCCATCTCCCGCCGACGAAGCGCGCGGCGAGCTTGCGACCGATCAGGACCGCTCCGCACGCGAACACCACGCTCGAGAACAGCACGAAGCGCTGGTGCCACAGCGTGTAGCCGTGGGTCGGGATGTCCGCCCCCGCGGCGTTGGCCACCACCGCGCCTCCTTGCGCGGCCCAGATCAGCGGGGTCCACACCAGCGCCGGGCCGACCGGATGGACGATCGCCTTCCTCCCCGTCTTCGTGCGCCGCTCGTTCCACGGATCGCCGAACCGCGCGAGGTCGTTGTCGAACACCCAGTCGCCGTCGAGCGCCGTCGAGCGCGCCATCAGGTACAGCATGTGGCCGTCGCCGCGCGCGAGGACCGGGCGGTACTTGCCATCGCCGCGCGGCGATCCGGGGTCGCCGCCCATGTCGTCGTTCGTGCAGTACATCCCCGCGATCAGCGCGAACGCGACCAGCACGAGGAGCCGGGGCAGACGCGGACGACGCAGCACACGCGACAGGAGCGTCCGCAACCACCGAGACACGACGCCCCCATGTACCACGTGATCCTCGACGTGTGCTCGCGGCCGCCATGCCGCGGGCTGGACGTCCTCGCCGAGGTGGTCCACCCGCGCCGCGGCATCTGGTCGATCCCGATCGCGATGCACGTCCGGATCGCTGCCGAGGACCTCGCACGCCGGGGCGCGTCATCGGCGAGACGCACGCACGGGTCCTCCGGCCGAGGTGGAGCATCTCGCGCCACCCCGCGCTCGATCCGGGGGACGCGATGGAGAGTCCCCTCCCACCCAGGACCCTGTGTAGGCGGAGAGTGCACCCGTTTCGGCGAGCAAGTCGCCGTAGTTGCACAAGTTGGATCTGGCATGTCCGGTGCTCCTGCGGACCTGCGATGAAGCTCCCCACCCTCACGATCGTGGCTACTCTGCTTGCCGGTTGTATCGTCGGAGAGGACGCACCGCAGGTCGGTGACACCTCCGGCAACGAGAACGAGCTGGCCGTCAACGAGATCGTCAACCAGGGCGAGAAGCTCGTGGTCACGGCCTCTGCGCTGAACCTGCGCAGCAGCGGAAGCACGAACGCGACGATCGTCGACGTGCTTCCGAACGGTGCGAAGCTGACGGCCGCCACGAGGAGCGGCGGAGACGGCTGGGTCAACGTCCAGACCAGCGACGGCCAGCTCGGCTGGGTGTTCGGGCGCTACGTGGTGCGAGAGGACTCGAGCGGCAGCACGGGGACGAGCACCGGCGGGACCTGCGCGCCGTCGCGGGCGGCCGGCGTCATCACGAGCTACCAGAAGGCGCTGCACGACTCGATCGCGTACGCCGAGGGCACGCGGAACTACTCCAAGGACGGGTACAATGTGATGTTCTCGTTCCGCCTCATGGACAGCTGCCAGGTCCACCCCAACACGTGCATCAAGTACGGCAGCACGTGCTCGACGGCGGCGGGCCGCTACCAGTTCCTCACCAGCACGTGGCGCTCGGTCGCGAACGCGCGCAACCTCGGGACCTTCGAGCCGGAGAACCAGGAGCGCGGGGCGGCGTACCTGATCTCGACGACGCGCAAGGTGTCCGTGCCGCAGAACCGGCCGATGACCGCCACCGAGTTCTCCAACGCGATGTCGAAGCTGTCGTACGAGTGGGCGTCGCTTCCGCCGGGTCGCTACGGCCAGCCCAACAAGACGCTCTCGCAGATGCGCTCGATGTACTGCAGCATCGCGGGGTGCTGAACCATGGCCGGGGTGCGACGGAGCGTCGTGGGGCTCGGGCTCGTCGGCGTCGTCGGGCTCGGGCTCGGGCTCTATCTCTCGCGTAGGTCCGAGGTGCGTGACACCTCCTCGCGCGACGTGGTCGTGACGAGCGCGCCGTCGGCCGAGGCACCGGTGGTTCGTGCGCCCGCCGCTGGCGCGCCTGCCCAGGTCGCGCCGAGCGCGCCGAGCGCGCCGAGCGCATCGCCGGCCGCGGAGGATCTCGCCCCCTCGACCGGCCCCGCGATCGAGGACGTCCTCGCCGCGCGCGCGGATGGCTCGCCCGAGGCGCTCGCCGTGCTGCTCGCCGGCGTGGAGTCCGACGACGCGGTCGTGGTCGCCGAATCGACGCTCGCGCTGATCGCGCGCCAGGCCGTCTCCGCGCTGCCGGTCCTGCTCGCGCAGGACGTCCTCGGGCGCCCATCGGCGGCGCCGAGCCTCATCGACGCGCTCGGCCGCCTCGGCGCCGTCGCCTCGCCAGAGGAGCGCTCGGAGGTCGTGGACCACCTCGTCGCGCTGCTGCGCGCGGAGAAGCAGCGCGGCGCCGTCGAGAGCCAGGGCAACCTGCTCCAGATCTACGAGGCGCTCGGTCACACCGGCGACCCGCGCGCGATCCCGCCGCTCGAGCAGGAGCTCGTCGACACCACGGTGGGCACCGCGCCGAAGGTCGTGGTCGTCCAGGCGCTCGTCGCCCTGCGCGCGACGCAGAGCCGCGGCGTGCTCGAGCGCGTCTCGGCCGAGCTCGCGGCGTCGACGACGCAGGACGCCTTCGAGGCCGAGCTACGGCAGGACCTCCTCGCCGCGATCCGGGACGCGCTGGTGAAGCTGTCGTGAGCGGACGCGCGCGCGCCGGTGCGACTCTCCTCGCGGCGCTCGCGTCGTGGGTGATCGCGGCCGGCGACGCGACGGCCGACACGACGACCGCGCCCTCCGGCGTACGTGGCCGCGTCGATCAGGCGACGGCGCGGTGGACCGCGGGCGGCGACGCGATCATCACCGAGCTCGTCGTCACGACCGCCGACGGCCGGCGGGTCACCGTCACCGCGCTCGGCGGCACCGTCGACGGGATCGGGATGTGGTTCTCGCATCACGACTCCGCCTTCGCGCCGGGCGACGAGGTCGTGCTCGTCAGCGAGCCGCACGGTCTGCGAGCGAGGCGCGTCGCACGCGCGGGGGCCTCACCGCGCTCGCTGCAGGCCGCCGGTGCGCCGCGGTTCGGCGTGCAGCGGACGTCACGCAGCGGCCGCCCGCTGTACCACAGCTCCGGGTGCCTCGACTTCGTCTACGACGGGCGCGGCACGAGCCAGCTCGCGGGCGACGCCGAGTGGGCCGCCGTCGACGCCGCGCTCGCCGCGTGGGAGGACGCGTCGGCGAACCTCAGCTGCGGGATCGTGAAGCTCCAGCGCGAGCTCGCGACCTACGCGCCCGAGGGCCGCGACGAGGTCAACACGATCCGGTTCCGCGACGACACGTGGTGCCGGCCCGCGACGCTCACCGAGCCCGAGGTCTGCCACGCGCCCGAGGCAGCCGCGGTCACGCGCGTCCTCTATGTCGACGATCCGCTCGCGCCCAACGACGGCGAGATCGTCGAGGTCGACATCGAGATCAACGCCGTGAACTTCGCGCTCGCGACCGATGGCCGCGCGAACGCGATCGATCTCGCGAGCGTCGCGGCGCACGAGATCGGCCACGCGCTCGGGCTCGATCACAACTGCGGCGTCGAGACCGGCGCCTGGCCGAGCGGGCCCGACGGCACGCCGGTCCCGAGCTGCGAGAGCCTGTCTCCCGAGCTCGGCGGCGCGACGATGTACTTCCAGGTCCAGCCGGGGACCGTGTCCATGCGCTCGCCCGAGCCGAGCGACCTCGAGGGGCTGTGCGCCGTCGTCGAGGGCAGCTGCCTGCTCGAGATCACGAGCGGGTGCTCCGCGACCGGCGGTACGCGCCGGGCGCCGCTCGTGTGCCTCGCGATCGTGGCGCTGATGATCCAGCGCCGTCGGCGCGGTTCACGCGGCCGTTGACGCGACGGCCGCGCACCTGCGGGCTCATCGCATGGAGCCTCTCGCGCGACGCGCCGCGCGCCGCGTGGTCGTCGCAGCAGCGCGGCCTCTCCGCGCCGAAGTCGAGTTCCTCGCGCCGCGCTCCTTGGCGGGAGAGGCTCGCTTCGGCGCGCTCGCCCGGGCGCGCGCCGGTTTCACCTTCGACGTGCCCCTCTTCCTCTCCTCCGATGCGGTCTTCGCTGTGCTCGCAGGTGCACGCGCGCCCTTCGAGGCTGTCTTCGCTCCGCTCGCAAGTGCACGCGCGCCCTTTGCGGCGCCCGGCCGCGCGCCGCGCCTGGGCGCCGACACCGCGGACGCAGCGGACCGCTTCACTCGCGCGCCGCGAGCAGGCGGGTCGCCGGCCAGCTCGATCCCGAACAGCGCCGCGAGCCCATCGTCGGCAAGGACGCGCCCCGTCGCCGGCGCGCGCGTGGCGGGCAGCTCCGTGACCGCCGACGCGAGCAGGTCGTCCGCCGACACGCGCCGCAGCGTGAACAGCAGCTCCGGCGCGGCATCGAGCCGAGCCCCGACGCCGTACATCGCGGCCGCGACGTGCTTGCACATCACGGCGTAGTCCGGACACGTGCAGGTGAACCGGATCGCCTTGGGCGGCGGAAACAGCCCCGTCCCCTCGGCGCACAGGCGCGCCATCACCGCCTCCGAGAGCCGGCCGGCGAGGAGGTCCACGAGCGAGCCGATGCTGCCGGCGCAGTCGCGCTGGATCGCGCGCCACGCGGCGGCGGCGACCGGGTCGATCTCGATCGCGACCTCGTACAGGCTCGAGCCGAGGACCCGAGCGGCGATCTTGCCGTCGCCGATCTGCAGATCGATCACCGAGCCGCTGCGCGCGTAGCTGCGCCCGCGGTCGAGCCGATACGCGAAGTCCTGGTAGCGCTCGAGGTTGTCGCACCACGCCTTGCCCCAGAACGTGTGCGCGATCTTGCGGCCCTCGATCACGAGCGGGTTCATCGGCGAGCCGCGGCGTGCGGCGTCCTTGATCTTGCGGGCCGCGTCGGCCCGGCGTTGCGCGGCGCTCTTGCGCGGGGTCCACATCCAGAAGCTCATCTCGCGGGTGCCTCCATCATCGCGGTGCCGAGATCCAGGCGCACCAGCTGCATCAGCTCGTCGTTGCTCAGCTCGGTGAGCCGCAGCTCCGCGCCGCCCTCGAGGAGCTGCTCGGAGATCGCGCGCTTGCTCGCGATCATCGCGTCGATCTTGTCCTCGACGGTGCCGCGACACACGAGCTTGTGCACGAGCACGTTCCGGCGCTGGCCGATGCGGAACGCGCGATCGGTCGCCTGATCCTCGACGGCGGGGTTCCACCAGCGATCGAAGTGAAGGACGTGTGACGCCGCGGTCAGGTTCAGACCGGTGCCGCCGGCCTTGACCGAGAGCACGAAGAACGGCACCGCCTCGTCACCCTGGAACCGGCGGACCAGCGCGCTCCGCTCCTTCACCGCGGTGCCGCCGTGGAGCACGAGCCCGGGGCGCCCGAACAGCTCCGCGAGGAACGCCGCGAGCGGCTCGGTCGCCTCGCGGAACTGCGTGAACACGAGCAGCTTCTCCTGCTTGGCGGCGATCACCTCGGCGAGCTCGCGCACGCGCCCGAGCTTGCCGCTGTCGGCCTCGCGCCACTCGCCATCGCCCAGCCACTGCGACGGGTGATTGCAGATCTGCTTGAGCCGCATCAGCGCCGCGAGCACCACGCCGCGCCGCTCGATCCCATCGGTCGCGCGCAGACGCGCGGCGAGCTCGTCGACGGTCTGCTGGTACAGCGCCGCCTGCTTGCGTGACAGCGCGCAGTACGCGACGACCTCGGTCTTGTCGGGCAGGTCCGCGATCACCGCGCGATCCGTCTTGAGCCGCCGCAGCACGTACGGGCGGATCAGCTCGCGCAGCGGACCGTAGCCACGGGTCTCGAGCTGCTTGGTGAACCGCGTGAACTCCTTGGCGCTGCCGAGGAGCCCCGGGTTCAGGAAGTCGAAGAGCGACCACAGATCGCCGAGCTGGTTCTCGACCGGCGTCCCGGTGAGCGCGACGCGTGCCCGCGCGTCGAGCGTCTTCGCGGCCCGTGCCTGCTTGGTGCCCGGGTTCTTGATCGCCTGCGCCTCGTCGAGGATCGCCAGCTCCCAGCGCGCCCTGGTCAGCCACGGGCTGCGCACGAGCGTGCCGTAGCTCGTGATCACCAGGTCGACACCGGCGAGCGAGGGAGCGCGCTCCGCGCCGAGCTGCGCCGCCGGCATCTCCGACGGATGCGCGACCACGACCCGCAGGCTCGGCGCGAACCTCGCCAGCTCGGCGGACCAGTTGCCGAGCAGCGACGCCGGCGCGACCAGCAGGCTCGGCCGGCGCGCCGCCGACGCGCGCTCGCGCAGGACCAGCAGCAGCGAGATCACCTGGATCGTCTTGCCGAGCCCCATGTCGTCGGCGAGACACGCGCCGAGCCCGAGTCGTGCGAGCAGGTACAGCCAGCGCACTCCGACGGCCTGATACGGCCGCAGCTCGGCGTGCAGCGCACGCCCCGGATCGACCACGGCGAGCCCCTCCGGCGTGCGCAAGCCGGCGAGCGTCTCGGCGAGCCAGGGCCCCGGCGTGACCCGCGCGTACGGGCTCGACGCATCGACGCCTTCGCGGCCGACCGCCGCCCCGGAGACCAGGCGCAGGGCCTCCCGAAACGACAGGCCCTCCTCCGCGGCGTCCGCGACGGCGCGCATCCGCTCGACGGTGTCGCGCAGCTGCGCGCGATCGAGCTCGATCCAGCGCCCGCGCAGGAGCCGCAAGCCGTCACTTCCGGCGACGAGCTCCGCGACCTCGCGCTCCGACAGCGGCTCGCCGTCGAGCGTGACCGACACCTGGAAGTCGAGGAGCGCATCCTGCCCCACACCACCGGGCGGCCGGGTCCCGACCGTCGCCGTGGCCTGCGGCCTGGCGGGGCGCCCGCTGGCCCAGCCCGCGGGCATCCGGACGACCACACCCGCGGCCTCGAGCCTCGGCACGTCGCGGAGGAGCTGGAGCGCCTCGCCCGGCGTCCATCGCAACGGATGAAACAGCTCGCCGCGCTCGACCATCTCGGCCAGCCACGGGCACGCCTCGGCCGCGCGCTGCACCGGCAGCAGCAGCGCCCGGAGCTCCGCCTTCGCCTTCACGCCGGCATACTCGCGGAGCGCCTGCCCGAGCGGCACGTGCTGCGCCTTCGCCTGTCGCGACAGGCGCGTCGTGTACGTGGCCAGGAACGCGAACGGCGCCTCGTCGTCGCCGCGGTTCTCGGCGAGGTTGAAGTGGACGCGACCGACGAGGTGCCAGGCCGCGTTCCGCGACGCCAGGTACGCGGCGACGCCTCCGCCGTGCGCTCGCACCTCCGCGCCGAACGCGGCATCGAGCTCGCGCCACCGCGCCGCGAGCACCTCCGCGTCGAGGTACTCGCCTCCACGCATCGGCGGCGCGCTCGCGGCGATCGCGCCCAGCGTCGCAGCATCCGGCGGCGGCATCTCGGCATGACGCGAGTCGCCCTCGCCGCGCGCGCATACGGCAGCGATGTACCTCGTGGCCAGGTCGCGCCAGTACCCGAGCGCCGCCGGCAGCGCCGTCGTGACCTCCTCGGCGCCGAGGTGGAGCAGCCCCGGGCCCGCGCCGCGCGCGAACGCCGCGGTGATCCGCGCCGCTGCCTCGGGCTCGATCCGCTCGCCGGAGACCCCGCCCGCGCGCACGCTCAGCATCCCGGCGGGCGACACCGAGACCCCGAGGCCGCTCGCACGATGCTCCGTCATCTGTTCGCCCCACCTACCACACCCGTCCGACGGTGGACGTCCGCGCTGGGGCGAGATTCCGGTCCACGACCCTGTGATACAAAGGGGTCCGTGCGACCGTTGAGGGGCCGCGTAGCTACTACGAGGCTGCGCTGGGAGCGCTGCGGTTCGTCGAGGCCCGCCGGCCGACCAAGCGCCGGTTCGGGGCCGAGGCGGCCGCTCGATGTCAGCGAAATCGAGGAAAAGCGAGCGCAACTCCAGAGCGAACTCGCGACCGTGCAAGAGGACATCGACTGGCTCGTGTACTGGTACTTCGTGCTCGTGGGGAGCTGGACGCCCAGCGCAAACGCACATGAGGCATCAGCGCGCCCCTTCCTCTCAACCGATGAACCCGCCAGTGTCCCGGACGAATGGAGAGACCGGCTTCATTCCATCGATCAGACGCCCGAGCTCAAACTGATCGAGGATCCGATGTACAAGCGGCCGTGGGCGGGACGCCGTGGCGTCTTCGGCCACTCCGCGCGGACGTTCAGGGAGTCCCTGACATCGGAAGCGAATGCCTGGCTCCAGCGCAGGATCGAGGCACATGTATCGAGTTCCGCGGAACCAATCGTACGTTCCCAGCTGGTCTCCCACCTGTCGCGCGAAGCCAGCGTACAGCGCGTGGTCGAGCTCGCGGGGATGGGAGATCCGCAGGCAGCGCTGGCTGCAGCCCTGGACTCGGGAGACCACGTCCCCTGCGTAGCTGCGCTCCGGTACACCGACAATGGCCTGCACAAGTGGAAGCAGTGGACGAAGACTTGGGCGGAGCAGCGGCGAGAGGACGCAGACGCCCCCCACCCGAACAGGTGCCGCCGCCCTATGTCGAGAAGGACTTCGTCGAGCAGAAGTACTGGCGACTCCGCGGCAAGCTCGACGTCCCCAAAGAGCGATTCATCTCGTACCCCGGCTGCGAGTCCGATCAGGACGGCGAGCCCGTGTACGGCTGGGCCGGCTGGGACCACCTCCAGCGCGCCCAGGCGCTCGCGTCGCTGTACCAGAAGCGCAAGCTCGAGGAGGCGTGGACCGCGGACCGGCTCACGCCGATGCTCGCCGGCCTGCTCGAGCTGCTGCCCTGGATCCACCAGTGGCACAATGACGTCGATCCCGATTTCGGGCTCCGCATGGGCGAGTACTTCGAAACCTTCCTCGACAGCCAGTGCAGCGAGCTCGGCCTCACGCGCGAGGACCTCGAAGCCTGGCGCCCGGACAAGAAGTCGCGACGCGGAGCGAACAAGCCCGCAGCACCGGACACCGATGACGAGCCGGCGCCCGCCAGACCGCGCAAGCCCCGCGGCTCGCGCAAGAAGGCGGCCGTGACAACCGACACCGATCGCGACGCTGACGACACGCCCGACCAGGAGTGAGGTGCGATGGCACGACTACCGGAGCATGGCCCCGCCGCCTTCGCGGCCCTCGCCCGCATTCGAGACACTGCGCTCGTCAAATTCGACAGCCTGTTCGAGCCGTCGCGCGCGATCTGGACCGAGCGCAACCTGCGCGACTTCCACAGTCGGTTCGTGCTGCACTTCGAGCGAGGTGGGGATTTCTTCGCGCTGTTCCGCGACCAGCTCGTCGGAGCTGATAATGACGTTCTCTTGCTAGCCGCGGAGCTGCTCTACGTGCAGCAGTTCTTCACGAGCACGATCGGGCGCCAGACGAAGCTCGCCAACGTTCGCGAGGTGCTGTCTTGGTGCAATCGACCCATCGAGATCCCCGCCTGGGCGATCGACGGGATCGAGCGCGGCCATGCCCGTGATCAGAGCTTCAACCACCGTCGTCCCAACCACATGGCGTGGCTGGACGTGTTCTTGCTCGAGTGGCTCGCGCTCGGAGTCGGACATCGGATGCGTCTGCTCGACGCGCCGTGGAAGTTCCGTGAGTTCGTGCAGGGCATCGAGCTGGTTCACGGCGCGCACCAGAACATGCGCGAGGCGTGGCTGTTCATGATGTTCCCTGATCACTTCGAGAACATCTCGTCCCGCAAGGACAAACAGACGATCCGGAAGGTATTCGCCCAGCACCTGCCCGCCGGCCCGACCGACAACATCGACGCCGACCTGCTCGCGATTCGGAACGCGCTCACGCCGCAGTACGGCGAGGGCTTCCTCTATTACCGCGACCCGGTCCTCCCGCTCTGGAAGCCAGCGCAGCCCAAGCCTGCCAAGGAGGGAGGTGTAGCCAAGCCGCCGCCTGGACCACCTCCCGGTTTCCCGGGCGGGCTCCGTGCCGGCGAGGGCAACGACGCCCCGCACCCGCTGCGCAAGCTCGCCCGCGACCTGTTCCTCACGCCGGACACCGTGCTCGAGGAATGGGCCGCGCTCCTCACCGACGCGCACCAGCTCGTGTTCCAGGGCCCGCCCGGCACCGGCAAGACGTTCCTCGCGCGCAAGCTCGCCGAGGCGGTCGCCGGCCACCCGGGGCGCGTGTCACTCGTCCAGTTCCACCCGTCGTACGCGTACGAGGACTTCGTCGAGGGCTACCGGCCCACCCCGAAGGGCACGTTCGAGCTCCGGCCCGGCCCGCTGCGCCGGCTCGCCAAGCGCGCCACCGAGAGCCCGGATCACAGGTTCGTGCTCTTGGTCGACGAGATCAACCGCGGCAACCTCGCCAAGGTGTTCGGCGAGCTGTACTTCCTGCTCGAGTACCGCGACGAGGAGATCACGCTCCAGTACTCGGACGAGCCGTTCCGGCTGCCGACGAACCTGTACTTCATCGCGACCATGAACACCGCCGACCGCTCGATCGCGCTGCTCGACATGGCGCTGCGCCGGCGGTTCCGGTTCGTCAACCTGTTCCCGGAGCAGCCTCCGATCCGGGGCCTACTCCGCCGCTTCCTCGAGGCCCGCGCGTCCGATCTCGCCTTCCTCGCGGACATGCTCGACGACGTCAATGCGCGGCTCGCCGATCCCCACGCGTCGATCGGGCCGAGCCATTTCCTCGTGCGCGACACCCGCACCCTCTCGGAGGCCAAGGCCCAGTCGATCTGGAAGCACGCGATCCTACCCGCGATCGAGGATCGCTTCTTCGACGCTCCCGACCAGATCGCGTCGTTCACCTACGATGAAGTGCGCAAGCGCGTCGACGACGCGAGCGTCGATCAGGGCACAGCCGCCGCGCCCGATGACGACGAGCCCGACGACGAAGACGCATGATCCCGCGCTACACGCTCGTCGAGCACAAGACGCACCCCGCCATCCCGCTCACGCTCGCGGAGCGCGATGCGCTTCGACGCGCGCACCCGCGGCTGCGCATCGAGCCCACCCCCGGCAAGGACGGCCATTACGACCTCACGCCCGATCAGCAGGTCGGCGTGATCGCGCTGCCGACGCTCGTGCTCGAGATCCGTCCCAAGGTGCCGCTCCGCTCGGTCCTGTTCCTCCTGTCCTACGCGTGTGGCCTCGCCCGCTGGGACGACGCGCAGACCGAGCTGGCCGACAGCGTCGAGCTCGTCGAGCTGATCGCCGTGCTGCTCGCGCGTTCGATCCAGCACGCCACCCGCCGCGGCCTGCTCCACGGCTACCGCTCCGAGGACGAGGCGCTCCCCGCTCCTCGCGGTCGCATCCTGTTCGACGAGCAGCTCCGCCGACGACTTGGCCAAGCTCCGCCGGTCGAGGTCCGCCATGACCTGTTCACCGCCGACATCGTCGAGAACCGTCTCTTGCTTGCCGCCCTCGACATCGCCC
>Ga0164243_10007973_pt1 | contig 15733 bp, 15 predicted proteins | sample OricompcompostOP_FD_108781 | JGI IMG/M metagenome (GOLD analysis project Ga0164243, IMG submission 108781) | Organic Plus compost microbial communities from Emeryville, California, USA - Original compost - Organic plus compost (OP) | ecosystem: Engineered > Solid waste > Mixed feedstock >...
ACCGCCGTCCGCGACGCCGGCGCCACCATCGCCGTCGCAGGCGGCGCCATCTACAACGCCCCCGACCCCACCACCGCCGCCCGCCAACTCAAACACCACACCACCCACTGACCACAAACCGGCGACGGCGATCGTGGAAGGGACATCGCGTGGACGCACAGAAGACAGGTGCCCGGTCCGGGCGGGTGTCGTCGGTGGAGGACACCTACGGCTCGCTGATGCGCAAGGCCGCCGGGGTGCTGCGCCTGCGGTACGTGCAGTGCAGTCAGGACTCCGGCCTCTCCCCCGCGGCGGCGGCGGAGCTGGCGGAGGTTTTCGACCGCATCGCCGAGGGTGATCCCGCTTTCGACCAGATCGACCCGAAGGAGGCGATCGCGTTGGCGCAACGCCTGCTGGACGACGATCACCCCGAGCTGTCGAGGCTGTGGCCCACGGGCGGGTAGCACCCCGGCGCGCCGAGCCCGGGGACAAGTCGCAACTCAACGAGGAGTACACGATGACCACTGCCGTCGCCACCGAAGCACCCGCGCGGCCGGCGCCCACGGGCGATCCCGCCCTGATCGGCGTGCCGACCTTCATCGTCGGCGCGATCGCGCTCGGACTGGTGTTGACCGGCTACGTGCCTGCCGACGCCGTCGGCGCGTCCATCGCGATCATCCTGCCCGCGACGGGTGTCGGGCAGCTCGTGGCCGCCCTGTGGGCGGCCTCGCTCGGCGAGAACGCCGTCGCCGCCGTGTTCGGGGTCTTCGCCGGGTTCTGGATCAGTTACGCGGTGCTGGTGCTCGGCCTCATCCACGACTGGTTCGGCGTGTCGGGTGACGCGGCCGTGGCCACGCAGGGGTTGTTCCTGATCGCGTGGCTGGTCACGATCGTCCTGCTGACACTGACGACGCTGCGGCTGCCCGCGGCGTTCACCCTGCTGTTCGCGCTGGTCGACCTCGCGCTCGCGCTGGTGCTGTACGGCACGGTGGGGCACTCCACCGCGGCGACCACGGCGGGCGGGTACGCGGTGTTCGCCTTCACCGCGGTGGGTGTGTACCTGTTCGCGGGCGCCATCTCCGCCGCGACCGGCGGCAAGCCGCTCCCGCTGGGCCGCCCGGTACTCGGCTGAGGTGACGCGGGGCGGGCGCTCGGGTGCCCGCCCCGCGTCAGCCGCGCACGGGGGCCACCAGCGCGGCCGCCGGCGACCTCCGCGCCGCACCACTGTGTACAGTTCCCGCTCATGAGCGGCGGGATGACGGTGGCCGAGGCGCTGGCGCTGCGTTCGGACACGACCAGGCGGATCGAGCAGCTGCGGGCGCGCATCGTCGCCAACGCGCGCTACCAGGAGGGCGAGACGCCGTCCGAGGACGCGGCCGCGCTGCTGGCGGAAGCGGGAGCCGCGCTGTCCGAGCTGGAGGCGCTCATCCGGCGGATCAACCGGACGAACGCGGCCACCCCGCTGGGTGCGGGCACGCTCACCGACGCGCTGGCCCGCCGCGACGTGCTCCGCCTCCACCACGCCCTGCTCACCGCGGCCGCCGACGCCGCGGCCGGGCGCGGCAACGACTACCGTCAGCTGCGGTCGGAGCTGCGCCAGCTGTCGGCGCTGCCCGTCGGCGAGCTGCGGGCCCGCGCCGACCGGGTGGCGGTGGAACTGCGGGAGCTCGACGTGGAAGTCCAGCGCGCCAACTGGAACACCGAACTGCTGCCGTGACGGGTGCGGAAAGCGGGTAGCCGGCCCGCGGGGAGGCGAGCACGAGCCGTGACCGGCGGCCATCCGGTCCCTCGGTGCGCGGAGGGCAGCGCAGGGGCTTCGACGCCCCGGCACGGTGCAGCCCAGCACGGAGGACACGTGACCGCACACGCGGCACACCTCACCACCACGTGCTGATCCCCGCCGACCGGTGAGGGCGGGTCAGGGGTCCTTCCGCACCCGCGGGTGCGGTGGCGGGTCACCCCGGTGACGCCGCCACCGCACCGCGCGCTCGGACGGTTACCGGCCCTGCCACACCGGATCGCGCTTGTCCGCGAACGCCCGTGCGCCTTCCTTGGCATCCTCGGACACGAACACCGGGGCTACGAGTTCCCGCTGCCGCTCGAAGGCCTCCTGAGGCCCCCACCCCAGCGCCTGGCTGACGACCTGTTTGGACACTCGCACCGCCATCGGCGCGTTGGCGGTGATCCGGCGCGCGAGAGCCATGGCCTCGGGCAGCGCTGCGCCCGGCGCGGTGAGCCGGTTGACCATGCCGTGGCGGTGCGCCACCGCCGCGTCGAACGGGTCGCCGGTGAGCGCGTACTCCATCGCCAGCTGGTAGGGCATGCGGGTGGGCAGCCGCAGCAGACCACCCGCCGCGGCCACCAGACCGCGCTTGACCTCGGGAATGCCGAACTGGGCGCCCTCGGCGGCGACGATCAGGTCGCACGCCAGCGCGATTTCGCACCCGCCCGCCAGCGCGTACCCCTCGACCGCCGCGATCACCGGCTTCGCCAGCCGCCGCTCGGTCAGTCCCGCGAGCCCCAGCCCGGGCAGCGACACCGTCTCGCCGCGCAGGAACGCCTTGAGGTCCATGCCCGCGCAGAACGTGCCGCCTGCCCCGGTCAGCACCCCGGCGAGCAGGTCGTCGCGCTCGGCCAGCGTGTCCAGTGCCGCGCTGATGGCGTGGGCGACCGCCTCGTTCACGGCGTTGCGCGCACGCGGGCGGTTGATCGTGACGACCAGAACTCCGTCGTCTTCGTCGAGGAGCACCTCATCGCTCATCGCGGCATCTCCTTGCCCGTCGGCACCAGCGAGCGCGCGATGACGTTGCGCTGCACCTCGCTGGTGCCCTCGCCGATCTCCAGGATCTTGGCGTCGGCGTAGAAGCGCGAGATCGCCGACTCGCGGATGAACCCGTAGCCGCCGTGGATCTGCACGCTCGCGCTGGCGGCGCGGTTGGCCACTTCGGAGGCGTAGAGCTTGGCCATCGCCGCGGCCTTGGCGAACGGGCGGCCCTGGTCGCCGAGCCACGCGGCCCGGTAGACGAGCCAGCGCGCGGCCTCCACCTCGGTGGCCATGTCGGCGAGCTTGTGCCCGACGGCCTGGAACTTGTTGAGCGGACGGCCGAACTGCTCGCGCTCCCCCGCGTGCCGGACCGCGAGGTCGAGCGCCGCCTGCGCGAGCGACAGCGACAGCGCGGCCACGCTGATCCGCCCCGCGTCCAGCACCTCCAGGAACTGCCGCAGCCCGTTGCCCTCCTCACCCAGCAGGTGGTCCTCGGGAATCCAGCAGTCGGTGAACACGAGCTCGCGGGTGTCCAGCGCGTGCCAGCCGAGCTTGCGCAGCGGTTGGCCCTTCGAGTACCCGGCGGTGCCGTCGGGGACGAAGAACGTGCCGTACCGCTTCTTGCCGTCGTCGCCGACGCCGGTCACGGCCAGCACGGTCACGCCGAGACTCATCTCGGTACCCGCGTTGCTGATGAACATCTTGGTGCCGTTGAGGATCCAGCCGTCCTCGGTGCGCCGGGCGGTGGTGCGGATGCCCGCCGCATCGGACCCGGCGGTGGGTTCGGTGAGACCGAACGCACCGAGTTTCTCGCCGGAGGCGAGCGGGACGAGCCAGCGCTTCTTCTGCTCCTCGGTCCCGAAGCGCGCGATCGGCAGGGACGCGATCGTGGAGTGCGCGTTCCACGCCGAGGCCACCGACTGGTCGGCCTCGCCGAGTGCTTCCATCGCGGCCACGTACGACACGAACCCGGCGTCGGCGCCGCCGTAGGCCTCGTCGACGAGCATTCCCATCAGGCCCAGCTCGCCCAGCTTGCGGAACACCGGCACCGGGAACCGGGACCGTTCGGACCACTCGGCGGCGTAGGGCGCGATCTCCTTCGCGGCGAAGTCGCGGCACATCTTCTGCAGCGCCACGGTCTCCGCGGGCAGATCAAAATCCATCTCAGTGCTCCTTGGGGTCGAGCAGGATCTTCAAGTGCGAACCCGAACCGAGGTCGTCGAACGCGTCCAGGCCCCGCGACAGCCGGTAGACGCCGGTCAGCAGCGGCGACGGGTCGAACCGGGCCGCGGCGATCAGGTCGAGCACGCGGGGGATGTCGAAGTTGTAGCCGAGCGTGCCGAGCACGGTCCGCTCGAACGGCACGACCTGCTTCAACGGCAGGGATGCGGCGCCGTCGCTGATCCCCGCGAGCACCGCGCGACCGCCGCGGCGGACGGTGCGCACCGCGAGCTCGACGAGATCGGGCCGCCCGGTGGCCTCGACGACCACGTCCGGTCCGATCCGCCCGGTGCGCAGGAACACCTCACGCCGCACGTCGCTGACGGCCGGGTCGAACACCTCGGTGGCACCGATTTCGGCCGCCACCTTCGCCCGGTCCGGCGCCGGTTCGCTGACGTAGATCCCCGCCGCGCCGGCCAGCCGCAGCGCCATCAGCACCGCGATGCCGATCGGACCTGCGCCGAGGACGAGGACGTGGTCGCCGGGCTGCACACCCGCGCGGCGCACCGCGTGCAGCCCGACGGCCAGCGGTTCGGCGAGTGCCGCCAGCTGGTCGCTCACCCCGTCCGGAACCGGCACCAGGCCGTACGCGGGGACGGTGACCAGCGGTGCGAACGCCCCCGCCGAGGCCAGGCCGACCGATCCGCCCTTGGCGCAGATGTGGTACTCGCCGTGACGGCACCAGCGGCAGGTGCCGCAGCGCAGGCACGGGTCGACCGCGACCCGCGTGCCGACCTCGATCCCCGGGACCGGGGAACCGAGCGCGACCACCCGTCCGCTGAACTCGTGGCCGAGGGTCACCGGCGGCCGCACCCCGGTGAGCGGGTGGGGCGCGTCCCTGATCAGGTTCGGCCCGTGCGCGAACTCGTGCAGATCGGTGCCGCAGATGCCCGCGTAGGCGACCTCCACCAGCGCTTCACCGGGTCCGGGCTCGGGCGGTTCCGGCACGTCGTCCAACCGCAGATCACCCCGGCCGTGCCACCGCAACGCTCGCATCCGACCCACCTTCGCGTCAGAGTTGTTTTTTCGAACAATCGGTACAAGAATCGTGGTTCCCCGCCAGATGTCAAGGGGGCGGGCCGAAACCCCAGCAAGACAAGGGCGAGAACGAGATGACTTCCACCCAGGCGAGCGACATCGGCACCGATGTCGAGACACACACCGAGATGTACCGCCGGATGCGGCTGATCCGGCAGTTCGAGGACCGCGCCTCGCGGCTCTACCGCGTCAACCGGATTCCCGGGTTCCTGCACCTGTCGATCGGTCAGGAGGCCACCGCCGTCGGGGCGTGCTGGCCGCTGGACGACCGCGACGTGGTCACCTCGACCCACCGCGGCCACGGGCACTGCATCGCGAAGGGGCTCGACGTCACCGGCATGTTCGCCGAACTCATGGGACGCAGCACCGGATCCTGCCGCGGCCGCGGCGGTTCGATGCACATCGCCGATCCGCGCAAGGGGATCTTCGGCGCCAACGGCATCGTCGCGGCAGGCCTGCCGATCGCCGCCGGCGCCGCGACCGCGGCGCAGCTGCGCGAACGCGGTGGTGTGGTGGTGGCCTTCTTCGGCGACGGCGCGGTCGCGCAGGGGATGTTCCACGAAGCGGTGAACCTCGCCGCGGTCTGGCAGCTGCCGATCGTGTTCTTCTGCGAGAACAACCACTACGCGGAGTTCTCCCCCGCGAAGGACCAGCACCGCGCGTCGCTGGCCGACCGGGCGCGCGGGTACGGCATCGACTTCGCCGCCGTCGACGGCAACGACGTGGTCGCGGTGGCCGACACGATGAGCGGCCTGGTCCGCGATCTTCGCGCGGGCGCGGGCCCGGTGCTGGTGGAGGCGGAGACCTACCGCTGGCACGGCCACTACGAGGGCGACCCGGAGCGCTACCGCGACGCGGACGAGCTCGCCGAGTGGAAGACCCGCGACCCGCTCGCCGTGCTCGCCGCCCGGTTGCCCGCCGAGCGCGTCGCCGAGATCGACCGCGAGATCGACGCCGAGATCGACCGGGCCGTCGAGGAGGCGGAAGCGGCGGGCGAACCGGAACCGGAGACCTTGCACCACTTCGTGGGCGTACCGCGCGAACCGGTCGCCGAACCGCCGGAACCGGACGGCGAGGTGTTCCGCACCATGGACGCGATCCGCGAGGCGATGGAACACGAGCTCGCAGCCGACCCCGACGTGTTCGTCGCCGGCATCGACGTCGGCGCGGGCGGTGGCGTCTTCGGGCTCAGCCGCGGGCTGGCGCAGGCCTACCCGGGGCGCGTGCGGGACACGCCGATCTCGGAGAACGCGATCATCGGCGCGGGCGTCGGGTCCGCGATGGCCGGAATGCGCCCGGTGGTGGAGCTGATGTACTTCGACTTCCTCGGCGTGTGCCTGGACCAGCTGATGAACCAGGCCGCGAAGCTGCGCTTCATGACCGGCGGCGCGGCGAGCATCCCGCTCGTAGTGCGCACCCAGTTCGGGGCGGGCAAGTCGTCGGGCAGCCAGCACTCGCAGAGCCTGGAGGCGATGCTCGCGCACATCCCCGGGCTGACCGTGGTGATGCCCTCGACTCCCGCGGACACCTACGGCCTGTTGCGCGCCGCGATCCGCGACCCGAACCCGGTCGTGTTCGTGGAGAACCGGCTGCTCTACGGGCGCAAGGGCCCGCGACCGTCGCCCGGGCACCTGGTACCGCTGGGCAAGGCGGCGATCCGGCGCGAGGGCACCGACGTCACGCTCGTGTCGTACTCCAAGCTGGTGCACGAGTGCACGGCCGTGGCCGAGGATCTCGCCGCGGACGGCATCAGCGTCGAGGTGATCGACCTGCGCACGATCGCGCCGCTGGACACCGACACGGTGCTGCGTTCACTGGCCAAGACCGGCAGGCTCGTGGTGGCGCACCAGGCGGTGCAGCCCTTCGGCGTCGGGGCGGAGCTGGCCGCCGTGGCGGCCGAGCAGGGGTTCTGGACGCTCGACGCACCGGTGCTGCGGGTCGGTGCCGCAGCCACCCCCGCACCCTACGCACCGTCGCTGGAACGGCAGTGGTTGCCCGATCGCGAGCGGATCGCCGCCGCCGTGCGCAGGTCGGTGCTCGGCTGACGCGCACCCGCCGCACCGGTGCGGGGCGGTCGACCGTCCACCCGGCACCGGTGCGGGTGGACGGTCACGCCCGTTCCCGCTCCCGCTCCCGGAACCGCCGCACCCGCTCCTCGAGACCGTCGGCGTCGTAGGACGCGCTGCGGAAACCGGAGATCAACGTCGCGCAGTACTCCCGGGACAGCAGCTCCGCGTTCCACTCACCGTCCGGCCTGGCCCACTGGTAGGTGTGGTTGTGCATGTTGAGGAACTGGAGCATGGCCAGGCGCGGGTCCATCGTCCGGAACGCGCCGGTGTCCATCGCCTCCTCGAGCAGCCTCCGCACGATCTTTTCGAACTCGTGCCGCTGGCGCAGCAGCCGGGTCCGGTTGGCGCCGCGCAGGTGCCGGTAGTCGTGCTCGTAGACCCAGATGTGGTCCAGGCGCGCCAGGATGAGCTCCAGCAACGTCTGCGACAGCAGACGCAGACGCAGCACCGGGTCCTCGTCGAGGGCCGCGATCCGCCGGGCGGCCGCCAGCAGCGGGTTGAGCACGCGGTTCTGGATCTCGACGAGCAGGTTCTCCTTGGACCCGATGTAGTAGTACAACGCGCCCTTGGCCAGGCCCGCGACCTGCCCGATCTCGGCGATGCCGGTGGCGGCGTAGCCCTGCTTGGCGAACAGCCGTGCCGCCTGGTCGATGATCTCCTGGCGCTTGATCTCGTACCCCGGCCCGTGCCCTGGTGGTCTTGGCATGACACCAGAGCCTATTCCGATCGCGACGCCAGGCGCGCCACCCCTCACCCAACGTTCGCACCTTTCTCGCAACCTCACCCGGTCCGGGCTTGTCAGCCTCCGGACCGCCCCTTAGAGTGCTTCCCGTCACCGTTTCGTAGACCGACTGGTACACGAAACAAATCCACCGGCAGCACACTGGAGTGATCGCCCGTGAGTGATGAGAAGTCCCCTGCCTCGCAAGGCCTTTCCGTGTCGCGGGAGGACGTTTCCGAAGAGGACCTCCGCGCACTGGGCGTGGATGTCGCCCACGACTTCCCCGGCAGCACGGCCGCCGATTTCCGGCGCTACCCGGTGCTGTCCGAGGGCGGCTGGTTCACCGTCGTCAAGCACCAGAAGACGCTCGAATCGGTCGCTCGGGAACCGGGACCGCTGCTGGGCCCGATCGCACTGGCCTCCGACGGCCTCGACGTGAACTGAGAGAGGAGAAGCCACCATGATCGGAGTCGATGTCGGCGGGACGTTCACGGACGTCGTGGCCATCGAGAACGGCAAGATCAAGACCGTCAAGGTCGCCACGGACGTGCGTACCACCGAGCGGGGTGTGCTCAAGGGCGCCGAGGAGATCGGCGTGGAGGCCGCCGAGGTCTTCAACCACGCCAGCACGCACGGCCTCAACGCCGTGATCACCCGCAGGCTGCCCAAGATCGCGTTCCTCACCACGGAGGGTCACCGCGACATCCTCGACGTGGGACGCACCTGGCGTCCGGTCGAGGGCCTGATGAACCCGGCGTGGCGCCGCTCCTACGGCGACGCCAACCGTCCGCTGGTGCCCCGCTACCTGCGCCGCGGCATCCGCGAGCGGCTCACCGCCGACGGCGGCGTGCTCATCCCGCTCGACGAGGACCAGACCCGCGCCGAGCTGCAGGTGCTGCGCCGCTGCGGCGTCGAAGGCGTGGCGATCTGCCTGATCAACGCCTACGTCAACGATCACCACGAGGAGCGGCTGCGCCAGCTCGTGCTGGAGGAACTGGGCGACGTCCCGGTGTCGATCTCCAGCGAGGTCTCCCCGCTGGCCAAGGAGTTCGCCCGCGCCTCCACCACCGTCGTCGACGTGTTCATGCGGCTGATCTACGGCGACTACACCCGTCGCCTCGACGCGGGCCTGCGCGACCTGAACTTCACCGGCGACCTCAACTTCGCCGACTGCGCCGCCCAGCTGGTGCGCTCCGACGTCGCGATGGAGCACCCGTTCCGGATCGTGTTCGCGGGCCCCGCCGCGGGCACCGTCTCCAGCGCGCACTTCGGCAACCTGATCGGGGCGGGCAACCTGCTGTGCGCCGATGTCGGCGGCACCTCGTGCGACATCAGCATGGTCACCGACGGCAAGCCGTTCGTGAACACCACGTTCGAGCTCGAGCACGACCTCATCGTCAACGCGTTGTCCAACGAGATCTCCAGCATCGGCGCGGGTGGTGGCAGCCTCGTCACGATCAACGCGGCAGGTGAGCTGAAGGTCGGCCCGGGCAGCGCGGGAGCCGACCCGGGCCCGGCCTGCTACGGCATCGGCGGCACCCAGCCGACCACCACCGACACGTGCCTGCTGATGGGCGTCATCGACCCGGACGGTTTCGCGGGCGGGCGGATGAAGCTCGACCCGGACCTGTCGCGGCAGGCCTTCGAGGCACTGGACACCAAGCTGTCGTTCGACCAGCGCGTGTCCTACGCGTTCAACATCGGCATCAACAACATCGCCGAGGGCGTCACCAACATCGCCATCCAGCACGGTGTCGACCCCCGCGACTACAGCCTCGTCGCCTACGGTGCGGCGGGCCCGATGCTGCTGCCCGCGGTGCTCGACCTGGTGCACGCGGCCGAGGTCATCGTGCCGCCGCACCCCGGCCTGTTCTCCGCGCTGGGCCTGGTCAGCACCGACCTGGTCTACGCCGACAGCCGCAGCGCCTACACGCTGCTCACCGCCGAGGCCGCCGAGTCGATCGACAAGGTGTACCGCTCGATGGAGCAGCGCCTGTCCGAGCGCCTGCGCGAGGCCGACCGCGGCAAGGTCACCTTCGTCCGCAGCTTCGACGGCCGCCTGGCGGGCCAGACCTGGGAAACGCCGTTCATCGGGGTGCCCAGCGGCGAGATCACCGCCGAGGGCGTCGAGCAGATGGTGGCCAACTTCCACGAGGCCTACGCCGAACGCAGCGGCAACAAGTTCGAGGCGCTGCCGGTGCAGGGCGTGACCTACCGCGTGCAGGCCGTCGTGAACGCCGACAAGGTCGACTACCCGGTGCTGCCCGAGCGGCCCGCGGGCGAGCGTCCCGAGCCCACCCGCACCCTCACCATCCGCTACCTCACCTCCGAGGACCTGCCCGCGCACGAGTACCAGCGGGTCGACCTGCGGGCCGGCGACGCGATCCCCGGTCCTGCGGTGATCAGGGAACCGCTGTCCACCACGTTCCTCGTGCCCGGCCAGACCGCCCACGTCGGCTCCCACGGCGAGCTGCGCATCCGCAAGGCGTGAAGGAGAACACCGTGACCGTTTCACTCAAGGACCTCGACGACGCGCAGTTCGCCGAGCGCTACGGCGCCGACCGCTTCACCGCGACGGTGCTGTCCAGCCGGATGCGCTACATCGTGCAGCACATGTGCACCGGCCTGCTCAACAACGCGTTCTCGCTCATCCTGCGCGACTGGTACGACTTCGCCGCCACCATCTCCGGCCCGCCGGAGCAGAACTACCCGATGTCGTCGGTGAGCAACAGCCTCGCGATGTTCCTCGGCACGATGTCGGAGGCGGTGCGCAACACCATCGAGGAGTACGGGCCGGAGAACCTGCGCCCCGGCGACGTGGTGATCTGCAACGACCCGTACCGCGCGGGCAACCACGTCAACGACATCTGCTTCATCCGCCCGGTGTTCGCCGAGGGCAGGCTCATCTCGTTCGTCACGCTGCGCGCCCACCAGCTCGACATGGGCGGTGTGGTGCCCGCCGGGTTCAGCGGCACCAAGCGCAACGTCTACGAGAACGGCCTGGTGATCGCCCCGACCCTGCTGTACCGGGACGACAAGCCGGTCAAGTCGGCGTTCAACCTGATCTTCGACAACGCCCGCTACTGCGCGCTGCTGCTGCCCGACATCAAGACCATCTACGCCAACCTGGTGCTGGGTGAGCAGCTGATCCAGGAAAGCGTGGCGCGCTACGGCGTCGACGCCTACCTCGGCGCCATCCGCTACAGCACCGACGTGTCGGCCGAGGCCATGCGCACGGCGCTGGCCGAACTGCCCGACGGGGTGTACGAGGCCGAGGAGGGCATCGACTGCGACGGCGTCGACGACTCGGTCGAGTACCGGATCAAGGTCAGGATCACCAAGGCCGCCCACCGCATGGAGCTGGACTTCAGCGGCACCTCGCCGCAGGCCCGTACCAGCATCAACGCCGGCATCCTGGACACCAAGACCGCGGTCGGTGTCGCGCTGAAGTTCCTGATCGACCCCGGCACGCCGTTCACCTCCGGCGCCTACCGCGACATCGACATCGTGCTGCCCGCGGGCACGTTCATCAGCGCCACACCACCGGACGGCGCGGTGTTCCTGTACTGGGAGAGCACCGGTCCGGTGCTGCTCGCGGTGTTCCGGGCGCTGGAGAAGGCGCTGGGCCGCAAGGCGGTCGGCGGCGACTACGGTTCGCTCAACATCCACAACGCCAACGGCGTGCTCGAGGACGGCACCCCGTGGGTCACCACCGCGCAGTGCGGCGGCGAGCACGGTCCGTGGGGCGCCACCGAGGCCGGTGACGCGGACAGCTACTCCGTGGTCTACCAGGCCAACAACCTGGACCCGGCCACCGAGGCGATCGAGTCCGAGCTGCCCGCCGTCGTGCTGCGCAAGGAGTACGTGCCGGACAGCTCCGGCGCGGGGACCAACCGCGGTGGCGCCGCGGTGCTGAAGGACACCCTGTACCTGACCGCGGCCGAGCACTGGTCGAGCCCGTTGCACACCAAGAGCCCCAGCGGTCTCGGCGTGTACGGCGGCCGCAGCGGCGCGCTCGGGGCGACGTGGCTGTTCAACGCCGACGCACGCGACGTGGTGCGCAACCGGCAGTTGCTGCCCACGTCGCCGGACGTCTACGCGCAGTCCACACCGGTGGCCGGGATGCTGAACCCGGACACCAAGACCGTCGACCCGGACGGCGAGTACTTCTACTTCGCCAGCACCCCGGTGTGGCACACCAAACCACACGCGGTGTTCCGCTACCTCACCAACGGCGGTGGTGGCTGGGGCAACCCGCTCGAACGCGACCCGGAGCGCGTCCGGCGGGACGTCCGTGACGAGTACGTGACCGTCGAGGGCGCCTACCGCGACTACGGCGTCGTCATCACCGGCGATCCGCACAACGACCCGGAGGGTCTGCGGGTCGACGAGGAAGCGACCCGCCGCCGCCGCGCCGAACTGACCGTTCAGTAAGGGAGACACCCATGACTTCGATCGAGCTCGACGAGCGCCAGCGCGAGCTGCGGGAGCAGTTCGTGTCCGAACGGGGCTACTGGAACCCGTTCTGGGAGGGCCTGCTCAGCATGGACACCGAGTTCTTCGAGGCCTACCTGACGTTCTCGTCGGTGCCGTGGCGCAAGGGCGTCCTCGAACCGAAAATCCGGGAGCTGATCTACACCGCGATCGACGCCTCCACCACGCACCTCTACGAGCCCGGGCTGCGCCAGCACATCCGCAACGCGCTCGGCTACGGGGCGACGAAGGAGGAGATCATGGAGGTCCTCGAGCTCACCAGCGTGCTGGGCATCCACACCTGCACGCTGGGCGTGCCGGTGCTGATGGAGGAGCTGGAAGCCCACGAGCGCCGCAACGGCGACGGCTCGTGACCGGAATGCTCGCCGCGGGTGGCGCCGCCGGAATGCGCGGCCACCGAGCCGTCGTCACCGGCGCCGCCCGCGGCATCGGCGCGCACATCGCCCGCGAGCTGGCCGCCGCGGGCGCCGAGGTGACGGTGCTCGACGTCAACGACCCGGCCGGCACCGTCGCCACGATCCGGGCCGAGGGTGGCGCCGCCACCGGGCGCACGGTCGACGTGACCGACTCCGCCGCCGTGCGGGCGGCGCTGTCCGATCTGGACTCGCTCGACGCGCTGGTCACCTCGGCCGCGGTGTACGGCGACACGGTGGCGCTCGACGACCTCGACGAGTCCGAAGTGGACCACGTGCTGGGTGTCAACGTGAAGGGCACGCTGTGGACCGTCAAGGCCGCTCTTCCCCTGTTGCGGCAGCGGGGCGGCCGGGTGGTGTGCCTCGGCTCGGTCGCGGGCAAGGTCGGCGGCGTGCTGGCCGGCCCGCACTACGTGGCCAGCAAGGGCGCCGTGCACGCGGTGGTCAAGTGGCTCGCCAAGACCGAGGCCGCGAACGGGATCACCGCCAATGGCGTGGCTCCCGGCGTGGTGGACACCGAGATGGTCGCCGGGCGCGGCTACCAGCCGGACTACTGCCCGCTGGGCAGGCTCGCCCGGCCGGAAGAGATCGCCAGGGTGGCGGCGTTCCTCGCCTCCCCCGCGGCCAGCTACATGACCGGCGCCGTTGTGGACGTCAACGGCGGATACGCGATGGGCTGAGAGGAAACGACATGGACTGCGCTGTCATCACCGGTGCCGCCTCCGGGATCGGGCGGGCCTGCGCGCTGCGCCTGGCCGGGACGGGCGCCACGCTCGCGCTGCTCGACGTCGACGGCGCCGGCGACACCCGCCGGGAGATCGAGGAGCGCGGCGGCACGGCCGCCGACTACGCCGTCGACGTCACCGACGACGGCGCCGTGCGGGACGTGATCGGCGCACTGCCCGGCGCGCCGCACGTGCTGGTCAACGCCGCGGGCATCATCGTGCGCAAGAAGCTGCTGGAGTGCTCGGTCGAGGAGTGGCGGCGCGTGGTCGACGTCAACCTCACCGGGTACTTCATCCTGCTGCGGCACGTCATCCCGGCCATGGCCGCGGCCGGCGGCGGGTCGATCGTGCAGATCGCCTCGATCGCCGGGCACACCGGTTACGGGTTCTCCTCCTACACGGCGGCCAAGGGCGGGGTGCTCGCCCTGACCAAACAGCTGGCCGCCGAGCTGGCCGAGGACCGGATCCGCATCAACTCGGTCAGCCCCGGCGTGGTCCGCAGCGGACTCAACCGGGACACTCTGTCCAACCAGGCGATCCGCCAGGCCACGGAGGACAACATCCCGCTCGGCAGGCTCGGCGAACCGGACGACATCGCGCGGGTCGTGGCCTTCCTCGCCGGCCCCGAGGCCGACTGGGTCACCGGCACCGACCTGGTGGCCGACGGCGGCATGATCAGCACGATCCACTGGGGCAAGGCGGGCGCGGAACTGCACAGCTTCCACACCGAGGAGCGCTGATGTACAACTTCGCCTCCGTGCTCGAGCACAACGTCGGAAGACACCCGGACAAGGTGGTGCTCTCCCAGGACGAGCGCAGCGTGACCAACCAGGAGCTGTCGGCGCGGGTGCACGCGCTCGCCGCGGGCCTGCGCGAGCTGGGCGTCGGCCGCGGCGACATCGTCGCGCTGCTGATGTACAACCACATCGAGTTCATCGAGACGGTACTCGCGCTCAACCACCTCGGTGCGGCGTTCCTCCCGTTGAACTACCGCCTCTCCCCCGCCGAGTGGGACTACATCGTCGGCAACGCCGAGGCGGTGGCGTTGCTCACCGAGCCGGAGTTCGCCGACGCGGCGTCGGCGATCCCGGTGCGCCACCGGCTCCTGCTCGGGCCGCGGCGGGACGGCTGGACCTCCTACGACGACCTGGTGGCGCGCCACCGCGGCGCGCGGGTGCCGATCGCGGACGTGGGACCGGACGCGCTGCAGCGGCTGATGTACACCTCCGGCACCACGTCCCGGCCGAAGGGCGTGTGCATCACGCACGCGAACCTGCTGTACAAGAACCTCGGCCAGATCGTGGAGTTCGGCATCACCAGCGCCGACACCACGCTGGTGTGCGGTCCGCTCTACCACGTCGGCGGGCTCGACCTGCCCGCGCTGGCCACGCTGCACGCGGGCGGCTCGCTGATCCTCACCCGCAAGTTCGACGCTGCCCAGGTGGTCGACCTCATCGAACGGGAACGGCCCAGCAACATCTGGCTCGCCCCGTCGATGATGAACGCGGTGCTGCAGCTTCCGGACCTGGCCGGGCGGGACACCTCGTCGATCCGGTTCATCATCGGCGGCGGGGAGAAGATGCCGGTGCCGCTCATCGAGCGCATCCGGGCCGCGTTCCCGTCCGCGTGGTTCGCCGACGCCTACGGGCTCACCGAGACGGTCTCGGGTGACACGTTCAACGACGCCGAGCACATGCTGTCCAAGGTCGGTTCGGTGGGCAAACCGGTCGCGCACCTGCGGGTCCGCATCGTCGACGACACCGGGCGCGAGGTGCCGCGCGGGCAGCTCGGCGAGATCACCCTGTCCGGGCCCAAGGTGTTCGCCGGGTACTGGCGCGATCCGGACGCGACCGCGAAGGCGTTGCGCGACGGGTGGTTCCACACCGGCGACATCGGTCGCGTCGACGAGGACGGCTACCTCTACGTCGAGGACCGCAAGAAGGACATGATCGTCTCCGGTGGGGAGAACATCGCCACGCCCGAAGTCGAGCGCGTGCTCTACGAGCACCCCGACGTGGTGGAGGCCGCGGTCGTGGGTATGACGCACGAGCGGTGGGGTGAGGTGCCGAAGGCCTTCGTCGTGCTGCGGCCCGGCGCCGCGGCCGACGCCGCCGCGCTCGTCACGTTCTGCCGGGAGCGGTTGGCGAAGTTCAAGGTGCCCGCGGAGATCCGGTTCATCGACGAGTTGCCGCGCACTCCGTCGGGCAAGGTCCTCAAGCGCGACCTGCGGTCCCTGCCGGTGATCGCGTGAGCGGGTTCGACCTGAGCGGGAAGACGGCGTGGGTGACCGGCGCGGGCAAGGGCCTCGG
>Ga0164243_10007975_pt1 | contig 15730 bp, 15 predicted proteins | sample OricompcompostOP_FD_108781 | JGI IMG/M metagenome (GOLD analysis project Ga0164243, IMG submission 108781) | Organic Plus compost microbial communities from Emeryville, California, USA - Original compost - Organic plus compost (OP) | ecosystem: Engineered > Solid waste > Mixed feedstock >...
TCTCGCTCGGTGTCGGCATGCAGCGCCGTCGCCGTACGGCCGGTGTGTCTGGCCAACAGCGCGTCGAGCTCGGCACGCACGCGGGCGATCTCCTTGGCCGCGACCTGGAGATCGGGGACGTCGCCGCGCTGGCCGTCCTGGCCGGGCTGCTGCAGGACCACCCGCGCATGCGGCAAGACGGTACGCCGGCCAGCGGCTCCGGCCGCGAGCAGGACGGCCGCACTCCCAGCCGCTTGGCCCACACAGGTGGTCGCCACCGGCGCCCGGATGAACTGCATCGTGTCGTAGACGCCGAGCATCGCCGTGGGATCGCCACCGGGTGAGTTGAGGTAGAGGTTGATCTCCGCATCCGGGCTGTCGGACTCGAGATGGAGAAGCTGGGCGATGACGACGTTGGCCACGCCGTCGTCGATCGGCGTGCCGACGTAGACGATGCGGTCGGAGAGCAGTCGGCTGTAGATGTCGACCGCACGCTCGCCGGTGCGGGTCTTCTCGATCACCGACGGGATCGTGTAGGAGCTCATCACAGGCCAGCCGGCAGACCGAAGGAGGCGCCGCGCCGCGCCGGGGTGACCGAGTGGACGTCGGTGAGCACCTCGTCGACGAGCCCGTAGTCGCGGGCCTCCTCGGCGGTGAACCACTTGTCGCGAGCGGAGTCGCGGTCGACCTGCTCGACGCTCTGGCCGGTACGCTGGGCGGTGATCTGCAGCATCCGCTGGGTCATCCGCTCCAGCCGCGCCGCCTGCACCGCGATGTCGGCAGCGCTACCCCCGATCCCCGCAGAGCCCTTGTGCAACAAGACCTCGGCATTGGGCAGGACGAAGCGCTTGCCCGGTGTCCCCGCGGTGAGCAGGAACTGACCCATGCTTGCGGCCAGGCCCATGCCCAGGGTGGACACGTCGTTGGGGATGAGCTGCATGACGTCGTAGATCGCCATCCCGGCGGTCACCGAGCCGCCAGGTGAGTTGATGTAGAGACTGATGTCGCGGTGCGGATCCTCGGCGCTCAGCAGCAGGAGCTGCGCGCAGATCCGGTTGGCGACCGGGTCGTCGACCTCCTTCCCGAGGACGATGATCCGCTGGTGCTGGAGTCGGATGCTGAGCTGGTCGTCGAGTGGGCCGGTGGCGTACTCAGGGGTCTGCGTAGTCATGTCTCGAGGCTGACCCGCCGTACGCACCGATGCCAGCGAATCTGCCGTGAGCGGATCCGCCCACGGCGGAGGACACCCGCGCCCACTAACGTGCTGGCCATGCGCTGCGTGATCCTCGACGACTACCAGGATGTGGCCCGCCGGTACGCCGAGTGGGACACGCTTCCCGACGTGGAGGTCATCGTGGTGACCGAGCATCTCACCGGCGACGCCCTGCTCCGGGCGTTGGACGGCGCCGAGGTTGTCGTCGCGATGCGTGAGCGGACGCCCTTTCCCGCCACCGTGCTCGACCAGTTGCCCGAGCTCCGGCTACTGGTCACCACTGGGATGCGCAACGCCTCCATCGACCTGGCCGCCGCCGCGGCCCGCGGGATCACCGTGTGCGGCACCGGCTCCAGCCCGACCCCGCCCGGAGAGCTCACCTGGGCCCTGATCCTGGGCCTCGCGAGGCAGGTCGTGCCCGAGGCCACCGGACTGCGCGAGGGCGGACCGTGGCAGCGCACCATCGGAGTGGACCTGGCGGGTGCTCGGCTCGGTCTGGTCGGAGTCGGGAAGATCGGCACCAAGGTCGCCGCGGTAGGCAGCGCCTTCGGTATGGAGGTCGTCGGCTGGAGCCCGCACCTGACCGAGGAGCGGGCGGCTGCCGCCGGCGTAGGTCTGGTCGCAAAGGACGAGCTCTTCGCCACCAGTGACGTCGTCAGCGTCCACCTCGTCCTCGCCGAGGCGACGCGTGGCCTCGTCACCGCGGCCGACCTGACGCTGATGAAGCACACCGCCTTCTTCGTCAACACCTCGCGCGCCGGCCTGGTCGACACCGCCGCTCTCGTGGCCGAGTTGCAACGCGGCGGGATCGCGGGCGCCGGTCTTGACGTCTACGACGTGGAGCCGCTGCCCGCCGATGACGTGTTGCGTACCCTGCCGAACGTGCTCGCCCTCCCCCACCTGGGCTATGTCACCGACGGGAACTATCGGCGCTTCTACCGCGATGCCCGCGAGGATGTCGCCGCCTGGCTTGCGGGCGCCCCGGTGCGCGTCCTGGGCTGAGTGGCGGGTCTCCCGCCATGCCCATCGCCACCCCGGGCGATAGCCTTGCCGACGTGATCGAACTCCGCACCCCGTCCCAGCTCGAGCAGATGAAGCCAGCCGGCCGTTTCGTCGCCGATGTCATCACGGCGCTCGGCGAGCAGGCCGCCGTCGGCGTCAATCTCCTCGAACTGGATGCGCTGGCACATCAGATGATCAAGGACCGCGGGGCGGAGTCCTGTTACATCGACTATCACCCCTCGTTCGGCGCGATGCCGTTCGGCAAGGTGCTCTGCACCAGCGTCAACGACGCCGTCCTCCACGGCCTCCCCTACGACTATGACCTCCAGGACGGCGATCTGCTCAGCGTCGACTTCGCGGCCAGCGTGGACGGCTGGGTCTCCGACAGCGCCCTCTCCGTGGTCGTCGGCACGCCTCGCCAGGAGGACCTCGACCTCATCGAGGTCACCTCACGAGCGCTCGACGCGGGCATCGCCGCCGCGGTGCCCGGCAACAAGATCGGCGACATCTCCCACGCGATCGCCACCGTCGCCCGCGGCGCCGGGCTCTCGATCAACACCCAATTCGGTGGTCACGGAGTCGGTCGCACCATGCACGGCGACCCGCACGTGCCCAATGATGGACGGCCCGGCCGCGGCTTCAAGCTGCAGCCCGGGCTGGTGATCGCGATCGAGCCCTGGTTCCTCCACACCACCGACGAGATCTATACCGACAAAGACGGCTGGACGCTGCGCAGCAAGGACGGATCTCGCGGCGCTCACATGGAGCACACCATCGCGGTGACCGAGGATGGCCCGCTCATCCTCACCGCGCGCGGCTGAGCCTGCCGGGCGCGACATACCACAGATTGGTGATCTTCCCGACACCGCGGGCCGACCACGTGATTTCCGGCAGCCGGCGCGCTAACGTTCGTCTTGTTGAGCCGCTGGTGACCCGAGACGCCAGCGGCTCAACTTCATTTCGACGGGCGCCGCCTCAGGCGCCCAGGCGATAGCTCAGCGCGACGGTCCCTTTGCTCGTCGTCCCCGCCTTGGTGAGCTCGAGCCGCCGCGGCTCGACCAACTCGCCGAAGAGGCGCTTTCCAGCACCAAGCAGCAGCGGGTGCACGAACAGTTGCAGGTCGTCGAGGAGACCGAGTCGGATGACCTCCTGGAGCAGCATCCCGCTGCCCAGCATGGTGAGCGTGCCGTCACCAGCGCTCTTGAGTCGGCCAATCTCGGCGGGGAGGTCGCCCGAGACGACCTCGGCACCGGACCAGTCGAGGCTGGTCCGGGTCCTTGTCACGACGTACTTGGCCGCTCGGTTGAGGCTCGCGGCCATCGGGTTGTCGGGCGGCTGCGCGGGCCAGAACGCCGCCAATGCGTCGTAGGTGCGCCGGCCGAGGAGGTAGCCCGCGGCGCTGCCGAGGGTGCCGGGGTCGAGTACCTCGCCCAGCACGTCGGCGTACGCCGTGCCCCAGCCGCCGTACTCGAAGCCGCCGTCGCGATCCTCGTCGGGCGATCCCAGTCCCTGCATCACGCCATCGACGGTCACGAACTCCACTGCAAGCAGTCGCCTCATAGTCCCGATCATCTCGTCCCGATCACCAGGGGTCTTGAAGAAATCTGACCGACCGGAGTCCAATGACCGCGTGGAGTCCCGTGCGCCGACCGTGATCAGGCACCGACCTCATCCCGCGCTCCGCGGCCTGGTTGCAGGGATCGTCGGGATGGATGAGTCCTCGCCCGTCCCCGTCGAGCGTCGCCAGCCCGCCGGGAGCCTGGTGCCGTTGGTCATCGGCTTCGGCGATCCGCTGCACATCCTCGAGGTCTCCGCGGGCGAGGGTGCCGGCGCCCGCGGCTCCTTCCTGGCCGGGCTGATGCCGGGTCACACGGCAACCAGCTTCGTGGGCCGGATCTCGTGCATGCAGATCTATCTGACGCCGCTCGCTGTCGGTCGGCTGCTCGGTCATCCGGGCAGTGAGTTGGCCGGGCATGTCATCGACCCCGCCGCGCTCGTGCCGGAGTTCGCCGGCTCCTTCGCCGACCGCCTCGGCTCGTGCGGCACGTGGGGCGAGCGGTTCCAGCTGGTCGAGGCGCGGCTGCTGGGGCTTCTGGCTCGCGGCGGCGACGCCGACCCCCTGGCCGACTGGCTCTGGACCCGGCTTCGCGCAACCGGTGGCCGGGCATCGATCGCCCGCCTGGTCGACGAGGCCGGCTGGAGCCACCGCCATGTCTCGGCGACCTTCCGGCGCCACGCCGGAGTGTCCCCGAAGGCGTTCGCCGGCATCGTCCGCTTCGAACACGCGGTGGCCGACCTCGGCCGCCACACCCCCGCCGCCGTCGCCGACCGTCACGGATATGCCGACCAGAGCCACCTGACCCGCGAGGCCGTGAGGCTCGCGGGCGCGACACCGGCGGCCCTCGCCCGACGGCCGCCACCGACCGCGCACACGGCCCTGGGGACGCGACCCGGCTGAGCGCCGTGCTCAGCTCTCCTCGGTGGCGAAGTCCTCGCCGTGTGTCCCGGGCCGAGGCGCCCACGGCAACTCCTTGGCCGGGCGTACGACGATCAGCCGGTCGCCGCGCGAGAGCGTGCTGACCACCGGGTCGAAGTACCGGAACACCTTCTCGTCGCGGACCACCGCGATCACCTGGTCGGCGAGACGCTGCGGCTGCTTACCGACCTCTCCGACGAGCAGATCGCGTTCGGCGACCTCGAGCCCCTCGCCGTAGGTGAGCAGGTCCTCCATGACCGCCCCCAGGGTCGGGGAGAGCGAGGAGAGGCCGAGCAGGCGGCCGACCGCGTCGGAGGAGGTAATCACCGAGTCCGCGCCGGACTGCTTCATCAGCGGGGCGTTCTCCTGCTCGCGAGCCGCAGAGACGATCCACGCGTTCGGGTTGAGTTGTCGGACAGTGAGCGTGGCGAGCACGTTGGAGTCGTCGCGGTTGGTGGTGATGATGACCTGGTCGGCGTTGGCGACCCCGGCTCGGATCAGGACGTCGCGGCGGGTGGCATCCCCGGTCACCACAGCCAGTCCGTCGGCATGGGCATCGGCCAGCGCCGAACTGGTCGGATCCACGACCACGATGTGGTCGCGCTCCTGACCGTTGTTGACGAGGGTGTCGACGGCGCTGCGGCCCTTGGTGCCGTAGCCCACGACGACGACGTGGTGACCCATCTTGTTCCTCCAGCGGGCAATACGGATCATCTCGCGGCCCCGGCTGGCCAACACCTCGAGCGTGGTGCCGATCAACAGGACCAGGAAGGCGATACGGGCGGGCGTGACGATGAAGGCATTGAGCACACGGGCATGCTCGGCGACCGGTGCGATGTCGCCGTACCCGGTCGTGCTCAGGGTCACGGTGGTGTAGTAGATCGCATCCATCAGACTGAGCGGACGGCCGGGATGGGCGCTGTCGCCGTAACTGCTCCGGTCGAAGTAGACCAGCAGGACGGTCCCCACCAAGATGGCCAGCGCGAGCAGCAAGCGTCGGCCGAGCTCCCACCAGGGGGACCGCACATGCTCGGGCAGCGAGACGCGCGGGCCGGCGTACTCCTGCGACTGCTCTGCCACGCACGCAATCTAACGTGGCGAGGCTATCGTCTCCCGACATGGCCTCCTCCGACCCGCGCGTCGCGCTCAACCAGACTCCGCTCCTCGCCGGCCACGACGTCGTGACCTCCGACCTCGCGCTCGCCGAGGCGGTGGTGCGCCACGGCTCCGCCGACCTGCTCGACGATCTGAGTCCGCTCGGTCGGGAGGCCGGAACCGCCGAGGCACGCGAGCACGGGCTGCTGGCCAACCAACACGAGCCCGAGCTGGCCCCGTACGACCGCTACGGGAATCGGATCGACGAGGTTCGGTTCCATCCGTCCTGGCATTGGCTGATGCAGCGCGCCGTGGGCTACGGTCTCGCCGCCACCCCATGGGAGCAGGAGGCGGATGGCCACGAGCACGCCCACGTACGGCGGGCCGCCGGTTTCATCGCCTGGTCGCAGACCGAACCCGGTCACGGCTGCCCGATCTCCATGACCTACGCCGCGGTCCCCGCGCTCCGGGCCGACGACACGCTCACCAAGCAATGGGCGCCGCTGCTCGCCTCCACCACCTATGACCCCGCTCTGCGGCCGGCCACCGAGAAGGCCGGCGCGCTGGCCGGCATGGGTATGACCGAGAAGCAGGGCGGCTCCGACGTCCGCGCCAACATCACCCAGGCGCGCCCGACCTCGGTCGACGGCGAATACACCCTGCACGGCCACAAGTGGTTCACCTCGGCGCCGATGAACGACGTCTTCCTCGTCCTGGCGCAGGCGCCGGGCGGGCTGACCTGCTTCGTCCTTCCCCGGGTACTTCCCGACGGCTCCCGCAACCGGCTCGACGTCGTACGCCTCAAGGACAAGCTCGGTAATCGCTCCAACGCCAGCTCGGAGCTGGAGTTCGACGGGACGCTCGTCCACCGACTCGGCGAGGAGGGGCGCGGTGTGCGCACCATCATCGAGATGGTCGCAGCCACGAGGCTCGACTGCGTGCTCGGCTCTACGTCACTGATGCGGAAGGCTGTCGCCGAGGCGTCCTGGCACGTCGCTCACCGCTCGGCCTTCGGCGGTCTGCTTGTCGACAAGCCGCTGATGCAGAACGTCGTCGCCGACCTCGCGGTCGAGTCCGAGGCCGCCACGGCACTGGCTATCAGGCTTGCGGCCGCAGTGGACCGCGACCACGACCCCGCAGAGCGCGCCTTCCGCCGACTCGCGCTGCCGCTGGCGAAGTTCTGGGTCTGCAAGCGGACACCGGCGCTGGTCGCCGAGGCCCTCGAATGCCTCGGCGGGAATGGCTACGTCGAGGAGTCCGGCCTCCCGCTGCTCTACCGCGAGGCGCCGCTCAACTCGGTCTGGGAGGGCTCCGGCAACGTCAATGCGCTCGATGTCCTGCGTGCCCTGTCCCGTGAGCCCGAGGCGCTGGACGGCTGGATCGCCGAGATCGCTGCCGCGCGTGGCGCGGACCGACGGTTCGACCGCGCCGCCGATGCGACCCTCGAGCTGCTCGGCACGCTGATGGGCTCGCCCGATGAGCTCGAGGTCTCCGCCCGGAGGCTCGCCGGGGCGATGGCGACCCTGCTGCAGGGCTCGCTCCTGCTGCGGTTCGCCCCCGAAGCCGTCGCCGACGTCTTCTGCGCATCCCGACTGCAGGCGCACGGAACCTACGGCATGCTCGTGGGCGGAGATCTACGGGGCATCGTGGAGCGAGCCACGCCGGTCCTCTGAGCGCTCGGGCCCTTCCTCACCCCGGCCACAGTTCCGTGACGTCTCGGCTACATCGGCGACGCTGAACGCCACAGCTGGACCACAGCTCTGTGACAGCGCCCGTCTGAGCGTGATATCAGGCTCCAGGACGCCTAGCGTCTGCGCCCGGCCCGTCTATGGGGGACGGGGCCCGGCCGTGCCGTCATCTCCGTGCTCCCGGAGCCGGCGACGGCCGGACAACTGCACTGGGGGACATGAATCACCATGCCCGAGACATCTCGGGCGCGCTGTCGCGCGCTTTATCGGCTGGCCGTACTCGTGGCCGGCATCTTCGTACTCGTCGGCCTGACGGCCCTACCTGCCTCGGCCCATCATCCCGAGCTCACCGCGCAAGCGAACTGTGACGGGACCATCACCTACACCGCCACCGCCTGGCGCTCGACCGACGGACCGGGACGCGAGAACCCTGATGTCCGTATTCAGGTCTCTGTCGACGGCGGTGCGTGGACCGAGATCGGCCATGGCTCCTTCGCGGCGGCGTCGTACGCATTCTCCGGCACCTGGGACGCCGGCACGCCGTACCCGTCCTCGGTCCGGATCCGGGCGTACGCCGCCGGCGCCTGGGGCGACCACTCCCCCGGCGGCCAGACCACCACGGCCATCGACGTCGCAACACCGACGGGTTGCACACCCACCTCGGTGACCGAGCCGACCGCGTCGATCACCCATGACTGCACCGGCTACGACGTCACCCTCGACAACACCGCCAGCACCACCACCGTGACCTACACGGTCACCGTCAACGGCACCAGCCAGCAGCACACCGTCGCCGCCGGCAAGACCACCCATGTCACCGGACCAGTCACCGAAGACACCGACACCACCATCCGGGTCACCGCCACCAACACCACCCTTGCGGAGAAGACCTTCCACACCGACTGCACACCCACCCCGGTCACGATCCCGACCGCGCTGGTGACGGCCGACTGCTCGACACTGACCGCGGCGCTGGACAACACCGCGAGCAATGTGGCGACGACCTACACGATCCTGCGGTACCCGGCGGCCTCGGGCGATCCGGTCGAGCAGCAGGTCACGCTCCCTGCCGGAGCGACCCGGACACTGACCTGGCCCGCCTCACAGATCGACAGGCTCGTGGTCAAGGCACCGGGGATGACGCCGGTATCGGCCAGCAGCGATTGCGACACCGACGAGCCCACGACCCCGCAAGACCCGGACACGCCCACGGCGCCGGACACGCCCACGCTGCCGGCCGCGCCCACGGCGCCCGAGCCGCCTGCGGCCGACGTCATCACCACCGTGCTGCACCACACCGCCCCGAAGACCGTGCACCATATCGTCCGCCCTTCGGCCACACAGCCCAGGTGCCGACTCGGGTGACGGCGCAGACGGTGCGTGCGCCGGCGCGGGTCCTGCCCAACACCGGCAGCCCGATCAATCTCGGCCTGCTCGCCCTGGCCACCACGATGGTCGCCGGGGGCGCGGCACTGGTCGCCGGATCTCGGCGGCGCGCGCCGCGCTAGGGAGAGCTCTCGCCTCTCCGCACCGGGCCGGCCGGGTCATATCCGACCTGGCCGGTCCGGCTATTCACCCGCTCCCCGTCGGCGCGCTACGTTGCCTGGCATGCCCACTGCTCTCGTCGAGGCCGGCGACCGCCGCTGGGGCCGTCTCGACTCGCGTCCGGACTCCGTCAACCCCCTCGACGCCTACGCCGCCGCCAGCCGACCGCTCCGTCGACTGCGACTGAAGGAGTGGCAGGGCTGGACCCTGCTGCACCCGGAGATCTCGTCCTCGTTCATCCTTCAAGACGCCCACTACCTGGCCAGCTCGGAGATCTACGTCCGCGACCGCACCGGTCTGGTCGAGCACTCCCGCAACGCCCGCGGCGGATCGCTGCGGCTGCCCAAGGAGCTCTATCCGAGCAACCCCCGGATCGCGACTGAGGGGTACCAGCTCGGCTATGAGTGGGCCGAGGCCCCGGGCGGACGCCACCGGATCCGGGCGCTCATCGAAGCGACCAAGGGCCAGCCGGCGATCACCGTCGATCTCACCCTCGACGGGTCCCGCGGTTCGGCACCACTCTCGGTGAGCGCCCCGCTCCCGGGCGGCTCCCTCTACACCCACAAGGTCGCGCTACCCGCGCAGGGGACCGTCCACGTGGGCGACCGGCGCTACACCTTCGACCCGGCTCGCGACCTGGCCGTACTCGACGAGCACAAGTCGACGCTCCCCTACCGCACCCGGTGGCTGTGGGGCACTTTCGCCGGCCTCGGCCCCGATGGGATCGTCGGCGCCAACTTCGCCGAGCGACCCACGGTTCCCGGCAGCGCGGACGAGTCCGGGCTATGGCTGCCGGGCGCGGACGGACCGGCCATCGAGCCTCTCGCCGAGGTGAGTTTCGAGCAGGAGAACGGCGACCCGCTCTCGCCCTGGTTCGTGCGTTCTGCCGACGGCCGGCTCGACGTCACCTTCCTGCCCGAGGACCGCAAGAGCGTCAAACACCAGCTAGTGCTGGCCGCGATCGACTATTGGCAGCTCGTCGGCACCTACACCGGCTCGGTCGCGGGGCGGCCGGTCGCCGGCGTACGCGGCGTGCTGGAGCGGATGCGCGCCCGGCTGTGACCGGCCGGGCGAGGGCCCGGCCGTCCTGCGCGTCAGGCGAGGTCGAGCCCCGGGTAGAGCGGGAACTTGTCGAGCAACTCCGCGGCCGCGGCCTTGGTCCGGTCGGCGACACCGTCGGCGATGGCGTACGACGCCTTCGACGGCGCCCCGGCCGAGGTGGTACCGGGCTGCGTCTGCGAGAGGACGCCGACGATGAGTTCGGCGACCTTGTCGAACTCGTCCTTGCCGAAGCCGCGGGTGGTCAGCGCCGGGGTGCCGAGCCGGATGCCGGAGGTGTACCACGCCCCGTTGGGGTCGGCGGGCACCGAGTTGCGGTTGGTGACCACGCCTGAGTCGAGCAGTGCCGACTCCGCTTGACGACCGGTGAGGCCGAAGGAGGAGACGTCCAGCAGGACGATGTGGTTGTCGGTCCCGCCGGTGACCAGTTTGGCGCCGCGCGACAAGAATCCCTCGGCGAGGGACTTGGCGTTGTCGGCGATGTCCTGGGCGTAGCCCTGGAAGGCGGGCTGGCGGGCCTCGGCGAGCGCGACCGCCTTTGCTGCCATCACATGCGAGAGTGGGCCACCGAGCACCATCGGGCAGCCGCGGTCGACCGAGGGCGCAAACTCCTCGGTCGCAAGCACCATCCCGCCGCGGGGCCCGCGCAGGCTCTTGTGGGTTGTCGTGGTGGTCACGTGCGCATGGGGAACCGGGTCCTCGTCGCCGGTGAAGACCTTGCCGGCCACCAGGCCGGCGAAGTGCGCCATGTCGACCATCAGGGTCGCGCCGACCTCGTCGGCGATCTCACGCATCGTCGCGAAGTTCACCCGCCGCGGGTAGGCGGAGTAGCCGGCCACGATGACGAGCGGCTTGAACTCCTTCGCCTTCGCGCGGACCGCGTCGTAGTCGAGCAGCCCGGTCTCCGGGTCGGTGCCGTACTGCTGCTGGTGGAACATCTTGCCGCTGATGTTGGGCCGGAAGCCGTGGGTGAGGTGACCACCGGCGTCGAGCGACATACCGAGCAGTCGCTGATTGCCGAGCTCGGCGCGCAGCGACTCCCAGTCCGCCTCGGAGAGATCGTTCACCCCTCTCGCGCCGAACTTCTCCAGCCACGGTCCCTCGACGCGGTGCGCGAGGATCGACCAGAAGGCGACCAGGTTGGCGTCGATCCCCGAGTGCGGCTGCACATAGGCGTACGGCGCGCCGAACAGCTCGCGCGCGTGCTCGGCGGCCAGCGCCTCGACGGTGTCGACGTTCTGGCAGCCGGCGTAGAAGCGGTGACCGACGGTGCCCTCGGCGTACTTGTCGCTGAACCAGGTCCCCATGGTCAGCAGTACCGCCGGCGAGGCGTAGTTCTCGCTCGCGATGAGCTTGAGGCTGGCTCGTTGGTCGGCCAGCTCCTGCTTGGTCGCCTCCGCGATCCGAGGCTCGACCGAGGCGATCACCTCCAGGGCCTGGCTGTAGGCAGAACTCGTCAGGGCAGAGAGATCGCTCATGACTGCAGAGCGTAGTGAACGACCTCAGCGTACGCCGCATCGCGACCTCTCTGCGGACACAGACTCGCGCTCTACCATCCGAGCGGCCATCCGGGCGGCCGGCGATCCCCACCTCGGGTCCACCTGCACCGTGCCTTGCGTCGGTGACGCTGTGAGCCCGACCACATCCACACGCTCAGTGCCACCGGTCTCGTCCAGATAGCGGACACGTGTCTCGCGACATGAGATTTCGAGTTGCCGCAGGACCGTCCGAACCCTGAGACTCCTTGACATGGTTTCCGCTGCAACCCATGCGCACCTCGTGGTTCGTCGCCACGTGGACTACTGCCGCATGGGCAGCATGATCTGTTGGCCTCGCTGACGTCCACGCTCCGCCCGACAAGCGCGAGCCGCTGGCCCGCCGCCCGACCGACATCCCGGGCGCAGGGAGCGCGAAGGCCACATCCCACGGGATCCCGTGGTGATCGAGGACCCTTCCTGCTCATGCTGCGTCCATGAACGCCAAGGACTCTGACACCGATGCCTGATCTGCGCTTCCAGGCCCGACGCGCCGCCCACACCGAGATCCCCCGACCGAAGAAGGGCGAGGGCCAGTGGGGGCTGGGCTTCACTGAGCCGCTCAACAAGAACGAGCAGAGCAAGAAGGACGACGATCCGCTCAACGTGCGTGATCGAATCCTGAATATCTACGCCAAGCGCGGCTTCGACTCGATCGACCCCGCTGACCTTCGCGGCCGATTCCGTTGGATGGGCCTCTACACCCAGCGCCGGCCCGGGATCGATGGCGGCAAGACCGGCGCCCTCGAGGAGGAGGAGCTCGACGACCGCTTCTTCATGATGCGGGTCCGCTCCGACGGTCAGCTGCTCGACGCCACTCAGTTGCGTACGCTCGGTTCGATCTCGACCGACTTCGCCCGCGGCACGGCCGACATCACCGACCGGCAGAACATCCAATACCACTGGATCGACATCGGATCCGTCCCCGAGATCTGGGAGCGGCTCGCGGCCGTCGGCCTCAACACGCTCGAGGCCTGCGGGGACAGTCCACGCGGCTTCCTGGGCTCACCGGTCGCCGGCGTCGCCGCTGACGAGATCATCGACGGCAGCAGCGCCCTCGCCGAGATCAAGCGGCGTTACATCGGCAACCCGGAGTACTCCAACCTCCCGCGTAAGTTCAAGACGTCGGTCTCGGGTCACCCCTCGCTCGACGGCGCCCCGGAGATCAACGACATCTCCTTCGTCGGCACGGTCCACCCCGAGCACGGCCCCGGCTTCGACCTCTGGGTCGGCGGCGGGCTGTCCACCAACCCGATGCTTGCCAAGAAGCTCGGCGTCTGGATCCCGCTGGAGGAGGTGCCAGACATCTGGGAGGGCGTCATCGCGATCTTCCGCGACTACGGCTACCGCCGACTCCGGTCGCGGGCACGACTCAAGTTCCTCGTCGCCGACTGGGGCGTGGAGAAGTTCCGCGAAGTGCTGGAGAAGGAGTACCTCGGTCGCAAGCTCACCGACGGCCCCTCCCCCGAGCGTGCCGTGCGCAACGGCGACCACATCGGCGCCCACCAGCAGAAGGACGGCCGGTTCTACGTCGGGGTCGCCCCCACCGTGGGCCGGATCAGCGGCGCGATGCTGACCGCACTCGGCGACCTCGTGGAGAAGTACGGCGCAGACGGGGTCCGGCTGACGTCGTACCAGAAGGTCGTGATCATCGGAGTGGCTGACGAGGCGGTTCCGCAGCTCTTCGACGACCTGGAGGTCATCGGACTATCCGCGCGGCCGTCCAACTGGCGTCGCTCGACGATGGCCTGCACCGGCATCGAGTTCTGCAAGCTCGCGATCGTCGACACCAAGCAGCGCGCCAGCGACCTGATCGACGAGCTCGAGCGACGCTTCCCCGATCTGGACACCCCGATCACGGTCAACGTCAACGGCTGCCCGAACTCCTGCGCGCGGATCCAGGTCGCCGACATCGGCCTGAAGGGACAACTCGTCCTCGACGATGACGGCAACCAGGTCGAGGGCTTCCAGGTGCACCTCGGTGGCGGGATCGGCCTGACCAACGGCTTCGGCCGCAAGCTTCGTGCCCACAAGGTCACCAGCGCCGGCCTCGACGACTACATCACCGTTGTCGTCGAGCACTACCTCGCCGGTCGCAGCGAGGGCGAGTCGTTCGCGAGCTGGGTCGCCCGGGCCGACGAGGAGCTGCTCCGCGGCGAGCGGCTGGCCGAAGGAGCCTCGGCATGAGCGAGCGCCAGCGAGCGATCATCAAACACCCCAGTCGGCCCACGGAGGTGGCCGGATGAGTGGCGAAGGCCGCGCGGTCCCGTTCCACTGCCCGTTCTGCGGCGAGGAGGACCTCTGGCCGCACGAAGTGGTGACCACCTCGGCGTCCGGCACCGTGGAGTCGACCTCTCCTCACGGCGCCTGGGAGTGCCGCGCGTGCCTGCGCGCGTTCTCCCTGAAGTCCCTGGGACTGATCACTGCGGCGGTGCAGCGATGAGCGTCAGCACCGCCGCCGCCCGAGCCTTCCGTGGCGCCCACACCGCGGGCCGCTCCCCGGAGGAGCTTCGCGAGCTGGTGTCCCATTGGGGCGCTGAGCTCGAGCTGGCCCCAGCCGAGACGATCATCGAGTGGGCCGCCGCGACCTTCGGGGAGCGCTTCTGCGTGACCTCGTCGATGGGCGACGCCGTGCTCGCACACCTTGCCTCGAAAGTGGTGCCCGGGATCGACGTCGTGTTCTTGGACACCGGCTACCACTTCGTGGAGACCATCGGCACCCGTGACGCGGTCGCGGCGACCCTGGACGTCAACCTGCTCACCATCACGCCGGTCCAGTCGGTGGCCGAGCAGGACGCGACGTACGGCAAGGATCTCTACCGAACCAACCCGGACCTGTGCTGCAAGCTGCGCAAGGTCCAGCCCCTGGCGGACTCGTTGAAGGAGTACGACGCCTGGGCGACGGGCCTGCGCCGCTCAGAGACCCACAACCGGGTGATCGCCCCGGTCATCGGGTGGGACGCCAAGAAGCAGAAGGTCAAGGTCTCCCCGATCGCCCGCTGGACCGATGAGCAGGTCGACCAGTACATCGCCGAGAACGGCGTCCTGGTGAACCCGCTGGTCTACGACGGCTATCCGTCCATCGGCTGCGCGCCCTGCACCCGGCGGGTCGCCCCCGGGGAGGACCCGCGCAGCGGCCGTTGGGCCGGCACCGGCAAGACCGAGTGCGGTATCCACGCCTGATCTCCACCTTGAACCCCTGACAACCCTGTACCACCTCCGAAGGAGGGAATGAACAATGACCGCTCCCGCCCTGGTGGCCCTGGCCCACGGCAGCCGCGACCCCCGCTCGGCCGCCACCGTCAGCGATCTCGTCACCGAGATTCGTGCCCAGCGTCCCGACCTACGTGTCGAAGCCGCCTTCCTCGAACTCTCCAAGCCGTCCTTCACGACGGTCGTCGACAAGCTGGTCAAGGCCGGCCACGACGAGATCGTCGTCGTCCCGCTACTGCTCACCGACGCCTACCACGCCAAGGTCGACGTACCGACCGCGCTCGCCGACGCGGCCGAGCGGCACCCCGGGCTGAAGATCCAGGCGACGGCGATCCTGGGCCTCGAGGCGATCTTCCTCAAGGTCCTCGACGAGCGGCTCCGTGCGGCGCTGCGCGCAAACCGGGTCCGTGAGCTCGACGCGCTCGTCCTGGCCGGCGCCGGCTCCTCAGATCCGCTCGCCAATCAGTCCGTCGCCCGGTTGGCCCGGATCTGGGGCGCCCACCACAAGCTGCCGGTGGTGGCGGCGTACGCCTCTGCCGCGCCGCCCGCGACCGGCGAGGCGGTACGCGCCTTTCGTGCCGAAGGACGCCGCCACATTGCGGTGGCCTCGTTGTTCCTCGCCCCTGGGAACCTCACCGACCGCGCCACCGAACTCGCTCTCGAGGCGGGGGCGGTCGCCGTCTCCGAGCCGCTCGGCGCCCACCCCGAGGTGGCCCGCACCATCCTGGCCCGGTACGCCGTCGGTGCGGTCGAACTCGTCCCCGTCTGACGGTCGAGTTGCCCCATCTGACCGGCGAGTTGCCCGGTCTGACGGCCGAGTTGCCCGGTCTGACGGCCGAGTTGCCTTACCTGACGGTCGAATTGCCCCACCTGGCGGCAGGAGAGGCAATTCACCGCGTACGAGCGGCAACTCGCCGACCACCAA
>Ga0164243_10007976_pt1 | contig 15730 bp, 9 predicted proteins | sample OricompcompostOP_FD_108781 | JGI IMG/M metagenome (GOLD analysis project Ga0164243, IMG submission 108781) | Organic Plus compost microbial communities from Emeryville, California, USA - Original compost - Organic plus compost (OP) | ecosystem: Engineered > Solid waste > Mixed feedstock >...
CGAAGTACGCGATATGGAATGTCGAACGCATCCACGAATGCCTTGAGATCGGCTTCAGATGCTCGAGAGATACCGACGACTTCCAGCCCCTGAGCGTGGAGATCGCCATGCAACTCCACCATCTGAGGGACCTGTTGCTGACAGGTCGAACAGCCTACGTTGAAGAAATTCAACACGACGACCTTCCCGAAGCTGTTCGAGAGTTGAAATTCTACTCCGTTCAGATCCTTCAGGATGAAGTCGGCCGTTTTATCCGGTTGAAGTTCAACGGGGTCGTCATTGCACCCCGTCGCTAGCATAAGACTCAGCGCGAGAATCGGCCCTATAGCGAGAGCACGCCGGATGCAATTCATAATCTCCCCTCCGTAATACACTGAATGTTGTGAACAGGCCGGAACCCCGGACCTCTCCTGTTCCCGATTCCCCTTGCATACAGCCGTTGCCATACGCCGGGCATTACTCAAACCGTAGGCCGATCCCGACACGATGCAGGGCACCAAAGAACTCGTCGGTCCTGCCGTACGCGTAATCCGCCTTCAGGCCAATGCCGCCCGTGCCCACCTTCACCCCCACACCTGCCGTGAGGCCCTCCGAGTCATAGTTGAATTTGTACCCGCCCCGCAAGAAAATCGCGTCCATGAATCCGTACTCGGCTCCGATATGAACACGCTCGGAGAAATCGCGCGGATGGAGCCAGTCCACGCCGACGTTCAGCACGCTCCGCGAGGACTCACCCGCCGCCGACGGTAGCAGGTTCAGCAGGTTCATCGCCAGGCCCACGTCGAACGTCAGTGGCAATTCGAAGCGCTGATCGTAATAGTCGGCCTGATTCGAGAAATTGCGGATCGAGACACCGAAACGGAGGTCTTCGAAACCCGGATAGAACAGCGTACCGAAGTCGAAGGCCAGGTTGCCGAGCTTGTTGTCCACGACCTCGATGGTGCCGTTGACCAGGTCGCTGATGGCGACGCTACCAAGATCCTGGTGCGCGTACTTGATCTGACCGCCAACGTAGAACTGACTGGTGATCTGCCGCGCGTACGTTACTCCGACGGCGTACTCGGCCACCGTGAACGTGCCCTCGTCAATGTAGCCGTCTTGACGCAGGTCTGGATCCGTTCCCTGGTAGACCGATGTGCGGCGAAACTCCCCATAGTCCATACTGACCACGCTCACGCCAAACGTACCGATGTTGCCGACGCGAAACGCAGCGCCCCCGCCGTAGTGCTTGATATCAGCGATCCAGCTGGTCGTACTGAGCAGCACGTCACCTCCCTCCAGCATGGCGAGGCCCGCCGGGTTGGCGAACATCGCTGAGGCGTCGCCGCTCACGGTCGCATGTGTGCCGCCCAGTGCGGCCATACGGCCGCCCACATCGAGGGTCAGGAATTTCATTCCGGCCTGTGCGTACTTCACCGGTTGTGCCTGCAATGCGCCGGCCGCCAGGGTGAGGCAGAGCGCGGCGAGCAGGATGCGATAAGATGTATGTCTCATGTCGATACCCCATGTGCTAGGATGTTGAGCAAGCGTGTGGTTCTGTGACGGGATACCCCCGTTCACTTGATGACCACGAACTTGCCGATAGCCTGCTCGCCGGTGGGATTGCCGCTGGCATCCAGCTCCTCAACGACGTAGATGTAGACGCCACTGACGATCTCCATCGTGCTGAATGTGTCCTGGCGCTCCCAGTCCTCATCCCCCGTATTGCCCATATGGCGTAGCGTCTGCACTTTATCCCCGGTCATCGTATAGATGTGGATGTTGGCGTAAGGGGGCGTATTGAGGAAGTTCAGACGCCGGTTGTTGACGCCGTAGTTGGCCGCACCGCTCAGGTGGTACGGGTTCGGCACGACCACGATGTTCTCCTTCCAGTTGGGATCGGGCGTACGCGTCGGGGCTACCGCCTCGTCGCTCCGCGTCGATGATGTACCCGTGCGGTTCTGGTAGGCGTTGCTCTCCACCCCGTTGACCGTGACCGCCGTCACGTAGTAGTAATACTGCTCCCCGCGAATGACATCCGTATCGACATACTCGTAGGTCCCCACGGGCAGATCGTTTTCATCGGCAATCAGGATGTGCGTTGTGTCCGTCGGGAGGGTGATGTTGATATCACGCTTGAAATCGCGGTAGATGCGGTAACCAGCAATGGGATCGGCGCGGTTGTCCTGCTCTGCTTCCCGGCCCCAGGCGATCCGGATCTGGTCGTTTTCCGATGTAACGGTCAGGGAGGGTGCTGCCGGGGCAAACTCCACATTGAACTGTCCCTCTCCCTTCCGCACCATACTGTTCTCCCACGTACGCCGGGCCTTGCTGGCGGTCTGGAAGGCATAGAACTGGCCCATATCCAGAATCCGATCCTTCTGGTCCCGTGAAAGGGTCGATCCCGCACTGGCAATCAGGTTACCGTTGAGGTCATACACATCCTCGGGCAGCGGAATGAGGTTCAGCTGGGCCGTGTTGCCGTTCTTGTAAGCCCGCCCCGCATCGATGGCGAGACGATGCGGAATCTGCCCGCCCGCGAAGGCGACCACGACCCGAAAGTCCTCGCCGGGCTGCAACTGGTACGGGCCGAAGCTGAAGAGCGCCGCCTTCTCCTGCTCCGTCTGGGAGCTGGAATTGCGCACGTCCCAACCCGGCCGCAAAATGCGATACCAGCCGCCCTTGACCGTCGTAGCGTAATCACCGGGGTTCGAAGGATCCCACGGCATACTCAGGAAATTGTAAACGTTCTGGTGATCGCTACTCCCGAGGTCCGGAGAAAGCTGGCGCTGCGACCAGCCTGCCTTGATTGGCTTGCTCGGATCGTCGCTCTCATCTGACGGACTCTTGTCCGCGTGGATCACCGTATAGGCCATGTACTGCGGTTCCTGGAAAACGCCGTAAATGGACTCAGGATGACCTCGCGGATCCACGCCGGCCTGTGGATCACCCGCGCCCCAGGAATACCAGACGCGCATGGAATCGGCAGTGGGGTCTCCCGCCACGTACTCCTCGTAGGTAGCCCCGTAATAGTTTCCCCAGATATCGCCGGGATAGTGTTCATTACCGTTGGTCTGGGCGGTCAGGCCGAGGTACACGTCGTTCCGGACCTCGTTGGAGGTATTGGTAACGACGTACTCCATGATGATATAGTCGTCATGCTCAGGGTTCGCGAACGCGTACGCCCAACGCTCCAGCTGCAGCCCCATCCCATAGGCAGGCCACCCTTTCATCTTCACGTACGCCATCGCATCCGATGGGATGTTGGGATCGATCGGATCGAGCTTGTCGAAGTTGCGGGTCCAGTCCTGCCCGTCGATGGTCTTCGTCGGATACGGATTGCGGAAGACCCGCTTGAAGGCTCCGGGCTCCGGTACAAAAATGTCCTCGATGTTCGTCGTCTTGTTATGCGCCACCTGTGCGATCTGCACCGGCCAGGAGACCCCGGTCGCATCGGTCCAGCTGCGCCGCACGCCGAGGATGACACCGTGGTTGGTCAGCATCGTCTGGTCCGTCCACGGCTGGTATCTCGGCCACAGAATCGCATCTTGCGTGAGCCCCTCGTTCATGTTGTAATGCATGGCGCCGATGTTGATCTCACGGCTCTGCTGGGCCCGTGCGGGACTGGCCCCTGCTACCGCCAGCAACACCAGACCGCCCAGGAAGAGGCATCGAAAGGCCCCGATTCGTCTATTCATAATAACGCTCGCTTGATTACGCATGGGGATGCTGCCTGGTCTGCTTCACCGGCCAGCGGGAGGATTCTGTATCACCGGACCAGAACTCCCTCCCGCTCGCGAGCGGCGAATGGCTGCAGCCAGGAGTCGGAAAAGTGCCTTGCTCAGAAGTAGAGCTTCACACCGAAGAAGATGTCGCGCTTCTCGATGAAGAGGAAGTTGTAGAAGCCCGGCAGGTCGATGTCGTCTCCCTTCCAGTCACCCGGACGGTACTTGCCTGTCGTCTTCCCATCTTTCTCCACCTTGAGGCCGAGAGACTCCATGTAGGCCCTGAACTCCTGCTTGAAGAACTCATTGTCGTCCCAGACCCAGTTGTCATGGATATCCGCGGTCCCCTGCTGCGTCATGTTGCGTTTATTGAAGACGTTGCTCACGTCTATGTAGAACAGGCTGGAGAAGCGGCCCTGCCGGAAGAGATCCTTCGAGAAACGCAGGTCCCAGCGGGAGTAGGGACGCCAGCGGACGTTGTTCTCGATGAGAGGTAATTGCTCGGGATTCCACGTGAACTGCTTGCCGCGCTGCCACGTGTAGAGCAGGTTCACGTTGATACCGCCTAACAATGAGAACGACTCGTTCCCCGGCCCGAATCGATCCGGCGTGTGGAAGTCTATGTTCGCCTTGATGACGGGCCGCACGTCGGCATCAGATACCTGCGACGAGACGAACCGCGGCTGGCGCGTCGGATCTTCGTAGAACTGATCGTACCCGAACTCGCCCTCGGTTTCGACTCGGTAGTCGAAGCTCGTCCAGCCGCTTACGAAAGGAACCGTATTCCGGCGCAGTTCGAGGAGTGCCTCGAAGCCGCGCACGTCCTTGAACCGCTGGTTCGTACGGGTGGTGTAGCTCGCCCCGCCGAAATTGATCGGGAAAAACTGGGTGTTGTCGTACTCGTTGTTGATGTCGCGGTAATAGCCCGTCAGCCGGAGGTTCATCCGGTTGAACAGGTTGTGTTCGTACCCAAGTTCGTACGCGATCGTCCGGGAAGGCTCGAGATCAGGGTTGCCAATGTTGTTGACCCGGAACTGAGCGTTCCGCTGCCGTTGCACCCGGTACATGTCCAGCGCGTTCGGCCACTGGTAGGCATGCCCGTAGTTGAAGAAGATCTTGGCGACGGTCGTGATCGGGTGCGAAATCCCGATACGCGGGCTGAGGACCACGTGCGTGCGCCGCTTTGACGGGATCGCGTCGAACTCATCCGCCCGCCCGCCGAGCAGGAACTCGGAGTAGGGCCCGCCCTCCGGATCGTTCGGGTCACCTGCGATGAGCGCGGGGAATTTCGCCGTATTCAGCCAGTCGGCTCGGACCCCCAGGTTTGCCACGAGTCCTTTGAATTCCAGCTTGTTCTGCACGTAAAATGCACCCATCCAGGGGGTCGCATTTGATGCTGTCGAGTCGCCGCCGTTGACCGAAGGGTCAATCGCGTTGTACATCTGGAATACTTTCAGACGCTCGACTTCGAATCCAGCCTTCACCTGGTTGAACCGGTTTACCTGGCTCGTCACACTGCCCCAGAGCCTGGATTGCCGTGAATAGGTTTCGTTCTGGCGGATATTGCACGAGGACATACGGAAGACGCCGCTCTCGTCACGGAACTGGTCCGGCATGTATCCCCAGGGAGCTTCGTCGTAATAGTAGTCGCCGATCTTGATCTTGGCCCAGTCACGCCAGTTCTCCCAACCGACTACACCCTGAGCCGCAAGTGCATCCGCTTCTTGCTCCGTACCGATGAGGCCTTCGAGACGGCTCGTGAGGCCCCACGGGGACCCCGGAACCGGCGCGGTATTGCGGACTTCCTGGAGCATCTCGTAGTCGGCGCGGGAATGCGAGAAGTCCAGCTGGAAGAACGTGTTGGCCGAGACCGTATGTGTGATCGTACCGCCGTAAATCTGTCGTGTCTGCTGGCCCGGTACGGCGCAATGCAAGTACCACATCTTGTTCATGGCACCGTCGATCGAACGGAACGGGTTGCTTGAAATGAACCCGTCGATGGACGGTCCCTGTCCGCCGTCACCCCCCTCCTGCCGGGCATAGAAGCCGTGCAGGTTCAACCGCGTCTTGGGTGTGATATTCGTGGTGATACGGGCGCGGAACGAGTTATCCGTATAGGCGCGGTTGACCGTACGCGGATTGTACTCGGTCTGCTGCCGGTCATACGAAACGAAAAATTTGACGGAGTTCAAGAGCGGAACCGGTCCTCCCAGGGTGAATCCCGCCGTATAGTCGGGCAGCGTTCCGTACTCGTGGATGGCATCGTCCATGCTCACGTCATACCCCATCTCGCGCAGTTTCTTGATGGAGTCACGCGAGCGGTGCCGCCACAGATAGCGCGCATACAGTTCCTGCGCGCTCTGCTCCAGTTCGGCCTGCGTCCATTTACCATCTTTGACGCCGTCCTTGAGGTCTACATAGTGTGGACCTGCGAGCCCCTCGTTCTCAGCGTTCGCGTAGAACCCCTTCCATCCGGCTTCGAAAAACGGATTCGGAATCCGTTCGCCATTCGCATCGAGCTTGTACGTCACTCCGTCCGGCTCCATCAGATAGCCCGTGAAAGCGCCCATCGTAGGATCGACGAACGGCTGAACGACCGGGGAATCGTGGCTGAACAGCATCGGGCCGAAGTGCTTGATGCCCGGTGCGCTGTAGCTGAAGTTGATGGAGCCGGAGTAGACGTCACCTCCCTCCTTCGTAGCCACGTTGACGACGCCCGTCTGTAAGTTGCCATACTCCGCCGCGAAACCACCCGTCTGGATCTTGACCTCCTCAACCGCGTCGAGGTTGACCTTGAAGTAGGGCCGGTTCGTCAGCGCATCCCCCTGAGACACACCATCCACGATGAACAGGGCCTCATCGAATGCACCGCCCCGGATACCCGGACGATCCTCATAGGCGCTGATCGAGTTCACGCCGACCGTCGTCCCGACTACGCTCGTGACATTCTGAAACCGCCCGGCCTGAATTTCCTCCGCACTGATATTGCGCTGCGTACCGGATATGTCCTGCTGAATGATCGGCGCATCGGCGATGACGACGACCTCATCCAGTCCGACGGTTTCCTCTCCGAGCGAGAAGTTCACCTCTGTGGTTAGGTCGATATCGACATTCACCCCCTGGATGACCTGAGGCGCGTACCCTATGAATGACGCACGCAATGCGTACGTACCTGGACGAACGTTCAGGATGTTATAGTACCCGTCCAGGTCGGTTATCGAACCCTGTGTCGTACCGTCGATTACGACGCTCACTCCCGGCAATCCCTCGCCGGACTCGGCATCCGTAACCCTACCGGCAATCTTGCCTACCTGTGCCATGGCCGAAGCCGGTATCAACAGGGTCAACAAGGCCAGTAACTGTACTCTTCTCATGGAATGGCCCTCCTTGATTAGTACGTCTGCCCTTCACTCCACCCCATCCAGGCACGTTGGGGACGGAGTTATGGCGTATGTTTGCTACCGAAACGAGCACAGAAAGCGCTTCCTGACAGGCCGCCTTTCAGCAGCACAGGGAAAGGCTGTACCCATGCCCACATCTCGTGCAGGGATAATCAGGTACGCGGCTGATGTCTACTATCCTGGCGCCCTGCCCTTCTCCTTCAGATCAGCGGTGAGTCGCAAGTGGGTGATCGCTCACCGCCTACCGGGCGGGCGTAAACGTCCGTCTATGAAAGGTGCCGCCCAGGGAGACCCAGAAGCCGTTCCGGTGTGTCTCCTGTGTGGCACGAGCGTTCTATTTCAAGGTGGGGCGGCCCAAGTTAACGCTTAAGGAGAAGAACGGAGCGGCAGGCGGTCACGGTGAGAACGGGATCATCCTGCAGCACCTCTCATCGTCACGACCTGAAATGCCGGGGGACGGCACCTCGTGACAGGCTTGGGACGCAAAGGCGATTCTACAAAACCGCCACACGCATGTCAAGGCAATTTCACGGTGCCTTGACATGCGTGTCTAGAATTACACTGAGATCATTTTCCACAAACCCAAAAAACAGCCTCCAGAATAACTTCTGCGCGGATGTAGAAAAAAAGCTTGCCAGATCTGCCCCTGAGCCCACCACACCTGCCCGGAAACCTGTTCAGCACCCTCAAACAGATCAATCCGGCCAATTTCCGGCCCCAACCCTCCCCCGACAACGTCACGCCCCGCCCAGAGCCAGGCAGCGCACAGCCTGAAGGACCTCTCTCAAACTCACTATGACCACTGAGGAGCGTCAGTCATCCTAGAATGAGCGAGCCTGAGGGCACATGTATACCGCTCCGTAATCGGGCGCCATCCCGAGCGCGGCCGGGGACACGAGACGAAACCGACTGTCGGAGAAATCCCACAAAAGAGCACCACGATCAGGATCAATCTCTTCGCCCAGCATGACACATGACGAACATACCAGATGCCCCGGACGCACTCGTCTACTGGGCCGCCTCCGCAAACGCCGCGTAGTCTGTCTCGATCACCTCAGGCGCAGCCACTCCGGGGTAGATGATGATGCGGTGTTTGAACGTCGTGGACTCACCGGCTGCAAGACTGAAGTTCAATTCCTCCTTCCCACCACTCAGGTCCTTTTGCCCGAGCGGGTTGGCCGCAAAGAGCCCGTAACCGCGGGCATGCCAGTACGTGGGGAATCCGGGATTCTCGGGGTTATCCAGAATCACGACGCTCACAGAGTCCCCCTCCAGGACGCCGGATAGCCGCATCCACCGTCCTCGCGTTCCCCAGACGTCCTCTCCCTCGATGCCCTCACTGCTGAGGTAGTGGCCCGTCACGCCCTCGTTGTTCAAAACCGCGACCTCCGTCGGCTTGCCGCTGGCATCCGTAAAGATCTCTGGCTTCGTGGCGGGATGCTCCAGCGCACGCGTCACCCGAAGGCCGAGGACCCCTTCCTTATTGTCCTTCAGGCTCACGGGCTCATCGAGCGCTGTCAGCGTAGTAATCCGGTCGATAGCTCGTTTACCATCTTCGTAGGCGCGGAAAACATAACGCGTATTCTCCTCGAGCAGCACGTCTCCGCTCGGGTTGACCCACTCGGCTGAAACCTCCAACACACCCTGCCCCTCTCCGCCTTCGGCGGTATTGATCATGGTATGCCGGATCGTACCCATCTTGGCAACACGATCCCCAGTGATCGCGTCCGAGTTATTCCAGAAGTCGAATCCGTTCACGTCGCCGTAATTGAACCACAGGCCGATGTGGTGCGGGTGGTCCGTCCGTTCGCCCGCCTTCTGCTCGAACGGGTAGCCGCGCGTAATGGCTTTCCCATTCGCCGTCAGGATCGGATACAGCACCGGCTTCTTCAGAACCGGAAGGGCGTCCGTGTAGAGATAGGATGTGAACGGCTGCCCGCCGACAAACACATCCACACGCTTCTCTGCATCGTTCCGAACCAGCTCGACTCTCCGGGCACCGGCCTCCGACGGCGCCGCGTCGCCCTCTCCGGGGACATCGGACTGGCAGGCTGCGATCCCTGCAGTAACGGCTGCGACGACAGCCAGCGAACACGCGTTGCGAATACCGGTCTTTAAGCTGATCATAGGTTACTCGGTTCAGTGTGACGGTTCGTAAAAGCACGGCAGGCCGTGCCGCTGCGTTCGTTCGAGTCCGGAAGTTCACCCGATCGCATCAGGCAACGACGACCTCCTGCTGCTCATCGTCGAACGTGATGCGTTTGCCGGTTTGGATGGCTGCGATGTTCATGATGAGCGCGATCGAGTGATTGTAGGCCGCCCGGACATCCGCGTTGGGCGTCTTGCGGCTCCGAATGCATTCCATCCAGTTGCGAACGTTGGCCGAGGTCGCGTCATCCACGCCGGTATTCGCCGCCGTTTCCATACCGCCTGCCGCGGCCAGCTTCATCTCGGAAAGCAAATTGGCCTGCATACCCATCGCCTTTGCGTGGTTCTCCTGCAGACCACCTTCCGCCGAGATCGTGTTCGTGTCCAGGTTAAGGGTGCCGCCATTCGAATAGTAGATCTCTTTTACGCCGCCCGCCGAGTTCGTCATCCGCGACGAATAGGTTACCTGGAATCCTTTGTTCGGATTGTCGAACGGGCCGTAATCGAACACGGCTGTCATGGTATCCCAGTTGCGCCGTCCGTCGTTCCAGAGGTAGATCCCTCCGTTGGCGACGACGCTCCTGGGCCGCGGTAGACCGGTGAACCAGTGTACGGTATCGATCTGATGAACCAGCCACTGGTCTGGAATACCGGACGAGTAGGGCCAGAATAGGCGAAATTCGAGGTACTTCCGCGGGTCCCACTCCTCATAGGGACGATTCATCAGGTAACGGTTCCAATCCGTATCCTCCTTCCGGATCGCAGCCACTTCCCTCGGACGGCGCCAGCGCCCCGGCTGGTTGACGTTCCACGTCATCTCGACCGCCACGAGATCGCCGAACTGGCCGGACTTAATGTACTCGTTCGCGAGCTGATAATTGCGTGCGCTCCGCCGCTGCGTACCGACCGCAAACACCCGGTCGCTACCCTCTACCGTTTTCAGCCCCAACCGCGCATCATCGATGGTATTCGCCCAGGGCTTCTCCGAATAGACGTCCTGCCCCGCATTGATGGCTTCTACGGTGTGAAGCGCATGCTGAAAGTCCGCCGTGCTGATAATGACCGCATCGGTCATTCCGGAGTCGTACAACTCCTCGTTGTTCCGGTAAGGCGTAACCTTGCCGCCTGTTTTTTCCGATATGGCCGCGGCTCCCTCCTCACGGCGCTTGTTCCAGATGTCGGAGACCGCCACGATCTCCATGTTCAGCTCACTGCTATGCTTAAGGAATGCGGGAATCAACGAGCCGCGCGCCCGGTCGGAGTACCCCACGATCCCCACACGCACACGGTCGTTCGCGCCGATGATGCGCGCGTAGCTGTACGCGGGCATGCTCATGGCGATTCCGGCCCCGGCCGCGCCAGCCGCCGCCTTCTTGATGAAATCCCTTCGTGAGCTCGTGTCATTCAGCATGGCAGCCTCCTTAAGCGTTTAAGTAAAGAACCTGTCTTATCTCCGCATCACGTATACCTCCTCCGTTGTCTCATCTGAGCTGCCCGAACAGCAGACCGCCCGTTTGAAGGCGGTCTGCTGTTCGCGGCTGGTAGTCAAACTCACGATAGCAGCTTCATACCGTCCGGATCCCAGGCATACGGACGCCTGGTCTCATAGCTCAGGTTTGCCAGGAGTGGCGGCGCCGCGGCGCGATAGCCGAACACCGGACCCTCCACGACCGGCTTACCCTCACGGATTCCTGCAAAAAAGTCAGCGAAGTGGTCCAGACGGTCGTCGTATCCCTGCGGTACCCTGTATTCGATGCTCTCGTCCAACTCGGCAGGCGGACTCGTCGGATGCTCGCGGCGATACTGCTCCACGAACTGCCGCTGCACCTCTTCCGAGAACGTGAAGACCGAGTTGTAACCTTCGACCAGTTGCTGCTCTGTCGGCGGGCGCATGGGACGGCGTGACAGGCGGAGCGTACCACCTTCGATGCTCATCGCCCCCTCGTCTCCAATGAACCGGAAGACCGTCCCGCCTCCACCACCATGAGCGAAGTTCGTCTGCAATGCCAGGGTAAAGTCCGGATGCTTATCCGTTTCCGGGTACTGGTACAGACCCAGCATGACATCCGGAGCGTCCCGGCCATCCTTCCATTTGCGGATCCCCCCCACCGCATAGATCTCGGTCGGGCCCTTCGCACTGATGGCACGGTGGATACCCGTGAACAGGTGAACGAAAAGGTCTCCGGCCACACCCGTTCCATAGTCCGAATAATTGCGCCACCGGAAGAAACGTACGGCGTCGAACGGACGCTTCGGCGCGTTCCCCAGGAACGTATCCCAATCGACGGTCTCGGGCGACGCATCGGGCGGAATCGAGTATTGCCAGGCCCCGAGCGATGAATTCCGGTTATACGAGGCCTCGATCATGTTCAGCCGTCCGATGGCTCCGGCCTCGAACAGTTCCTGCGCCTTGGCGAAGATGAGCGAGCTTGCGAACTGGCTTCCCACCTGGAGCACGCGGCCCGTCCGTTCCTGCGCGGCAATCACCTCCGGGCCCTCCTCTACCCGGTGCACCATCGGCTTCTCGAGGTACACGTGCTTGCCTGCTTCCATCGCATCTACCGCGATCTGCTTATGCCAGTGATCCGGCGTGGCTACGATGACCGCATCGATATCCGGCCGGGCCAGAATCTCCCGGTAATCGCGCGTCGTGAAGATGTGATCGCCGTAAACCTCCTTAACCCGTACCAGCCGGCTGTCGTAAAGGTCGGCAGCCGCGACGAACTCGACGCCGGGCACCCGCAGAGCCGTATTGACATCGCTGTACGCGATGATACCCATTCCGATGGACGCAATCCGAATCCGATCGTTCGGAGAAACCGGCTTGAGCGGTTCCGCTGTCAACAGTTGAGTCCGGCTGCCCGCCAGCGCGGAGGTTGCGAATCCTGCAGCTACCGTGGAACTAGCTGCCAGCTTGAGAAAGGAGCGTCGCGATGTACTTCTGCCTGCCATCTGCAAGGAACCCTTAGATTGTTAAGGTGCAACAACATTGCGGTAGAAAGCCCTGCCATAAACGGGCGTCTCTACACGGATGCTTCAATAAACAACGTTCACACGGTAGTCACAAGCCCGGCCTGCCATTTCCGGCTAAAGCGCCCAGGGCGTCCGGTATTCTGAAATCAACAAAGCCTCTGCCTCGGGCAGATCGACGGCAACTTCCCGCTCTCCGTCCCACTGAATCTGCCGCCCGAGGCGGTACGCCACGTTCCCGAGCATCGCCGTACTGCTCGACCGGTGGCCGATCTCGATATCGCAAATCGGCTTCTCTCGGGATTTCACGGAGTCCAGGAAGTTGGCGATGTGTTTACTGCCGTCGTTGCCTTCGTTCTTCAGTTCCAGCGGCTCCAGGCTGCTCCCCTTCTCCGGCATTAACTTGAGCACGCTGCGGTCGACGAACAGCGTCCCGTTCGTCCCGTGAAACATGATGCCGTAGCCGTGCCCCTCCATCGGGAAACCGTTATCCTGGCGATTCTCGTAGGTCGCAACGAACGTCGGATACTGGTATGTAGCCACGATGGTATCCGGCGTGTCACGGTTGTCCTGGAGATAAAACTTGCCGCCCACGGCCGCAACCGACGTAGGATAGTCGACCTCCATGGCCCACTGCACGATATCGAGCAGGTGAACCCCCCAGTCCGTCATCATGCCTCCGGCATAATCCCAGAAATAGCGCCACGTTGCCCACCGCGTGAAGTTGCCTTCGGCATCGACCGCAACACCGAACCGGTTGGCATTGTAGGGCACACGTGGAGCCGGTCCGAGCCACATCTCCCAGTCCAGCCCTGCAGGCGGCGCGCCGTCCGGCGGATTGCCAATCCCTGCCGGATACTCGTTGCCATAATTCCAGGTACGGACAAAGCTGATCGGGCCCAGCTTGCCGCTTCGCACGATATCCACGGCGTTCTGAAATACGAAGCTGGAACGCTGCTGCGTGCCAACCTGCACGATGCGGTTGTTTTTCCGCGCCGCCTCGACCATCTGGCGTCCCTCGGAAACCCGTACCGCCGTGGGCTTCTCGACGTAGACGTCCTTCCCGGCTTCGGTCGCAAGGATGGTGTTCAGCGCGTGCCAGTGATCCGGAGTCACGACAAAGACCGCGTCCACTTCGGGCCGTTCGAGCAGCCGTCGGAAATCCGTATACGTCTGTGCGTCCGGAGCCCGCTGGGCCGCCCAACGCAGATTGGGCTCGTAGACGTCCGACAGCGCAACCACCTGCGCCGTCGCCGCATGATCTTGCAGGAGCCGTTGCAAGTGCCCGCGCGCCTGTCGGCCCATCCCGATGATTCCGATCCCGATCCGCTCATTGGACCCGAGAATACGGGCATAACTCGATGCGGGCATACCGACCGCAGCCCCGGCCAACCCGGCCGCAACAGTCTTGACGAAATCCCGGCGCGTAGCAACTGAGATCGACATGACGCGGCCCTCCGGTGGTTAGCCAAGAGATACGGTTACGCTGGGCGCACCCAGCCCGGCCAGCACGCCCCGCATATACGCGAAGGATTCCAGCATGCCCGGCAGCGGATCGTCGGCGTTGATTTCGTACTCGAGATTGACGTACCCCTGGAAGTCCATCTTGATGAGCTGCCGGAAAATATCGGCAATCGGCATCTTCCCGCGTCCCACGATCACCTGGCTCTCCCTCACCATGAGGTCACTCAGGTCCTTGATGTGCATATCGAGGAGCCGGGGTCCGGCGTCTGCGATGGCCGCCACCACATCCGTACCTGTACGCGTCGTGTGCCCCACGTCGATGCAGAGCCCCATGCGCGGGTCCATATCTTTGATGACCTCCAGCGCATCGGCAGGAGCCGGATAAAACTTGTCCTCCGGACCGTGGTTGTGGATCGCGACCTTGATGTCGTACTGCTTGGCGAACCTCTCTACGCGCGGCATGATCTCCGGAGCCCCCGTTACCACCATAAGCGGCATGCCGGCGTTCTTGGCATACTCGAAGTACTTGCCAACATCCTCGTCCGTATCCTCCTGGAACGTGATCGTGCCGCCGCCGACGACCTGCAATCCGGCATCGGCAAAGTCCTTCCGTGCCGCCGCATACTCTTCCGCCGTGCTCTCATACGGAAGGTGGAACGACTTGATGTTGACGTATGGCGTGCCGATCTCCTTGATCATCGCAATCGCCTCGGGCCGGCTGAACTTGCGCAGCGAGTAGCTCGCCACCCCCAGTTTAACGCCGCCTTTCACCGCGCCTGCACGAGCTACACGGACCGGCTCTGCAAAGGCCTGCATGGGCGCAACGGCAACACCGGCCAGCCCCACAGCCGCCCCTTTCAGGAAATTCCGTCTCGATTCCCCTGCTGTCATGATAGCCCCCTGGTCTAAGTTGATGGCTCAAACGGTAGGAGTTGGGTTTCAGGTACCAGTGATCTCACTACCCGAACACCCTCTTATTGCTCCGCAGGCAGCGGGCGCACCTTGATATTCCGGTACCACACATCGTCGTTATGGTCCTGAAGAACGATGTGCCCCTTCCGGTTATCCGCAAATCCTTGGATATCCTTGTACTTGCTGGCAGCCAGATATTGGTTGAATTCCTCGCTGCCGATCTCGTACTCCACGACCTTCTCGCCGTTCAGCCAGTGCTCGACGTGGTTGCCCTGCTTCACGATGCGGCCCTGGTTCCACTCTCCCGTGGGTTTCATCTTCTTGTTCGCGTTCGGCGGAATCATGTCGTAGAGAGCGGCCGCCGTGCGGTTTCCGTTGACGCCCATCTTCGCATCCGGATGCAGGCTGTCATCGAGCACCTGATACTCGAACCCGAGCGCCGCCCGGGCCATGGGGTTCCTCAGCGACATTTCTTCCGAGACGTTGTACTTCACGCCGCTGTTGGCGCCGGGGCTCAACTTGAAGTCAAAAGCGAACTCGAAATTATCGTAGGTATCAACCGTTATCAGGTCGCCCCCCCGAAGCGGCTGCCCGTCAGGAGCGACCGGCACCTTGCCGCTGGCCACCTTGTGCAGGGTGCCATCCTCGATGACCCAGTGCTGCGCGGGTATCGAATCCTGCCCGATGCCGCGCCAGTTCTCAAAGCTCTCGCCGTCAAAAAGGAGAATCCAGCCCTCTGCTTGCTCCTGGCTCGTGAGCGTGTTCACCGCCGCAACGGCCGTTTCACTCGCGTCCCCCGCCGGAGCGGGCTCCGCCCGGTCCCCTGCACAGGCACTCACCGTACAGGCAACGAGGCCGGCAGCTGATGCGGATAGCAGCATGTGCAGGGTAGACGATGTGTGCCCGGTCAGGTCTCGGTAGAACATGGCCAGCTCCGACGAATGGATGGTAATAGATTCACTTAAACGTTAAAGCATGAAACGGCTACACAGGCAGCATCTCGTGGACCTGAAAGCGCTTCGCAGCCTCTCCATGCTGCAACGAGCCGGATATCGCACGTGCTCAGTTTGCGAAAACACTGAAATAAAGCGATTCCGCCCGCTAAGGTCAATCACGACGAGCATAAAAAGC
>Ga0164243_10007978_pt1 | contig 15728 bp, 10 predicted proteins | sample OricompcompostOP_FD_108781 | JGI IMG/M metagenome (GOLD analysis project Ga0164243, IMG submission 108781) | Organic Plus compost microbial communities from Emeryville, California, USA - Original compost - Organic plus compost (OP) | ecosystem: Engineered > Solid waste > Mixed feedstock >...
ATACCCAACATGTAATCGTGGTAAATGATGGCGCCACGGATGAGACCGCTACTATTTTAACTGCTTTCCCGCAGGTAAAAGTCATCAGCTACCAACCGAATAAAGGTAAAGGCTGGGCTTTGCGAACAGGCTTCAAAGCAGCAGTAGAGCTTGGTTACGACTACGCCATTACGATCGATGCCGATGGGCAGCATTTTGCCAGTGATCTTCCTATCATGTTACAACAAGTGGAAGAACAACCGGGTACCCTGGTAATCGGTGCGCGGAACTTACAGGAGGAGAACATGCCGGGTAAAAATACATTTGCCAATAAGTTTTCCAATTTCTGGTTTTATGTTGAAACAGGGAAAAAGGCTGCCGATACTCAAAGCGGCTACCGCTTGTACCCGCTTTACCGGATGAAGAAGATCGGTTTTTGGTGCCGCAAATACGAATTTGAAGTGGAAGTCTTGGTCCGTTCTTCCTGGAGGGGTATTCCCATCGCCTGGGTTCCCGTGAAGGTATATTATCCACCCGCGGAAGAGCGGGTGTCGCATTTCAGGCCGTTCCGCGATTTTTCCCGGATCAGCGTATTAAATACGGTCTTAGTGACGATCGCATTTTTGTACATCAAGCCCCGGGATTTTTTTCGATACATAGCGAAAGCAGAAAACAGGAAAGCCCTCTTTCGTGAGCATTTGTGGAATTCTAATGAATCTAATTCGAAGAAAGCCTTGGCCATCGGCCTGGGCATTTTCATGGGCATCGTGCCCATCTGGGGTTTTCAAATGATGGCAGCTTTCGCCTTGGCAACCCTCTTCAAATTGAATAAGGCCCTGGTGATCTTAGCGGCTAATATCAGCATCCCGCCGATGGTACCCTTGATTATATACGGGAGTTTCCTCGCCGGAAAAATTTGGGTAAAAGAAGATTTAACTGGGCAGGTTTTTAGCCGCTCTTTCAGTTGGGAAGCGGTTAAACAGGGAGGGCTGCAATATATTTCCGGCGCATTTACATTGGCATTCATCGCCGGGATATTGGCATGGCTGATAACTTATTTGCTGTTGGTGATGGTACGGAGGAAACCCACTACACACCGGCATTTTCAAAACGGATCATCTCGTTAATAAATATAAAGTAGCATCATATTAGAATTTAGTCCGGAGGATCAATTGTATGGGTAATATTTTTATCGCGATATATAATTTCTTTGCGGCTCGCAAATGGTTGCTGTGGTTGTTCACGGTAGGACTGTTCGCGTTCGTAGCTTTTTTCGCGACAAGGTTGAAGTTGGAAGAGGACATAACAAAGATTTTACCCAGGGACCGGAAGATCGAACACCTGCAACAATTTTTACAGAATACAAAGTTTGCCGATAAATTGGCGATCATGATCTCCGCGAAGGGAGATAGTAGTATTGCCAACGCAGATTCTTTAACGGTCTTTGCCGATGCTTTTGTTGCCGCAACGCAAGATAGCGCACTGGCGCCTTATATCACGAAAATCCAAGCGCAAACGGATGATGCTTCGATGCTGGAAATCATGCAAGCAATTCAGGATGATTTACCGGTTTACCTGGACAGCGCAGATTATGCCAAGATGGATACCTTGATTAGCCCGGCAACAGTTCATACATCCCTGGAGAATGATTTCAACCTTTTAATTTCCCCGGCGGGAATGATGGTTAAGAAAATCATCCAGGTAGATCCAGTGGGGCTATCTTGGATCGGGATCAAGAAATTAAGGGAATTGCAATATGATGATCATTTCGAATTATATAATAATTATATCGTTACCAAGGATCATCAGCATTTACTATTATTCATTACACCGAAATATGCACCCAATCAAACCGGGAAGAACAAACTGTTTTTAGAACGGCTCGATGAACAGGTAGCTACCTTGCAGGCGCTACATCCTTCGGTAGCATTACGCTATTTCGGCGCCACGGCAGTTTCGGTTGGAAATGCGTTGCAATTGCAGAAAGATACGATCCTAACTCAAGGCATCACGATATTATTACTGGTGGTTTTAATCGCCCTGTTTTTCAGGAAAAAACGCGCCCCGGTATTAGTGATGTTGCCCGTTTTGTTTGGCGGCGGATTTGCTTTGGCGATGATTTATTTCATCCAGGGAACATTATCTGTCATTGCTTTAGGCGCCGGGTGCGTTGTGTTGGGTATAGCAGTCAATTATTCCCTGCATGTATTTAATCATTACCGCCATTTACCCGATGCCAGGAAAGTGATCCGGGATTTGGCAACCCCGATGACGGTGGGCAGCTTCACGACGGTAGGAGGTTTCCTATGCCTGCAATTCGTGAAAAGCCCGATGTTGAAAGATATCGGTTTGTTTGCCGCATTTAGCTTGATCGGGGCAGCCTTATTTTCACTAGTCATATTACCGCACTTCATTGTTCCGGCTAGGCATCGCCAAACTGGTGCATCCGCGCATAATAAAACGCATAAAGATAATTGGCTGGATCGATGGGCATCCGGCAAGCCGGAGAAGAATAAGTGGCTAGTGGGCGGTATTTTCGTGTTAACCATCATTTTTTGTTTTACGGCGGGAAAAGTGCAGTTTGAAGACAATATGATGCGCATGAACTACATGCCGAAGCATTTGATAGCATCCGAGAAATTACTCAATGAAATCAATTCATTTACCGCGCAGTCGGTTTATATCATCTCTAAAGGAAAGAATTTAGATGAAGCCCTGGCCAACAGGGAATCCATCTTGCCGAAGATCGGGCAACTTCAAAAAGATAGCGCTATTTTCCAGGTTTCCGGCGTGGGCAATCTATTGTTATCATCAGAAAAACAAGTTGAAAGGTTAAATCGTTGGAATGCTTATTGGACGGCCTCCAAACGGGATAGCCTTATCAAGAATGTTACTTCGCAAGGGCAGGTGTTCGGCTTCAAGCCAACCGCATTTCAACAATTTGAGCGTTGGCTGAACAAGGATTTTCAGCAGGTCGAAGCAGCGAATTCACCTTTACTCTCCGGAGGGTTTTTATCAGATTTTGTAAACGAGAAGGATGGACAAACCACCTTGGTAACGATATTAAAAGTAGCTCCAGATCAAAAGGATAAAGTTTACGAAGTTTTAGATGGCGATCCGCAGAATATCATTTTCGACAAACAATATACGGCCAACCGCTTGGCAGAAGTGGTGAGGGATGAATTTAACAGTATTGCCTGGATGACTTCCTTGCTGGTTTTCATTGCCTTGCTATTGTCTTACGGTCGTATCGAATTGGCATTAATTACTTTTATCCCGATGGTCATTAGCTGGGTGTGGATACTGGGTATAATGGGATTGTTCGGGATCAAGTTCAACATCGTCAATATTATTCTTTCCACCTTCATTTTCGGTTTGGGAGATGATTACAGCATCTTTACGATGGATGGTTTATTGCAGGAGTATAAAACCGGTGGTAAACATGTTTCATCTTTCAAATCATCGATTTTCCTTTCTGCGATCACCACCATCCTGGGATTGGGCGTATTGATATTCGCGCAACATCCTTCTTTGCGATCGATCGCGTTAATTGCCATTATAGGTATCGGTTGCGTAGTAATTACATCGCAGGTACTGATACCTCTATTTTTTAACTGGCTGATCACGAACAGGGTAAAGAAAGGGAAAGCGCCTTGGAAGTTGAGCAGTTATGCAAAATCGGTTTTCTCGCTCAGTTATTTCGCGGTAGGTAGTATGTTCATGACCTTGTTGGGCTGGATATTGTTGAAATGGAATCCCTGGAAAGGGGAGAAGAGCCGCTATTATTACCATCTTTGGCTGTCGAGGTTAACTTGGTCGACTTTGCATATCATGACGAATGTTAAAAAGAAGGTTATCAACGAGCCAGGGGAAGATTTTAAGAAACCAGCGATCATCATCAGTAACCACCAATCTTTCCTGGATATTTTGATATCAACAGGTTTATCACCTAAAATTATTTTGCTAACCAACCAGTGGGTTTGGAATTCGCCCGTTTTCGGGAAAGTGGTGCAGATGGCAGAATATTACCCTGTTGCAGACGGGGTAGAAGGTGCGATTGACCTGTTGAAACAGAAAATTGATGCGGGTTACTCCGTGGTAATTTATCCTGAAGGTACCCGCTCTGAAAGTACCAGTATCGGCCGTTTTCATAAAGGGGCATTTTACCTGGCCGAGCAATTGCAGGTTGACATTTTGCCGGTAGTGATTCACGGTACCGCGTACACGATGAGTAAGAACGATTTTCTTTTAAAGGATGGATATGTAACCGAGCAATACTTGCCGCGTATTCACCCGGATGATAAAACCTGGGGAGAAACGTACAGCGCGAGAACCAAATCTATCAGTAAGTATTTTAAACAGGCTTACAAGGATTTAGCTTTGCAGATGGAGACGCCGAAGTATTTTAGGGAACAGCTAATCTATAATTATATTTATAAAGGTCCTATCCTGGAGTGGTATATGCGGGTAAAGACCAAGTTGGAAGATAATTATAATTTATTTAACCAATTGGTGCCGCGTTCCGGTAAGATTATGGATATCGGCTGTGGATATGGTTTTATGGCTTATATGTTGCATTGGGTAAGTCCCGGTAGGATTATTACGGGGGTAGATTATGATGAAGATAAAATTGCCACCGCCAATCATGCCTACCTCAAAAATGAGCATATCAATTTTATCCATGCAGATATTATGGATCTTTCATTTGAAAAGCAAGATTGTTTCATTTTGAGCGATGTATTTCATTATTTGAACAACGAACAACAGGAAATACTATTGAATAAATGCTTGGAACATTTATTACCCGGCGGCATTATCATCCTGCGTGACGGGGACGCTTCGATAGAAAAAATGCATAATAGGACTAGGTTGACGGAACTGTTTTCTACGAAGATTCTCGGCTTTAATAAATCGATGCCGCACGGGCTTAATTTCGTTACCTCGAAAGAACTCTCGGATATGTTGCAAAAGGCAGGGGCCACTTTCGAAATAGCACAGCAATCAAAAATTACCTCGAATATCGTTTTTATCATTAAACATTCATCCATAAAACATCATGCATAAATACGATGTAGTCATATTAGGAAGCGGTCTGGGCGGACTTCTTTGCGGGGCCATCCTGGGTAAGCATGGATACAGGGTATGTGTTTTGGAGAAAAACAGGCAGATCGGCGGTTGCTTGCAAACATTCGCAAGGGATAAGGTGCTGTTCGATTCCGGTGTGCATTATATCGGCGGTTTGGCGCAGGGGCAAACCCTGTATCAATTATTCAAATACCTGGGAATATTGGAATACCTCGAATTAGAACAATTGGATCAACGCTGTTTCGATAAGATCATTTTTGCCGGAGATCCGAAGGAATACCGTTTGGCACAAGGGTATGATAACTTCAAAGAAGAATTGTTAAAGGATTTTCCTAACGAAGCAATAGCTATTGATCGATACTTGGAAAAGTTGCAGGATGTTTGCGCGAGATTCCCGCTCTATAACCTGAGGAACGGTGAAAAGACCGAAAAAGATGCGGTATTGGGTCTTGATACATGGGAGTTTCTGAATAGTATTACCACGAATAACAAATTAAAGCATGTATTGGCAGGAAATAACATGCTGTATGTTGGCCAACCGAAAAAGACCCCTTTTTATGTACATGCCCTCGTACAAAATAGCTATATAGAAAGTTCTTGGAAATGTAAAAATGGTGGTAGCCAGATCGCTAAATGGTTGGCAAGAAAGATTGTAGATGCAGGTGGAGCTGTAAAAAACCGTGCGGAAGTTACCAAGATAAGGGTGCATCAGCAGCAAGTGCAAGAAGTATTGTTGAAAGATGGAAGTAGCCTCAGCGGAACACATTACATTTCTAACATCCATCCTTGCATGACCATCCGCTTATTGGATGGTGATGATGTGCGCCCGGCGTATAAAAACAGGATCGAGAACCTCGAAAATTCTATCGCGGGATTTATTGTCAATATCGTGATGAAACCCGGAACATTCCGGTATTTTAACCATAATTATTATTATCATCATTCCGGCGATGCCTGGTCGGGCTTGAATTATAATGAAGATAACTGGCCGTTAACTTATGCTATGTTCGTTAATGAGGCCGGGAGCACGGGCTTCGCGGAAAGTATTTCCCTGATGACGTACATGAAATATGAAGATGTGGCGCCATGGCAGGAAAGTTACAATACGGAAGATTATCCTACAGCCCGGGGAGCCGGTTACGAGGCATTTAAAGAAGAGAAAACGAGGCTATTGCTGGACCGTGTAGAAGAGCGTTTCCCGGGATTTAAAAGTAAAATACATAATTATTATACCGCTACACCCTTGTCCTTCAGGGATTATATCGGCACTTCAGATGGTTCCATGTACGGGGTGGTGAAGGATTGCAACGATCCAATGCGTACCTTTATAGCGCCCAAAACGAAAATCAAGAACCTATTCCTTACGGGGCAGAACTTGAATTTGCATGGGATTTTAGGGGTTAGCATGACTGCTGTATTAACAAGTGCAGAGTTCCTGGGGCTACCATTTTTAGTAGATGAAATCAGGAATGCATAGCGATTAAAGAGATTTTGAAATGATGTATACCAGCGCCAGGGTGCAAACAGGTAGTAAGAAGAAGAAAAGTACCGGGAAGCGGATATTGAAAGGATTCCTGTATTTTTTATTATTTCTCGTGTTAATTTTCGCGGGACTGATCGGTTATATAGTAATGGTGGGGAAACTCGATCCCCCGCAAGTGGCCGATAAGTCGGCCTTACAATTGCAGCGGAAAGCCCTGGATCAATCAGCATACACGATCGGGAATAACTGGTTCCGAAAATCGAAAAGTGGTTTGTACGAACTATATGTTGAAGGGAAGCCTTTCGAACGCGGCGTGATTTACGGGAAGTTAGCGGATGAACTGGTAAAAAGACAGGAAGATCATTTCACGGAGCAAATTCGAAAAATGATTCCCAGCACTACTTATTTGAAGTTCTTACGCTACCTGATCGGTTTCTTCAATAGGAATTTAGACGAATACGTAATCGATGAATATAAGAAGGAAATCTACGGTGTCTCTTTCGCCGGATCTCCTAATTATGGATATATCGGCAATAATTACGAGCGAATCATGAACTACCATGCGGCGCATGATATCGGTCATGCTCTACAGTCGGTTGCGCTGGTAGGTTGTACTTCTTTCGCTACCTGGGACGAACAATCGGCAGATAGCTCGCTGATCATAGGCCGTAATTTCGATTTCTATGTAGGGGATAAATTCGCGGAAGAGAAGATCGTTGCATTTTACAAACCCAGCGAAGGTCATAAGTTCATGATGATTACCTGGGCAGGGTTTACCGGGGTTGTTTCCGGGATGAACGACCAGGGGTTGACAGTGACCATCAATGCAGCAAAAAGTGAATACCCGACCGGCGCTGCCACGCCTGTATCATTAGTAGCCAGGGAAATTTTACAGTATGCGGGGAATATCAAGGAAGCCTATGCTATCGCGGCTAAAAGGAAAATGTTTGTTTCCGAGTCTTTCTTGGTCGGTTCGGCAGCAGATAACAGGGCTGCCATCATTGAGAAAACGCCGGATTCCCTGGGGATGTATACACCCGGTCAACATTTCGTTACCTGTACCAACCATTTTCAAAGCGACCAGTTGAAAAATACCGTTTCAAATGAAAAGCAAATGGCAGAAAGCGCCAGTATGTACCGCTACGAAAGATTAAGGGAGCTGATGGAGCGGAATGGTCCTAATACGGTGCAAAATACGGTTAACATATTACGGGATCACCGCGGATTACATGATAAAAACATCGGGATCGGGAACGAGAAAGCGATCAATCAATTTATAGCGCATCACAGTATCGTATTCAAACCGAAAGAAAGAAAATTCTGGATATCTACTGCACCATGGCAGGAAGGGGAGTATGTAGCGTATGATATGAACAAGATCTTCGAGATGAAAGGCTTGCAAACGGATCACGAGATCTGCGATAGCGCACTCATCATCCCGGCAGATACTTTCATGCGTACAGACACATTCCGGAACTTCTTAACTTATAGAAAATTGAAGGCCGAAGTAGCAGATCATAAGAAAGTGGATCCTGCCCAAATCGTGGCTTCCAACCCGATGTTTTACCATGCTTTCGTATTAGCAGGCGACCAGGCATTTAAGGATGAAAACTACCGGATAGCAAAAGATTATTATCAACAAGCATTGATGCGGGTAATTGCCACCAAGGCAGAAGAAGTGTATATCAGGAAGCAGATCGATGCTTGCGATGAAAAATCATTAAAATAAAAAAACATGATCATCGGTATCGGAACGGATTTGATCGAAGTAGCCAGGGTGGCCTCCAAGATCGGGAAGAACCAGGGGTTCCGGGAATTAGTATTCTCCCCTGCCGAGATCGAGTATTGTGAGAAACAGGCCAATCCTTACGAGAGTTACGCTGCCAGGTTTGCCGGAAAAGAAGCGTTCCTGAAAGCGTTGAGTACCGGCTACGGTGGTAGCGGTATACATTTTCATCAAATCGAAATTTTACCGGGGGAACATGGCGCACCTATCATAAACTTGTTAGGCGAAGCCCTGGATCAGCCCGGTGTAAGAAAATTAAGAAAGATTTTTATTTCATTATCCCATGTAAAAGAAATGGCCATGGCGATGGTCGTTTTAGAAGGGTAAAGGAATATCTGAAATTTATATAGCATCATGTTTATTCCGGATATAGAATTACAGTCTGCCAGCACCATAGCACAACATCAATCCTTGGCTTTGCAAAGATTGTTGGGCTATCTTCGCCATTTTTCACCCTTTTACAAGGAGTGGTTCGAGGAACATAAAGTGGATGTCAACCAAATAAAATCTATAGAAGATATTCGCTTTATACCACCGGTAAATAAGGATATGCTGCAAGAAAGAAATTGGGATTTCTTATGTGTAGATAGGGCACAGGTGGCAGAATATACAACTACCAGCGGCACATTAGGCAGACCGGTGATCATAGCGCTTACGGAAAATGACTTGGAGCGACTATCTTACAACGAGTATATATCCTTTTGTTGCGCTGGCGGAACGGAAGATGATGTATATCAATTAATGCTTACACTGGATCGGCAATTTATGGCCGGGATGGCTTATTACAGCGGTATCCGTAAGTTGGGTGCCGGCGTTTTGCGGGTAGGACCCGGTGTGCCGTCGCTGCAATGGGAGAATATTTTAAGGATCCGGCCTTCTACGATCGTCGCCGTTCCCTCGTTCATACTCAAATTGATTGCTTATGCAAAGGAGCATAGCATCGATATCAATGCAACTTCTGTAAAAAAAGCCGTTTGTATCGGTGAAAATATCCGCAACCAAGATTTCACCTATAATACGCTCGGTGAAAAAATTACGGCCGATTGGAACATACAATTATACTCCACCTATGCTTCAACCGAGATGCAAACTGCCTTCACGGAATGTAATGCTGGTATGGGCGGGCATCATCACCCGGAATTATTGTATGTTGAACTTTTAGATGAAAATAATCAGCCTGTTCCCGCCGGAACGCCGGGGGAGGTTACCATTACTACATTAGGTGTTGAAGGCATGCCATTATTGAGATACAAAACGGGCGATATTTGCCAATACTTCGATCAGCCTTGTTCCTGCGGCCGCAAAACGATCCGCTTAAGTCCCGTAATAGGCCGTCAAAAACAAATGATCAAGTATAAAGGAACCACTTTATACCCGCCTGCTTTATTTGATTTGTTGGCCGGGATGGAGTTGGTAAAGGAATACGTAGTGGAAGTATATAGCAACGAGATCGGGACAGATGAAATCCGTTTGCACCTTTATCCTGTTGCTATTTCTGAAGAAATTGACAGGAAAATCAAATCATACCTGCAAGCAAACCTGCGGGTAATTCCGCAAGTTCAATATGTCGGCTTGCAAGAAATCATGAAAATGCAGTTCCCGGAAACCAGCCGTAAGCCGATCAAGTTTTTTGATAATAGGAAGTAGCTAGCAGTGGAATATTAGCTATTCCTAAAACTGTAAACTGGCTTCCGCATCGGGATTTTCTATTTTAGTGCTCTTGCGTTTGCCATCCACGATCACGTGTAGCATATGGATCTGTTCTTTATGCTGGGTATATAAAATATCATTATGGACTTGCAAGTTGTGAACGGCCGGAACAGGTTTTCCTTCAAAAAATATCCAGGCGGCATCTTCCTCGATTTGATAGCCCAGGTATTTTAAATCCACAACCTTCTGATCTGCCATCACACGAAAATGTGATTTTACATATTTTGACAAAAGCGAATCTACCTCGACCCGGTTTTTGGGTTTCATGATGTCAAAATTGATACGGGATTCCTGTTTTACCGCATTCTCAAGATCATCGTAGAATATACGGCAACTAATCTCCAGGGATTGGTTCGTTTTATTGTGCTTAATCTCCGTAACGCTGACATAGAAAGGGTGGTAAGCCATCATCCAAATAGGCAAAAACCATTTACATATTAATACACCCATCAAAAAAAATGTTATTGTTTTTATAAATTCGTGTCGCTAAACTTACTAAAATTATTAAAAATTCTATGCCATGAGTGAGTTCGGGTTATATTTTGACCTAGGTTGGAAGCATATTGCAGATATAAGTGGTTACGATCATATATTATTCGTAATGGCCTTGTGTGCATTATATACCCTGAACGAGTGGAAGAAAGTGCTGATCTTGGTAACGGCATTTACAATCGGCCATTCTATTACTTTGGCGTTGAGCGTGTTAAATATCGTGAAAGTTCCAACGGATATCATCGAGTTCCTGATTCCCGTAACAATCGTGGTGACCGCGTTTACAAACCTGCTCAAGGCCGGCAAGCCGGTACAAAAGGTACAATTAAACTATTTTTTTGCCTTATTTTTCGGACTGATTCACGGTTTAGGCTTTTCTAACTACCTGAAAAGTTTGCTGGGCACCCAGGAAGATATCACGATGCCGCTTTTTGCCTTTAACCTGGGTTTGGAATTCGGTCAAATATTAATCGTGCTGGCCATCTTGTTGATCGCCGCAGTCGTGATGGGCGTTTCCAGGGTGAAACAGCGGGATTGGGTTATCTTTCTTTCTGCCGCCATTTTCGGCATTGCCGTGGTGATGGCTTGTGAAAGAATCCCGGGATTATCAGCTTAACATTTACTATTTTATATACGATCAAGGTCTAAATCACACTAATTTTCGCTTATGATGAAGCAAATTTTTTGCACGGCGGCGGTTTTATTCCTAGCCCTGCTGGCAAAAGCACAACATGACAATAACCCCGGCTCAAACCATGGGAATAAGTTTGAGCAACTGGGAACGATGATGCATGACCCGAACATGTATCGCTCGGCTTCCGGCGCCCCGGGACCGAAGTACTGGCAACAAAGGGCAGATTATGACATCAACGTGGAGTTGGATGATGCCAATCAAAAATTAGCGGGTTCTGAAACCGTTACTTATTATAACAATTCCCCCGATCCTTTAACATATCTCTGGTTGCAGCTTGATGAAAACGAGCATAACCCGAAAAGTGATAACAATAGTTTTGACGGCAGCTCCATGTCTGATAGGATGAATATGCGTAGCTTATCGAATTTGCTGACAAAGCACGATGAGCTGGGTGTCAACATCGTGAAGGTAGCGGATGCCGGCAATGGTAAAGAACTCCCTTACACCATCAACCAAACCATGATGCGTATCGACTTGCCGAAGGCTTTGATGCCCGGGGAGAAAATCCGCTTTAAAGTAGATTGGTGGTATAATATCAGCGATCGCATGACTGTTGGTGGCCGCGGGGGGTATGAGTATTTCCCGGAAGATGGCAACTATTTATATACCATCACCCAATGGTATCCGAGGATGGCAGTATATTCTGACTTCCAAGGTTGGCAAAACAAGCAATTCACGGGTCGCGGGGAGTTCGCGTTGACCTTTGGGAATTTTAACGTGAAGATGACCGTGCCGGCAGATCATGTTGTAGGCGGTACCGGCCTTTGCCAAAACTATAAAGAAGTGTTGAGCCCTGCGCAATACCAACGTTGGCAACAAGCGCAATCAGCGAAAGAACCTATTGAAGTGGTGACTTTAGATGAAGCGAAAAGCGCGATGAAAGGGAAAGCATCTGCCAAGAAAACCTGGGTCTACAAAGCAGAAAATGTTCGTGACTTCGCCTGGGTATCTTCCCGCCGTTTGGTTTGGGACGCTATGGCTACCAATATCGAGGGTAAGAAAGTAATGGCAATGAGTTATTATGGCCAGGAAGCTTATCCATTATATAGAAAATATTCTACCAAGGTGGTAGCGCATACCTTGAAAGTTTATAGCAAGCATACCATCGCTTACCCATATCCTTCTGCCATCTCGGTGGAAGCAGCCAACGGGATGGAATACCCGATGATCTGTTTCAACTATGGCCGTGCTGAAAAAGACGGTACTTACAGTGAAAGTACCAAGTACGGTATGATCGGGGTAATCATCCATGAAGTTGGGCATAACTTCTTCCCGATGATCGTGAACAGCGATGAAAGGCAATGGACTTGGATGGATGAAGGCTTGAATACTTTCTGCCAATTTTTAGCGGAACAAGAATGGGATAATAATTATCCTTCCCGCCGTGGTCCGGCCGACAAAATTGTGGATTACATGAAGTTGCCGAAAGATCAGTTGGAACCGATCATGACCAATTCTGAGAACATCGTAAACTTCGGTCCCAATGCTTACGCGAAACCGGCTACCGCATTGAATATCTTACGTGAAACCGTAATGGGACGCGAGCTGTTCGATTTCGCATTCAAAGAATATGCACGTCGCTGGGCATTCAAGCATCCAACGCCTGAAGATTTGTTCAGGACAATGGAAGATGCCTCTGCGGTAGATTTAGATTGGTTCTGGCGCGGTTGGTTCTATGGTACTGACCCTGTAGATATTTCTTTAGATGATGTTAAATGGTTCCGTGTAGATTCGAAGAACCCTGAGGTAGAAAATAAATTTGACAAGGCCGCGGCAGAAAAAGATGCGGAACATATCAGCAAAACCCGCAACAGGGCTGCCGGTATTAAATTCGCTGTTGAACAGGATACCAGCTTGTTGGATTTCTATAATAAATGGGATCGCTACGCCGTAAGTCCATCAGATAAGGAAGCCTATAACAAGATGTTATCTACCTTAACTCCCGAAGAGCGTAAGCTGTACGAGGGTAAGGTTAACTTCTACGAATTATCGTTCAGTAACGTAGGTGGTTTGGTGATGCCGATCATCATTGAATGGACTTATGCAGATGGTACCAAGGAAGTAGAACGCATCTCTGCATATATCTGGAGAAAGAACGAACAGAAAGTAACGAAAGTGTTTGCGAAAGATAAGGAGGTGGTAGCTGTGCAGCTCGACCCTTACCGTGAAACCGCTGATATTGATGAAGCGAACAATGCTTGGCCGCGCCATGCGGAACCTTCAAGGTTCGAGTTGTTCAAGATGAATAGGGCCGCCAGGGGCGCCTCTACAGGCGGTAACCCGATGCAGAAAGCACGGGCTTCGAAATAGTTTACCGGACTTTATTTATAGAAACGGGCAGGACTTACTCCTGCCCGTTTTTTAATAAGTATATATGATTATGTATGCTATAATATACAATAGCAGTCAAAATGGGTAGGCATACATATTTTAATGTACACGAAACATTCGACGTATCCTGTAATAGTTCATTCAACTTTTATTTTCCCCGTGCTGCGACTCTTTCAATTTAGGCAAGCGGCCCGTTTCTTTCAAGGCCTTCGCAATAATCCATTCCATCTGCCCGTTGACACTACGGAATTCATCTGCCGCCCATTTTTCGATAGCCTTGTACGTGTCGGCATCTAACCTGAGCACAAATGATTTTTTATCCTTAGTCATAATCGTCTTTCTTTTGGCGGCCCTATTGATACAAGGAGCCTGTATTTAAAATGGGTGTCGCTGCTTTTTCGCCGCATAAAACAACCATCAGGTTACTTACCATGGCAGCTTTTTTCTCTTCATCCAAATGCACGATTTGTTTTCTTGAAAGTTGCTCTAAGGCCATTTCCACCATGCCCACAGCGCCTTCTACAATTTTAGAGCGCGCTGCCACGATCGCGGTTGCTTGCTGGCGTTGCAACATGGCGCCGGCAATTTCCGGGGCATAGGCGAGGTGGCTGATCCTGGCTTCCTTTACCGTGATACCCGCAGGTTTAAGCCTTTCATTTAATTCTAATTCCAACAGCTCATTCACTTTTTCACCACCATCGCGCAGGGTAATTTCCGCGCTTTCGTCTTCCATGCGGTCGTACGGACAGTTGGTGGCCAGGTGACGCACGGCAGCTTCGCTCTGAACGTTTACGTATTGGACATAGTTGTCCACTTCGAAAGCCGCTTTATATGTATCGCTAACATACCAAACGATCACGGCCGCGATTTCTATCGGGTTACCCATCTTGTCATTTACTTTCAAGGTTTGCCCGTTGAGGTTGTTTTGGCGGAGCGAGATGTTGTATGAGCGGTACAAGGGATTGACCCACAGCAGCCCGTTTTTCTTCACGGTACCCACGTATTTACCGAAGAAAGTTAAAACGCGGGAATGATTCGGGTTCACGATCATGATACCCTTAGCAGTAAAAACGAATAGGATAAACAAGATAATACCCAGGATGATGACGAAGCCGTTAGGTTCCCCCAGGTAACCTTGCATCACGAAACAGCCGATAGAACCGGCAACAAATAAAATGGCTAAAACAAAAGCCAAATAACCGGAAACTGGTTTGATAATTTTTTCCATATACTGATAGTTTTATAATATCATTTTGATACCAAATTTAAATTAAAATAATTGGATTTTAAAATATTTTAAGAGCAGCTAGATCTTCTTTATATAACCTGTAGCACAGTAAGCTACTAATGGATAAAGCAGGCAGTATCCCGTGATTGGGTGGAACAGTAAAAAAAATGTTGGCCGGTGAGCAACTACCGGGATGATTTTATATTTTCCAGGTATGAAAAACAAGCTAATATTATTAGCCCTCTGTTTATGGGGCTTCCAGGGCCGGGCCGCAAAAGTGGATACAATCCAGGTGTTTAGCAAGGCCATGCAGAAAAATTCCCCGGTAGTGGTAATCACGCCGGACAGTTATGATAAGGAGAGCAGCAAAAATTATCCTGTAATTTACTTGCTGCACGGTTACGGTGGAAATTTCGCGTCCTGGGTGAAAACAGTCAAGTCATTACCTGCTTTGGCTGATACCTATCAATGCCTCGTTATTTGTCCCGATGGCGCTATCGGTTCCTGGTATTTCGATAGCCCCGTAGATCCAAGTTATAAATATGAAACCTACGTGGCCGAAGAGCTCGTAAAATATACGGATGAGCATTACAGGACCATTGCTGATAGGGCGCACCGTGCCGTTACGGGGCTCAGCATGGGCGGACATGGCGGTTTATACCTGGGCATCAGGCATAAAGATACTTTCGGTGCAGCCGGGAGCATGAGTGGCGGGGTAGATTTCAGGCCTTTCCCGAAGAAATGGGATATCGCTCAAAGACTGGGAGATTATAGCGCCAATCCCGATCGGTGGTACCAATACACCGTGATGGCGCAGTTACCCAAATTGAAGAATGGCGACCTCCAGATAATAATAGATTGCGGGGTAGATGATTTTTTCATCGACGTGAACCGTAAGTTACATGAAGCCTTGATGGACATGAAGATCAACCATGACTAT
>Ga0164243_10007980_pt1 | contig 15727 bp, 14 predicted proteins | sample OricompcompostOP_FD_108781 | JGI IMG/M metagenome (GOLD analysis project Ga0164243, IMG submission 108781) | Organic Plus compost microbial communities from Emeryville, California, USA - Original compost - Organic plus compost (OP) | ecosystem: Engineered > Solid waste > Mixed feedstock >...
GTGCTCTTCTTGGCGGTGCTCTTCTTGGCGGTGCTCTTCTTGGCGGTGCTCTTCTTGGCGGTGCTCTTCTTGGCGGTGCTCTTCTTGGCGGTGCTCTTCTTGGCAGTGCTCTTCTTGGCAGTGCTCTTCCTGGTCGCGCTCCGAGCGGCGGTCCCCGACTGCCTGGCCGACTCCCGCCCGGGGGTGTTCGATCCGATCGCCCGACCCGACCGGGACCCAGCCCGGTCGCGTCGGTCAGACCGGTCGGAGAGTGCCTCGGAAAGCCAACGCCGACCGCTGACATCGCCTTCACCGATGTCGTACCCGCCCTCGCTCGCCCGCGCCAACCGTGATGCGCGCCGCGCCCCGGGAGGGAGGGTGGTCAACCGTCCCGGCCCTGTCCGCCGCCCCCGGCCGCCACGCCTCGGTTGCCGCCCGCCGGTGCCGCCCAGGTCGGCATCGCCGATGTCGTACGCACCCTCCTCCGACTCCTCGGATTCCTCGTCGGTGTCTTCGTCGGTGTCCTCGTCGATGTCGGCGTCGGTGTCGGCGTCGGTGTCCTCGTCAGTGTCCTCGTCGATGTCCTCCTCGTCCTCGGTCGCCGCCGAACCCGGACCGCCCCGTCGGGAACCTTTCCGTCGGAACCGGCGGCCTTCGTCGACCGCGTCCGGGTCGTATCCCCGAGGGTCGGCACCGAGTTCGTCGAGCCGCTCCAGCACGTGATCGTCGAACTCATCGACCTGGGCCGACCAGCGCTGCAGCTGCTGCCGCCGGACCTGCAGGCCGGCATGCAGCCGCCGGAGTCGCTGTTGACCGCCCAGCTCCAGCCACAGCGGTCGCGACCCGCGAACCGGACGTCGCCCGACGCGTCCGACACGCCTGTTGCGCCGTGGCTGCCGCGCGCCTCCGAATCGCCCACTGTTCGCCATGGCTGCCACCCTCTACTCCTGTTGGATCCTGTGTTCGGCCCTGTCGCACCTGCGATGATCAGACGGGGATACCGACTTCTGCCCAGGCCTCGCGAACCGCGTCGCCGGCGTCGGTGCCCGGGAACAGCACCTCGGCCTGATGAACGGTGACCATTGCGAACCCACGGAACTGAGTGGTCCGCCTGATCCACGGACTGGTCAGCGTGGCGTACCAGATCAACCCCGCGCCCTCCCAGGCGAAGCCGCCGATGTTGGTGGCTGCCAGGTAGAAGGCGTGGTTGGGAATACCGGAGTTGATGTGCACGCCGCCGTTGTCGTCGATACCGCGGACGTAGTGGTCCATGTCGGCCGGCTGGGGATCCTTGCCGAGGACCGGATCGTCATAGGCGGTACCCGGAGCGCTCATCGACCGCAACGCCACCCCTTGGATGTCGGGCATAAAAAGTCCCTCACCGATCAACCAATCCGCCTGGTCGGCCTTCTGGTCGTTGACGTACTGCTTGACCAGCGAACCGAACACGTCGGACACCGACTCGTTGAGGGCACCGGACTGCGCCCAGTAGATCAAGCCGGCTTCGTCGTCGGTCACGCCGTGGGTCAACTCGTGACCGATCACATCCACGCATTTGGTGAAGCGGTCGAAGATCTCCTGGTCACCGTCGCCGAAGACCATCCGGCGTCCGTCCCAGAACGCGTTGTCGTAGTCGACGCTGTAATGCACCGACCCGTCCAGGGCCATCCCGTTGCCGTCGATCGAGTCCCGTTCGTACGCGTCCAGGTAGAAATCCCAGGTGTCGGAGATGTACTGCCAGGCCTCGTCGACGGCGACGTCGCCGGTCGGCGGATCCTGTTCGCCGCGCACCCTGCGGCCGGGGAGCCGGGTGCCGTGCTCGGCGTCGTACACGGTGACCTGCTTGACCGGGGCCAGCGCGGCGAGGCCGAGCGGGCGTGCGCCCGGGGGCCGGATCGGCTGGGAACCGACCCGCGCCGTACGGATCGAATGGTCCGCGGACAGCGAGGTCAGCGCTGCCTCACGCTGCCGTCTGCTCCCGTTCAAGGCGATGTTGGTCAGGATGTGCGGAGGCAGGACGCCGTGTCGGCACACGGGTTGACGGTTCATGATCAATCCCCTCCACTCGTTGGGTCCGGTCGGAAGTCGACGTAGCGCTCGGCGGGCCGGAAGCGCGCCGCCTCCCGACCCGCCGTCGGCGGTCGACTAGCGGCGGGCCATGCCAAGTCGGCGGACGCCGCCCCGTGCCCGTCCGCGACCGGCAATTCCCTGCCTGCCGAGGCCGCGCCGGAGTCCCTGTCGGCGACCCATCGGCCGGGCTGCCGCAACCAGTCCACGCCGCCGTTCGAAAGCTCCCTGACGTCCCATCGACTGACCGGCGAATCCACGCCGTCGTCCCTGGCCCAGGCCTTGCTGTCCGAATCCCCTGCGACGACCAGCCAGGCCACGTCTGCCGACCGCCATTCCTCGGCGACCACCGGCCAGTCCACGCCGTCCGCCGGCCCTGACGCCGGCCCTGACGCCGGCCCGACCGCGGCCTCCACGCATTCCATACGGCATGATCGGTCTCCTTCCGGTTTGAATGCCGATCCAAGTCAACCTCGGGCACCATCACCTGGCCGTGACCGGAATGTCCCCGTCCGATCACCGATCCGTGACCGAGCGATCACCATCCGATCACCGATCATGGTTGCCCGGCGCGCGATCCGTCGATCACCGGACGCATCAGGTCGATCATCAGCTCCGACGGCTCCAGACCGAGATCCTGCCGCAACAACTGGGCGCACACCTCGAACTGGCGCAACGCCTCCGCCAGATTCCCCTCCGCCAGATGGATCCTGATCACCTCCCGATGCGCGCTCTCCCGGAGCGGTGCGACACCGACGGCGACCATGCCCACCTCCAGCGCTTCGGCGAACCTGCCGTGATCAGCCAGGTTCCGGGTCATCGCCTCCAGGGCGTGCACCCGCATCTGGCGAAGACGTTCCCGTTCCAGCAGCACCCAATCGTCGTACCAGCCGGGCAGCAGATCCCCCCACAGCCAGTCCGGCAACGAGCCGACGTCGACGGTCCGGGACGGATCGTCCGGCGTACCCGCCCGGGCGCTCCGGGTCGCCGACAGCAGCTCGGCGAACAGCCCGCGAAGCTCCCGGACGTCGACGACCACGTCGTCGGCGACGGCAAGCGTCTCACCACTGCTGACCAACAGGTCCGGGCAGAGCCGGGACACCCGCCAGATGGTGGATCGTAGGCTTCCCTGGGCGTGCTGGTCGGTTACCTCCGGCCACAGCGTCCCCGCGACGTACGTTCTGCTCACGTGGTCGTTCAGGCTGACGAAGGCGACCAGGCGTTGGGCCGAGGCAGGCATCTGCACTGCGACGACGTTCCTGGTGATCTTCCATCCGCCGAGCAGTGTCAACCGGTAGCCGCCGGCCGGTGTGTCCGCCATCGCCGCTCCCTGGTCGAGAGTCTGACCACACCCATCGTCACCATCGTGTGAGACAGCCGTCACCAGTGCGTCACCATCGCCGGACGGCGCCCGTCGGCGGTGACGGTTCGATGACGACCGAGCCCTACTCTGGCCGGATGGACACCGGAGGCCGCCGTCGAACGGCCGTCATGGTGATCAAGGTCTGGCTGGAACAGGGCGGCGAGAGATCGTTCCTCGCCAGGATCACCGAGTCTACCGACGTCGATCAGACCGGCCCGGCCGTGACGACCTGCGCCGACCCGGAACAGGTCCTGCGGCACATCGAGGACTGGTTGCGGAAGCTGGACTGAGCTGCCGGCTGCGCTCAGGTCGGACGATCCGGGGAGGGGTCGGCGTCGCCGATCGCCCAGCCGGCCTCCGCCATCCGGGTGATCAACCCCTCGGCCTGCTCCGGCGCCACGGCGAGCGCCAGGTAGCCGATCCGGCGATCCGGATCGTGCTGGATCGAGAGGTCTTCGACGTTGACCCCGGCGTCGGCGACATCGGCGAACAGCCGCGACAGCGATCCCGGCGCGTCCGGGATCTCGACGACGAGTTGCCGATATTGAACCGGCGCTGTCCCATGCTTGCCCGGGATCCGGCGGGTACCCGCCACTCCCCGCTCAAGATGGGACCGGGCGCCGGTTGTCCCGTCGCTCTCGATCGCCGTGATCAGAGTGTTCAGTTGCCGTTGGACGGCCCGCAACTCGGGCAGTACCGCCGCCGCGTTCGCGCCGAGGATCTGCTCCCAGAGCCCGGGGTCGCTGCCGGCGATCCGGGTGACGTCGCGCAGTCCCTGGCCGGCCAGTTGGAGTTGCTCCGCCGGTACGTCGTTGAGGTGGCCGGCCATCAGCACCGACATCAGATGCGGCAAATGGGACACCCGGGCCACCGCGGAATCGTGCACGTCGACGTCCATGATCACTTCGTGCGCACCGCAGGCGGCGACAAGATCACGGACCGCTTCGGTGGCGGCCGGGGACGACTTGCGGTGCGGGGTGATCACCCAGGTCCGGTCGGTGAACAGATCGGCCCGGGCGGTCAGCGGACCGCTGAACTGCGATCCGGCCATCGGGTGGGAACCGACGTAGCGCGCGACGTCGCCGCCGCTGTCCCACAGCGCGTTGAGTACGCCGGCCTTCACCGAACCGACGTCGGTGACGGTTGCCTGCGGGAACCGGCCGAGGGCGTCGACGATCACTCCGGCCAACGCTGCAGGCGGAACGGCAACGACCACCAGGGCCACCTGGCCCGGGTCGGCGGGTTCGATCGTTCCGGCGCCGATCCCTGCCGCCACCTGGGCGTGCGCGGTGTTGCGGTCCTCCAGATGCACCTGATGGCCGGCCTTGCTCAACGCGCAGCCAACCGAGGCTCCCACCAACCCGGCGCCGATCACGACGGCGGGTGAGATGCTCACGGCGTAGTGCCTCGATCAGCCTCGCCCGGCTGCTCGTCGGCCGCTCCGGTCTGGTCGGTCTGTCCGGCATGGTCGGTCTGTCCGGCATGGTCGTTCTGTCCGGGCTGATCGTTCTCACCGACCTGCTCGCTCCCGGACCCGGCGTCGAGCAGCGCCGCCAGCCGGGCGCCGGAGATCCGGCGGAACTTCCGCGGTTGGGACCGCGTCCGGTCGAGAATGGCCACTTCGAGAGAATCGACACCGAGCATGCGCTGCTCGCCGCCGTCCGAACCGAGGGCGCGGACGGCCAACCGGATGGCCTCGGCCAACGACATGCCGGGCCGATATTGCTCGCCGACGACGTGCGCGATCGCCTCGGCGGACCCGCCCATCACGGCGAAGTTGTCCTCGTCCTGGACCGATCCGTCGTAGGTCAGTCGGTAGATCTGGTCCTGCTCGGCGGTCTCGCCGAGTTCGGCGACGATCAGTTCCACCTCGTACGGCTTCTCCGCACCCGAGGAGAAGATGGTGCCGAGCAACTGCGCGTACGCATTGGCCAGGGCCCGACCGGTGACATCACTGCGGTCGTAGCTGTACCCCCGGAAGTCTGCGTGCCGGATGCCGGCGATCCGCAGGTTCTCGAACTCGTTGTACCGGCCGACCGCGGCGAAGCCGATCCGGTCGTAGATCTCGCTGACCTTGTGCAACGCCTGCGAGCGGTTCTCGGCGACGAACAGGATGCCGTCGGCATAGTCCAGCACGATCACCGACCGGCCGCGCGCGATGCCTTTCCGCGCATAGTCGGCCCGGTCCTTCATCTGTTGCTCGGGCGCGACGTAGAACGGCATCGACATCAGGAGATCCCCTTTCCGGATCGGACGCGCAGGCTCAGCAGGAGCCGTGGGTCAACCATACGAGAACACCGCACCGAACCCGCGGCGAGTCGACCGTCGGTCGACGCCAGCGGCGCGGCCCGGCGGCGATCCCGTTGCGGGACTCAGACGACAGGCGCCTCCGGCCCGTCCGGACGGCTCCGGCGGGCCGCGACGATCTGCTCGATGAACTCGCCGACCCGGTCGTCGGCGACCCGCTCGGCACCGTCGGCGCTCGCCGTCCAGACCACCGGATAGATCCGCCTGGCCAGATCCGGGCCGCCGGTCGCCGAGTCATCCTCGGCCGCGTCGTACAGCCCCTGCAGGGCGGCGGTGACGGCCTGGTCGGCGGTGAAGTCGTCGCGATACAGTTTCTTGATCGAGCCGCGGGCGAAGATCGACCCGGAACCGATCGCGTGGTAGGCGCGCTCCTCGTACCGTCCACCGACCGGGTCGTAGGAGAAGATCCGGCCGCGTTGTTCGGGATCGTCCCAGCCGGCGAACAGCGGGACGACGGCCAACCCCTGCATCGCCAGGCCGAGATTCTGGCGCAGGATCGTGGACAGCCGGTTCGCCTTGCCGATGGTCGACAGCGGTGCGCCCTCGATCTTCTCGTAATGTTCCAGCTCGAGCTGGAAGAGGCCGATCAGCTCGATACCGATGCCGGCGGCACCGGCGATGCCGACCAGGGAATGCTCGTCGGCGGCGAAAACCTTCTGGATGTCGTTCTGGGCGATCATGTTGCCGGCCGTGGCCCGCCGGTCACCCGCCATCACCACGCCGCCGTCGTAGCACAGGGCGACGATGGTCGTCGCCTGCGCCGTGAGATGGCCCGCGCCACCGGCCGGGCCGGATCCGTTGACCGGTGACCCGCCGGCCGCCAGCCGGGCTCCGGGCAACGTCTCCGGCGCGATCAGCCGGACGAATTCGGTGAAGGATGAGGTGCCTGCCCGCAGGTAGGTGCTGGAGAGGCCGGTGAGGTCTCGGCTGTCGGTCATCGGTGGATCACTGACCGCCCTTCTGGACGAACGAACGGACGAACTCCTCGGCGTTGGTCTCCAGCACGTCGTCGATCTCGTCCAGCAGCGAATCGACCTCGGAGTCCAGTTCCGGCTTCTTGGCACCGCCAAGTGCCGCCTCACTCGTCTCGAGTTCCTCGGTGTCGTCGTCGCGGCTGTGCGACCGACGCCCCTTCTGCTCTGACTCGGCCATCATCGCTCCTCTCCAGTCCGGTGAAGACTGTTCCCGGCCGGATAATCCGGCCGGGATACACCAAGCGTAGTTCGCCCCGGACCAGGACCGCACCACGATTGCCAATACGGCGCGCCGGACCGCCCGGAACGGGACCGCCGAACAGGGTTGTTCAGGAGCGTACGAAGTCCAGCAGCGCCCGGTTCACCTCGTCCGTGTGGGTCCAGAGCAGGCCGTGCGGAGCGCCATCCACCTCGACGTAGGTCGCCGACGGGACCAGCTTGGCGAAGCGTCGCCCGCTGGCGTCGATCGGCAGGATGTTGTCGGCCGTGCCGTGCAGGATGAGCGTCGGTTTGCCGCTGGCCTCGACGGCTGCGACGTCGGCACGGAAGTCCTCGATCCAGGTGGGCACCACGGCGTACGCAGCGACCGGGGCGGACCTGGTCGCGGTGTTCCAGTTCGCGGTGACGACCTCTTGGCTGATCCGGCTGCCGAGGTTCTCGTCGAGGTTGTAGAAGTTCTTGTAGAACTCGGTGAACCAGGCGTAGCGATCCGCTTTGGCTGCGGCGATGATGTCGTCGAACACGTTCTGCGGGACGCCCTCGGGGTTGTCGTCGCGCTGCACCAGGTACGGCTCCAGGGAGGCAAGGAAGGCGAGCTTGGCGACCCGGTCGTGGCCGTGGTTCTTCACGTAGCGGGCGAGTTCACCGGTGCCCATCGAGAAGCCGACCAAGATCACCTCGGACAGATCGAGGGTCTCCAGCACTGTGTTCAGGTCCGCGGCGAAGGTGTCGTAGTCGTACCCCTGGCTGACCTTGCTCGACTGGCCGAAGCCCCGTCGGTCGTAGGTGATCACCCGATAGCCGGCGGCCAGCAGTTCGCTGGCCTGCTTCTCCCAGCTGTGCCCGTCCAGCGGATAGCCGTGGATCAGCACGACCGGTCGCCCGGATCCATGATCTTCGTAGTACAGCTCGATCGGCGTGCTGTTCTGTTCGCCGACTGTGATCATCCCCATCGCGTTGTTCCTTTCTTGCCCTCCAGCAGGCGCTGCCTGCAGTTGATCTTCTGCGGAGTCGAGCAGGTCGGGTAAATCGTTGACCGGGCCACGCCGGAACCTCCACTGCCTTCGCAAGGCGTCGCGCGGACGATGTCATGATAAGCGCGGACCCGCCGGGCGTGCCGCTGAGCCGATGTCTTCCGATCCGCGAGACGCGAGACACAAAGTCAGCTTGTTGCCCGAGCGTCACGGTCGGGTTCGCCTGGCTGCGGTGTGCCGTCGCCGGACCGGTGAAGCATCCGGCGGGCAGGTCCCTGTCCGGAAGGCCGGCACCAAACGCCGATGCGTCAGTCGCCCGGCCGACCGAGGCCGAGCGCGGTGAACAGTTCTGCGACCGTCTCGCTCCGGTCGATCAACTCCTTGACCTGGGCACTGGTGCCACGCAACGGATCGAGCAGCGGGATCCGTTGCAGCGCAGGCCATCCGGGCACATCGAGGATCACCGAGTCCCACGATGCGGCGACCACGGCCGGGGAGAACTTCTCCATCACCCGGCCGCGGAAGTACGCCCTGGTGTCGGTCGGCGGCTGCAGCCGGGCCGCCTGGATCTGATCATCGTCGACCAGCCTGCGCATCTTGCCGCGGGCGATCAACGCCTGGAACAGGCTGCGTCGCGGATCGACGTCGGTGTACTGCAGATCGATCAAGGACAGTTTCGCCGCATCCCAGCTCAGCCCGTCGCGTTGCCGATAGGACTCCAGCAGCTGCAGCTTGGCCACCCAGTCCAGCTGGTCGGCGAGCTGCATCGGATCATTGCGCAGCGTGTCGAGGACGTGTTGCCAACGCTCCAGGATGTCCTGCCACTCGGTGATCATGGCCTCCGTGGTGCCTGCCTCACCATCGTTCTGCTCGCCGACCCACTTCCGACAGGCGACCAGGTAGGCCTCCTGGACGTCGATGGCGGTCATCTGTCGGCCGTCGGCCATCTCCAGCAGGGCGTTGACCTGCCGGTCGTGACTGACCTGTTGCAGCGCGGCCACCGGGTGCTGCAGCCGAAGATCATCGCCCAGCGTTCCGGCCTCGATGACGTGCAGGGCAAGTGCCGCGGTGCCCACCTTGAGGTAGGTGGAGATCTCCGACAGGTTGGCGTCGCCGGTGATCACATGCAACCGGCGGTAGCGGCCGGCGTCGGCGTGCGGCTCGTCGCGGGTGTTGATGATCGGCCGGTTCAGCGTGGTCTCCAGCCCGACCTCGGCCTCGAAGAAGTCGGCACGCTGGCTGAGCTGGAAACCCGGCGTCTCGCTGCTCTGGCCGATGCCGACCCGCCCTGCCCCGGTGAACACCTGGCGGGTGACCAGGAACGGGGTGAACTGCCGGATGATCCGGTCGAACGGCGTTCTGCGATCCAGCAGGTAGTTCTCGTGGGTGCCGTAGGATACCCCCTTGCCGTCGGTGTTGTTCTTGTAGAGCCGGACCGGACGGCCCAGCCGCCGGGACGCCTCCTGGCCGGCGATCGCCATGATCAGGTCACCGGCCCGGTCGTAGCGCACCACATCCAGCGCGCTGGTCACCTCGGGACCGGAGTACTCCGGATGGGCATGGTCGACATACAACCGGGCGCCGTTGGTGAGGATCACGTTCGCCATGCCCAGATCGCTGTCGGTCAGCTGGTCGGGATGTGCCTGGTCCCGGCTCACCTCGTACCCGCGGATGTCCCGCAGCGGGGTCTCCGATTCATAGTCCCAGCCCGCTTCGCGACCGGACACCGATCCGTACGCCTTGACGACATGGTTGGAGAGCTGCATCGGGTGCAGCTCCTCCCCTGCTGGCTCGCCGAGTGCCGAGATGCCGTACTCCGTCTCGATCCCGAGCACCCTGCGGTTGCTGACATCAGCCATACCAGGAGCCTAGTTGCCGCTCGCCGAACGGAGCCGGAAGACCCGGTTTCGAGCGCGTAGGCTCGGCTGCGTGAAGTTCCTGGGCGCCATCGGACTGGACGTCGTCGTTGTGTTGGCCTTCGCCGCGATCGGCCGGAACAGCCATGCCGAGACCGACACTCTGACCGGCATCCTGACCACCGCCTGGCCCTACCTGGTCGCGACCGTGGTCGGCTCGGTGCTCGGATCGCTGATCAGCCTGGCGCGGCGGCACCCGACCCGCCCCTACGCCTGGCGCACCGGCATCGTCGTCTGGCTCACCACCGTGGTGCTGGGCATGGTGTTACGCATGGCGACCGGCGACACCGCCGCCTGGCCGTTCTGGATCGTCGCCTTCATCACCCTGGGCATCGGGCTGCTCGGCTGGCGCGGAGTCGCCCGGCTGGCCGGGCGCCGCGCCGACCGGCGAAACGCTCAGCCGGCGGCCGCCATCACCTCGTCGGATGCGTCGAAGTTGGAGTAGACGTTCTGCACGTCGTCGGAGTCCTCAAGAGCATCGATGATCTTGAACAGCTTCTCCGCGGTCGGGCCGTCGATCTCGGTGGTGTACTGCGGGACGAAGGACACCTCCGCCGAGTCGTAGTCCAGCCCGGCGGCCTGGATCGCCTCGCGAACCTTCACCACGTCGTTGGGATCGGAGATGATCTCGAAGGAGTCGCCCAGGTCGTTGACGTCCTCGGGATCCGCGTCGAGCGTCGCCTCCAGCAACTCGTCCTCGGTCACTGTCCGGGTGGTCTCGTTGCGGCCCTCGCCGACGGTCTGCTCCTTGGCGACCACGACGACACCCTTGCGGTCGAACATCCGTGCGGTCGAACCCGGGTCGGCCATCGTGCCGCCGTTGCGGGTCACCGCGACCCGGACGTCGGAGGCCGATCGGTTGCGATTGTCCGTCAGGCACTCGATGAGCATGGCGACACCGGCCGGCCCGTAGGCCTCGTACATGATCGTCTCGTAGTCCGCACCGCCACCCTCGGCACCGGAACCGCGTTTGACCGCGCGGTCGATGTTGTCATTGGGAACCGAGTTCTTCTTGGCCTTCTGGATCGCGTCGTAAAGCGTCGGGTTCCCGGCGGGGTCTCCGCCGCCCACCCGTGCCGCCACCTCGATGTTCTTGATGAGTTTGGCGAAGAGCTTGCCGCGCTTGGCGTCGATCACAGCCTTCTTGTGCTTGGTCGTCGCCCATTTCGAGTGTCCGGACATAGGTTCCATCCTAGCCCGGAGCACCTGACGGCCCATGATCCGGCGACCGCCCGGGATCAGGGCCAGATGCGTGGGCGGCGGGCCTGGCCGCCGGGCTCGGCGGACTGGCTCTGCGCCCAGATCCGCCGCCAACTGCCGACCGGTGGCGTCGTTTCGTCCCCGGCCCCGGGATCCCGCAGGCTCTGCCACCAGGTGCCGGCGTCCTCGACGATCAGATCCTTGACGGCACGGTTGACCCGGCGGGTGAGATCGCCGGTCGACTCGTCGTCGGCGGCGGTCAGCAGCCGCCCGAACCGTACGGTCACCCGCGGCCTGGTGCGACCTGCCGGCCCGGAGCGGCTGCCGCCGGGCCAGCCCAACACCGGACGGTTGCGGCCGCGCGGCATGGCGGCGAAACTCCCCCGGATGCCGATCGGTGCGATCCGTACGCCCTCCGCGATCGCGAGCCGGGCGGCGTCCTCGGTGAACTCGCCGACGAAGCCGTCGACGGACCGGCTCGGCTCGCCGAACAACAGGACGTTCCAGCCGTTCCGCAGCATCCTGGAGCACACCTCGTCCCGCAGCGGCACCGTGTTGAACACCGCTGCCGAGGCCATCGTCCGCCAGGGCGAGGTGAGTGTCGAACCCGGGATCACTGCGACACACGTCCGGCAGCGGTACGCCGCGGGCAGCGACTCCAGCAGCAACGGGATGTCCAGGTGGCTGGCGTGGTTGGCGACCAGCAGCACCGGACCCCCGGTGACCGGCAGTTCCTCGATCCCGCCGATGTCCACCTTGACCTGGGAGAGGAGCAGCGGCCGGGTGACTCCGGCGTGGACCAGTCGGCGCAGATTCCGGGCCGGGGCCTGCCTCGCCCAGTGCGTCGGCGCCGGTCCGGGCACCCGCGGACTGTGCGGCAGCAGTTCGCGCAGCTGGCTCACCAGTCCCGGCTGCCCGGTGGCCGCTGGTCGCTCCCGGGACTGGTCCGGCGCCGTCCACCGACCGGTCACCAGGTCACGGAGGTCGCCGACGGCTTCGCGCAACAGTTCCGCCGGGCCGCGTCGGGCCGGTGCCGTGCTCCAGGCCGTGGGCGTACGGTCCGGATCGCTCACGTCACATCACCCAGCAGGGCCGGCGGGGTGTGCAGGTAGCGGATGCGGGGAGTCCGACCGACGGTCGCCGAGGTGATCTCCAGGGCATCGGCCAGCGTGGACGCGGCCCGGAAGCCGAGCCGGTCTGCGCTGCGCCGGTCGCCGCCGACGAAGATCACGTCGCCGGCCCGCGCAGCGGCCGGAGCCAGCTGGTACCAGAGGTGGAACGGATGCAGCCCGTGGAAGGCCTGGGATGTCCGGTAGAGCTCGATGTACCAGGGGTCGTCGGCGAATTTGGATTCGAACCGATCGGCCAGCTCACCGGCGTCGGTGGTGGTCGGCAGCACGTCGGCGAAGAAGTCGATGGTGGCCGGATGCTGCAGCGTACTGAAGTCCTGGGTCAGCGGGTGATAGACGATCACCGCTCCACCCGGCCGCACGAGCGGCTCGCCGAGCACCGAGTTGTAGCCGAGGCCGAGGGCGTGCCAGGCCGCCTGCAACGGATCGGTCATCGATCCCACGCTGTACGCGGTCACCGCCGGCACACCGAGCACCAGGACGTCTGCCTGTCCGGAGACCTCGACCCGCTGCTGTTCCATCACCCGCGACCGGGCGGCCTCGGCGACCGCGGCGGGCGCACCGGCCGTCACCGCGGTGACCCGGTAGCCCGATTCCAGCCGATCACTGATCAGCCGCGAGTAGCGGGACGGCAGGGCGGTTGCCCGGCGCAGGCCGAACAGCTTGGCCTGCGACTTCAGCGTCCACTCCCATTCCCGGGCGGCCAGGAAGTCCAGCCCCGGCGGGTAGTTGTTGTTGTCCAGGACGGCGTCGACGACGAACACCGGGATCGCGTCGGCGATCGCTGCGCCGACCTCGTCGGCCGCACCGGCGGCGGCGCCGTGCCCGCGGACGGCGGCGATGACGGGCACCGAGCCCAGGCCGGTGGCCAGTACCCGGGGACCGATGCCGGGCTGCCCGCCCTGGCCGATGTCGTGGCTCAGGTGCACCGCCACAACAAGATCGGATTCGGCCACCCGGCTGTTGACGGCGATCTCGGGACGACTCCCGGTCGCCGGGGCGATGGCGGTCAGCCGGTCGGCGTCCTCGGCGTCGTGGTTGGTCAGCCTGCCGTCGGCGTAGAAGGACCGGAACACCCGCTCGCCGAGCAGTTGGCGCAGCTCACCCTCGGTGTTGCGCCGGTTGAGACCGGTGGCGCAGATCAGTTCGACGTCGTCCACCCGGGCGGCGGCCGCCAGGATCAGCACCCGCTCGATGATCCGGCCCCGGACATCGGGAGTACGCAGTGCCGGCGTCGCATTGACCGGGTCGAAGACGATGGTCAACCGCATCCCTGGCCGCAGCCGCTCGGCCAGTGGCGCTGAATCGGTCGGTGCCGCCAGCGCGGCGTCGATCGATGCGACCAGGTCGTCGACCACCGGCAGGCCTTCGGGCGGATACAACACCTCGGTGCCCAGCGGGAACCGTTCCAGCCGCACGCGGGGACCATCAGGCACCAGCAGCGGCGGTGTCCGATCGTCGACCTCGAGCACGAACCCCGGGCGCGCCATTCAGCGGTCCTCTCTCACGTTGTCTGCTTCTCCCCCACCGTTCGGCTCACCGCGGGCATCCCTGGATGCGCTCACGAATGCGTCCTCGACGATTGTCTGTGATTCTGCCCGTGGATCGACCTCGGCGACAGCTGCTGACCGGACGGCCGGTGGTACGTCCCGGCCGCGGATCAGCAGCGGGCGCGTCCACCGTGGCTCCTGGGACCTGCTGGTCCACTCGACAGTGCTCCAGCCGTTGGCCGAGGCTGCTCGCATCAGCGCGATGTCCGGGCTGACCACGACCGGCCTGCCGACCACCGACAACATCGCCAGGTCCGGATGGCTGTCGGCGTAGGCGTAGCTGCGGCTCAGGTCGATGCAGTGCAGGTTCGCGTAGTGGTTGAGCCAGGCGGCGCGGCTCTCCCCGACCATCGGCGGCCCGGTCAGGAATCCGGTGCAGATGCCGTTGGCGTCGGTGGCCAGGTCGCTGGCCACGATCACGTCGAACAGCGGCCGCAGCGGCCGGGTCAACGGCCGGATCGCGCCGGTGATCAACACCGTGGTGTGCCCGGCCGCGCGGTGTTCCCGGGCGCGGCGTACGGCTTCGGGCGACAGCCGGGACAGGATCTCCCTGGCCAGCACGGTGTCGACGAACTCCTCCAGCGCGGCAAGATCGGCGCCGGCGTACCGGCGGTAGATGGTGCGCAGGAACATCCCGCGGTCGGTCCGGTCGGCGCGCAGGTAGCTGGGCAGCTTGCGGGCGATCGTCGCCAGCTCACGCAGCTTCCCGGTCGGAGCAAGATCAGGAAGCCTGGTCCACAGGTACTGCTCGATCACGTTGGTCTGCATCACGGTGCCGTCGAGATCGAAAGCGGCCAGCACCTGGCCGGGCTTGTCCTTGGTACGGCTCAGGTCGACGAAGGTGGTCGACCGGTTGCCGCGCCGCCGCCGCAATGCCTCCAGCCGGCGGACCGGGGCGACCACCGACGGGATGTGGATCCGAAGGATGTACTCGGTCCAGTCGAAGTCGCCGGTGTCGAAGCCGAAGGTCCCCTGATCATCGGGATGCAACGAACGGGTCAGCCGGAGGGTGTTGTCGTCGACGAAATGCAACTCCGACTGGGCGTACTCGTTGTAGAGGCCGAGGTACTCGCGCAGGAAGTCGATCCGGGAGCGGAACCGGTCAAGATCACGGGCGGCCTGCCGGGTGCGTTCGGACCGCGGTGCGAATCTGATCAAGGTGTTGGCGATCTGGTGGCCGCGTTCGGACCGGGACAGGAAGCGTTCGATGGACGCCGCTCCCGGGAACTGCCACTGCGGCAGGGCCGGGGCACCGCGTTCGCCGGCGACCAGCGGGTTCTCCACGAAGTAGTCGCGGACGTACCCGTAGAACTCCCGGAAGCTCATCGGGTTCCGGGCGCCGCTGGACACGTGGTAGTACTCGCAGACCCCGACCTGCGGCTCGGTGGCCGCGACGGCCAGGGTCGCGTTCACCACGTAGTCACAGGGAACGACGTCGCAGATGGCCTCGGGCGATGCCGGGAACTCGGGCAGTTCGCCGCGGCCGTAGGCCAGGATGATCGGCTCGGCCATCTTGAAGCCCTCGATCCAGCCCGGATAGGGATGCTTGATCGAGGATTCGACGATCGCCGGCCGGACGATCGAGGCGCGGATGCTCTTGCACTTGTCCGCGACCACCTTCTCGCCGAGCGCCTTGGTGAAGGTGTACGCGTCCGTCCAGCCCAGCGAACGGGCCCGTTCGGTGCCGGCCTGGACCAGCTTCTGCTGGACCCACTCCTTGCGGCGTCGTTCGGTGTCGGTGGCGGTGATCAGATGCCCGGCCGCCCGGTGCTCGCGTTCGGCCGCCTTGCGGAACTTGGCGAGTTGATCAGCGGTCCGGGACTGGGTCTCGATCTCCGCGGCGATCTTGAGGCCGGCCGCCATCTCGGCCTCGTAGTCGATGTCGTTGGCGTGCGGTGCCTCACCGATCGCGCCCCGTCGCCGGCCCGCGGTGTAGGCGGTCGACACGTGCACGTAGTGCGGCATCCGGATCAGCTCGCCGTCGTCTCCGGTGCAGGATTCCAGGAACCGGTCGATCAGATTGGCCGTACCGATCAGGTTGGTGTTGA
>Ga0164243_10007981_pt1 | contig 15724 bp, 19 predicted proteins | sample OricompcompostOP_FD_108781 | JGI IMG/M metagenome (GOLD analysis project Ga0164243, IMG submission 108781) | Organic Plus compost microbial communities from Emeryville, California, USA - Original compost - Organic plus compost (OP) | ecosystem: Engineered > Solid waste > Mixed feedstock >...
CAAGACTCTAACGGTCCCTGTGACTACTGTCGCAGCGCTGGAAAAACCTGTTTATCCACATCCCGTAAACGACGCCAAAAGCCATTTTACTTTGTATCGGAAGAAGAGTACCGTCTCTTACGCCAGGTGTGCGGGCAGTATCTCCCTGGGCAGGACCTGTCGGTCCCGAGCCTGAGACGATTGGCCTCTCGTTCTACTGCCTCAGGCTATGGTGCCATAGCTGGACGTATGAACTCAGACACGGACGAGGCGAGCCCCCAAGGTGATGTTCTGCATAGTGCTCGAGAAGAAAGCGATGTTACGCTCCCCGAAATTGTCAATCTTCATCAGGATTTGGGATGCTTGATGGTTGATGCTCAAGGCGAATACCGTACGTTCTTTTTGCCCAATACACGCACTTTGAACTGGCCCAACACTACCACATTACAGGTTACGTCGGTGCTGATTCAGGAATGAGCTTCAATATTGCTGTGAGGTCCTGGTTCTTCAACGATTCTCACGCCACCGAGAAAGTCGATATCATGCCCTCCATGATTAAGGTGACTATGCCGACCGCGGAACGTCGATCGAACCCCGACAACAACTTATCGCCTGAGATGTTGGCGCTAGCATCTCGAGACATCTCATTGGCTTGTGCCTCCCGGTTCTTCGAAGAGGTGCATCCCATGTATTGGCTGTTCCCCTCGGAAGACTTTTACACTCGTTTCGAGGCTACTTACTCTAGGGCGCATGTTCCGCTGGCTAGCTCATGGCTCTGCACATTACACAGCATAGTTGCACTTGGCGCATCCTGTGCCTCATCGTGCGCCGGGTTGCCCAATGAAGAGTTAGCGCGTGAATCTCTACAGGCTGCGAAGTCACTTGTTTCGCGTGTGTGTGATCAGGCTGATCTCGATAGCATAAGGGCTCTAATTGCTCTTGTGAGTATATTCTTCTCATATTCCGCTCCAACTGCAAGGTGAGGTAGTGGGCTAATGACCTTGTAGGCGTTGGCCCTTCAGTGCAATGGATATATGAACCAGGCGTACCTTTATATAGGGACCGCCGTTCGCATCGCCTTCTCTCTCGGTCTCCACTTGGATAAATGTGCTGCTAAAGACAACGTGGTGGCGCTCGCCTATGCTCGGCGCTTATGGTGGAGCCTATTCCTTCTCGATCACGACATTTCATTGCAGCTGGGGAAACCCTGTATGACGGATTCTTCGCACTTCACGTGGAATCCTCCGCTTCCGTCTGAACAAGCAGGTTCCCCCGACCCAGAACCATGAGCATTGAAACGCCGACTGAGACCAACTCTAGATAGTTAGCCCGGGATCTTATACGCCTCACGGTTTACTCGAACCTTACGTTCGCCTAGCCAAACTAGCTAAGAAAATTCGGCAAGTCCTCTACGTTGGGCCAATCGACGACGGCCGACAGTTGACTCAATCCAACTTCGAAGACTCCATTAGATCTCTAAACAGATGGCGAGACGACATCCCACCGCATCTCCAGCTGACATTGTCCGTGCCGCCGCCCCACAGAAGACAAGTCGCCATCCTCCATTTGCGATACTGGAATACTGTTATGCTCGTTACGCGGCCATTCCTCCTCTGTATGCTTTTACGTGGGAGCGAGCTGGCCAATACACCCAAGAAACAGTATTTCGATGGGTTTTCCAGGCTGTGTGTGTCTGCTGCTGAAGCTTCGATTGATATATTCGAAGATATGGTTCCGCAGGGCCTCGTGTCAAGCTTAGTTCTCATCGACTTCTTCTTCGCATTGCATGTTGTGCAAGTCATTCTCGCGGCCTCTGCTCTCTACTGCCCAGAAACCCACCAGGCCCAGGCGAAAAGATGCGTTGCCATCCTAAAGGCAATTGGCTCTTTTGGTTGCCCGAAGCATCTTCTTCCCGAGACGCTCTTTGAGCTGCAGCAGGTCGGTTTATTGGACGATCTGGATAGCCGCGTCTATACTGATGAGCTCCCAAATGGGCTGCTTAATACAAGCTTCGAAGGCAGTTCGCTGAAAGACACACGGTACGAACCTCTCCATGATCCAGACTTGTGGCTTAAGAGTCGCTAATTTATTATTACCAGATCAGACGGAATGGACTGCTCAGAACTAAATTGGAGGATATTGGGAGATCTGGACGTCTTTAATATTTCTCTGGAGGAAAACTTCATCGACGAGTTGATGCATATATCTGGACCATTCCCAGAGTCGTAAACTTCTCAAGAAATGCGATTTCTTTTCCTTTACCTTTTCCCATATTTTCTTCTGTCTCCTCTGCGTTCATAAGTTATAGGTCCAACTTACACGGCCGAGCCATGAAAGACTAGTTGGAGCTATGAGATCTTCGAGACCTTGCAATAGAAGTCTCTCGTCTTCACAAACCAGACGTTCTCTATTCTCCACTCAGGCTTATTTGAATCCGTATCTGGCGTGAGGTTAAAATGGCGGACTATTTGTGGAATCACCTTGGATAGCTCCATCAGGCTAATGTTCTTGCCGATGCATGTACGGGATCCTTGCCCAAACTCAGTTTTACGTCCTGTTATTAGAATTTCAGGCCAAGCGGGCAGTCAAAGGGGAACACGCACCGCCAGGAAGTAAGACTCGCGCTTTTTGACCGTTTCTGGCTCTTCCAGCCATCGTTCCGGTCTAAATTCATTGGCGTCAGGGCCGAAAACCTCTTGATTGGCGTGAGCCACCCAAGAGTTGATACCGACAACAGCCTAATCCACGTCATTAGCTATCCGCTCACGGTGATGTAGAAAAAAAAATGGTAAACAATATTAAGTTAGTAGACGAACTCCTGGCGGGAAGTACTGCCCCGCTAACACGGCGCCTTCCTTTGGAACAACACGACCCAATATAAGACCAGTTGCAGGATGTACTCTCAGAGCTTCCTTTATAACAGCTTGTAAGTAAGGCATTTTCTGAGCTTCGGAAAACTTAATAGGGTCTGAGATTACGCCGCGTGCTTCGTATTCTCTGATCTCCTCCTGCAATCGCCTTAGACTGCTTGGGTGTTTCAGGAGATTGAAAATTGCTGCTGAGAAGGCGATCGATGTCGTATCAGAACCAGCCCCGACGTTCATAATGCCGGCAGTAAGTATTTCAGCTTTGCTGATCTTCCCTGGATCATTATCATGAACTCTTAGAAGTCTCGTTATGATATCAGTGGTTGCGTTGGGGCTGGTCCAGTCTTTCTCTGACTGGAACCGAGCCACCTTTGTCTCTACCCATGTAGTGGCAAAATTCCTAACGTTCTGGAGGCCGGAAAGCTTCTTCGACCCCATCTTTCGTCGAAAGAGTATCTTATGCCACTCTGGAAAGATGCCAACCCTCACACAATATAGTAGATATTCAGAAAGTGATGCCATAATATTTTGGATATCCTCCCCAGAGTCTAGGAAGCCAAATCTCTCATTAAACTACTATGGGCGTAAGCTTGGTGATGCGGGAAGTCGCTCGGAAAATCTTACTGTGATCTTGCCAATAACATCAAAAGCATAGCATTGCATCCAATGGGAGATGTCAACTGAGGCGCCTGACTCCGCGAATTCTTCCAGCCTCGTACGCAAGACAGCTGTGCACTCGTCGACAAACCGCTCTAGCTGGACTAAGCTGGTCATCGAGTATGCGGCTGCGATTTTTCGTCTTGCCGCAGCGTGGTGGTGAGGATCGGGCTCGGTAAATATGTTCGTGACGGTGCTGTAAGGGCTACCGCTGGCTTGGTACCACGGAGACTTCGCAGAGGGGAAGGCTAAGTAAGTCAAATGGCCCGCCTATCCAGAGTAAAATTAACTCACCTTGACAAACCCTCGACCACTGCCGTAAATGACTTTGGCTGCTGCAGGATCGTCGATACTGTACTCATTAGGAGCAATCCGTACGATCGGTCCTACATGGTGGGTGGTTAGTAGTGTAACGGATGTGTTGGCGGGCTCTAAGCAGCGCTAAGTATTGTTGGATATCTTACCGTATTTCCGATGAAGTCGGACATTTGTTTCTGGAAAAGTCCCAAGGTACGCTTCCCTGAACAGCCAAACCCTTGTATACCTCGCGAGGAACGGTCCAGGAACGTGCCTTAATCTTGTGGCCAGAGGTTGTAGGAGGAATACGAGAAAGCCGAGAGTTGTACATACGCCGATAAGTGGCCAGCAACAAGGGAAGGGGGTCGTAAAGTCCATAGTTTAGGGGCCATCTACGGAATTGCTTTCCGATTTAATATTATTCCCTATTCGGAATAAAATAGATAGCTTCGCGGTTCTTCGTGACTCTCCGGACCCAAACAAAAGTTAGACCGGGAAAACCGTATTCTTTTATGGTGAGAAACATTCGTGGGGTGTTGATTGAGGGAGTTTGGCCCCAGTATTATAATGATGTGCTGGAGACAGAGGTGGGGGTTGAGGGCCTCGGAATTGGCGCTGCTTCTCGTTCGATCGCATCTGGAAACAAACGGCGCCAAGCATGGGATCCAACTAGTTGAGTACTCCTCTCCTGGCGGGTGTCTTGGTCGACAGATTCCCCATGGGACAAAGTAACTCCGAGATGTTGACGCTAAACGTGCTTCAGATATCTGACCCAATCGAGTATCAAGCTTCCGGAGCCAAAATTCCCCATTCGGAAAGGGTGTTTTGAATTTAGCTCGGAGTATGGGATGGAACTTGGCTTTGTTTCTGCGCCAGACATGGAAGCCAACCAATAATACGAGACCTCCCGAATCTGGTTGGCTCCCTCGTTAACTTTCCCCATGGGGGAGACGCTAAAAGCGTCGATGAAGACCTGGTCCCTGGTTACGGAGCCAATGTTCCCCATTGGGAAAGTATTGTTTCTTGCTTCATTTGAATCTGCAACTCCTCTTAGACCTCCCATCTCGACCAAGAAGAAGAAAAAAAAAGGTATGTAAACACGAGTCGGAACGTCAAGGAACTGTTGATTCTGTTTATGGATCTGCAGTCGCGGCTCCTCGAGCCTTTTTTTTTTTTTTTTTCCCCCCCACCTTTTCGCGTGAAGAAAATACAATCAAGGCTTTTTGAATCGGCAATCTCCCCCATGGCGGAGCGAAAAAAACGAGACCATCCGCTCACATTGGAAATCTTGCATCGCATGCGGAATCATAGCTTTGTCTCCATTTCAATATGGTCTCGATTTTGGACTCATTGGTGGCTTGCAAGCCATGCCAGGGTTTCTCCAGGTAATTAGTATCTTTCCATCGATTCCGTTTTCCCTACGCAGTCACGCCGGCACAGCTGACGAACAAGCTAAAACACAGGTATACGGGCCCCGAGCTCCAAAAACAGCCATTGGATGGAATATCTCGACGGTCCGGCAACAACACATTGCATCCCTAATGACTCTAGGTGCCTTCCTCAGCGCCGGCCTCGCTGGGGTGATAGCGCGCAAACTTGGACGCAAGATGTGTCTTTGGTTGTCATGCTTACTTTGTGTTATACTCTACGAAGTACGAATCTTGTCTTTGAACCCCTGCCAATTTCTGTGGGGTCCCACAGGTCACTACATACCCCAATACAGGACCTAAGCACCTCAGCCACGGTGTGCTCTGGTGTGCATGCTGTGCTGCCAGTGCCTGAGGGCATCGTCCATGTGTGCAAGTCTAGCCGAAACGAAGGGGGCCGTTTTTGAACCCCGGTGTTTAAAAGCGGCCTCCTTGCCCAACTCTTGGGATTTGATAAAATAATCTTTTCAATCTACACATCACTCAAGTTCTCTCCCAAGCAATTTCTTTCAGACAAAATCCGATGGCATCTACCAACAAGACAGAGGTCTCGAGATCACGAATGTTAGGCTCAAACATAATTGAGACGGCGTTGCGCAATGGACTGTCCGACCGATCAACAATCAGCAAGCACGTCGTCCGACGGAAACTGAAGGAGAACAGCCAAAGGGCATATGATCGAGATCTGGCAATATGGAAATCGTGAGATTTACCAATATATCTCTCTCGTTACAGGAGCTAATTTACCCAATAGCTACGTTGAGAAATACCCAAACTCGGATCCACGAGATATGCACACGACCAAAGCCCGGCTTAGTGACACCAAAATTGCCACCCCACGCAGTATTCGAATCAAACTTCGCCGCTTCATAAACGCATGGGAGCGGGAAAATCACACCTCTATCCCTGATGTAGTGAAATACTCTATGGCCCCGGTAAGGCGTCCTCTACTTATATCAGACCAAACATCAATATTCTTTTCTAATAAATTATATAGTTAATGCAAGGAGAATTGCAAGATAAGATAGGCGCTGAAAATATCTCGCGGCCCATGACATTTCCTACGATTAAGAATTATGTCCATATGCAAGAATACTTATGGTTCTGCGACTATCATAATTATTCACATGACAGATATCGGGTAGACAACTCAAACTTACTCAATACTCATTGCTATACCTCTGCACGTTTGCATGAAGTGTGTCAGGCAAGATACGAAGTATGGCTATAAACACTCCAGCTGTAGACCAGGCACTGATTTCTGCTGCTTTATAGGATATTGAATTTATGGTTGCTTGGAGAGATGGACAACCCGAGTTCAAGATGGGGTTTAAGAGGGAGCACTGCAAAGGAATGAATGAGAAACAGTATGCCCTTTCTATCCTACGGACGGCGATACATTACTGACATTTTTTAAAGGCCGAAGCGCCCTGTGTGCGAAAATATGGAAGGACCGGATGGTTTACCACCTCCCCTCTATGCACAACCTATTCTACATTGGCTGGCTAATATCCTCTCCTCTAATGCATTTGCGGGATACCACTCGGTCGAAGAAGTCCTCAACTTACGCCCCCCCGAGCAAGAAGATCTCTGGGTTGTACAGTGGGCGCCACAGATGAAAGGTAGACCTGTCTTTCCGGCTTGGTCCGCAGAAGGACCTCTCGATAAATGCCGAACACCAACAGCATGGGGTAGGCAGGCATTTGGATGGGCAGTACGTGTTGGGTTTGTTGATGGCATTGGCCTTCACGCCCCGCGTCGAGAAATCCTTATCAAGACAAACGGTAAGAGAGTTTGAACCCCTATATAAGAGATGCTCGCCTAATATAGTGCTACATAGACAGCGGAAAGGCCATAGGGCAAGTATTGAAATTTGCCGGGCAGAGAAATTCCAAGGTCCTACTTAATCACTACCTCGAACGATATGAGTACAGTCGATGGAGCTGCGATCTTCCTCGGCATGACACCTCGAAACGACCTCACTGCTGATTTTCGCTCGGCGACCATGAGGAGAAACGCCCAGCTGCCTCAGACTTTACCTGCGAATATCAAGGCGGAGCTAGAGACCCGGGACGATTATGCCAGGCTTACTAAAGAACTGGAATTCCTGGAGATCCGAATTCGAACTGCCAGAGATGAAATGAGCGCCCAACAAATCCGCGAGGAACGAAGTCAGCTGTACTGCAAACGTCGTATGCTAGAACAAGCCGCGTTGAAGAGGTATCAGGATAGCCAAGTGGGTACATATCTAAGCAGGCCCGCTGTGCATGAACACAACGACTGGCGCAAAGACCACTTCGAACGAATCCGCCATATGAGGCCGGAGATCGAGCGCCTTACTCGAACCCTTGGCCTGCGTGTTCCTCTACGAAGCCCCGAAGGGATTCCTTCTCTCCGTGATCTTATTGCCATTCGAAAATCCGATTGTCAGGTTGCGTACCAGACTTGTCTACAACCATTAAACGGTTGCTGTCCCGTGGTAACCTGTCGCAAAGAAATTAAGGAGTAAGTGAGTAACCTCCAACAGAGTTAACTGTCATGCTCTAACCCTTTCTTAAGTATACCTAAAACAAAACGGTGGATGCATATCTTTTGCTGCTTCGAGCAGTACTACAAGAACAAACACGGTTTCGCCCAATTATGTTTCGTCCGTAGCAAGTGGGTTGCGGATAGTGTAGATTGGTTGGGTCACTGCGAGATGCATGTTACCCGGGACGATCTACCCTTTCGTTGTAACCCGGTATCTTTCCGAACAGCACTTGCCTGTGCAGGCTACTGTCCTTACTGCCTTGGCAATATACAACTTCCAGCCGAGAAGCGTATGTTTCAGTATCGAGATCGACCTAACTGGTTATCACATATTCACTGCTGCATCACCGGATACCTGAAAAACTTCAAGCACAATAAGCTAATTCCATGCCCACATCCACGATGTCCCATTACCCACGATTTGGAGAACGACCTCTGGCACCATATGGAAGATGTACACAGTATCCCTACACTAGCTGTCGGCAAGAGATCTCTTTCTGATACTACGGCAAATGAAAAAGTGGACTCCCCTTCCAAAGGCAAGAGATGGCAGATCTACAATTCAGCTGCGAACATCCAGATTGACGACTCATCCACTTACAGCACACCTATATCATCTATATTCGACACTCAAGAGACAGACAGCAGCCACAGTTCAGCTACACCTGAAGTACCCCTTTTTTCTAGCTTTGATGAGGTCAGCTGCTGGGCCATAGCAGGCATTGACCCGGATCCATTACTTTACAATGGAACAGAGGTCGAGCGACCCACCACAACCGGGTCACCATGCTCTCCGAAACGCTTGGTTCAGGATTTCGGTGAAATGCAAGACGATTTGTGCTATCTGGACGTCGGAATGACCCCTGGGGAGTGTATTGATCCATCTCTTTCAGGCATGCCTATGGCCTTTGGCGTTAGCAAGGATACCAGCCCGATCCCCTCTACAGAAACACCAGGGCCAGAAGTGCTACCATTGCTTCCCGAAGGCCCCAGAGAAAGCGATGCCCCAAGCGAAGACTACCCGGTTGACTGTCTGCTCGATAAGTGGGGTGGATGGGTTTTTGTGAAATGGCTCGATGGGACTTGCAGTTGGGAGCCTCGATCAAACATTCTTGACGGTAGGCTGATCAAGAATCTAAAAGACGAACATAAAGGGCTTGGATTAGGCGTCGAGGTTATACAGACTCGCTGGACAACTCGGAAGAAGGCGGAATACCGGGTTCACTTTAAAGGTCGTCTGAATCAGGAGGATGAATGGGTGCTTGAAAAGTATATGAGTTGCGAAATCATTGAGAAGTACGGGCCAAAAGAGAACACAAGGAAAGGGATGAAGAAAGTCATTAGGAGCTTAAACGTATAAGTTACTTACTAAAGTAGCATTAAGTAAAGCACAACACCAGAGGAAGAAGTCAATACAATCGTCGACTTCTACTAAACAGTTGAGCTCGTCGTCCAAGTCCAAGATCCATTGCAATCCCATGGAACTAAACCCCGAATCCCTTCACTGAATCGCCCTACCACCCGTCTGCTGTTCCCCCTCCTTCGGCTCATACTTTAAAATCCGCTCCCGTCGCTCCGTACATCGGGGACAATCGCACGGCTCCCTCTGATCGCGGATTTCCACGTCGACATCCCACTGGAACAGGGTATATTTCCACCTCCCCCATCCCACCGTGAAGTCGAAGTGACTCTGCAGCCAGGTGCATTCGTCTTTCGGGTCGTTGTCGGCGGTCCGATCCGGTTGGTCTTCTGGGGGCTGCACTACCTCCCATGGGTCCTTACCCAAGTCTTGATGGGCGTCGTGGCGGGGGAGGGCATCCTGACGTTGAGAGGCGCCTGTGCGGGTTTCTGGACGAAGAGTCAGAGGTTTGTGCACTCCAATAGCTACTGGAGGGTGAAATGAGGGGGTTTGAAAGTGCTTCGTAGCAGAGAAGGAAGGAGGAGAAAGATGAAACGACCATTTACCAGTTGTAATGCTCTTAACATGCTTCCCACCCTGGCTATCCTTGGGCGCCTTAGCTATATATATATATACTGGAGTTAGCCCGTATACAAGATCACATTTCTCTTCGAAGGAAGAAGAAAGGCTGGATTTGATTAGTAGCTCGGGACGACAGGACGAGATCAGTGTTAGGCCACTGTACCCTTTGGCTCTGCATCCGATTCTGCGTTAGTCTCCATTCTTATTCGGGGAATGGGCCTGGAACGTGGACAAGATTCTGGCGCGCGGATCGAGTATTACATTTATAGATAGAATTCGGTAGAGTCTTAAACGGAGATTCGCGCACAGGAGGGTGTATCATGGCGATGTGCGGCCACATATGGTGCATGTAGTTGAGGTGGAGCGACAGGCTATACAGCGCTCAATCAGCGAGGAGTGTAAGCAACTGGCTTCTGCCGTGGTTCTTCCGACCTCTGCTTCTTCTACGTTCGGCCCCGGACCGGATGAGCCTCACAAGCCCAAAACCCGACAACTATAAGGTAGCCACAGCCGTTATATACTTCCAGATTCCCTCGCACATCGTGTCTAACTGAAAATTGAATTTAGTCTCCAGTGATAATAAAGTACTATCTCTCCACGTACTGTCAAGTGGCTGGGTATTGTAAATAGTATGCCCGAATTACGTGGCGAGGGTGGTGAGGGTTAGTTAGGGGTAAATTGGATTACAGCACTGGATATTTCTGTCGATAAACCAATGGCTGTGCCACGCCTGCTGTGCAACATTCCCAAAAAAAAAAGACTAATTATAACTCTCTATCTGCATAGACCCAATAGAAGACTAGGGATCGTTACATAAAAGTCTCTTTACAGGCAAGGCACCAACTGTTCAGTTAAGCAGCTTTCCCCCAGTTGATATTCCTCTCTACAAAGCTGATCTCTCTCTTCCGCCGAAGCTCCAGCGATTCGTTTCATCATCGGGTAGAGCCTAGCGTGGACTATCCCTAGGAGCTCTCGTCCGCCAAAACACAGAAGCCATAAGAGTGCTGGGACAAGTCGAAATTTTGAATTTCCTTATAATATGACATGATCTAAGGAAGGGCCGGAATATTAATCGTCTTATTGACCTGTACCATCTCGAAGCGCCTACGGACCCACTGATGAAGTGTCAGTCTACTTTGATTTATAATATGTGCAGGGGGTTGCCGGGCATTTACCTCGCCGCAGGAGATGGGCTCATATTTGGCAGGATGGGCATCATCGACGCACGTCGGCAAGACGGAACACATCTCGTTGAAGTTGAAGCCGAAGAAGAAGGGCATGCTGTAGCGCTCGGTGGTGGTAGGGTTGTAGACGCGGTGGACGGTGGACTTGAAGCGGTCGTTGGACATGCGCATGAGGAAGTCGCCAATGTTGACAACGAGGGTGCCGGGGATGGGCGGGGCCTTGATCCATTGGTCGTCCGAGTTGAGCACCTGCAGGCCGCCGACCTGGTCCTGCCACAGGAGCGTGAAGCACTGCAGGTCCGTGTGGGAGCCGATGCCGACGTGGTCCGGCAGGCCCGTGACAGCAGCGGCGTCGTCGGCCGACAGGCCTGGGTAGTAGTTGAGGACGCCGTCAGCGCCCGGGTACGTCGTCAGACGGTCAAAGTAGTCCTCGGGTAGGTCCTGGCAGAGGGCGAAGACCTTGGCGAGATTGCGGGCCAGCCTCAGACACGACTGCCAGTATGTGATGATGGCGCTCTGGAACCCTGGAACCTGGGCGGTGCCGTCCCAGACAAAATCCTCGTGCCGGAGGTAGGGTTTGACCTCTGCCGGGATGGCGGCGAGGTCCTTGGGCTCCGGGTCAAATCTCGGGTCGTACTGCCACATGAACGACTCTTTTCTGTCGCGGGACTCGGACGGCGAGATGTGGGTTGACCCGCGCCCGCTGAAGCCATTGTAATGTGCTGATTTGTCCCTGCCTACTTTTTGCTTCTCCTCGAGCGACTGTGCAAAGAATCTAGACAGCATTAGTTTGATACGACTCCATCTATGGTCCCAAATGATATATAAATGGAAGAATGCAACGCAACCTACTTGACGGTCGCCTGATGAGCCTTGTTGATAACCTTCTCGTCAATGCCGTGGTTCTTGATGTAGAAGAAGCCAGACCCCTCGACGGCACGCTTGACAACGGTGGCAATCTTCTTCCGAGCATTTGCATCATCATAGATACCGTTGAGGTCGATCACGGGAATCTCATCGGGACGGCAGTTGCGCGGCTTGGCCGTCGAAACCCTCCGGTACACGGGGCCATGGCCCGAGGTGAGCTTGATGGTCGTGAAGGCGTCGGCCACCGTGGCTGTCTGTGCTTGTGACATGCTGGCAGGGGAAGTAGGAAACAAGTATATGTAATGGAGGTTCACCTCGGCGAAGTGTTGGAGGCAATGCAAGATGTCAAGGTGAGATGGAGTTGCCCAGTTGACGTTTGAGTTTTGAATTTGGACGTGGTCTGGTGTTGCACCGGCGATGCGATCCTACGGCATTTGGGGTTTTTCTCAATATGAGTGCCGTACGCTCCTCGGCACAACCATGTCGAGAAAGGTACAAATTGCGGCCAGCTGATTATCTACGCGGAGACCACCGAGACACATGATGGCCGAATGAAGAGCTACGACGGCCCTTTCCGAGTCGACCCCAGACTCTACCCCAAAGATAAGGGCGTAGGGGTGCTTATCACGATAAGGTATGGCGGGGCAACAGGGGGCCGCTAGTCGTCAGATAGCGTTCATTTGGGGGTCGACACGCGCTTTGGGGGTCGTCATTCAGGGATCGTTTCCATTGTTTCGCATTCCACATAGCAGCAAGTCAATGACTCTGATAACGTCCCTCAACTCCGCAGCGTGCTGCCAGACAACACAAGCTGTACCAGCCATGATGCACTTAGACACTTATAACCTCATTTCATTATTAATACCGACCGGCATGTCGCGTGCTCGTTGGTGCTTGCTGCTTAGACCTTGGCGGCATTCTTTTCTCCATTGTCCTGAGAGCATTTGTATTCACGTAACACTCAAGACTGAAAGAGCACGCAATGACTTCTATTGCTTCGAAATTAAGGAGGCGTCTAGTCGTCCAGGGAGCGCAGGAAACCTCCTTTCTCGACAACGATGACATTCGACCTTTGTCATTGAAGGACCGTTCTTGGACGCAGACGACCTACTTTACCTTCTGGTTCTCTGCCGCAGCCACTGGTATTGTTTTCTCTCTTTCCCTGGATTCCTATCTAGTCTAGAGCTGCTTCTAACACCTCATATCCTCCAGTCGCGGGGTGGTATTCGGGCAGCGCCGCCCAGTCAACTGGCCTCAGCATCTGGGAGGTCGTGGGATGCCAAGCAGCGGGCTACTTACTCATCGCCATCGTTTTCGTCATCAACGGACGGCCGGGCGCCGTATACCATGTAGGATACCCGATTCTCAACCGAGCCGCTTTCGGCGTGTATGGCGCGTGGTGGCCGACCTTCAACCGTGCCGTCATGGCCATTGTCTGGAACGGAGTCAATGTGAGTGTTGCTGAGCGTTCCACTGCTCGCAATTAGAGAACAATATTCAGCTGACGTGTGTAAATAACAGGGAGTACAAGGAGGGCAATGTGTCTAGTGAGTGATATAATTTTGATACATGAGGTTGTCACCAACTGACTGTGATAGTGTCATGCTGCACGCCATATTCCCCGGCATCGCCACCATCCCCAACAGGATGGGCCAGGGCTCGGCGCTCACATCGGGAGGCATGATAGGCTACGTCCTGTTCTGGTTGATGATTTGCAGCGTTCTCTGGATCCGGATTCCCAAGATGCGTATCTTGATTTGTACGTTGATCCCTGCCTAGCCCTTTAGCTCCTATCAACTACTTGAAGATCCTAATCACTCGTGATCACTCGTGAAGACGTCAAACTCATAGTATACGTTATGTCCGCCGTGGCTATGTTGGCTTGGACGCTCACCCTCGCCGGAGGCCCCGGTCCCGTGCTGTCCCAGGGCTCCCGCGTGCACGGTTCGGAAAAGGCGTGGCTTATCGTCCGGTTCGTGTGGCTCTTCGCGGCCAACTGTGCGACCTTCGCCAGCAATGCGGCCGACTTTCAGCGCTACGCCCAAAAGCCCAACGACGTCATCCTTGGCAACCTTGTCGGCTTTCCGGTGGCTGATGTCTCAGTGGCCATTGTCGGCAACATCGTGGCATCGACGTCGACCGTCATCTTTGGCGAGCTCGAGTGGAATCCCATCATGCTTCTCGACCGCATACAGACCGAGAATTACACCTCTGCGAACCGAGCCGGGTGTTTCTTCCTGGCGCTAATGTTTGCCTACTCGGCCTTGTTCTCGTCCGTTTTCGAGAATAGCATTCCAGGTGTGTTTAGATGACGAATGTCTTCCCAGCAGAAAGCTAGATTTGTGCTGACCCTTGTTTCCCCCAACTAGCCGGCAACGACATTGCGGCTCTGGTGCCCAAGTATATCTCGATCCGCCGCGGTATGTTCATCTGCCAAGTTATCTCCTTCGCCATCAACCCGTGGTTCCTCCTCGGCTCGGCGTCCATCTTCATCCGCTTCCTGGGGTCGTATCAAATCTTCCTCTCGGCCATCACCGGCATCCTCATTTGCAACTACTACGTTGTCTTGCGGGGCCAGCTTAATGTGCCGGACCTCTACACCGCCGACAAGTCAGGCGTCTACTACTTCACCAAGGGCTGGAATATCCGCGCCTATATCGCCTACCTCGTCGCCGTCGCCGTCAATTTCGCCGGGTTCCTCGGCAACATGGGCGTCACCGTGCCTGTGGGCATCACCCGCTTCTACTACTTTGCGTATCCCGTCGGCCTCCTCCTGTCATTTGGCGTTTTCCTGCTGTGCAGCCTCGTTTCGAAGCCGGCTCATACCGTGCCGTTCAGCGAGTGGTCTGAGCCCAAGAATTATGTCCGTCCTGAAGAGGATACTGAGAACGGGCCGGTCCTGAACGGCATGAAGCCAGGGAGCAGCACAGATGTTCAGATGGAGAATGAAGAGAAGGCTCCTAAGGTGAAGGAGCAATTGGCATAGCCGTGTAGAAGAGTATTTAGATTTGGGGACATTTCTCGTAATCTCGCTCCTACCACTCAAGAACTATACCAGAAATAAATAAAGGTAGTTCAATGGTGTTTATAAGGGGTAAAATAATGCCCTTGAAAAATGCCTTTAAAAAAATGCCCTTAAAAATAGAAGATCTATCTAATAAATACATAGGTAAAAGACTTTTAATATATCCATCCGATTTATGAATTTAGAAAAAAAATCAGGTTTTCTTCCGCACTAAACCTCAAAGAATTTTGACGTGGTGTACGCTATGGGCAACCATATCAGCTAGTCTATAGTAACCATACTAATTGACCATATCAAGGCCATGGCAAAAGATAAGACAAGGGCTATCACATATCGGATGCTCAATTGATCATTCCTTGCTACTCCCCCCTACATGTGACTTGCCAGTCTTCACCTCCACGATTCTAGATGTCCTCCCCAATCGAACTAGAAACAAGACCACTTGCAATCTTTCTTGCCATAGACATGCCAATGCGCCGCTTAAATCCCTCCTGCAGCACGAGAAGCAAGAGAATCAAGACGATTGAGACGAACAAAGCGGTCTACGATCGACGGCACAAGTGCACCTTTGCTGGCTGTGAAAAGGCCTTTACTCGGTCGGAGCATCTGCGACGACATCAACTCAACCGTGTGTCCATTCAGTCCTCCCCTTCTTTCCTTTCCAATACCAGCCACTGACCTGAGAAGACAAACCCGCCCAGACATGGACGTGCACCACCTGCGCGGCAATCTTTGTGAGGAGCGATCTCTGGAAGCGACACTTAGTGGTGTCGCACCCCGTCCGACAGTGTAGTTCTTTTCATGACTCGCCAACAGAACCTTGTGATTGTGTAGATGAATCAGGAAGCGTCCATGCGACCGACGAAAGCGCATACGCCACTGTGGCATCTCCCTCAGTTTTATCAACCAAC
>Ga0164243_10007982_pt1 | contig 15723 bp, 10 predicted proteins | sample OricompcompostOP_FD_108781 | JGI IMG/M metagenome (GOLD analysis project Ga0164243, IMG submission 108781) | Organic Plus compost microbial communities from Emeryville, California, USA - Original compost - Organic plus compost (OP) | ecosystem: Engineered > Solid waste > Mixed feedstock >...
CGAGGCTCGTTGCCGTTGCGCCGTCCGGGAGCTCTGCGCCTGCGACCTCGGCGAGCGCGAGGACGAAGGAAGGCTTGTCGCGGCTCATCTCCACGAGCGTCTGGTGGAGACGCGACGCGCTCCTCTTCGTCTTCCTCACCCTGCGGCGCCGAGCAAGAGGAGTGCCCGGTCGGGGTGCGAGGCTTCTCGTCGACTTGCACGAGTGAGCGGGTGGCCCGGGCCAGGTCGGGCCGGCCGGGGGGCCAGGGTGACCGCTACGAGACGCCTCTCGCCGAGCGCCCCATTGCTCGACCCACCCGAGGCGCCGTCAACGCCGGAGCCAGGCGGCTCGACGAACCGACCCGTTCTCGCCGTCGACGATGAAGCGGGCGTTGCATCCGCGCACGTCGGCGTTCGTCCAGATCTCGTAGGACGCTCGACCGAAGAGGAGGAACCTCCGCGAACGAGTGACGCGCACCGGAGTCTCCCAGCGCCAGCCCCGCGCGTTTGCGGCGCGGCGCGCGATCTCGATGGCTTCGTCGCGTGTGATGGTCATCTGCGGTTCACCGATACGTAGACGCCGTAGAGCATACCGCCGTAGACGACGGTGCCGATGGCTCCCTCGCGAGCCACCTCGCCCAGAGTTGCGTAGCCCTCGCGGATCGGAATCGTCGCCGACCCGGATGTGCGGCTCGCGTCCGCGCGATGCCGCTCGTTACCGGGCGCGCCTTGTCGCCGGCTGTATATCGCGGCGAGCTATTCGGCCGATTGACTGACGCCTCACCCCTGCGAGAGCGTCGCGAATTCGGCGAAGAGCGCGCCCGGTATCGCTTGTTCGAGCCGCCACGTGATGCCGATCGGACGGTCGCCGGTGGCCGACTCGAATAGCGCCTGACCGAGGAACGCGTACGGCGCATCCGGATCCGTTCGGACAAAAAGGTAAAAGCGCCAGCCATTGCCTGGGCTATCGAGATAGCGCCGTCCCGAGGGCCGATCGCGGCTCGCGGCGGCCTGCGTCTCCCAGTGAAAGAGCGTCCGGCTGATCGCGTAGTCACGATACCGCGTCGTCGGCGAGAAGCTCGCGGCCGATTTGTCGAGCGTCACGAACAGAAGCTCGCGCTTGTCGTCTTTGAGCTGCAGGATGCCCGCTTGCGGCGTCACGCCCTTGCCTCCGGGCTTCACGAATCCGACCGCGGCGACGATCTCGCGACGGGAGTAGTGGCGATGAAGCGCGAGCGGCCATTCGGGAACGGGATAGACTTCCTCGGCGAGCGCGACGCGTTCGGTCAGAACGTCGGCGAGCTGCGCGAGCTCCTCGCGAATGGGCTCCTGGCCAAACAGCCACGGCGCGCCCTCCGCCGGATCACGCAGGACTCCGCGATGATTCAGCTGGAACTCGAGCATCGTGAGGCGGCGCAGATAGCTCGCGTCGTTCTGCGTGCCGGGCCGCCCGCCGGGAGCCTCCCTCCACAGCCGGAGGCGGCTCACGTCGTCGGTGTGAAGTAGGCGCTCCAGCCGCCGGCTCAGATCGAGCGTCTCTTCGCCGACGTCCTCGAGCGCCCCCGCCCGTGCACGGAGCGCGGTCCAGCCGCCGGCGCGGTACACGTCCCCGACGTCACGTCCGCTGCTCTCGAGGAACGCTCCAAGCGTTACGTCTGGCTCGCGTCCAACGATCTCCCGGAGCTCGCGCGTCAGCACCGCGGCGCTCGCCACGGCGCTCTTCAGCGACGCGAGCACGCGCTCCTTCACTACTGCATCGAGCTGGAATACGCAGCCGCTCGGCAGATACGGAAAGCCCTCTCGGACGTCGCGCTCGAGGCGTCCGCGCGGCACGCCCGTGATGGCCGAGTAGATGTCGTCGAATCGAAACTCAGCGCGATGTTGCCCGATGAAGTCGAGGATGAGGCAAGACGTCTTGCCCTCGAAGAGCCGCAGGCCGCGGCCGATCTGCTGCATGAAGAGCGCGGCGCTCGTCGTCGGCCGAAGCAAGAGCAGCGTGTCGACGAAGGGCAGGTCCACGCCTTCGTTGTAGAGATCGCACGTGCAGAGGACGTTCACGGAGCGCTCGCGGAGGCGCTGCGGAGCGAGCCGGCGGACCTCGTCGGGTGAGTCGCCGTAGACGACCTCGGCGGGGATCCCGCGCTCGGTCAGAGCGCGCGCCATGAAGCGGGCGTGCTCGACGGAGACGCAGAACGCGATGGCGCGTACGCGGCGCGGATCGACCACGCGTTTTCGGAGCTGCTCGACGATGAGATCGACGCGCGCTTCGTTCCCGGTGTAGAGCGACGAGAGCTCGTCGAGCTGGTAGCCGTTCCGCGACCAGCGCAGCTTCTCGAGGCTCGTGCCGGCCGCATCGGCGATGCCGTAGTACTCGAATGGCACGAGAAGCTGACGATCGAGCGCGTGCCACAGGCGAAGCTCGGCTGCGATGCGTCCGCCGAAGTCGGGCAAAAGTGACTTGCCGTCGGAGCGCTCGGGCGTCGCCGTCAAACCAAGCAACACTTCGGGGCGCAGCAGCCGGAGGACTCGCTGGTAGGAGTCCGCGGGCGCGTGATGACACTCGTCGACGACGACGAAGCGGAAGTGGTCCGCCTCCAGGCGTTCGCCGATGAGACCTGCCGCACTCTGAATCGTCGCGAAGACGTATTCCCATTGCGCCGGGACGCTGCCGTCGACGTACAGCTCGCCGAACGCGTGATCGCGCAGCACCTGGCGGAACGTCGCTTGCGCCTGCTCGAGGATCTCTCGACGGTGCGCAAGAAACAGAAGCCGCGGTCGACTTTGCGCCCGCTCGCAGGCGCGCAGGTAGTCGAAGGCGGCGATGACCGTCTTCCCCGTACCGGTCGCAGCGATGACGAGATTGCGATGACGGCCGTGCACGCTCCGCTCCGCCTCGAGGCGATCGAGGATCTCGAGCTGGAACGGGAACGGCTGCAGTGTGAAGAGCGGCACGACAGTCGGTGTCCCCGACTGCCGCTCGTCCCGAAGAGCGAGGCGAAGGCGCTGCCGGCTGCTCTCGGCTGTCGGGTCGTACGCCTCGAACTCGGGATCGTTCCAGAGGCCGTCGAACGTCCCGCGAAACTTGTCGATGACGCTCGGCAGGTCCGCTGCGCAGACCTTCACCATCCACTCGAGCCCGCTGCCGAGTGCCGTCGCGGTGAGGTTGGCCGACCCGACATAGGCCGTGTGCAGCCCGGAGCTGCGCTCGAAGAGCCAAGCCTTGGCGTGGAGCCGTGTCCGCCGAACGTCATAGGAGATGCGGACCTCGGCGCCGGGGAGGGAAGCGATGGCGTCGACGGCGTTCACTTCGGTGGTCCCGGTGAAGACGGTCGTGAGGAGCCGGATCCGCGCGCCGCGACGCGTGGCGCGCTCGAGCTCCTCGCGCACGGCGCGAACGCCGCCGAGCGTCACGAACGCCGCGAGGATGTCGATCGAGTCGGCCGACGCGATGTCGCGCGAGAGCTCGTGCCCGAGCGCCGGGTCCTTGGGCGCGCGGGTGAGAAGTGTCGACGTCGAGAGCGGCGAGGCGGGGCGAAGGGGAGGAGCGGTTCGATAGAGCGACTGGAGCAGGCGCGCAGGCGCAGCGACGCGCGAGGCGTTCGGATCGCCATCGGCAGCCGGCGCCAGCTCCGCGAGCCGGTCGAGCAGGCCATGCACGATGGCGAGCTGCTCGTCCGCGCCATCCGCATCGCGCAGTGCACGTTCGAGCTCGCGGCTGAAGTGGCGAGCGAGCCACGCGGGGAGGTCGGCGTCGTCGACCGCGCGCACCTCGGAGACCGACGGGGCGGCAGCAGCGACGTCGCGCTCGAGCAGAGTCGTGAGCAGGTGCTCGTAGATGCCATCACGCAGCGGAGCAGGCACGGACGGAGCGTACTACTCACCGCATACCAGAGCTCGCACTCTCCAACCGGCGAGACCATTCACGGTACCGGGAGCAGTCGTATCGTCTGCAACTCACACTTCGACTGCCAGCCGAAAGGGGGCGTCAGAGCATATCCGCAGCAGCGTTACCGCGTGCCTGGCGGCTCAGGACTTCGATTGATTCGAGAGCATGCCCGTCACGACATCGAGCACGGTCTCGTCGTCGTCGAGCCCGCCGATCGCGGTGTCCGTCGTCGCATCGTCCATCGCGGCCAGATAGCGGAGCGCCGCGCAACAGAGCTTCGCCTCGTCAGGATCCGTCGTCGCCTCGAACCTCGCGAGGATCGTCCCGCCGGCGGTGGCCAGCCGCTCGACTTGATCGAGCTCGACGTTCGGATTGGTCGCTGCCGCCGCTCGCATCGCTCGATGCCACGTGCTCACGGCGTCACGCAGCTCGGCAACGGTCGCCACCGGCTCGAGCAGCTCGCGGAAGACGCCCACGATGTCCTCCGGAAGAGCAGCGAAGACGCGTTCGATGGCCGGCGAACGCTCCGGCGCGCCCGAGGCCTCGGGCATCCATTCGATGTAAGCGCCGACGAGCCGAGCTCGGATGCTGTTGGCCAGGAGGCCAATGCGGCCGCGGCTCAACGGCTCTCCGGACGCCGTCGGTAGCGCATGCATCGCTTCCTCGACAGGCACGATCCCGTCGTGCTCGATCATCAGCTCTTCGAGGATCTCTCGCTGCGACGGCGCGCGGAGGTCCTCCCATTCGGCCAGACCCACCGCGCCGCCTGCGGCACACCGGAAACGCCCATCATGCCGGAGCACCGAACGCGCGAGCCTCGTATCCCAGCTCGCGATCGGCTCGTCGAGCGTGGTCAGAAGACTCCGAAGCTCGGCTTGCTGGAGCCCCGCCTGGCGTGCGTCGAGTGAAGCAAAGACCGCATCGGCGAAGCGATGAATCGCCTCCGCGCCGCCCGGGACGTCGCGCGGGAGCAGGCCGACGCGACCATCTTCGAAGAACACGAACGGACGGCGCATTCGGATCAGGCTCCACGTGTTGGGGCCGAGCCCGCGCTTCTGCGTGAGCGCGCGAAGGAGGTCCTCTTCGTCGAGCGGTCCGTTTGCGGACTCGAGCGTCTCGACGACGAGCGCGTGCACGTGCAGGCGTTCCTCCCCGACTTCCGGTAACGCGACGACGTTGCGACCCAGGTAACGCACCTCGGGCGCATCACGCAGCAGCGAGCCGAGCGTCCAGTCGTTGAGCCAAGCGGGCAGATCCGCCTCCTCGGCGAGGAGCGGCACGAGCTCGTGGGTGGTCCACTGCCGCTCCGGCCCATGGCGCTCGAGCAGCGAGCGGACCGCGGGCGGAATTCGTCGCCGCCAGCGTTCCCAATCGGGAATGTTCTCGGCGACCGTCACCAGCCCGTGATCGACGAAGACGTAGTCGTCGGCCAGGTTCACGCGACCGAAGCGTTCTTCGATCTCCGTCTTCGCGACAGGACGCTGCGCCGCGCGCACGTAGGCGAGGATCGCGCCGCGCTTCGTCGTGCCGAAGCCGGTGACGAGCTCGCCCTCGACGATCCATTCATCCTCGAGCAGTGGAGCGATGCGGACGATTTCGTCGGCGGGGCGGTCGAGCGCGCGCGCGAGGCCCTCCAGGTGCTCTCCGAGCGGCAAGGGATACCGGAGTCGAGGCGCGAGGATGCGTGCGCTTCGCAGCGTCTCCTCGATGTCGTCGCGGGGAAGCGTCGTCAGGACGTGGCTCTCTTCGATTCGAAGGACGCGATGGTCGCCGTCGAGGACCTCGTTCACGAAGAACGTGAACGCATCGACCTCGTCGTCGGAAAAGGCAAACAGTGCGTCGTCATGCCTCCAAAGCTGGAGAACGATCAGCGGCGAAGGCGCGGCGCGCTCGAGGCGTTCCTTGGCAGGCGCGTGCCATGCGGCACGCCGGACCCGGTCGAGGCCTCGGCTCTCGAGCTGCCGGATGCGCTCGCGCGAGAGGCCGAGACATTCTCCGAGCTCTGCGAGCGTCGGGATCGGCCCTGCGAGGCCCGCGCGCTGCGTGAGGATCAGACGGTCGGTCGCGCCGAGCGCTCGAAGGGCGCCATGCAGGAGCGAACGCCACGTCGAGCCTGCAGGAATCGGGTCCTCGACTTCACGCAGTTTGATCGGAGCCGGCGGCGCAGGCGAAGCTGTCTGGAAGGGGGCTCGACAGGAGCGGCCGAGTACGTCGAGCGTGGTGCGGAGGGTTCCACGGCCAACTCCGCGGGCGTTCGCGAGCTCGTCGTAGTCGATGGCGACGAGCTCCGACGTCGTCGTGAGCTTTCGTCGTCCGGCGAACGTCCGGATGCGCGCCGGAAGATCTGGGACGTCGTCGAGCGCGCGGTCGAGCAATTCCTTCGGCAGCCGCGACCGAAGCGAAGCCCAGTTTTCTGCAGGAGTCGGCGGTCGCAGCGCTGCCGAGGATGGCGCGGGAGGAAGCACGAATGCTTCGCGCGCGACCTCCCACGTGACGCCGAGGTGTGCCTTCAGGATCTCGCGAGCATCGGACACGGACTTTCGCCCGAGGTTCGGCTCGAGCGTCAGGGATGCCGGCGTGAAGAGGAGAAGGTCCCGCACCGTCGTGAGACCGCGACGCTCGATGAACCTCATCAACCGTGTCGGAAACGGAAGCTGGACGAGCGGCGTCGCGAGGAGGGCGTCTGCCGCGGCACTCATTCGACCATCGGTGCCTGAGCGCGGACGAGGCCGTGCCCGAGATTGGCGAGCAGATCTCCCTTGCCGAGGAGCCGCTCGGCGCCGCCCTCGTCGAGGATGATCCGCGAGTTGATCTGCGAAGCGACGCGGAGCGCGATCTTCCCTCCGAGGTTCGTCTTCAGCAGCGGGGGAACGACGTCTTTGTCCGGTCGCTGCGTCGCCAGGATCAGGTGCACGCCCGCCGCGCGCGCCTTCGCACCGAGCCTCTTCACGCCGTCGAAGAACGGCTTCGCGTTCGCCTTCTCGGCGGTGAGGTCCTGGAACTCGTCGATGACGACGACCTTCCGTTCGAGCCGGTCGGCCGCCGCGGCCTGCTCGTTGTATTCGCGGATGTCGCTCACGTGGGCGGCGGCGAACATCTCGTACCGCTCCTCCATCACCTCGACGAGCCGCTCGATGACGGGGATCGCGTCGTCGGCGTCGTACCCGATCGGACCGTCGAGATGACTGCCGACGGCGGACTGGAACGACGGCACGTTGAACGTCACGCGCTTCGGATCGATGAGGATGAAGCGGATCGCCGAAGGCCCGTGGTAGTGCACCAAGCTCGCGATGATCGCGCGGAGCAACACCGACTTGCCGCTGCCGGTCGTCCCACCGACGAGCAGGTGCGGCGTGCTGGAGTCCGAGAGATCGCCGTAGAGGACCTCGCCCGTCGGTCGCTGTCCGAGGACGAACCGGCCCGGCTGCTCGGCGAGGTAGTCGTGTGCTTCGGCGAGGAGCGGCGACAGCAGGACCTTGCGCGGCACGGGCCGGCGCACGACGTAGAGCCGCCTTCCGCCGCGCTGCTCGTAGCTCGCCTCGGTCCCGTCCTCGCTCGCGAGCCGGTGCATGACGTCGCCGGCGGCTTGATCGAGCGCCCGCACCGAGCCGCGCGGGCGCGTCACCTCGATCTCGAAGAGCGTCGGTCCGACGACGGGCGGCCGCGGGCAGATCGCGTTGATGCCCTGCTTCTTCAGCTCGGCAAGGATCGCGTCGCGCAGCTTCTCGGCGTGTTTTCGTCCCTCGTCGTCCGAAGCGGAGGCCGTGAGGATCGGCGACGTCGTCGCGGGGCCGATCGTGCCGGCGGGATCGACGCGCGGCCGCGCCGCGCCGGCGGGCGGGTCGTCTCGCGGGGCGACGCGCTCGGGATACGTCTCGGCACACGCTTCGGCGAGCGGGCAAGCGGGACAGAGATCGCGCCGCTCGGTCGGAGGGGCGCTCTGCGGCTCGTCGTTCCACCGGACCATGTTGCGGACGAGCGGCCGGATCGTGCGCGTGACGATGTCCGCGGCCTCGGTCGTCGAGAGCGACGTCTCGCGGAGCATCGGCATGAAGCGGAGGACGACGGGCCGTGCATCCAGCCCCTTCGACTGCTTCAGCATGTGCCCGTAGAGCGCGACCTGCGCGCGGTCGAGCGAGTCGTTCGCCTCGTCGGTGAGCTTGTACTCGATGACCTCGAGCGAGCCGTCGGGCTCGGCGTACATCGCGTCGAGGGTTCCGCGAATGACGACGCCGTCGTCGAGCGTCGCCTCGACTCCGTGCTCGCTCTCCCGAACGAGCCGGACGAGCGCGCTCGCGGGGGCCCCGTCGAACCGCCGGAGTCGCGCTGCGAGGTGACGCGCGAGCTCGCGAAGCGCCTGCGCGAGGTCGTCGACCTCCCCGGGCATCGTCGCAAGCGCCGCGTCCGCCATGAGCTCGTCGCCGAGCAGGCCGAGGAGCCAGACGCGGAGCTCGGCTTCGATCGAGTCGAGCGGCGCACCGGCGGGCAGCTCGGCGAAGCGGCGCGGCGGCGTATCGAGCATCTTCGCGAACCGATCGACGAGCCGATGAAACGACGCGCCGAGGCAAGACGATCCGATGGGGAAGGCCACGGCGGATCGCTTGGAGCGACCGAGCGCGAAGATTCGAGGACAGCGGAGCGCGTTGCGGACTTCGGTGACGGAGAAGCTGCTCATCGTACCTCCCTCACGGCGCCCCGGACGGCATCCTTCACCGCGACGATCGCGCGCCCGAACCAGCGCACGTGATCGGGCATCGCCTCGAGCACGGAGACGATCTCGTTTCTGGTCGCGTCCGGCTTCGCGCGCACGACCTCGCGTACGAGCCGCTCGAGCGAGGCGATCTGGAGCTGGCCGAGGCAGGCCCGGATCGTCGCGGCGGTGTCGCCAGCGCCCGTGTTCGCACCACGCGCGGGTGTGCCGGGCTCGGACGCCGATACGGGTTCCTCTGCAATCCCGTCGGCAGCCGTCGCTCCCGTCAGCGCTGCAACGACCGGCCACTCGGTGACACGGAGCGACTGGGCGATCCACTCCGCCACCTCGCGGTCCTCGAAGGCGCGACCGCCGGCGTCCTCGAGGTCACGCGACTTCGCGGCCGCAAGGAAACTCTCGAGCGCGAGGAGGCGCGCCGCATCGTCGCGCTCGAGTGGGATCCATCGGGCGCCCTTCCGGACCAGCGCCGCGAGCGCAGCGTGGAACTTCTTCCAAGTGGGCGGCGCCTCGATGGCGCGCTCGCGCACGAGGATGACCGCGTCCTTCGTTAGCGCGTCGGCCGCGCGATCGAGCGCGGTCACCGCCGATCGCGGATGCGTCTGGTGTAAAACCGCGACCGCGTGCGTCCGCTCGCCGACGCGGGCGAGGAGCTGGAGGTGGTGGCGCGCGTCGACGCGGCTCGTCGTAACGCCGTCGGCGAAGCGAAGCGCGCAGGCGATGCCGCCGACGAGGCGTGCCGGATCGGCGCTTCGCCGGTCCTCGGCGGCCTCGTCGAGCGCAGCGCGAGCACGCTGGAGATGACTCTCCCAGGCCGCTTCGAGCGCGGCGTCGTCGGTCCCGTCGTCGGCCCCGTCGTCGGCCCCGTCGTCGATCGGCGTCGGGCTGCTCCGGGTCGTCTCCGGCGCTGCGCCTGTCACTTCCTCGTCCTCGAGCGGCGCATCGGGCCCCAGCGCGAGCGCCTGCTTGCAGGCGATCATGAGCATGCGCGGCGTCATCCCGGGCGTTTCGGCCCACATCGCCACGCGCTTTTCGCCGAACGGCCACGGGAAGGGCTCCGCGCGGTGAGGAAGGTGATCGACCCAGCGCGCGATGAGCTCGCGTGCCTGCGCGGGCGTCGGCAGCGCGATCACCTCCTGCTGACCACCGAGGCGCGTCTTCTGCGCGGCGCTGAGCTGCGGGAGGATCGCCTGCTGCCACTCGGTGTCGAGCGCCATCTGGACGAGCACGTAGCCGCGCATCGTGTCGAAGAGCTCGGCGACGAGGTTCGCGTACGCTCGAACGCGCATCCCCGTCGCCTCAGCGTCCATCAGGTTCTCGAGCTGATCGAAGACGAGCACGATGGGCGCGCCGGGCGCCGCGAAGACGCCGAGCGTCTGGAGCGCCTGGATGATGCGCTCGTCCGGCAGGCTCGAGGTCACGCCGAGGCGCTTCATCTGCGCCTCCTCGAGCTCGCGTCCGGCAAGCCACGCGAGCGCTGCGCGCTGCTGCGCCGGCTTCATGAACGGCGCGGCGAGGAGCCGAGCGAGGTACATCTCGTCGGCTTCCTGGTGCCGCTCGAGCAGCTTCTCGACGGCCCACTCGATCTTCTCCGCGCGCTTGGCCTCGTCGAGCGCGGCGACTTCGTCGACGAACATGCGCGGGAACTCGGGGTTCGACCCGTCGAGCTGCGCGAACGACGAGCCGACGAGCGCCTCGAGCTGCTTCAGGCCATGGCCCTCCGCCGTCTCGTATCCGAGCTGCTGGACGATCTGGCCGAGCACGTAGCGTGGGGTCATCTCGGTCCCGACGAGCGGCCGGAGGTGCACGAACACCGCGCGCGGTCCGAGCTTGTGCCGGAGGCGCGCGAAGAGGTGCGTCTTGCCGGCGCCGGCCGGACCCAGCACGAGGATGCTCGAGGTTCGGAGCTCGGCCCCGTCTTTCCGCGCCGCCGCGCGCACGTTCTGGATCGCCGCGGTGATGGCGTCGGTGACCTTCGCGTTCAGCGAAGGGAGGTCGATGAACGTCTTCGCCCACGGGTCCGCGTGGTTGTGGTCGAACGGCGAGCTCCCGTCAGCGGGCGACGGCGACGGCGGATGCAGCGTGCTCATGACTTCTCCTCGATGCGGCGTACCCACGAAAGCCGAGAGCCTTGCGGGCCAGCGAGACAGAGCGCGGCGTCTTCTTCGGACAGGCGGCCCATGCCGCTCTCGGGCCGGAGCTCGAGCTCGCCGGCGCGCGCGCCGCGAAGGAGCTCCGCGTGCACGGCGTCGCGGGCAGGCAGGCCGCCGAGCGCGCGAACGAGCTTCGGCACCCAGGTGAGGCCGGAGCTCTCGCGGTGCTGGTCGATGGACGCGCGGATGTCGCGCAAGACTGTGGGCTTCGCCGCCGCGGGTGCGGGAGCCGGTGCGGGAGCCGGAGCGAAGGCGCGGACTGCTTCTTCGACGTCGCTGCGGAGGAGCGTGGCGCCCTTGCGGCGCGCGAGCTTGATGGCGGCGGCGAGCTTCGCGGTCGCGGACTCGAGGCGATCGAGGTCGCGGTCGGCGAGGGCAGGCGTCTCGACGGCTCCGAGGAGAAGCTCGGTCGAGCGGACGATGAACCGCGCGCGCCTGGCGGCGACGAGCTCGCTTGCGGCGGCGGTGGCTTCGCGCTTGTTCGCGCCCTGGACGTAGCTGTCGATTGAGCGGAGGGGGAGGAGGCCGGCGCTGGCGAGCTGGCTCGAGAGCTGCTTCGCGAGCGGGACGCGAATGAACTTGCCGGCCACTTCGAGGCCCTTGGCGGTGAGCTGCTCGAGAGCCTCGGGGACCTGCGCTCGCGGGATGCCCTGCTTGGCGAGCGCGGTCTTCGGGATGGCGCCTTCCTCGGCGACGAGCTTCGCGACGGCCGCGACAGCGTCTGCGAGCGCAGTCGGGTCTGCGGGAGCGGCGCGCGGGCGTTTGACGGATTTCCCCATTCGGGCGCCCAAGCTACGTGAACGCCTCGGGGGATGGAAGGGTCGACGGCACCTGCGTCAGGCGACACGTGGCGTCGCGATGTGTCTATGCGCCAAGCGCGCGCGTTTCGCGGCTCACGGCGTCGACGCGCCACGTTCTGAACGGCCAACGGGAGATCGGCTTCGGGCGCGAACCCTGCGCGATCGAGGAAGAGGAGATCGACGAGGTCGCGTGGTTCAGATCGCGAGAGAATGCACGTGAGCTTCGACGCACGGAGATTGGCGAGCGACTCGAGGTCGATGCCTTCCAACATCGGTCCAGGTTCGATCGGCGGGGTCGCTTCGTAGACCGCATCGAGCTCGAGCGACCGCGATGGGGTCTTGATCGTCGCCCGAACGCAGACGCTCATTAAAGCGTTGCGTTCCCCCGCACCGCCGTCCCCGCCCGCCGAAACCTTCACCTGGTTTCGCGCCGCACGGTGGCCAGCCCGCGCTGAATACCGCCAAATGACGGAGCCGCCGAATTGGAGCTCCGATTCAGCGGCCTTTCTGATTGCGCGGTGGCGATGCGCTCGCTGGCGAACCGGCTCTCGCAGGCGTTCGTGGTCAACCTGGCGGCCTGATCGGCTTCGCGTAGGATGCCGAGGTGGGCGCCGACAAGAAGAAGCCTCGCCGCCAATGGCGCGACTATCGGACGCACGCCGGCGGGCGACGGGTGAAGGCGTTCCTCGACAGTCTCACGGATGACGAAGTCGCTGCGGTCGTCGCTGGCATGAAGGAGGTTGTCGAGCACGGCCTCGTCGCGGCAAAGCACCTCCGCGGGAAGGTGTACGAGGTCCGTGCGGACGCCAACACGCGGAGCTTCCGCGTGCTGTTCGCGACCGAAGGGCGCTACAGCCAGGTGCTCCTGTCGCTTTCGGCGTTCGAGAAGCGCACGCAGAAGACGCCGCCACGCGAGCTCGACCTCGCGGAGGATCGCCTCCGTGACTGGCGCGACCGCGGCGCGGCGAAGAAGCGCGCCAAGCGGCCGCGTTCATAGCTCTCAAGCTATGTCGTTGACGATATGGCTTCCCCGCTTCACACTGGTTGTATGGCGAAGGACTTCCTGGCCGAGATCGTCGACGAGCGCACCCGGAAGAATCCGGCGTTCCCGGACTTGGTTCGCGAAGCCGAGACGCGCCGGAAGCTCGCGCGGAAGCTCGCCGCGATCCGCGAGAAGAAGGCCCTCTCGCAAACGGTCGTGGCCGCCCGGATGGGTACCTCCGCCTCGGTGGTGAGCAAGCTCGAGGCGGGCGGTGACGTGAAGCTCTCCACGCTTCAGCGCTACTGCGCGGCGATCGGGGAGAAGCTCGCTGTCGCGGTCTGAACGCGAAGCGGGGTCGGCGAATAGCCCATCCGAGCGCGGTTGGTTGGTCAAGATCGACGCGCGCGCGGCGGTTCTTGGCGGCCGCGTCGGTCGGGAAAAAAAGAGGCACGGTTTGGAGGTGCGGATTGGCAGCCGCGCGGGATAGTTGCGGGCAGACCGATCCGTTGCGCGCGCAGTCGGGGACGCTCTGTCTATCGCCGCGCGACGGGCGGCGCCGGCTCATTCGCTCGGGCCCGCAGCGCCGGCGGCGAAACGGTATGCCTCCCTGAGGATGTCGAGCGTGCTCGCGTCCCAGCGCTTCGCGTATCCACCCTTCGGTGCCGACCGCGCCTCCGCTTGCCTCATCACGCGCGAGCGTACGCGAGGCGCAAGGTCCGCAGCGATGACACACGCCGACGCGTGGGTGAGGTGCTATGCACGCTCGCCCTCGACAGGGGGCCATGCTGGTTCCGGGAGCCCGAGCAGGAAGGCCCACATCGAGCATGCGCGGCCCAGGTAGCGAATGAGGCGGGGCCAGAGTGCCCGGATTTCGGCCTCCGTCGTGAAGAGCCAAACGTCGCGCGTGTTCGCCTCGCGGAGAAGCGCTCCCATCCAGTACGCCCTCTCCTCCGGATCCGGCGACGCCAGATGCGCGCGGAGATCGGCCACTGTCGCGTCCGACCAGGACAGGAAGTATGGCCGCGCATCGTCGCGGAGAAGCTCGGGCGTCGTCGGACCGAGTCCGCTCATCGGTGAGAATCTAACATCGCGGAGAGCACGCGCTGGTTCGAGGAGATCCCCAAACGACACGAGCCTGGCGTCCCGCGGCTCGATCGCAGCGGTCGCGTATCCCTCCTTCGGACCAATCCGAGCAACCGGCGGCGCGGGCGGCCGACAGGGCCGGCATGTCTGGAATCGAGCGTAGGTCAGGATGCCGAGCGGACCTCATGTCGTGCAGCGACGTCGAGGAAAGCCGCGAGGCTTCGACCACCGCCGCGGCCGGCGCCTCGGCGAAGCCGAAGAACCCCAGCCCGACCCCGCCTGCTCACTATGGCGCAGGGGCGGCGGAGCAAGCCGCGGCTTCGAGGTCGACGGCGGCGCCGCTCTCGCCCGCCGAGTGCAAGGCCCTCCCCGACGCCGCTCTCGACCACCAAGCGAGCGCGCTGCGTGCGCGCCTCTCCAAGGGCGCTTCGTACGCCGAACGAGGACGTGACGCCGCGAAGCTGGCCAACGTCGAGTCGGAGCTCCAGAGCCGCGAAGCCGCGCGACGTGCGGCGTCGGAGCAGTCCGCCGCCGGCGTGAAAATCTGCAAGCGGACGGCGGACCTTCCGGGCAGCTCGATCCACGGTGCGCAGCATTGGTGGCTCAAGACGACGGGGAAAGCGGTCGGGATGGGCCCGGAGGACGGCACGGTCCCTGGCCACGGCGAGAGCGGCCCGCCCAACCTCCGGACGAAGCTCATCGATCATTCGAAGGAGCCCGCGGACGACTGCGAGCTTCAGGGCGGCGTCGACGAAGCGTGCGTCGACCGCGAGCTCGAGATCGGAAGGAACACCGGGATCTGGATCCCTGGGATCAACGACTGCCACACCGTCGTAAATGGCATCATCGACAAGTGTCAGACGAACACGCTCGACAAGGCGCTCGAAGACGACGCCGCAAGAAAGCTGCGTGAGGCCGATGCTGGCGCGCCTTGAGGGGCGGGGCTCGACGTTCGCGGCGCTGGCCATCGCCGTGCTCTGCCTCCTCGCGGGGTACTACCTGTTCTCGTTTGCGGTGTTGCTCGAGAACGCCTGCTTTCTCGAGCACGATCGAGCGTGCGTGGAGGCCGCCAACCGGTGGGTGTGGGCTGCGTTCGGGTTGGGCGGCGTGTTCCTGGTGATCACCGGCCTCGTTGTCGCAAGTCACGTGCGCAGAGCGTGGCGGAAGCGACGGCGGTAGCGTCGGCGGTGCTACGTCAGCGGACGCCGGGCTGCGGGAGAGGGCGGCCGAACCTTGGTCGAACCTCCCCGATCCGCTTCGACGACACCCCACCCACGCGTTTGAGAGTCACTCCTGAGCTCGCTCGCACTTGGCCGATCGCGAACGCCGCCCCGAGCGGCGTTCTCGCTGCACTTGCAGGAACTCGCTGCACTTGCAGGAAGGTACTGCTCAGGCTAGCAGGTGTGGTTATCATGAAGCCGGTGAGCGAGCGGCCCCCGAGCAGCCCCGTCGGTACATCGCTGTGGACGACACCAGCCTCGCCGGCAGCGCTGCCTTTAAAGCAAGCGGCTATTGATACGTCCGTATCGGCTGTAAAGCTCCGCGACGCCGTGGATGCCGCTCGAGATCGTGCGGCCGCGTTCTCGGGACGCGTGACGGAGGAGCTTCTTCGTAAGAGTTTCTGAGGGTGCGCACGCCGGAGTCGCTCAAACTCGTCGCGTTCGACTCGGCCGACGACCCTCTGCTAAGAGCATGACCTCCGCATGAGGGGCTGACGTTGCGATCGGCAAGCGGTGTATGGCGGAGGCACGCAGGTTGCCTGACTGGTATCAGAGGTGTGCCCACGCCTCGTGCGTGATCGCTCGATACGACGCTTCTCAGTTCGCGCCCGGTGTTGCCGAAGAAAGAAGCGCCTGCGTCTTCCGCCACTCCTCGGCCTCCGCGTCGAGCACCATCGTCACGAGGCCGTGGTGCTTCTTCACCGCAGCCTGGATCTCCTCCAGCGTCACGCGGAAGTACTCCTTCCGTAGGTTCACCCGGTTAACGCGCCGATCCGCGAACTCTCGGTGCAGGGCATTCTCGAGTCCCGGCGCGTCCTCCGCGTAGATGCTCGCGTGCACGTCGAAGCAGAACGGCACCGACGCGTCGCCGAGCTCGTCGACGCGCTCGTACGGATCGAGGCGGCGCGTCAG
>Ga0164243_10007983_pt1 | contig 15720 bp, 11 predicted proteins | sample OricompcompostOP_FD_108781 | JGI IMG/M metagenome (GOLD analysis project Ga0164243, IMG submission 108781) | Organic Plus compost microbial communities from Emeryville, California, USA - Original compost - Organic plus compost (OP) | ecosystem: Engineered > Solid waste > Mixed feedstock >...
CGCAGGGGAGCGAGCATCGTCGCGAACGTGTTGCCCGGCACGCCGGCGATGCCGAGGATGCCCAGGACGCGCTCGGGATGCTGCTCGGCCATCGCGAACGAGACGGTGACGCCGATCGACCAACTGGCGAACACGGCCGAGTCGATGCCTGCGTCGTCCATGACCGCGATGGCATCCTCGAGATAGGAGTCCATGTCGATGCGGCCGCTCGCTGGACGTTCGGACCCGCCGACACCCCGGTGGTTCCAGCTGATGATCCGGACCCCGCAGTCGGGGTCCAGCAGCGACGGCCACGAGTACGGATTGGTGCCCAGGCCGTTCGCCAGGACCACTGTCGGCCCTTCGGCGTCATTGGTCCAGCAGCGCAGACGTGTGCCGTCTGCGCTGGTCACGTCGTAGTAGCGGAGCTGCGAGGCTGCGGTCACGAGAGCAGATTCTCCCATGTGTGCGGCGCTGACGTGCGGCTACGTATCGTGTCTCCCATGCCGGCTGACGAGGTGAACAGCGAACGCAGGGCCGATCTGGTGCTCGAAGGCGGTGGGGTCAAGGGCATCGCGCTGGTCGGTGCGGCGGTCGCCCTGTCGGAGCACGGCTACCGGTTCGTGCGCGTCGCCGGGTCGTCGGCAGGTGCGCTGGTGGGGTCGATCATCGCCGCGATGCAGATGCGCGATGAGCCGATGTCGCGGGTCGACGACATCATGCGCACGCTCGACTACACCAAGATGTTGGATCGTCGCGGCGTCGCGCGCTGGGTCAACTGGTGGCCCACTGCGGCCAACGCGTTGGGCATCCTGTTGCACCAGGGCATGTATCAGGGCCGGTACCTGCAGGACTGGACGAGAGGTGTGCTCGCCGATCTGGGCGTGCGCACATTCGGTGATCTGGCGTTCGACGACCCCGGGTCGGCGCTGCCCGCGGAGAAGTCGTTCCGGCTCGTCGTGACGACGAGCGATCTGTCGCGTCAGCGTCTGATGTTCCTGCCGTGGGATCTCGAGTCGTATGGACTGGACCCGATGCGCTTCCCGGTGTGCAGTGCCGTACGGGCGTCGTCGGCGATTCCGTTCATGTTCGAACCGGTGCGGCTGAAGGGTCAGTACGGCGAGTCGACGCTGGCCGACGGTTCATTGCTGCGCAGTTATCCGATCGAGATCTTCGACCGCGATGACGGCAAGCCGAGCCGGTGGCCGACGATCGGCATCAGATTGAGTTCACCCTGGAACGAGCAGGCGCTGGCCAAGCCGGTCACGGGGCCGATCTCGCTGATCCAGAGCCTGATCTACACGACGGTCGACTCGACGCAGGTGCGCCACGTCAGTGATCCGGAGAACGTGGACCGCAGCATCTTCGCCAAGCCGCGCGGCGTGCGCTGGACCGATTTCGACCTGACCCCCGCCCAGCAGGAGTCGCTGTACGAGTCGGGCTATCTGGCCGGTCAGAAGTGGATCGCCAAGAATCCCGACGGCCCGCCACCCCGGCACCCGTCGGCGCCGGACGGCCAGATCGACGTCACATAGCCGGCGTCGCGGGAGCGGGAAGCCGCGCTCGCCGTCAGCACCCTGGCGTACGGTCTGACGGGACGGAAGGAGTTGGCTCGATGACAGCGCTCGCGGTGCTGCTGGCCACGATCGGTGCTGCCGATCTGGTGCCACGCTGGAAACACCTGACCGGCGCCGTGGTGGCCGTCGCCGGACCCTTGGTCCTGGGTGCGGGCTGGCACACCACCTGGCTCGCCCTGGTCTGTTTCGTCGTGCTGGTCATCTGGCTCGACGCCGCACAACAGCAACGTCCGGCCGGTGTCATCGTGCTCGCGTTCACGAGCGCGGCGCTGCTGCTCGCCTCGGCGGGCGACATCACGGGCCGGGCACCACTGCAGGACTGGTACGACCGGTTGCCGATCCGTGCCCTTGCCGAAGTTCCCATCGATCGTGCCGCTCTCGGCGTCGGCGTCCTGCTGTTCTTGACCACGGCCGCCAACGTCGTGGTGCGGCACGCGCTCAACGCGACGGGCCCCACGGTGCTGGCCGAGGAGAAGACGCTCAAGGGTGGACGGTTGCTCGGACCGCTCGAACGATGGCTGGTGTTCGCCTTCGCGGTCGGCGGCAATCTGGGTGCACTCGGTGCTCTGGTCGCTGCGAAAGGGATCTTGCGGTTCCCCGAGATCTCCCGTGACGAACCTGACGGCATGCGCGCCGAATACGTGCTGGTGGGCAGTTTCGTCAGTTGGACCCTGGCGTTGCTGTTGGTTCCTCTGTTCTGAGCAGCGGGTCCGCATCGATCGCATAGACCCAGCGCCGGCCGGGCCACTCGGTCAGTGTCCAGAACTGACGCCGCTGCGGCCAGTAGGTGATGTCCTCCGGGCCGGTCGGCAGGACACCCCGCCGCCGCACGAAGGCGTCGGGTACGCCGACCCAGAGGTCACCGGGATTGCCCTTGCCGGTGCTCGCCGTCACGACCCACGTGCCGTCCACGAGTGCAGCGCCCTGCATGCGGGGGATCTGGCGCTCGAACATCTCAACCGGTTCGGCCACCTCACGCTCACCGGTATGCAGCAACTCGGTCCCACGGTCCAGTGCGTACCGGACCAGGCGATGGCTGCCGCCTGCCCTGCCGTACTCCCCGGCGACGAGGTGGTCCACCTCGCCGGCCCGGTCCAGTGACATGAACGAGTACGTCATCGGCAGAACGCCGTCGTCGTGATCGGCGGTGTACCGGGTCAGCTGGGGCAGGACGTACCGGTAGCCCTTCGTGCGCCAGCGGTTGCGGACGCGCACGATGTCATCGAGACGGAAGACCCGGATGCCGCCGGAACTGCCGGCGACGAACAGGTGCCTGCCGTACCAGACGATCCCGCCGGCGTGGACCCTGACCGGCCGCAGCCAGTGAAGTCCCATGCGCTTGACCGGTGCCGCCAACAGCACGTGGCGGTAACGCGGAACGCCCGGATCGGTGAGGTCGACGACCGAGATTCTCGTGCCGAGGAACAGACGTCCGACAACCCCGTGGCCGTACCAACTGGTCATCACGACCTGACGTCCGTCGAACGTCCCCGCGCTGGGATCGGCGCCGTAGGCGTCGGCCGACGTCGTGACGCCCTGCGGATACCAGCGCCGCGACCTGACGTCGTGTTCCTCCCACCGCAGTCCGTCGGCCGCCACGCTGCTCGGCACGTCGACGCGATCGGCCGCGCGATTCAGATCGGCCAGGACGCCGGACAGTCCGACCTTCCGGAACCGGCCGAAGAACCGGTCGGACAGGTGCTTCTCCCGCGGGGAGGGCACGAGCCTGAACGTTCCGGTCGCCATGGCGTCACGCTACTGCGCGAGGCTGCCGCGCGCGGTGGGTGAGGCCGACCTCAGGCGGACCCCGACGAGAGCGGTCGTACGCTGGTGCCATGTCCAGCGAGACCCCCGATCGCCCCACAGAGCCCCAGGTCGACATCAAGCCGCGTTCGCGCGATGTGACGGACGGTCTGGAGAAGACCGCTGCGCGTGGCATGTTGCGCGCGGTCGGAATGGGCGACGACGACTGGGAGAAGCCCCAGGTCGGCGTCGCGTCCAGTTGGAACGAGATCACGCCGTGCAACCTCTCCCTGGATCGCCTCGCGAAGGCGGTCAAGGAGGGCGTGCACACCGGCGGCGGCTACCCGCTGGAGTTCGGCACGATCAGCGTCTCGGACGGTATCTCGATGGGCCATGAGGGTATGCACTTCTCGCTGGTCAGCCGCGAGATCATCGCTGACTCGGTCGAGACCGTCATGATGGCCGAGCGGCTCGACGGCTCGGTCCTGCTGGCCGGCTGCGACAAGTCGTTGCCGGGCATGCTGATGGCGGCGGCACGGCTCGATCTGTCCAGCGTGTTCCTCTACGCGGGTTCGATCATGCCGGGCAACGTCGACGGCAAGGACGTCACGATCATCGACGCGTTCGAGGCCGTCGGCGCCTGCATCAAGGGCCTCATCACGCGTGACGAGGTCGACCGTATCGAGCGGGCCATCTGTCCGGGCGAAGGTGCCTGCGGTGGCATGTACACCGCGAACACGATGGCATCGGCCGCCGAGGCCCTGGGCATGAGCCTGCCGGGATCGGCGGCCCCGCCGGCGCCGGATCGCCGCCGCGACGACTTCGCGAAGAAGTCCGGCGAGGCGGTGGTGGAACTGTTGCGCCGCGGCATCACGGCCCGCGACATCATGACGATGGAGGCGTTCGAGAACGCGATCACCGTCGTCATGGCGTTGGGCGGCTCGACGAATGCGGTACTGCACCTGCTCGCCATCGCTCGCGAGGCCGAGGTGCCGTTGACGCTCGACGACTTCAACCGGGTCGGCGACAAGGTTCCGCACCTGGGTGATCTCAAACCGTTCGGCCGCTACGTCATGAACGATGTCGACAAGGTCGGCGGCATCCCGGTCATCATGAAGGCGCTGCTCGATGCGGGCCTGATGCACGGTGACGTCATGACCGTGACCGGCAGGACGATGGCCGAGAACCTGGCCGACATCGAGCTCGGCCTGGACGGCGACATCATCCGCCCGCTCGACAAGCCCATCCACCGGACCGGTGGCCTGACCATCCTGCGCGGCACGCTCGCCCCGGAGGGCGCGGTCGTCAAGAGCGCCGGTTTCGACTCCGACGTCTTCCGCGGCACCGCGAGGGTGTTCGACGGTGAGCGTGCCGCGATGGATGCGCTCGAGGACGGCACGATCGTCGCTGGTGATGTCGTCGTGATCCGTTATGAGGGTCCCAAGGGCGGCCCCGGCATGCGCGAGATGCTCGCGATCACCGGCGCGATCAAGGGTGCCGGCCTGGGCAAGGACGTCCTGTTGCTGACCGACGGCCGGTTCTCCGGCGGCACCACGGGCCTGTGCGTCGGACACGTCGCCCCCGAGGCCGTCGACGGTGGCCCCATCGCGTTCGTGCGCGACGGCGACCCCATCACCCTCGACGTCGCCAACCGCACGCTCGAGGTCGAGATCGACGATGACGAACTCGAACGGCGCAAGGTCGGCTGGGAACCCAATCCGCCCAAGTACACGTCAGGTGTCCTGGCCAAGTACCGCAAGCTGGTCAGTTCAGCGGCACACGGCGCCATCACGGGCTGACCGCGACGTGCGGGCACCCCGCCGGCGCGCGGGGTTGTCAGTGATCGGCAAGCGTCGGTGGTCACGCTGTGGCGTCTGTGACCCCTCGGCGATGGAGAAACTCCGTGACCACGTTCAGCCGCACCACGACAGCGATCCTGCTGGCTCTGGCCGGTCTTCTGGTCGTCGGCGGCCCGGCGAATGCTGCGACCGAGATCGACGGCATCGAGTACGAGCTGATCGACGGCAACGCCGTCGTCGTCGGCTGGGCCGGGCCGCAGGCCGATGTGACGATTCCGGCCACCGTCATGATCGACGGTACGAACCGGTCGGTGACCTCGGTGGCCGACGACGCGATGAACGGAGTCGGTCTGACCTCGCTGGTCGTCGCCGGGGACCTCGATCGGGTCGGTGACCGCGCCTTCCGCGACAATCCGTTGACCAGCGTGCGGTTCAACGGTGATGTGGTCACGATCGGCAGTCAGTCGTTCAGCAACAACACGGCGCTGACATCGCTGCACTTCGCCGGGGACGTGGGGACCGTCGGCAGTTGGGCCTTCGACGGCAACACGGTCCTGGCCGATCTGACCTTCGGCGGGAGCGTGGGATCGCTCCCGGACCTGGCGTTCGCGCACCGGAATCTGTCGGGTGTGCTGGACTTCCCTGGTGATGTCGGCGCAATCGGTGCCAGTGCCTTCGCCGGGAACGACCTGACCGGGGTGACCTTCGCCGGTGACGTCGGTTCGATCGATGACGGAGGGTTCAGCGGCAACTCGTTGACGACCGTGAGCTTCGCCGGCGACATCGGCGCGATCGGCATCGACGCGTTCTCGTTCAACGGGCTGCGCGCCGTCACCTTCGGCGGCGACGTCGGTTCGATCGGTCAGTCGGCCTTCACCGCGAACGATCTGGAAGGAACGCTCACCTTCGCCGGTGACGTCGGTTCGATCGGCCGGCAGGCGTTCTTCAACAGCGATCTGACCCGGGTGGTGTTCACCGGGTCGATCGGCTCGATCGGCCCGAACGCATTCGAGTACAACCAGAATCTCGACGAGGTCGTGTTCCTCGGCGCGCCTCCGGACAGCATCGTGTCGAAGTACGACCCCGAGAGGTCACTGTTCGTGGCGTCGATCTCCTACACGTGCCCGTTCGACGCTGCCTTCCACCCCGGCGGCTTCACGTCGCCGGAGTGGCGGCTCTACGAGTCGGCCGACATCGACGGACCGTTCACGGTGTCGTTCGACACCGGAGACAACGGTGCGCCCGTGGGTGATCAGACCGTCGCCTGTGGCGCAGTGGCGATCGACCCGGGCGCTCCGTCCGGCACGGACCGGGACTTCATCGGGTGGTACACCTCGGCGGACCTGACCGAGCAGTTCGACTTCAGCACCCCGCTGGGGAGTGACGTGATCCTCTTCGCCGGTTGGGGCGCGGACGGATCCGACGACGACAGCGCCACGGGTGGTGGGGACGGCGACCGTGCGGACCCGGACCCGGATCCGACCCACGGCGGACTTCCCGGGGCCGGAGCCGCACCCGGGTCGGACCTGGCCGGCGGTGCCGCCTTGTTGCTGTTGGCAGCGGGTGCGGTCCTGGTCCGCCGGGGTCGGCGCCGCATCTGATCGGGTACGTCAGGAGGTCTGCACCAGCGACGGGTCGATCTTCAGCAGGGTCACCGGGCGCCGGTGGACGTTCAGATCCTCGCTGACGGACGTACAACGCAGTCGGAGGGTCGTCGTCGAAGTGACGAAGACCAGGTTGTGCCCGCTGTACGCGGTGAAGGAGGCCGGGTTGATCCTGTCGCGGGACGTGTACGCGAGGGTGGTGTTGTTGCCCTGGACGATCCGGCACCTCACACTTCCATTGCTGCTCAGGGCGCCGGTCTTGTTGAGTTCGATCGTGTAGTTCATCAGGTAGTAGTGGCCGGCCTCGACATTGAACTCGGCGACCGTGCGCTCTTCGCCCTCCGGCAGCAGCCCGGTTCCTGGATCGACGTTGCCGGTCGCGGCGGCGATGACTGCGAGGACGACACTGGGTGCACCGGGGGGACCGGGAGGACCTGCCGGTCCTTGCTGTCCGGGTTGCCCGGGCTGTCCATCGGTACCGTCCTGGCCGTCGACGCCGGCGGCTCCATCAGCGCCGTCCTGCCCGTCGAGGCCGTCCGCCCCCGGAGGGCCGGCGGGACCGGTCTGACCGCGAACGCCAGGAAGGCCCGGCGCCCCGGCGGGACCGCTGGGACCGACCGCGCCGGCCTTGCCGACCGCACCGGTCAGGCCGTCCTGACCGTCCGCACCGTCCTGACCGTCCGCACCGTCATCACCGGCGATCCCGGCTGTCCGGTTCCAGGCCACGATCGTGGCGCCGTCATCACAAGCGGGCTCCTCATCGGCGGTCATCGAACCGGGAACGAGGGAACCATCGGAGATGCAGGCGTAGAGGGCCGGTCCGTCGACGGCGGCGTCACGGTCCTCGTCGGGCCAGAGCAGAACCACAGCGATGGTCCCGGCGACGAGAACGCCGGCCAGGAACGTGGCCAGAGCTCGGGCCGTTCGGGCAGGGGGATGCGTTGTTTCTGAAGCCATGTGATGGACCATCACAACTCGCGCTGACAGGTCGCTGACAGGTACCCGTCGATCCGCAGACCGATGCCAGACATACTGTCGTGATGCGAGTGTTGGTCCTCGGCCCCCTGGACGTCGTCGGGGCGTCCGCGAGCGCGCCACGCGGTGAAGTCGCCAGGCGCGTGCTCGCGGTGCTCGCGGCGCACGCCAACCGGCCGATCCCGGCGGACCGACTGTCCGATCTGGTCTGGCCCGATGCCGACCGTCCCGCAGGCAACAGTCTCCAGGCCCACATCTCCCGATGGCGCAAGGTCCTGGGTGCCCACCGGATCACGTTCGCTCCGCCCGGCTACACCCTTGCCCTGGGGCCCGATCAACTCGATGCGCTCCAGTTCGAGGAGGTCGCCCGCGAGGCGATCGCCCGGCGCGACACCGGAGACCTGGCGGCAGGCATCACGGCCTGTGACGACGCGCTCGAGTTGTGGCGTGGGCCGGCCTTCGACGGGCTCGACGACCATGACTGTGTTCGTGTGCGACGCACCGAGCTGGAGGCGCTCAGGGCCGATGTGGAGTTGGCGCGCCTGGAGATGCTCTGCGCGACGAACGCGTTCGATCAGGTGGTGTCCGCGGCGACCGTGATCGGTCAGACCGACCCGTGGAACGAACCGGTGCACCGGATCCTGGCCCGAGCGCACTACGGGCGTGGCGACCAGGTGGCCGCGTTGGGTGTACTGCGTGATCTGGAGGCGCGGCTGCGCCAGGATCTCGGGCTCGACCCGGGTGTCCCCACTCAGTGGCTCCGTGAGCAGATCCTGCGCCACGAGCCCGCACTCGATGCCGGCGCGGCTGGATCGACCGAACCGACCATCACTTCGATCGACCGCATGGGCGAGCGGATCGCCGAGTTGCCTGCCCTGACCCAGCAGGTGCTTCGCGCGGCCGCGTTGTCCGGTACCGATGTCGACACCGCCCAGGTCGGTCGGGCGCTGACCGTCGCGGGTCCTGCGCTCGCCGACGCGCTGGCACCGGCTTTGAAGGCGGGGATCGTGATCCGCACCGACACCGGTGTCCGTTTCGCCAGCCAGCCGGTGCACGAGGCGGTGGCCGATCTGGTTCCGCCCGGCGAGGCGCTCGATCTGCATCGGCGGCTCGGCGAGGGACTGTTGAGTCGCCAGGGCGCCGGCACGTCGGTGAGGGCAGCCGATCATCTGGCGGCCGCGGCCGGTGTCGACTCCGGTACCGCGGTCCGTGCGGCGCTGCTCGACCATCGACTGGCTCGGCAGGCCCTGGCCCAGGGACGTCATCACGAGGCGATCGTTCATGCGCGACGAGCGCTGGTCAGTGCGACCCATGTGGCCGCTGACGATCTGCATCATCTGAACAGGGCGGCGCTGCGGTTCACACTGGCCGACGCTCATCAGCGCGTCGGCGATCTGATGTCCGCCCTGGACGACTACGCGGCGGTCGTCGAGAGTCCCGATGTCGCTGACGATGTCGTGATCCGCGCGGCCCTCGCGTACGAGGAGTGTTCGCTGCACGCCCGGCGACACCGCACCGGTCCACACGACAGGTCGATCCTGATGCTCGACACCGCCTTGGCGATCGTGGGCGCAGACGATCCGGTCCGTGTCGACCCGTTGGCGGCTCGGGCGCAGGCGCTGATGTTCTCCGGGCTCGACGAGCAGGCCGCCGATCAGGGCGATCTCGCCGTGGCGGAGGCGCGGCGGTTGGCATCGCGCGAGGTCCTGGCGCGCACCCTGCTGCGTCGCCTCGCGGTGCACGGCCCCGATGACGGCGCAGCGGACCGGCTCGAGTTGGCCCGAGAAGCTGCCGAGCTCAGCCGCGAGGGCGATGCGGACGAACTCGAGTTGGAGGCGCTGTGTGCCTGGGTGCCCGAGCTGATGCGGGCCGATGACGTGGCTGGGGCAGAAGGCGTCATCGCCCGGATCGAGCGACTGGGCCACGTCGAGGGCAATGTCGTGCACCGTTACAAGGTTCCGATGTGGCGTGCCGCGCTCGCGATCTGGTTCCGGCGGCTCGACGAGGCCCAGGTCCTGATCGAGGACTTCCGAGAACTGGCGACCCAGGACGGCTATGACAGCACGGACCGGGTGTACGGATTCCAGTCGATCCTGCTCGCGCTGGCGCGAGGCGATACCGATCTGGCGGCGAAGATCCTCAGCGAGTACGACCAGGACCGCGACTTCGAGCCGTGGCGTGCCGCGACGCTGCTGGTCGCCCACGCCTGTGGTGACACAGCGACGGTGCACGAGGTGCTCGTGCCCTGGTCGGCCAGGCGCTTCGCCCTGTCCCAGCCGTTCGCCGGGGTCCAGACGTTCTGCGCGTGCCTCGTCGCCCAGGCCGTCGCCGAGCACGGCGACGCCGAGGCGCGCAAGCGGCTGGGAGTGCTGGTGGCTCGCGGGGTCGGGCAGAACCAGGTGCTGGGCGCGGGGGCGGCGATCCTGGGTGACGCAGCGCAGTCGTTGGCGATCCTGAGACAACACGATGACGAGGAGGTCGCTTGTGGGTGACCCGATCCACCAGCACCTGGCCATCGCGGGTGCTGCGTACCGGCGCTTCGCCGACCGTGTGCGCGACGTCGACCCGGCGCGGCCGACACGCCTGGCGGGATGGTCGGTCGGCGATCTGACCGAGCACGTCGCATGGGCTGCGGCCATGGAGAGCGCAGCCATCGGTGTCGCGTCGGGGTCGCCGGCCAACGAGGTGAGCGGCCACGGCATCGATGCGGCGGTCGCGGCCTTCGAACGGATCGTCGACCGGCCCGTCGGTGCCGATGTGTCCGTGACCGTCCCGGCCGGAACGGTGCCGGCTCCCTTCGCCGCTGCACTGTTCGCCTTCGAGGCGGCGCTGCACGCGTCCGATCTGGAGCACGCGGTGGGCGGGGACCCGTCGCTGCGTCCCGAGGAGGTCGAGGCGTGCGCGGTCGTGATGGGTCCGATGCTCGACCTGTTGGGAACGCAGATTCCCGGCGACGACGTCACGATCGACCTGATCGGGATCGGTGACGGCATCCGGCTCGTCGCCGATCGACGGAATCGAACCTGGCGTCGCGACATCCCCGACGCCACGGCGGCCGACACCACGATCGCCGGACGCGCCGAGGACCTGGTGCTCTTCCTGTGCGGCCGGACCGATGCGTCGTCGGTCCGTGTCGATGGTGATCGCGATCTTGCGGACCGATTCAAGAACTACTTCCCCGGGCCCTGATCATCAGCCGTTGATCGCCCGGGTGGGGCGGCCGGCCACCGGGGGGAGAGAATGGGCCGGTGCCCGATTTCACCCCCGCCGAGTTGGAGACCGCGCTGAAGGTTCTCGGTGAGGCGCAGTTCCTCGACGAGGATGACGACGCGTATGTCGCGCTGCGACGGGCGTGCGGCAAGTTCTACAAGGACGTCAAGAAGCAGCGGCGTCGTGCCAAGCGGGAAGCTGTCGCGGCTGCCGACCGCGCCGTGGTCGAGGCGACCGCGACCGGATCGGCGAGTCGTATCGATGACGAGACGGCGGGTATTCCGTTGGTGTCGAGTGCTCAGGGAGCCACGGCGGGAACGCTTCAGGTGCCGCGCGGCTGTTACATCTGCAAGGACAAGTACACGGTGGTCGATGCGTTCTACCACCAGTTGTGTCCGGACTGTGCCGCCAAGAGTCATGCCAAGCGGGACGCGCGAACCGATCTGACCGGGCGCCGCGCGCTGCTCACCGGGGGTCGGGCCAAGATCGGCATGTACATCGCGCTGCGGCTGCTGCGCGATGGTGCACACACGACCATCACGACACGGTTCCCCAAGGATGCGGTGCGCAGGTTCCGCCAGATGCCCGATGCCCGTGACTGGATCGATCGTCTGAAGATCGTCGGCATCGATCTGCGTGATCCGGCCCAGGTCGTGGCGCTGGCCGATGATGTCGCCGCGGCAGGCCCTCTGGACATCCTGATCAACAACGCGGCGCAGACGGTCAAACGCACGCCGGGCGCCTATTCGGCGATCGCGGACGCCGAGAACGTCGCGTTGGATGCCGGTCCGGCCGGCCTCGCGCAACCAGAACTCGTGACGTTCGGGCACACCAGCGATCTGCACCCGTCGGCGCTCGTCGGATCGGTCGAGGCGCACCCTGCTCTGGCCGGTGACGCGATGACGGCACTCGAACTCGATGCCGCGGCCGCCGCGGAACAGGTGGCCGGTGACGCGCTGCTGGCCGGCTCGGCCGATCTGGCCCGCATCGACGCCGGTGGTCTGCTGCCCGACCGCGTCAGTTCCAACAGCTGGGTGCAGACGGTGGGCGAGGTGGACGCGCTGGAACTGCTCGAGGTCCAGTTGTGCAATCAGACCGCGCCGTTCATCCTGATCAGTCGGCTCCGGCCGTCGATGGCCGCGTCGTCGGCGCGTCGCACCTATGTCGTGAACGTCTCGGCGATGGAGGGCCAGTTCTCGCGGCAGTACAAGGGCCCCGGTCATCCGCACACCAATATGAGCAAGGCCGCACTCAACATGCTGACGCGCACGAGCGCGGCGGAGATGCTCGAGAGCGACGGCATCTTGATGACCGCGGTCGACACCGGCTGGATCACCGATGAACGACCCCATACGACGAAGGTGCGGCTCGCCGCGGAAGGTTTCAAGGCGCCGCTGGACCTGGTCGACGGAGCAGCCCGCGTGTACGACCCGATCGTGCGCGGCGAGGCGGGCGAGGACCTGTACGGAGTCTTCCTCAAGGACTACGAGCCGTCGCCGTGGTGACCACAACCATCGGTCGCCAGCCGGCGAGGAACGAGCGGGCGGGGAGGCGCTGGTGAGGGACCGTGCTCAAGCGACCCCGGACGCTCGGTGCGCCTTCCCGCCCGTCGGCCGTGGCCGGCCTCGGGCTGGCGACCGGTGGGCAGGCTCATGGATCCGAGTGTCCGTATGGCGGTACGAACCGTCTCAGAACTTGACCACGTCGTCTCAGCGGGGGAGACTGACCACGTGCATGCACTGCTCGTCGTACTTCTATGACGCGACCGGCCTGACCAGGCCGCGCGTCGCTCCTCGCTCGCCTTCACGGCTGCGGGGTTTTTTTGTGCGACGAGCCGGGTCCACCATGAACACCAGAACCACGACTCCACACAGCATCGAACAGGACCGATCATGACCACCGATTCCACCACCACGCCAGCCACCCTCACCGGTGCACAGAGCCTCGTCCGAGCGCTCGAGCAGGCCGGCGTGGAGGTCATCTTCGGTATCCCCGGCGGCGCGATCCTGCCTGCCTACGATCCGCTGTACGACTCCTCGGTCCGCCACATCCTGGTCCGTCACGAACAAGGCGCCGGCCACGCAGCGCAGGGATATGCCCAGGTCACCGGCAAGGTCGGCGTCTGCATGGCGACCTCTGGTCCCGGCGCCACGAATCTGGTGACAGCGATCGCCGACGCCTACATGGACTCGGTCCCGATCGTGGCCATCACGGGCCAGGTCGCCAGTTCGGTGATCGGATCGGACGCCTTCCAGGAGGCCGACATCCGCGGCATCACGATGCCCATCACGAAGCACAGCTACCTGGTCACCGACGCCGCCGAGATCCCGCGCGTCATCGCTGAGGCGTTCCACATCGCCGGCACGGGCCGACCCGGTCCGGTCCTGGTCGACATCGCGAAGGACGCACTGGTCAACGAGACCGAGTACCACTGGCCGCACGAACTCGCGTTGCCCGGCTACCGGCCCACCACCAAGCCGCACGGCAAGCAGGTGCGGGAGGCCGCCCGCCTGATCGCCGCGTCCGAGCGGCCCGTCCTGTACGTGGGCGGCGGCGTCATCAAGGCCGATGCCGCCGAGGAACTGCGCCAGCTGGCCGATCTGACCGGCATCCCGGTCGTCACGACCCTGATGGCACGCGGCGCGTTCCCCGATTCGCACGAACTGCACCTGGGCATGCCGGGCATGCACGGCACGGTCGCGGCGGTCGCGGCGCTGCAGAAGAGTGATCTGCTGATCTCGCTGGGCGCGCGCTTCGACGACCGGGTCACCGGCCGGTTGTCGTCGTTCGCCCCGGGCGCCAAGATCATCCACGCCGACATCGACCCGGCTGAGATCTCCAAGAACCGCACAGCCGACGTCCCGATCGTGGGTGACTGCCGCGAGGTCATCACCGATCTGATCGCGACGCTGGTCAAACAGGCCGACGAGGACGGCCTGGTCCTCGACTTCACGCCGTGGAAGACCCAGATGCTGGGCATCAAGGCCAAGTTCCCGGTCGGCTACGACAAGCCCGCCGCGGGCCTGGCTCCGCAGACCGTCATCGAACGGATCAGCGCCATCTGCGGGTCCGAGGCGACGTATGTGGCCGGCGTCGGGCAGCACCAGATGTGGGCCGCGCACTACGTCGACTTCGAACGTCCGCGCCAGTGGCTCAACTCCGGCGGCGCCGGGACCATGGGTTATGCGGTTCCTGCCGCGATGGGCGCCCAGGTGGGTCTGCCCGGCCAGGTCGTGTGGGCCATCGACGGCGACGGCTGCTTCCAGATGACCAATCAGGAGTTGGCGACCTGCGCGATCGAGGGCATCCCGGTCAAGATCGCGGTCATCAACAACAGTTCGCTGGGCATGGTGCGGCAGTGGCAGACGCTGCTGTACGACGAGCGCTACTCCAACACCGACCTGAACACGGGCCCGGAGTCCATCGGCGCGAAGCGCATCCCCGACTTCGTCAAACTGGCCGACGCCTACGGCTGTGTGGGTCTGCGCTGTGAGACCGAGGCCGATCTGGACGCGACGATCGAGAAGGCGATGTCCATCACCGACCGCCCGGTCGTGATCGACTTCGTGGTCGAGCGGGACGCCATGGTGTGGCCGATGATCCACGGCGGCGCCAGCAATGACGACATCCAGATCGCCCGCGATCTGGCCCCCAACTTCGATGAAGAGGAGATGGTCTGAGGTCATGAATGAGCGCCAGCGAATGAACAATTCAGGCGGCATCGCGATACCGCCCTATCGTCGCTTCTCTTCCAGGGTGGTGTCGTGATGTCTCAACACACTCTTTCGGTCCTGGTCGAGAACACGCCCGGCGTTCTGGCCCGCGTCTCGAGCCTGTTCATGCGCCGTGGCTTCAACATCGAGTCGCTGGCCGTGGGACCGACCGAGATCCCCGAGATCTCGCGCATGACCATCGTCGTCAACGTCGACGACCTGCCGCTGGAGCAGGTCACCAAACAGCTGAACAAACTGGTCAACGTGCTCAAGATCGTCGAGTTGGAATCGACCAGTGCCGTCGAGCGCGAGTTGATGCTGATCAAGGTCAAGACCGATCCGCAGACCCGCGGACAGGTGCTTGAGACCGTCCAGTTGTTCCGTGCCAAGGTCGTCGACGTGGCGACCGATGCCGTCACGATCGAGGCCACCGGCGATTCGGCCAAGCTGAAGGCGATGCTGAATGTGCTCGAGCCGTTCGGCATCCGCGAGATCGCCCAGTCGGGACGCGTGGCCATCGGCCGCGGGGCCCGATCCATCACCGACCGCACTCTGCGCGCTGTTCCGGGCGCGCAGACGGCCTGAGTTCCACAGTCCTTCGAACGAAGCAGAAAGAGAGAGTTTCATGGCTGAACTGTTCTACGACGACGACGCCGATCTGAGCATCATCCAGGGCAAGCATGTGGCCGTCATCGGCTACGGCAGTCAGGGGCACGCGCACGCGCTGAACCTGCGTGACTCCGGTGTCGACGTGCGTGTCGGCCTGGCCGAGGGCTCCAAGAGCAAGGAGAAGGCCGAGGCCGAGGGGCTGCGGGTCCTGTCGGTCGCCGAGGCGGTCGAGGAGGCCGACGTCATCGTGATCCTGACGCCGGACCAGGTCCAGCGCCATGTGTTCGCCGAGTCGATCGAACCGAATCTGGCCAAGGGCGACACGCTGGTGTTCGGCCACGGTTTCAACATCCGGTTCGGCTATATCAAGGCTCCCGAGGGCGTCGACGTCATCATGGTCGCCCCCAAGGCACCTGGTCACACGGTGCGTCGCGAGTACGTCGCGGGCCGTGGCATCCCCGACATCATCGCGGTCGAGCAGGATGCCAGCGGTCAGGGCTGGGACGTCGCG
>Ga0164243_10007984_pt1 | contig 15719 bp, 12 predicted proteins | sample OricompcompostOP_FD_108781 | JGI IMG/M metagenome (GOLD analysis project Ga0164243, IMG submission 108781) | Organic Plus compost microbial communities from Emeryville, California, USA - Original compost - Organic plus compost (OP) | ecosystem: Engineered > Solid waste > Mixed feedstock >...
AGTGGCGGGCGAAGCCGCCCCAGCGGAAGAACCGGTTCTCCGAGCCCGTGTACTTGTCCGCGTACTCGGCGAACACCGTGTGGTACCAGCCGGCCGAAGGGAACAGGCGGTTGTTGCGCGAGTCCCACGACAGCGAGGCGCGGATCGACGAGGTCACGCCGCCGCGGAACAGGTTCGCCACGCGCTCGGCCTCGATCGGCGAGGTCGTCGCCCCGAGGTTCGCCACGACGCTCGAGCCCTGCGAGATGCTGACGTTCTCGAGCTTGTAGGTGAGGAACGCGCGGACGTCGCGGATCGTCGGGCCCTTGTTGAACAGGTTCGCGAGCGAGTAGCCCCAGGTCAGGGTGCCACCCGACGCGTTGCGGAAGAACGTCTCGAAGCCGCGGCTCTGGTTGTAGAGGTCGAACGCGAACGTCCACTGGGTGTCGAGGAAGTACGGCTCGACGAAGCGCAGCAGGAACAGCTGGCGGAGGCTCGAGATCTGGGCCTGGAGGGCGAGCGTCTGTCCGCGGCCGAACAGGTTGTTCTGGGAGATCTGGGCCTGCGCGATGAAGTTCTCGACGCTGGAGAAGCCGGCGCCGATCTGGAACGTTCCGGTCGGTCGCTCGACGACCTCGACGTTGACCTCGACGAACTCGTCGGAGCTACCGCGCTTGGTCGACACCACGACGTTGTCGAAGAAGCCGAGCGCGGTGATCCGGCGCTTCGAGACCTCGAGGTTCGTGTTGTTGAACAGCTCACCCTCGGAGATCTTCATCTCGCGACGGATCACCTTGTCGCGCGTCTTCGAGTTACCGCGGATGTTGATGCGCTCGAAGTACGCGCGCTTGCCACGCGCGACCTCGAACGTCAGGTTGATCCGGCGGTTCGGCAGGTCGACCTTGGTCAGCGGCAGGACGTTCGCGTACGCGTAGCCCTGGTCCTGGTAGAACGACGACAGCTTCTCGCGATCCTCGGCGATCACCGTGCGCGAGAACTTCATGCCGGAGCGCAGGTTGATCTTCGCGGCGTTCTCCTCGGGCGAGCCGATCAGGTCGCCCTTGAAGCTCACCTCGCCGATCGTGAACACCGGTCCCTCGTCGATCGGGATCGAGAGGTACATGTACTGCTTGTCGCGTGACAGCCGGAGCTGCGGCGTGCCGACCTTGACGTTCGCGAAGCCGCGGTCCCAGTAGTACGCGGACACGATCAGGAGGTCGCGCTCGAACGCCTCCTGGTTGTAGACGCCCGAGTCGTTGAGGAACGACAGCGCGTCCTGGCGCCGCGTGGCGATCGCGCCGCGGAGCTCCTCGTCGGAGATCGCGCGGTTGCCGATGAACTGGACCTCGCGGATCTTGACCTTGGCCTTCTCGTCGACGGTGAACCACACGTCGACCTCGGACTCGTTGACCGGCTTGACCTCGTAGTCGACCGTCGCGAGGTAGAAGCCCTCCTGCACGTAGCGCTCGAGGATCTTGTCGCGGTTGCGCCGGACCTTCGTGATGTCGACGATCGCGTCGAGCTCGAGATCGATGACCTCGTTGATCTTGTCGAGGCCGAGCTCGCTGTTGCCGGCGACCAGGACCTTGCGGATCGACGGCCGCTCCTTGACCGCGAAGGTCAGGATCACGCCACCGCTCGGCGCGATCTCCGCCTCGACGTCGATGTCGGCGAAGAAGCCGAGCTTCCACATCGCGCGCAGGTCCTCGCGGAGCTTGGCTGCGTCGAGCAGCGTGCCGGGCTTGGACAGGAGCTGGACCCGGATCGCGTCGTCCTCGACCTTGCGGTTGCCACGGAACTGGACGCGCTCGATCGCGCGGCCTTGCAGGTTCAGGGGCTGCGGCGCGCCGCCGGCCGCCGGATCGGCGGGCTGCTGCGCGTGGGCCATCGGCGCGAGGCCGACCGCTGGCAGGACGACGAGCGCGGCGACCGCGATCGCCAGGGCGAAGCGAGATGCGAGGTGGGACACGGCGCGGCTCACGAGACAACTCCCTCGCCCGTCGGGCTCGGCGCGCTGGCGGCGGCAGGCTCGTCGGTGACCTCGACGAGGCGGCCGCCGTCGACCATCCGCAGCCGGCGCGGCATCAGCGCCGCGAGCTCGGGGTTGTGGGTGACCACGAGCAGCGTCGATCCGCGCTCGCGGTTGAGGTCGAGGAACAGCTGGTGGATCGCCTCGCCCGTCGAGCGATCGAGGTTGCCGGTGGGCTCGTCGGCGAGGAGGAGCGACGGACCGAGCACCATCGCCCGGGCGAGCGCGACGCGCTGCTGCTCGCCGCCCGACAGCTCACCGGGCCGGTGCGTCAGCCGGTGCGAGAGCCCGACCCGATCGAGGATGTCGCGCGCCATCTCGCGCGCCCTCGCCACCGGGTAGCGCTGGATCAGCGCCGGCATCATCACGTTCTCGAGCGCGGTGAACTCGGGCAGCAGGTGGTGGAACTGGAACACGAACCCGATCCGGCGGTTGCGGAACTCCGCGAGCCGGCTCGAGCCCATCGTCGTGAGCTCCTCGCCATCGAACCGGATCGAGCCCGCCGTCGGCGTGTCGAGCGTGCCGAGCAGCTGGAGGAACGTCGACTTGCCGACTCCCGATGCTCCGACCACGGCGACCATGTCCCCCGGCTCGAGGGTCAGATCGATGTCCCACAGCACCGGCAGCGTCTTGCCGCCGTGCAGGTAGGACTTGCCGAGGCCTCGCACCTCGACCCGGGCTCCCCGGTGCGGGGTCACGATGCTGCTGGAGGGCTCGCGGCCCGTCGAGCGGGCCGGAGCCTCGGAGGTGGTCGTCCGCTCGGCGGCGCGCTCGTCGGTCACGGGAATCTCTAAAAGGTGCAGGAACTTAATCAGCGGTCCTGCGGGTGTCAACGCGCGATGGGACCATTGCCATCGCGGAACGGTTGCCCGGCATTCCGCCGGTCGTCGCGATCCCGGCCTCGCCGGGCGCCGTGTTCGTCGGCGGCTCGCGGCTCGCGCGAGCTCGCGCCACGCCCGGTGCCTGACCGATTCCCGAAGTCAGATCCCGGGCACGCACCGCTCGTTCAGAGGCCGATCGAGAAGCCGAGCATCCACATGCCCACGCCCGCGTCCCACGAGTACCGGTCGCCGTCGAGCGTCGCCATGTGATGCGTGTAGTCGACCCACACCGACGCGGAGGCCAGGATCGCGGTCAGCCGGTACTCGGCGCCGACGCCGACCAGGAAGCCTTCGCCGCTCACCGCATACATGTCGTTGCTCGAGCTGAACCACGTTCGATGGACGCCGAGCTTGCCGAACACCTCGAAGTCGCTCCCGAGCGGGTGGTTGTACTTGCCGTACACGCCCAGCTGCCGGCCGTCGTACTCGGGGCCGCCGTTGTTGGTGAAGGTCAGGCCCTGGAACGAGAGCGCGCCCTCGATCGCGAGGCGACCGGACAGCACGCCGAGCTTGTAACCACCGAGCAGGCGCATGCTGCGACCGCCCTCCTCGACGTGTCCGTCGGTTCCGCCGACGTTCGCCCCCGGCCCGATCCCGAGGCCCAGGTAGGTTCCGGCCGATGCGGCCGAGGTCGAGGCCGCCAGGATTGCAGTCACGAGGAGCGCGCGCTTCATGGCGCGCATTCGAGAGCATTCCCCATGCCATCCGACAAGTGGGCGTTTTCACGCCGGCCGGCCGACCGAGCGTCGCTGTTTTTTCACGATCTGAAGGGCGCTAGTGACGCATTCCTGCGGCGGGGCGCACGCGTGCTCCGAGCAGTGCCGGGTAGAGGGTCGCGGCGATCGAGATGACGATCCCGGCCGCCGCCGACGCCGCGACCGACTGCGGCTCGACGTGAACGGGCAGCCGCTCGATGTAGTAGACGTCCGGGTTGATCGGGAACCCGTACTGCTCGAGGAGCCAGCACACGAACAGCCCCGTCGCGACGCCGAGGACGGTGCCGATCAGGCCGATCATCAGGCCCTGGATCGAGAACAGCTGCATGATCCCGACGTCCGACGCGCCGAGCGTCTTGAGCAGCGCGATCTCGCGCCCCTTCTCGACGACGACCATGATCAGGTTGCCGACGATCGAGAACGATGCGACGAGGATCACGATCCCGAGGACGAGGAACATCGCGATCTTCTCGAGCTTGAGCGCGGAGAACAGGCTCCGGTTGAGCTCCCGCCAGTCGGCGACCCGGTAGCCGGGGCCGAGCGCCTGCCGGATCAAGCCAGGGCCTGCCTCGGTCGGCACGAACCGCTCGGTGTCCTCGGGATCGTAGATCCGGACCTCGATGCCATCGACGGTGTCTCCGCGGTCGAGGAAGTCCTGCAGCGCCTCGAGCGTGACGTACACGTACTTGAGGTCGTACTCGTACATGCCCGTGAAGAACGTGCCGGCGACCCGGAAGTCCCGGTTGAACGGGATCGGCGTCCCCGTCGCGTCGGGGTTCGACGGGTCCGAGAGCGGCGACACGATGCGGACCTCCTCGCCGGTGTAGAGGTGGGTCTGCTTCACGAGCTCGCGCCCGACGAGCACGCCGGGGAGCGACTTCGTGCGCTGTGACATCGGCGGCTCGAACGAGTCGATCACCTCGATCGGCAGCTCGCCGTCGACGGGACCGACCGGGCCCGCGCTGTAATCCAGGGGCGGCTCGTCGACGGCGAGGAGATCGGCGGGTGCGGGATCGATCACGTCGCCCGGATCCGTCGGGCCCTCGTCCCCCGACGCGGCGACGGCGGGAGCCTCACGCGCAGCGTCGTCTTCGCCGGCGATCTGGTCGCCGCTCTGGTCGCCGCTCTGGTCGCCGCTCTGGTCGCCGCCCTGGTCGTCATCGTACGGGATCGGCGGCGCGAGCTGCATCGCGCCCGCCGCTCCGCTCGGCGCGTCGGCGGCCCCCGTGTCCGGAGCCGCCTCACCCGGCACGGCGTTCTTCCCCGAGAAGTCGATCGGCTCGCCGCCGGTCGGCATGTCCGGAGGCGCCGGATCCATCGCGTCGTCCGGCAGCGGTGACGGCGGCACGGTGAGATCGCGGGTGTCCTCGACCAGCGGCTCGAGCGCCTCGAGCGCCCCCGGCTGCTCGATGTCGGAGACGAGATCGGTCACCTTGCCGACCGTCGCGACGTCGATGCCCTTGATGATCACGTTCATCCCGTTGCTGTGCGCCGCGATCACGACCTCGCTGGTCGCGTACGGGGTCGACGCGACGACGCCGGGGATCGCGTCGATGCGCTCCTTGACCTCCCGCCAGTTCTCGAAGTCGCCGTCCTCGCGCGTGATCTGGATGTGGGCGTGCGAGCCGAGGATGTTGTCGCGCAGGTCGTTCTCGAACCCGTTCATCACGGACAGCACGACGACGAGCGCGGCCGTCCCGATCCACACGCCCCCGATCGGCACCGTCGCGTAGAACGTGAAGTACGCGCGCAGGCTGCCGAAGAACGTCGCGAGGAACATGAACACCAGCGCGCCGACCGAGGTCCACTTCGCGCCCTGGAGCAGCTGCGCTCGCGCGCCGAGCTCGCCGAACACGGGCCGCGGGTCCTTGCCGAGGTGCCACTGCGCGAGCTGCGCGAGCGCGAACACGAGGAGCCCGAACAGGAAGCACCACATCGCCGCGCGCGTGTGCACGAGGACGCCGAAGAAGATCACGCCGGTGAGCGCGACGAGCATCACGAGATCGAGCACGCTCGGGTGCTCGAACGAGACGCCCTCCCCCGTCGCCGCCCACCACAGGATCCGCGCGATCACGATCGCGACGACCGCGAGCTCCGTTGGATGCTTGACCTTGGGCCGGGCGATCAGCAGATACCGCCACGCGACGAACGCGCGATAGGTCGCGATCTCCGAGATCCCGCGAAGCGCGAGCCCGACACCGGCGAGCACGGGCCCCCACACGATCAGGTACCGGCGGCCGCTGATCTCGGCGTCGCGGAACGAGAGGATCGTGACCAGCACGCCCGCGAGCACCATCGCGGCACCGATGCCGATCAGGATCCAGGCGCGTGTGTGACGGGGCTGCGGGGTCGGATCCACGATGCGCTCACTCCGGCCGCATCAGCGGGAACAGGATCACGTCGCGGATCGACGATTGACCGGTCAGCAGCATCGCGAGCCGGTCGATGCCGATCCCCTCGCCCGCCGCCGGCGGCATGCCGATCTCGAGCGCGCGACAGTAGTCCTCGTCGTAGTCCATCGTCTCGTCCGCGCCACCGGCCTTGGCGCGCAGCTGCGCCAGGAACCGGTTGCGCTGATCATCGGGATCGTTGAGCTCGGAGAAGCCGTTGGCGATCTCCCTGCCGTTCACGAACAGCTCGAACCGGTCACAAAATGCCGGGTCCCTGTCGTTTTTCCGCGCGAGCGGCGAGACCGCGAGCGGGAACTCCGTGAGGAACGTCGGCTGGACGAGCTTCGACTCCGCGGTGGCCTCGAACAGCAGGTAGCCGAGGTGCCCGGCCGTGATCCGGCGCTGCTCGTCGCTGCCGTACGCGCGCACGACCACCGCGGCGGCGTCCCGGCGGGAGGTGGCGGACTTGAGCTTCGCGGTCTCGGCCGGGTGCTCGAACTCCGAGGCGCGCTCGTGCGGGAGGCCCTCGAGCAGCACGCGGGCGACGTCCGCGGCGGGCACGCCGTGCGCGATCGCGACGTCCGCCGCGACCGCGGGATCCGCGAACACCTCGTCCGCCTCGGCCACGCCGCCGAGCTCGCGAACGGCCTGCCGGATGGTGATCCGGCGCCACGGCGGCGCGAGATCGATCTCGACGCCGTCCCAGGTGACCTTCGTCGACCCGTTCACCTGCTGTGCGAGCTCGCCGATCATGGCCTCGGTGAGGTCCATGAGGTCGGTATACGTCGCGTACGCCTGGTAGAACTCGAGCATCGTGAACTCGGGGTTGTGCTGACGCGACAGCCCCTCGTTGCGGAAGTTCCGGTTGATCTCGTAGACACGCTCGAACCCGCCGACGACGAGCCGCTTCAGGTACAGCTCCGGCGCGATGCGCATGTAGAGCTTCATGTCGAGCGCGTTGTGATGCGTGACGAACGGGCGCGCCGCGGCGCCTCCGATGATCGGGTGCATCATCGGCGTCTCGACCTCGAGGAAGTCGCGCGCGTCGAGGAACCTGCGAATCCCGCTGACGATCAGCGAGCGCTTGCGGAACACCTCGCGCACGTCCGGGCTGATCGCGAGGTCGACATAGCGCTGGCGATAGCGCAGCTCGACGTCGGTGAGCCCGTGCCACTTGTCGGGCAGCGGCCGCAGCGACTTCGTGACGATCCACAGCCGCGCGGCGAGGATCGAGAGCTCGCCGCGCTTGGTCCAGAACGCGGGCCCCTCGGCGGCGACGATGTCACCCGCGTCGAGCTGCGGCAGCACGCGCTGGAAGTCCTCCGGGCTCAGGTGCTCGATGTTGAGGTAGAGCTGGAGCTGATCGGTCGTGTCGCGGATCGGCGCGAACACGGTCTTGCCGAACCCGCGCTTGGCCATCACGCGGCCCGCCACGCGCAGCGGCGTGCCGTCGATCGGCGTGATGCCCGCGTCTTTCCCGTCCTTGCCCGGCGCCTCGGCCGGCTTGGTCGACGCGTAGCGCTTGCGGACCTCGGCGAGCGAGATCGAGGGCCCGATGTCATTGCGGTACGGGTCGCTGCCGGCCGCGCGCAGGGCGTTCGCCTTGTCCCGACGCTCCCCGATGATGCGTTCCAGGGTGGACTCGGCTGGCTGCTCCGGTGCTCGCGACGACATGGGCGCGCACCTTACCTCATCCCCGGGGATCGGGCCGTGCTATCAGGGAAAGCATGTTCCGGCTGCTGGTGTCCGCGGTCGTCTCCTTTCCCCTCGGCGCCGCGATCCTCGGCGCCGGCCTCGGTGCCAGCCTCGGTGCCTGCAACAAGAAGGACCCCGAGGCGAACGCGCCCCAGCCCGCGACCGAGCGCGCGGCGGATCCCGCGGCGGGCCCGGTGGCCGAGGCCTGCGCGAAGGCGAAGCCCGACGGCGCTGTCGCGTGGATCGAGGATGACTACGCGGCGGCGCTCGCCTGCGCCAAGGCGCGGGGCGTCCCGCTCGTCCTCGACTTCTGGGCCCCGTGGTGCCACACGTGCCTGTCGATGAAGTCGACGGTGTTCGCCGATCCGTCGCTCGCGGAGGAAGGCGCGCGGTTCGTGTTCGCGGCGCTCGACACCGACAAGGAGGTCAACGCCGCGGCGGTTGCGAAGTTCCCGCTCTCGGCGTGGCCCACGTTCTACGTCGTCGGCCACGACGAGACCGTGCTGTCGCGGTTCGTCGGCGCGGCGAGCCTCGCCCAGTTCCGCGCGTTCCTCGACGCGGGCCGAACCGCGCTCGCCGGGGCCGACGGGGCCGCGCGCCACCTGCTCGCCGCCGAGCGAGCGATCGCGGCCAAGGATCTCGCCACCGCCGAGCGCGAGCTGACGGCGGCGCTCGACGCCGCGCCCGCCGGCTGGGTGCGCACGCCCGACGCGCTGGTCTCGTTGCTCCACACCCGGCGCAAGCGCGGCGACGCCGCGGGCTGCCTCGAGCTGGCCGAGCGCCGGCTCGACGACACCGGGCACGCGGCGAGCGCCACCGACTTCGTCGGGCTCGCCCTCGACTGCGCGAGCTCGATCGCCGCGACGGACGCCGCGCGCGCGACCGCGTTCCGCGAGCGGGCGATCGCGCGGTTGTCGAAGCTCCTCGACGACCCGCGAGCGCAGCTGTCGACGGACGATCGGTCCGACGCGATGGTGTACCTGCGCACCGTGCTCGACGAGGTCGGGCGCACGTCCGACGCGCACGAGCTCGCGGAGCGCCAGCGGGCGCTGCTCGCCGACGCGATCGCGAAGGCGGCCGAGCCACGCGCGGCGATGACGTTCAACTGGCAGCTCGCCGAGGTCTGCGTGTATCTCGGGCGTCCGCTCGACGCGGTGCCCGCGCTCGAGGCGTCCGCGAAGGCGCTGCCCGACGAGTACGATCCGCCGGCGCGCCTGGGCTGGGTGCTGCTGAAGGGAGGGCGCCTCGACGAGGCCGCGCGCTGGACGGACAAGGCGATCGCGCTCGCGTACGGCCCGCGCAAGGCGCGCGTCCTCGGTCAGCGCGCCGAGATCGCGGCGGCACAGGGCGACGTCGCGGCCGAGCGGACGTACCGGGAACAGGTCGTCGCGCTGTGGGAGTCGCTGCCGCCCGGGCAGGCGAACCCGGACGCGCTGGCGAAGGCCCGGCACGCGCTCGCGCGGCTCGCGCCACCGGCTGTCACGCCCTGACCTGCGCCGTCCGCCGCGCATCGCGGATCGTCGCGCGCTCGCGTGCATCGCGCGCGTGGACCGTCGTCATGGCGCCGCGCGAGACGCGGGAGCTGCGCGGGGCGACGTCGCGGCACGTCCGTTGAACACCGGACGCGCATGCGTGGGCTTGCGTTGGTGGTGTCCGTCTGCGTCGCGAGCGCGTGCGGCGGAGGGAGCCTGGCCGCGGCGCGGCAGGCCGACGGGTTCCAGCCCGGCTGCCTCCAAGGCGCCGAGTGCGCGACCGGCGGCGACGGCGACCTCGTGGTGCCGGTGATGGCGCTCGTCGCCGCGGCGACGATCCCGGTGCTGGTCTACAAGCTCGTCGAGTGACGGCACCGGCGATGGGCGCACGGCCGCCGGCGCACACACGAGCCCTCCGTGCTCCCTCGCGCGTTGCGTACGCGCGCGCTCCGCGGCGTCGCGACGCAGCTGCGCGAGCTACGGGGTCACGCCGATCGCGCCGCCGATGTTCTCGAGGCCATCGCCGAACTGCAGCGAGCCGAGATCCTCGACGGCCCCGGTGTCCCGGAACGCGAGCTGCCGCACCGACGACAGCTCCGACACGAGCACGCGGCCGCGCAAGGCACCGCGCGAGATCGTGGCGACATCTCCGGGCAACAGCGGAGCCGCACCGGCATAGGCGAGCTCCCCGCGGATCCGCCACGCACCGCCCGTGCCGCCGGTGTCGAGCACGTAGATCGCGTCGCCGTCGAGCGCGCTGGACACGATCGCGACGTCACCGAACGGCGAGGTCGCGATCGCCTGCGGGTCCGGGATCGGCGACAGCACCGTGATCGGCGTCAGCGCGTCCTGACCGACGCCGACGACCGCGACGCGGTTCGGGACGCCCGAGAACGCGCTGGTGTCGCCGACGAGGAACGTCTTGCCGTCGGAGGTCAGCGCCGTGCCGCCGACGATCGCGTCGTCGTCGCCGAACGCGTCCGCTCCCGCGAGCGCGCCGGGGGACACGCCCCAGCGCGCGAGGTGCACGTCGTGGCCCGGGGTCGTCGAGTCGAGGAGGTCGCGCGCCGCGACGACCGCGCGATCGCCGACGAACGCGAGCCCGTGCGGCAGGTCCGCGGCCGCGTACAGCCCCTCGTCGGTCACCGTGCCGTCGCAGCCGATCGACACGCGGTAGATGCCCCCGCCGTTCTCGCGCGTGTTGCCCTCGAGGATCCACGCGCGGTCGCCGCGGGGGTCCATCACGACCTTCGTCGCGTAGAAGCTGCCCGCCAGTCCCTCGTGGATCACCGAGGGGTTCCCCTCCGCGTCGAGCCGGAACACCCCGAGCGAGCCGTTCTCGAGCGCGACGAGGCCGATCTCGCCGTCCGGGGTGATCTCGATCGTGCCGTAGGACGCGCGGTCGGCGAGCGTGAACGTCCGCCGCGGCGTCGGCCGCGTCAGCTCGCCGCTCGCGGACAGCTCGAGCACCTCGAACGTCGCGGCCCGCCCGCCGTTCGCGTCGTAGGGGTGGGCGACCACGACGAACCGGGTGCGATCCGCCGGCGCGGGATCGCGCACGCACCCGCTCGGCGCGTCGGACACGAGGGTCCCGTCGGTGGTCCCCGCGTCGACGGGGAGCTCACCCGCGTCATCACCACAGGCCGCGAGCACGAGAGGAAGCCAGATCCAGCGCATGCCGGCATCCTGCCCCAGAACGGGGGGCGCGCGCGACCGCAACGCGCCGTGGCTCAGCTCGCCTTGCCGTTCGCGGCCTGCAGCAGGTACGTGCGGATCAGATCGTCGAGGTCACCGTCGAGCACGCCCTGGATGTCGGACGTCTTGAGCTCGGTGCGGTGATCGTTGACCTGCTGGTACGGGAACAGGACGTAGCTGCGGATCTGGGAGCCCCACTCGATCTTCAGCCGCGCCTTCGCATCCTCGGCCGCCTTGGCCTCGCGCTTCGCCAGCTCGTAGTCGTACAGCTTCGCGCGCAGCAGCTTGAATGCCTTGTCCTTGTTCGCGTGCTGGCTGCGCTCGTTCTGGCACTGCACGACGATGCCCGTCGGGAGGTGCGTGATGCGCACCGCCGAGTCGGTCTTGTTGACGTGCTGGCCGCCCGCACCGCCGGCGCGATAGGTGTCGATCTTGAGGTCCGCGTCGTTGATCTGGACCTCGATGTCGTCGTCGATGTTCGGCGTGACGGTGACCGCGGCGAACGAGGTCTGGCGGCGGCCGTTCGCGTCGAACGGCGACACGCGGACGAGCCGGTGCACGCCGTTCTCGGCCTTGAGCAGCCCATAGGCGAAGTCGCCGTCGACCGTGAACGTCGCGCCCTTGATGCCGGCCTCCTCGGCGGGCATCTCGTCGAGGACCTCGACCTTCCAGCCCTTGCGATCGCAGTACCGGATCAGCATGCGCATCAGCATCTGCGCCCAGTCGGACGCGTCGACGCCGCCGGCGCCCGAGGTGATCTGGACGATCGCGCCACCACCATCGAGCTCGCCCGACAGCATGCGCTTGAACTCGAGATCATCGAGCGCCTTCTGGACGACCGTGACCTGAGCCTCCGCTTCCTTCGCAGAAGCCTCGTCGTCCGCCTCCTCGGCGAGGTCGAGCAGGACCTCGGCGTCGGACAGCGCGCGGACCTGGGCGTCGTAGCCGCCCACGACCTGCTCCAGCTGCTTCTTGTCCCGCAGGATCGCCTGCGCCTTCTTCTGGTCGTCCCAGAACGTCGGGCGCGCGGCGACGGAGTCGAGCTCCTCGATCTTCAGACGCTTCGCGTCGACGTCAAAGTAACCTCCGGAGCTCCGAGACTTTCGTCCCGAGCTCCTTCAGCTGCGCCCGAACTGCGCGTACATCCACTCCATCGATGGCCATAGCGGCCGGAGTTCTAGCACGATCTGCGTCGCGCGCGATCACCGGGGGCGATCACCTGGCGCGAGCGACCGAGGGCGCTAGCTCGCCGAGCGGCGGCTTCGGATCTGGACGAGCCGGTCCTTGCCGAGCGGCACCGGGTACTCGCCGGTGAAGCACGCCGAGCAGTACCCCGGCCCACCGCCGACCGCCGACATCATGCCCTCGTGGGAGATGTACGCGAGCGAGTCGCTGGTGACGTACCGGCAGATCTCCTCGACGGTGTGCGACGCGGCGACGAGCTCGCTGCGCGTCGGCGTGTCGATCCCGTAGAAGCACGGGTGCGTCGTCGGGGGCGCGCTGATCCGCATGTGGACCTCGCGCGCGCCGGCGGCGCGCAGCATCTTGACGATCTTGCGCGACGTCGTGCCGCGGACGAGCGAGTCATCGACGACGACGACGCGCTTGCCGTCGACGACCGACCGCACCGGCGACAGCTTGAGCCGCACGCCGAAGTGACGGATCGACTCCTGCGGCTCGATGAACGTGCGGCCGACGTAGTGCGACCGGATGAGGCCCATCTCGAACGGGATGCCGCTCTGCTTGGAGTATCCGATCGCCGCCGGCACGCCGGAGTCCGGGACCGGGATCACGACGTCGGCCTCGATCGGGTGCTCCTCGGCGAGCCGCATGCCCATGCGCTCGCGCGCGCGGTACACGCTCTTGCCGTTCACGAGGCTGTCGGGGCGGGCGAAGTAGACGTGCTCGAACACGCAGAACGTGGGCGACGCCGGCTCTTCGAGCACCGGGATCCGGTGCGACGTCATCCCGTCCTTCTCGATGACGACGATCTCGCCCGGCTCGACCTCGCGCATGAACTCGGCCTCGATCAGGTCGAACGAGCAGGTCTCCGAGGACAGCACGAACGCGTCCTTGATGCGGCCGATCACGAGCGGGCGGAAGCCGTTCGGATCGCGGACGCCGATCATGCGCTCGTCGTTCGTCAGGAGGACGAGCGAGTACGCGCCGCGGACCCGCCGCAGCGCCGCGATCAGCCGGCCGACGACGTCCTGCTCGCGGGCGCGCGCCATCAGGTGGACGATGACCTCGGTGTCGCTCGAGGTCTGGAAGATCGAGCCCTGCGCCTCGAGCTCGGCCCGGAGCTCGGCAGCGTTCACCAGGTTCCCGTTGTGTGCGATCGAGACCTGGCCGCCGGCGTACTCGAACACGAACGGCTGGGCGTTACGCAGCTCCGAGCTCCCCGACGTCGAGTACCGGACGTGGCCGATCGCCGTCCGGCCCGGCAGCTTGGCGAGGCTGTCGCGGTCGAACGCGTCCGAGACCAGGCTCATGGCGACGTGCCTGCGCATCACCCCGTCCTCGACGGCGACCAACCCTGCGGACTCCTGCCCCCGGTGCTGGAGGGCGTGCATCCCGAGATACCCGAGATTGGCTGCCTCGTCGTGGCCGTGGATACCGAAGACGCCACACATCGTGCCGCTCACTTAGCACGGCGTGAGGTGATCCCCAGTCGTGATCTTGTAGATCTTCGAGCGTTGGCTTACCTTTTTTGGGCTTGCCACGGCTTCTCTGGCGCGACGCACAAGGCATCGAGGGATCCCTGGATCTCGCATCGACCGAGATCAAGGTCGGCCGCGCCATGGACTGCGCGATCCGTACCGACGACGCGATGGTCTCTCGCCACCACGCGCGCGTGTACTGGAGCGGGGGCGGTTACGTCCTCGAAGACCTGAGCTCGGCCAACGGGGTGTACTTCCAGGAGCAGCGGGTGCAGAGCCACCTGCTCAAGCACGGCGACGCCGTCCGCTGCGGGAGCCTCTGGCTCCGGTTCGTGGACATCGCGCCGGCGAATGTCGGGGCCGGCCCGGCCGCGACCCCGATGATGCAGCACCCGGCGATGGGGGCGATCCCGCCGGTCGGGCCGACCGGGCACGTGCCGGCCGTCGGGGGTGGCCCGGCACAGACGCCGGCCACGCCCCCCGGGGCGAACAGCCTCGGCTCGGGTCCGAACGAGGCCGAGGCCGAGATCCGGGTGCTGCGCCGCCGGATCGAGCAGCTGCAGACCGAGCTGCGGGTCTACCGCGCCAACAAGTTCAACCAGGACACCGCCCAGCGGATGGAGGATCTCGAGAACGATCTCTCCATGCTCGAGATCGAGCGCGACGGCCTGAAGCAGCGGCTCGAGCAGGCCGAGCAGCAGCTCACGCTCGAGGCCGGCAGCGTCAAGGTCAAGCGCGCGCTTGAGATCGCGGCGGCGACCGCCGAGACCTCCGCCTCGCTCAACGACATCCTGTCGAGCCTGCGCATCGAGGTCATGGCCGCGGAGGGCGAGTTCGAGCAGTACGCCCACAACATCCCGCGCGCGAGCTTCGAGCTGATCCGCCAGTCACTGCGCGACGCGGCCTCGCACTGCGACGAGGCGCGCGAGATGCTGCGCAAGCTGCGCGAAGTCGCGGAGTAGCGTCCGCGCCCGACGGACCGCGGTCCATCGTCGACACGCCAGGCGCGCCAGGCGCGCCAGGGTACACGAGCCGGCGGTGCCGCGCGCGCTAGAACCGGGTCGGGAGGTAGTCGAGCCCGACGTAGAGCGCGCCGTGGGCGAGCGTGAGGAACGCGGCCAACCACAGCGTCGCGAGCACGCCCTGCACCTCGAACCACTTCCTGCGCTCGAAGATCTTCACGGTCCCGACGAGGAGCAGCGCGTTCACGACGAGCGGCATCACGAACCCGAACGCGCCGAGCGACGCGAGGTTCAGGATGGGCTTGAGCACCCAGTACAGCCCCGTGTTGAGCACGGCGAACACGAGCGCGATCAGCGGGAGCGCCCACTTCTTGCTGACGACGATCTTCGGGTTCCGCCTCGTCGCGATCCAGAACACCAGCCCGAACACGACGAGCCGCACGCCGAGCTTGATCAGAAGGCCGGTGACACCAGTCATGTCCTGCAGTGTGGCATGCCCGAGGTCCCCGTACCCGGTCTGCGCCCACGTCCGTCGACGGATTCCTAGGGAACCGGCGCTCCCGGAGATCGGCTGGAATTCCAGCCGCTTGGGCTCGCCCAATTGTATCCGCGTGATGACAACCACTCGACAACTGTCAGCTCGCGATTACAATTGAGAACATGGCCGATGCTGTGGATGTCGCGCCCCACGCTCACCTGGAGCGCAGAGCCTCTGCCCGTCTGCGCCGTCGCCGTGAAGACCTCTGGATCGCCGGGACGGCCCTCCTGGCCGCCATGCTCGCCCTCCCCCTGGCCCGCAACAGCTGGAACGGGCCCGAGGTCGCCGCGGTGCTCGCCGTGTCGGCGACCGCCATGCTCGCTCACCAGCGCTGGGCGATCGGCCTCGTCGTGATCGCCGAGCTGCTGCTCGCCCCGACGGTCGTCCCCCGCGCCCTCGCCGCCCCCGACGATCTCCTCGTCGGGATCACGGGCATCGTCGCCACGGCCGCGCTCGTCCCCGGCCTGCTCGCGATGCGCCGCGCCGCCGCGGCCCTGGTCCTGATCACCGGCTGGGAGCGCACCCGCGCGACCTGCCGCCGGTTCCACGCGGGGCTCATCGCGGCCGGCGTGCTCGCGGCGACGCTTCCGATCCTGTAACCCCGCGTCCGTGCCTCTCTCGTTGCGCATTCGAGGCACGGGCGCGGGGGACGTCGTCTAGCGCCTCGCCCCGACGACGTCGTCGACCTCGACTCGACTCGAC
>Ga0164243_10007985_pt1 | contig 15719 bp, 11 predicted proteins | sample OricompcompostOP_FD_108781 | JGI IMG/M metagenome (GOLD analysis project Ga0164243, IMG submission 108781) | Organic Plus compost microbial communities from Emeryville, California, USA - Original compost - Organic plus compost (OP) | ecosystem: Engineered > Solid waste > Mixed feedstock >...
ATCTGCGGCATGTGCTCGCTGATGATCAACGGCCAGGCGCACGGCCCGGAGGTCACCACGACCTGCCAGCTGCACATGCGCTCCTTCAAGGACGGCGACACGATCACCATCGAGCCGTGGCGTGCCGACCCGTTCCCGGTGCTCAAGGACCTGGTGGTCGACCGCAGCGCCTTCGACCGGATCATCCAGTCCGGCGGCTACATCTCCGTCAACACCGGCTCGGCCCCCGAGGCCAACAACCTGCCGGTCGCGAAGGAGAAGGCCGACCGCGCCTTCGACGTGGCCACCTGCATCGGCTGCGGCGCGTGCGTGGCGGCCTGCCCCAACGGCTCCGCGTCGCTCTTCCTGGGCGCGAAGATCACCCACCTCGGCGAGCTTCCTCAGGGCCAGCCCGAGCGCTGGACCCGTGTGGTCGACATGGTCGCCCAGCACGACCACGAGGGCTTCGGCGGCTGCACCAACATCGGCGAGTGCACCGCGGCCTGCCCGAAGGAGATCCCGCTCGACGTGATCTCCCAACTCAACAAGGACCTGCGCACCGCCATGAAGCACGGCCTCTGACCGCTCCTCCGAAGCCGCCCCCACTGGAGCGGACTCAGTTCCTCAGGAAGAGCATCGATTCCTCTGGAGCGGACTCAGTTCCTCGGGGGCATCAGTCAGCAGGTAGCGAAGCCCGGGACCCGCAAGGGCCCCGGGCTTCGCCCTTTCCCCCCCGCCGAAGTGCCACAAACTCGGCGTCGAGATGCCAAAAACTTGGTGCCGAGATGCCAAGAACTTGGTGCCGAGTCGCCAGGAACTCGTGGTTGAGACGCCAGATTCTCTCGAGATCGGCGCGCAGTTATCCACAGCACCGTCGGCGGCCCTTCCGCTGGCGGTAGATCCGACCAGACTCACGGTCATGGCCAGACCACCCGAGCTCCCCTTCCGGCGCAGCGATGTCGTGCGCCAGGGCGTGACGGACACGGTCCTCGCCGGATGGGTCGCCTCCGGGCAGGTGCGCCGCGTCTTCCACGGCGTCTACGTCCCCACGCGCTTCCCCGACACCCTCAAGCTGCGCGCCGCCTGCGCGCGCCTGATCCTGCCCCAGCACTGCGTCGTCGTCGAACGCTCCGCAGCCTGGCTCCACGGCATCGACCTTCACTCCCCTGACGAGCGCTTCATCGTGCCGGACCTGGAGGTCGTCTCCCTCCCCGGCCACAACCGCGTGCGGCGCGCGGGCGTCTACGGGGCCAGCCGAGATCTGAAGGACGCCGACATCACGCAAGTGGGCGATGTACCGGTGACGACGCCGCTGCGCACCGCCCTGGATCTCGCCTGCCTCCGCGGCGTCCCCGACGCGCTCACGACGCTCGACAGCTTCATGCGCACGTACGGCGTCACTCAGCTCGAGATGACGGCGCAGCTCCCGCGCTATCACCGTCGTCGCGGTGTGGTGCAACTGCGGAGGCTGGTCCCGTTGGCGTCGCCGCTGGCCGAGTCGCCCGGTGAGTCGTGGACGCGGGCGCTCCTCATCGAGGCAGGCTTTCCGGCGCCGACGCTGCAGATCGAGTTCACGGAGCAGGGCCGGCTCGTCGCGAGGGCTGACCTGGGCTATCCCCAGCTCCGTATCGCGATCGAGTACTTCGGTGACGAGTTCCACGGGCCCGATCACGAGCAAGACGACCGTGACCGCATCGCGTGGATGGTGGAACGCGGCTGGCACGTGATAGTCGTCCGGAAGGAGGACTTGCGCGGTGCCGCTCGTGAGGCCTGGCTCGCCGAGCTCGCTGCGGTCATCGCGGAGCGAACGCTGCCGCGAGGAAAGCGCCGCTATCCCCGCGGCCAGGCTCTGGCGGGCTGGGAGCGCCGCAGCTCAAGCGCCAGTTTGTGACGTCTCGCCATCAAGTTCCCGGCACTTCGACATCAGGTTCTTGGGCTCTCGACATCAAGTTCCTGGCAGCTCGACACCAAGTTCTTGGCAGCTGGCCATCAAGTTCTTGGCAGCTCGCCATCAAGTTCTTGGCAGCTCGACGCCAAGTTCCTGGCGGCTCAACGGTGAGTTTGTGGCACCTCGGCGGACTTGGTGGCGCGCAGGGCCTTCCAGCCGAGGGCGCCGAGCAGACCGGCGATGACGAAGTTGACCACGATCAAGATGATGTGCGCGACCCAGTAGCCGGTGGCGCGGTCCTCGCCGTCGGCGTAGGCGCTGTAGAGGTTGCGAGCGAAGTTGCCGAAGGAGAAGACGTTCCACGCGGCTACGGCAAGGAGCAGGACGGCGTGCTTGCGTTCGAACTTCATGGCCCCATCCTCCCACCGCGGCGCACCAGCCGCGCGAGCAGGAGCCCCAGCGCCGTGCCCACACCCACCAGCAGCGCCGGTGGGTAGCCCGCGGTGGCGGGCCGCGCGCCAAGCGGGCCGACGGGCGGTCCCTCCGGCACCTGGACGTCGGCGGCCGCGCGCGCCCGCCGCTCCGCGATCGCCGCGTCGGTCGTGTGCGCCCACGCTGCGGCGTACATGACCACCCGCGAGAAGTAGTTGATCCAGACCACGAGGATCAGCGCGATGCCGAAGGCCTGGAAGGCGGGCTGGTTCTTGGTGGCGGCGATCAGCCAGGTGGAGAGCTGCTTGAGCAGCTCGAAGGCGAGCGCGCCGAGCAGCGCCCCGGACCACAGCGAGCGGACCGGCACGTTGGGACGGGCCAGCAGCCAGAAGATCGCGAAGAAGAGCAGGGCACCCGCCATGATCCCGACCACCACGCCGATCGCGGTGACCAGCGGGCCGAGCCCGACCCCGAGGCCGAACCAGCCGAGCACGGTGTCTGACATGCGCGCCAGCACCCCGGAGACGACGATGCTCGACACCAGCACCGCGCCGATGAGCGCCAGCGACACGAGGTCGCGAGCCTTGCCGATGAGGAGACCCGGCTGCTCACCCGCCGGCTCCTCGAAGGCCGCCAGGAGCGCTTGTCGCATGCCGGAGAGCCACCCCAGCCCGGCGTAGGCGATGCCGACCAGGCCGATCACCCCGACCGTGTTTGCGGAGGCGCTGATCTGGTCGAGGGAGATCTGGTTGGCCCCCTCGCCGACGAGTCCGGGGAGCACCTGCTCGATCGCCTCGGTCAGCGCTTCCTGCGCGCCCGACACCACCCGGGCGGCCAGACCGACCACGAAGAAGGCCAGGGCCAGGACGGGGAAGACGGCCAGGAAGGCGAAGTAGGTGATCGCCCCGGAGAGCAGGTTGCCGTCGACTGCGCTGTAGTGCTCCTGCGTCCGGAGGACATGGTCGACGACGGGACGCCGTCGACGCAGCTCGGCGATCCTGGTCTTCAGCCGCTCCGAGATGCCGGCCACCTCAGGCCCCGAGTGGGAAGCTGCTGGTCACCTGCCAGCCGACGACCTCGTCGTGCACGTAGAGGTGGAAGGCATCGACGGTGAAGGCGCACTCGAAGTCGGCGAGCTCCGTGAACGCCCGGTCGAGCACCGCGTCGGGCAGATGGTGGGCGATGGTGACATGGGGGTGGTACGGGAAGACGAGCTCCTGGGCCAACGGCCCGCTGCGCACGGCGGAAGCGAGCTGCTCGCACGACGAGATGCCCTCGACCACGCCGACGAACACGACCGGCGACACGGGCCGGAAGGTCCCGGTGCCCCTCAGGTGCAGCGTGAACGGCTGGTTGACCCGCGCGACCGCAGCGAGATGGGGTTCGAGCTCCTCGGGCGCCGCGAACTCCGTGGGCGGCACCAAGGTGACGTGGGTCGGGATCAGCGCCGCCGTCTCGTCGCCGATCGACGTGCGGTAGTCCTGGAGCTGGCTGGCCCAGGGCTCCGGGATCGCGATCGCAACACCGACGGTTGGCACGCCCTGACCCTATCGGGTCGGCGCGACGAAGCCGACGCGGTCATAGACGTCGGCGAGGGTGCGCTCGGCGACCTCGGCGGCGCGCTGCGCGCCGCTCTCGAGGACGGCGTCGAGCGCGCTCGGGTCGTCGAGGAGCTCGAGGGTGCGGTTGCGGAACGGGGTAACGAAGTCGATCACGACCTGGGCCAGATCACCCTTGAAGTCGCCGTAGCCGCGGCCGGCGTACTTCTCCTGCAGGGACTCGACCGAGTCGCCGGTGAGGGCCGAATAGATGGTGAGCAGGTTGGAGACGCCCGGCTTCTCCTCAGGATCGAAACGCACGTCGGAGCCGGAGTCGGTGACGGCGGAGCGGATCTTCTTCGCCGACACCTTGGGGTCGTCGAGCAGGTCGATGATCCCGGCCGGCGACGAGGCCGACTTCGACATCTTGGCGGTCGGCTCCTGCAGGTCGGTGATCCGTGCCGTCTCCTTGAGGATGTAGGGCTCGGGCAGGCGGAAGGTCTTCCTGAAGCGGTGGTTGAAGCGCTGCGCGAGGTCGCGCGTGAGCTCGAGGTGCTGACGCTGGTCCTCGCCGACCGGCACGTAGTGGGGCCGGTAGAGGAGGATGTCGGCCGCCTGCAGGATCGGATAGGTGAAGAGGCCGACGCTGGCGGCGCCCTCGCCGCCCTTGGCGGACTTGTCCTTGAACTGGGTCATCCGGCGGGCCTCGCCGAAACCGGTCAGGCACTGCAGCACCCAGCACAGCTGGGCATGGGCCGGCACCTGGCTCTGGATGAAGATCGCCGACCGCTCCGGATCGATCCCCATCGCCACCAGCTGCGCGGCCGAGCGCCGGCACCGCTCGCGCAGCACCTTCGGGTCGTGCTCGACGGTGATCGCGTGCTGGTCGGCGATGAAGAAGAAGGGCTCGTAGTCGTCCTGCAGGTCCACCCACTGCCGCAGCGCGCCCAGGTAGTTGCCGAAGTGGAAGGAGTCGGCGGTGGGCTGGATGCCGGAGAGGACGCGCGGCTTCGCTGCCGCCGTGGAGGTGCTGGACATGGCAGCGATTCTCCCATCAGTCCGTCCGAGCGACGGCGTAGGGTGCCCGCGCCGCGCCCCATTCCGCACGGGACCGGACTGGTCGGGTACGCCGGCCCGCGCGACCTCCGCTCAGCTGCGGGATGTCTCCCGCCGCTGCAGCGCTGCTGAGGCGATCAGCAGACCCACGCCCAGCAGGGAGAGCCCGGCTCCGACGACGCCCGGCGCACGGTAGCCCAGGCCGGCCGCGACGACGAGGCCGCCGAGCCACGCCCCCAGCGCATTGGCGATGTTGAGGGCGGCATGGTTCATGGCCGCGCCCATGGTGGGTGCGTCGTGGCTGACCCGCATGAGCCTCAGCTGCAGGTTGACCACCATGACCGACCCGAGGGCGGTGATGGCGAAGACCACCGGCAGGGCACCCCAGCCCGTGGGCGCGAGCAGGCTGAAGAGCAGCAGGCTCACGCCTTGCCCGACCGCGCCGATCAGCAGGCTGCGCATGATGGACCAGTCGGCGAGCCGGCCGGCCGCCCAGGTGCCGGCGACCATGCCGAGCCCGAAGGCGAGCAGGAAGACCGGCGCGACCGACTCAGGCAGGTCGCCGACCTCGGTGATCGCCGGCACGATGTAGGTGTAGACGGCGAACATGCCGCCGAAGCCGACCGCGCCGGCAAGGAGCGTGAGGATCACCTGAGGCCGCTTCAGCGCGGCGAGCTCGGTGCGCCAGTGTGCCTCGCTGTCCCCCGCCATCCGGGGCACGAACGCCGCCACGAGGGCGATGGTCGCCACCCCCAGCAGGGCGACCAGCCAGTAGGCCGCACTCCATCCGATCCCCTGGCCGAGCCAGGTGGCCGCGGGCACGCCCACGACGTTGGCGACCGACAAACCCAGCATCACCGCCGCCACCGCTCGACCGGCCCGACCAGGAGCGGCGAGGTGGGCCGCGACCAGCGAGGCGACGCCGAAGTAGGCACCGTGCGGCAACCCGGAGAGGAACCGGGCCGCCATGAGCAGCGGATAGGAGGAGGCCAGGGCGGTCAACGCGTTGCCGATGACGAAGAACGCCATCAGCCCAAGCAGTACGCCGCGGCGAGGCAGCCGAGCGCCGAGGAAGGCCACCAACGGCGCACCGACGACCACGCCGACGGCGTAGGCCGAGATGGCGTGCCCCGCGGTAGGGATCGACACGTCGACGGCCCGAGCCAGCTGGGGCAGCAGTCCCATGGAGACGAACTCGGTGGTGCCGATGGCGAAGCCGCCCATCGCCAGCGCGAGCACCGCCCAGCCGAAGTGGACCGCCCGGGTCGGGGCGGGCACGGCGCGATCGGGGTCGCGGTCGCGGTCGAGTGTCTCTACGCTGGGCATCGTCAGTTGGCAACCGGCGCGCGCTGTCGCGCATTCCCCGACGTGCGCAGCGTCACCGAGTCAGCCGGCGAGATGGCCCCAGCGGGCGGCGAGGTCGCGCCACGGGCCGACCGCGGCGACCTCGCCGTCGACCAGCAGCACGACGCGATCCGCCCGGGCCAGGGCGGCCTGCTTGGCGGTGGCGCCGATGACGGTGGCACCCCGAGCGCGCAACGCCTGCCACAGCTCGATCTCCGTGGTCGCGTCGAGGGCACTGGAGACGTCGTCGGCGAGCAGCAGCTCGGACTCGGTGGCCAGGGCGCGCGCCAATGCGAGCCGTTGCACCTGTCCCCCGGAGAGACGGACCCCTCGGTGCCCCACGAGCGAGTCGCGACCGCCCGCTTCGGCGATGTCGGCCGACAGCCTTGCGTCGTCGACCGGTTGGTCGAAGGGGCGCTCATGGCCCAGCAGGACGTTGTCGGCGAACGTGCCGGAGAGCACCCGCGGCACCTGGGCGACGTGGGCGACCTGGCCGGGCCGCATGAACTCCTGCGCGTCGTCGACGCTCTTCCCGTTCCAGCGGAGCGTGCCCTCGTGCTCGATCAGGCCGGCCAGGGCCGCGAGCAGGCTGGACTTGCCCGAGCCGACCTGGCCGACCAGCAGCACCAGCTCGCCGGCGCGGACCTGGAGCCGGACGTCACTGACGCCGATGGTGCCGTCGTCGTGGATCGCGGAGAAGCCGTCCAGCTCCAGCGTGTCCAGGCGCACCCGCGGAGCCGGCGCGGGTGCCGGCGCCTCGCCGGCGACCAGGTCGACGCCGTCAGGCAGGTGCATGAGGTCGGCCCCTCCGGCGTAGCGCGCGGTCTCGCGCTGCCAGGCCCGGACCCCGGGTGCCTCGGTCACCACCATGCCGGCCACCCGGCCGAACCAGTCGAACCCGGCGACGGCGTTGGCGACCAGCAGCGCGGTGGCCAGGCCCCAACCCTCGAGGAAGTAGACAGCCCAGGCGGCGACCACGCCGCACTGCACCATGAGCATCGGGACGCCGTCGAGGAACGCCTGCACACGGTGCTCCCGCACGGCGGCGTTGACCCGGCCGCTGTCGACGTCAAGCAGGTGGGCGTGTACCTCGGGGGTGGCGGCCGCCAGCTTGACCGTGCGCACGGACTCCATCGCCGAGACTAGGGCCCGGCCGAACCGCGCCCGGGCGGCGGACGCAGCAGCCGCGGACCGGCCGGCGATCGGTCGTCCGACCGCCGAGGCGAGCGCGGAGCTCACCATGACCACGAGCAGGACAGCACCGGCCAGCCAGGTGCCGGCCACGAGCGCGGTGAAAGCGGCGACGATCATGCCGTTGATGAAGTCGACCCATCGGTCGGCGTAGCGCGGGTAGCGGTCGCCGTCGAGGGCCCGCCCGACCACCTCGCCCGCGGGCGTCCGCGGCAGCCGGTGCTGGCGGGTCTGACCATGGAGCACCACCATCCGGGTGCGCAGCAGGATCTCGACCCACCAGCGCGGGTAGCGGTAGAACGCGTCGGCGAGCATGAGCGGGGCGGCGAGGAGCGAGAGCACCAGGCACACCGTGAGCAGCGAGGGCGTGTTGCCGTCTTGCAGCTCCTCCACGATGTGGCCCCAGAGCAGGCCGGTGACAGCGCCCTGAGCACCCACCATCGAGGCGAACAGGAAGAGAGCTGCGCCCAGGATTCCCCACATCGGCCGCACCCCGAGCACGCTGAGCATGCCGCGGGTCAGCGAGGGACCGTCGCCCGGCTGGGCAACGTGCGGCGGCGGGCCCGATCGCCGGCGACCACCCACGCCGCCGAGCCCGGCGGCGTGGTCGAGCGTTGAGTGCTCGGGCTCCTCCGGAGCGGCAGGCGGCGCGTCGAGCTCGTCGACGGCGTGGGCATGGGCGGCCCGGCTGTCGTGCAGCAGGTCGCGGAAGGGACCCGGCTGCACGGCGAGCTCGGCGCGGGTGCCCTGCTGCACCACCTGCCCGTGGTCGAGCACGGCGACCAGCGGCGCGCGCTCGATGGTGGAGAGCCGGTGGGCGATGAGCACGCCGGTGCGCCCGGCCAGGAGGCGGTCGGCCGCGGCCACCACACGCGCCTCGGTCACCGGGTCCATACGGGCGGTCGCCTCGTCGAGCACGACCACCTTGACGTCACGGACCAGCAGACGCGCGAACGCCACCAGCTGCTCCTCCCCCGCCGAGAGCGAGGTGCCACCGGGACCGAGCAGGGTGTCGAGACCGTCAGGCAGGCCGGCCACCCAGGCGGTCAGACCGAGCTCCTGAACCGCGGCCTCCACCTCGGCCCGATCGTGGTCGCCGAAGAGGGTGATGTTGTCGGCCACCGTGCCGGCCAGGATCTCGGTGCGTTGGGTCACGACGCCCACAGCCGATCGCAGAGCCTGCAGGTCGAGGTCGCGCACGTCGACCCCGCCGACGAACACCGTGTCCCGCGGCGGCTCCACCGCGCGCGACAGCAGCGAGGCCAGCGTCGACTTGCCCGATCCGCTGCGCCCGACGAGTGCGATGGTCTGACCCGCCGGCACGGTCAGGTCGACACCGCGCAGCGCGAAGCTGCCCTCGGCGTAGGAGAAGTCGAGGTCGCGCACCCGCAGACCGACCACCTCGTCGTCGGGCATGGCGTCGCCACCGGCCGGCTCCGGCGGAACCGCCAGCATCTGACGCAGCCGGATCACCGCGCCCAGCCCGGCCTGCAGGTCGGGCAGATGGTTGGCCAGCATGGCGATCTGGCCGACGAAGGTGGAGGTGACCAGGAAGAGCGTGACCAGCCGCGCCACGGAGAGATCGCCACCGGCGGCCAGCGCCACCCCGGCTACGCCGATGCCCGCGAGCAGCGAGTGGAGCAGGACGCCGGCCCGGCGGCCCAGCCGTGCCTCCACGACCACCACGTCGCGGAAGCGCGCGTGCACCAGCGCCGAGAGGCGGGCCACCCGTCGGATCACATGGGGCTGACCGAGGCTGGTGCGCAGGTCGTCACGCCCCGCGATGCCCTCCTCGAGGGCGGCAGCGTGGTCGGTCCAGGCCATCTCCTCGATGACCTTGCGCCGGGAGATCTCGCCGAGCAGAGGTCGCACGACCCACGCGGTCACCGCGGCCAGCGCCGGGAAGAGCAGCCAGGCCGGCCACCAGGTGAGGCCGGCGACGATCCACATCGGGAGCGCGCCGAAGGCGGTGCGGGCCACCATCCACAGCTGCCAGCGGGTCAGGTTGCCGACCTCGTGGGTGTCGTCGTCGACCCGGTCGAGGATCTCGCCGACGGCCTGCTCCCCCAGCGCGGCCAGGGGCTGGCTCATCGCCGCGTCGAGGAGGTCTTCACGCAGCCCGCCCTCGACGCGGTCGGAGAGCCCCACCCAGGCGATCTTGCCGCCGGTGTCGATCAGCGAGGCTCCGACCACGCACACGGCGAGCAAGGCGACCAGGGCGCCGCTCGGCTCCTCGGCGAGCCGTCCGGCGACGACCGTGCCCAGCGTCGTACCGACGGCGGCGACCGCCGCGCAGGTGAGCGCGACGGCCGCGATCGGGCTGCGCAGCCGCCGCCAGTCGACGGTGCGGGAAGGGTCGGTGGCGGCGCGGCCGGGCGGGGTGCTCGGCGGCTCCCCGGTCGTCTGGGTGAGGGTCTGTGTCATCGCCGTTCGACACTACGCCGCCGCGCCGACACGCCTCCTCCCATTTTCCGGCCGCGCACGCTCACACGTGACCCAGCCGACAGTCACGATTCGGATACGTCAGAGCGAGGCGAGGGCCGCGTTGAAGGTGGCGCTGGGACGCATCACGGCGGCGACCTTCTCCGCATCGGGGCGGTAGTAGCCGCCGATGTCGACCGGGTTGCCCTGGACCGCGATCAGCTCCGCCGCGATCTTCTCCTCGTTCTCGCGCAGCGTCGCGGCCAACGGCGCGAACGCCTCGGCGAGGGCAGCGTCGTCGGTCTGCTTCGCCAGCTCCTCGGCCCAGTAGAGCGCGAGGTAGAAGTGCGAGCCGCGGTTGTCGGTGGTGCCCAGCTTGCGGCCCGGCGAGCGGTCCTCGTTGAGGAACGTGCCGGTCGCCCGGTCGAGGGTGTCGGCGAGCACCTGGGCGCCTGCCTTGCCCGACTGCTCCGCGTACTTCTCCAGCGACGGCACCAAGGCGAAGAACTCACCCAGGCTGTCCCAGCGCAGGTAGTCCTCCTCCACGAGCTGCTGCACGTGCTTGGGCGCCGAGCCGCCGGCACCGGTCTCGAAGAGGCCGCCGCCCGCGATGAGCGGCACGACGGAGAGCATCTTGGCCGACGTGCCGAGCTCGAGGATCGGGAAGAGGTCGGTGTTGTAGTCGCGCAGCACGTTGCCGGTGACCGAGATCGTGTCCTGGCCCTTGCGCATGCGCTCCAGGGAGTAGCGGGTGGCGAGCTCCGGGCTGAGGATCTGGATCTCCAGGCCCTCGGTGTCGTGCTGCGGCAGGTAGGCGTTGACCTTCTTGATCAGCTCCGCGTCGTGCGCGCGCGACTCGTTGAGCCAGAAGATCGCCGGCGTCTGCGAGGCGCGGGCCCGGGTGACGGCGAGCTTCACCCAGTCCTGCACCGGGATGTCCTTGGTCTGGCAGGCGCGCCAGATGTCCCCCGCCTCGACGTCGTGCTCGATCAGCACGTCGCCGCCGGAGGTCAGGATGCGGACGGTGCCGGCCTGCGCGATCTCGAAGGTCTTGTCGTGCGAGCCGTACTCCTCGGCCGCCTGCGCCATCAGGCCCACGTTGGGGACGGTACCGATCGTGGCCGGGTCGAGCGGGCCGTTCTCCTTCACGTCGTCGATGACGGCCTGGTAGCCGGCCGCGTACGACGAGTCCGGGATCACCGCCAGCGTGTCGTCCTCGCCTCCGTCGGCGCCCCAGAGGCGTCCGCCGTTGCGGATCAGGGCGGGCATGGACGCGTCGACGATGACGTCGGAGGGCACGTGGAGGTTGGTGATTCCCTTGTCGGAGTTGACGTAGGACAGGCGGGGGCCGTCGCCCAGCGCCGCCTCGAAGGCCGCCTTGATCTCGGCACCGCCCTCGACGCCCTCGAGCGCCGGGAGGATGGAGCCGAGCCCGTCGTTGGCCGAGACGCCCGCGGCAGCTAGCTGGTCGCCGTACTGGGAGAAGACCTCGGCGAAGTAGGCCTTGACGACGTGGCCGAAGATGATCGGGTCGGAGACCTTCATCATCGTGGCCTTGAGGTGCACCGAGAAGAGCACGTCGTCGGCCTTGGCCTTGGCGAGCGCGTTCTTGAGGAATGCCTGCAGGTGGGCGGCCTCCATCTTGGTGGCGTCGACGATCTCACCCTCGAGGACCTTCAGGCCCTCCTTGAGCACGACGGTCTCGCCGGCAGCCGTCTCCAGCACGATGGAGAGGGTGTCGTCGGCGGCGATGGTCACGGACTTCTCGTTGCTCGCGAAGTCGTGCGCGCCCATGGTGGCGACGTTGGTCTTCGAACCCTCGGGGAAGGGCTTGTTGGTGTGCGGGTGCGTCTTGGCGTAGTTCTTGACCGAGGCGGGGGCCCGCCGGTCGGAGTTGCCCTCGCGCAGGACCGGGTTGACCGCCGAGCCCTTGACCTTGTCGTACTTCGCCCGGATCTCCCGCTCCTCGTCGGTGGCGGGCGCCTCGGGGTAGTCCGGCACCGCGAAGCCCTGCTCCTGGAGCTCCTTGATCGCGGCCTTGAGCTGCGGGATGGAGGCGGAGATGTTGGGCAGCTTGATGATGTTGGCCTCGGGCGTCTTGGCCAGCTCACCCAGCTCTCCGAGCGCGTCGTCGGCCAGCCCGAAGGCGGCGAGGATGCGGGCGGCCACGGAGATGTCGCGGGTCTCGATCTCGACCCCGGCCTTTGCGGCGTATGCCTCCACCACAGGGAGGAAGGAGTACGTCGCGAGCAGCGGCGCCTCGTCGGTGTGGGTGTAGATGATCTTGGCCATCTGCTGGCTGCTCCTGATCGTCGCTGGGCGGAAGAATTGCTTGACATCAAGATACCTGACGTCGCCACAGCCAAGCCTCGCACCCGGCGACCGGCCCGGTCCAGAGCGTCGCGAGCCGCGCCGCGCCGACGCCCGATCCCGCGGAAGCCCTTGTGTCGGGACGGCTGCTTAGGGTCGGATGGTCCCAATGTCTCGGGCCTGAGAAAGGAATCGTTGTGACTGCAGAATCCCTGGAGCCGCCCGCGCTGTCTCGCAAGCTCGCCGCCGAGGTGCTGGGCACCTTCGTCCTCGTCTTCCTCGGCTGCGGTGCCGCCATGGCCTCCGGCGCGGCCAGCGGCAACGCGCCCGATCTCGTCGGCACCGCCCTCGCGTTCGGCCTCGCCGTGCTGGTCATGGCCTACGCGGTCGGCCACATCTCCGGCGGCCACTTCAACCCGGCCGTCTCCGTGGGCGCCGCCGTCGCCGGCCGGATCGCCTGGGTCGACGTGCTCTACTACGTGATCGCCCAGCTGGTCGGCGCCGTGCTGGCCGCGTTGGTGCTCTTCGGCGTGTTCAAGGGATTCGAGGGATTCGAGTCCGAGGGCCACATGGGGCAGAACGGGTTCGGTGACGACGGCAGCGGGCTGGCCTTGTGGGCGGCCCTGCTGATCGAGGTCATCGGCACCGCGATCTTCCTGTGGGTCATCCTCGCGGCCACCGACAAGCGCAACAAGCTGATCGCGGGCGCCGCGCCCGTCGCCATCGGTCTCACCCTGACGGGTCTCCACCTCGTGATGATCCCGCTGACCGGCACGTCGGTGAACCCCGCGCGCTCCCTCGGCCCGGCGCTCTTCGCCGGCACCGACGCCATCGCGCAGCTGTGGGTCTTCATCGTCGCTCCGCTGCTGGGCGCGGCGATCGCCGGCTTCACCTACATGTTCCTCTTCGGCCGCGACGGCATGGAGGTGCCCGGCGGCGGCCTCAACTTCGGTGGCCAGCCGCAGGCGCCCTACGGCCAGCCGGTCTGGGACCCCAACTCCGGCCAGTGGGTGCAGCCCGGCCAGCCGGGTACGCCGGCTGGCGGCTGGGCGCCCCAGACACCGCAGCAGCTCAACCCGGGTGTGGCGGGTCCGCCGAGCCAGCCCGGTCAGCCCGGTCAGCCCGGTCAGCCCCTGCCGCCGCAGCAGCAGGCACCGCCTCCGGGGCAGCCCGGCTTCCCGCCGGCGCAGCCGGGTGTTCCCCCCGCCGGGCCGGCCGGTGGTCCTCCCGCGGGACCGCCGCCGCAACAGGCTCCCGGCGGTTGGACGCCGCCGGCCGATCCCGGCGGCACGCAGGTCCGGCCACCAGACGGGCCCGCCTGAGGTCACCCCGGGGGCGGTCGACGTCCACCAGCGGACCCGGGGCGACCGGGGCCGGTTCACGCTGCTAGTTTCGACGGCAGGATCACCGTCTCATCGCCCAAAGGAGTCCTCGTGAGCGCAACCCCGCTCAAGGTGGCCGTGACCGGCGCCGCCGGCCAGATCGGCTACAGCCTGCTCTTCCGTCTGGCCGCCGGCGCGCTCGGCGACCGCCCGATCGAGCTGCGCCTGCTCGAGATCACGCCCGCGCTCAAGGCGCTCGAGGGCGTCGTCATGGAGCTCGACGACTGCGCCTTCCCTGGCCTGACCGGAATCGAGATCGGCGACGACCCGGAGAAGATCTTCGACGGCGTCAACCTCGCCCTCCTCGTCGGCGCGCGGCCGCGCGGTCCGGGCATGGAGCGCAGCGACCTGCTCTCGGCCAACGGCCAGATCTTCACCGGACAGGGCAAGGCGCTCAACAAGGTCGCCGCCGACGACGTGCGCATCGGTGTCACCGGCAACCCGGCCAACACCAACGCGCTCATCGCGATGAGCAACGCACCCGACATCCCCCGGGAGCGCTTCTCCGCGCTCACCCGTCTCGACCACAACCGCGCCATCTCGCAGCTTGCTGCCAAGACCGGCGCCAAGGTCACCGACATCAAGAAGATGACGATCTGGGGCAACCACTCGGCCACCCAGTACCCCGACGTCTTCCACGCCGAGATCGGCGGCAAGAACGCCTTCGAGGTCGTGGGTGACCAGGCGTGGGTCGAGAACGACTTCATCCCGACCGTCGCCAAGCGCGGCGCGGCGATCATCGACGCTCGCGGAGCCTCCTCCGCTGCATCGGCCGCCTCTGCCACGTGCGACGCCGCGCGCGACTGGCTCAACGGCACCCCCGAGGGGGACTGGGTCTCCATGGCGGTCGTCTCCGACGGCTCCTACGGCACCCCCGAGGGCCTGATCACCTCCTTCCCCGTCACCACCAAGAACGGCGACTGGAGCATCGTGCAGGGCCTGGAGATCGATGAGTTCTCCCGCGCCCGCATCGACGCCTCCAACGCCGAGCTGGAGGAGGAGCGCGCAGCGGTCAAGGAGCTCGGCCTGATCTGAGGTCGTCAGCACGCAACAGGTGCCCCGAGCCTTGCCGGCTCGGGGCACCTGTCATTTCGCCATCTACCGAGGCGTCGGTCAGGTCGGGGGCTGGTCGGGGATCGTGGCGGCCAGGAAGAGCAGGGCCACGCCGAGAACGACGAGGATGACGACGTCGAGCGACTTGCGACGTACCTCCAGCATGCCGGCGACCTCGGTGCGCAGCAGGAGGCGGGCGGCGGCGCCGGCCAGCAGGGAGATGCTGAGCCAGCTGACGCCGGTACGCCAGGCTCCGGTGGCGGCGATGACCACGCCGACCAGGGCACCGGCCAGCACCACGAGATAGACGATGCCGCCGACCGTCGAGGGCCGCTTGATCTCGGTGACCGGCCTCCGGGGTTGGTGGAGCGGGAGGTCGTCATCGGACTCCTCCCCGATCGGACGCCCCGGGTGCGGCTCGGACACCGTCAGCGCAGCCGCTTCTCGGCGATGGACACGACGTTGGCCAGCAACATCGCCCGGGTCATCGGGCCGACCCCGCCCGGGTTGGGGGACACCCAGCCCGCGACGTCCCACACGTCATCGGCCACGTCGCCCGCGATCTTGCCGTCGACCCGGGAGACCCCGACATCGAGCACCGCAGCACCGGGCTTGACCATGTCAGCAGTGACGATCCCCGGCACCCCGGCCGCCGCTACCACGATGTCGGCGTTGCGCACATGGGCCGCGAGGTCGACGGTGCCGGTGTGGCACAGCGTCACCGTGGCGTTCTCCGAGCGACGGGTGAGCAACAGGCCGAGGGGACGACCGACGGTGACGCCGCGGCCCACCACGACCACCTCCGCACCGGCGATCGGCACGTCGTGGCGCCGGAGCAGCTCGACGATGCCGTAGGGGGTGCACGGCAGCGGCGCCTCGTTGCCCAGCACCAGCCAGCCGAGGTTGGTCGGGTGCAGGCCGTCGGCGTCCTTGGCCGGGTCGATCAGCCCGAGCACCTTGTTCTCGTCACGCCCCCGCGGCAACGGCAGCTGCACGATGTAGCCGGTGCAGGCAGGGTCCGCGTTGAGGGTGCGGACGGCCTCCTCGATCTCCTCCTGGGTGGCAACCTCGGGCAGGTCGATGCGGATCGACTCGATGCCGACCTCGGCACAGTCCTTGTGCTTG